>JADMIO011409344.1_pt1 | contig 15197 bp, 15 predicted proteins | sample 8958161 | NCBI WGS metagenome assembly JADMIO01 (sample SAMN16585339, study PRJNA669376) | soil metagenome | isolation source: Crop rotation soil | place: USA: Cullars Rotation, Alabama | collected 2011 | reverse complement strand
CTCAGATGGGTTGTTAGGTTGCGAATGAAGTCAAAGCGAATCTTGTTACTTATCAAGACCCCACACCCTCTTGTCCAAACCAATATATTTCAGCATAGAGTTTAGGCGCAGGTTTACCGACACCTTATCAGATCGGCCATTCATAAAAGCCACATTGGTAAAATTAAGCCGGAGCAGTTTATCCTCTAATAGGCGGTGCTCATTCGCATAATCGACAATCCCTTTCTGGTCACAGCTTGGACAGCTAAATATCAGAATGGAATCCTCCCCACCTTCTGTAAATATTTGCCACCTCTGTTGACTGGCTGAAACCATATTGGGCCTCAATTCATCTACAAACTTCAGGCGACACGATCTGTCAGGCCATTGCCTTCTTAAAGATCGGTTCGACGGGTATAGATAATCCCAGAACCTGAATACGCCAAAGGCGAAGACGAGCAAGAAACCGGCCAGCACATATTTCCTGATACTTCCTCGTTCCATCTAATCTCAGTCTGCCTTATTAGAATCCTTAAAGGTAGCAGCCTAACGCCTGAATCAACCCGCCGCCCGACGCCGAGCGACAATGCGAATTGAAACAGCAAACGTGCATGAGAGGCAAGCTGAGGGCGGTCGGATTGGATGAGTTGTTATGTTGCCTTGCGGTAAATAGCTCTCAACGCTAATTGGCATTTCATAGTTGGCAGAGCAATAGCATCATCCAACGTGCTTACCTTCGTATATAGCCAATGCCCCTCTTCTTGTCTAAGATAATGTTCCACTACGAATTCTTCCTGCGACACGAGCAAATATTCCTGTAAGGACTCAATCTGCTGGTAAGATTGAAATTTCTTCCCTCGATCAAAGGCTGCTGTGCTTTCAGACAATACCTCTACGATGAGAATTGGATTGAGAATTACATCCTTTCCCTCATCAGCGAATTCGACTTCGCCACAAACTACAGAAACATCTGGATAAAAGAATCGCTTGGAATTTGGCACACCTACTTTCAGGTCACTTGGATAAACTCTGCAAGGAGCTTCCCTAAGCTGAATATTCAACTCTGTAATCAGATTTCCGGCGATTAGATTATGACGTTCGCTACCGCCCGCCATCGCATACATCACGCCATCAACATATTCGCTTTTGTATTCAGCCTGCCGCTCAATAGCTAAATATTCTTCTGGGCTTAGGTAATAGCTTGGAAGCGATGACATGGAAAATATCCTTTCAAAATCGGTTAATGTATTTCGCTTATAAGAATAACTATGTGCACCACAGATGACAACATAACGCTAATTGGGCCGCGGTCGCTTCCGACTGATTATACAGCGGTCGCCTTTATCGGGAATTACCGCCAGCGGCATAAGCAATCAGATGATGGTGAGTTACCGCTCTCGGCGGTATCACACGTCGGAACTCAAAGCTACTCATTGGCTCAACCCTTTGCGTGAACAGTTGGTCTTTCGCGCAAAGGCGCAAAGCGAAAACTTAAGACGCTGGAGGGTTGAGTCATTCCGCATGTTGAGTTCTTTATTAATCCACCTGCATTCATTTGGACCACAAGCCGGATTTCTGCTCTAATAACGGCCTGATGAAACGTAAAGTTAAGTTTGTCGGGCTGGGCCTGCTTCTCTTTCTCGTCGCCGCCGGCGGCTTTCTCTTCTGGACCTATCGAGAGTTGCACGCGCCGGTCGCGCACACGAAGGCCGACACGTACATAGAGATTCCGCGCGGGCTCTCGCCATCGCAGATTGTGCACAGGCTCGCGACCGAGGGCATCCTCAACCGCGAGTGGCCGCTGCTGGCTTACATGAAGCTGACGGGCGCGGGCTCAAAGCTCAAGGCGGGCGAGTACCGCTTCCCCTCGCCCATCTCGCCGCTCGGCGTTTTGAGGAAGCTCGAAGAGGGCGAGGAGCGTCTGAGTCGCTTCACGGTCATAGAGGGCTGGTCGCGTTTCGAGATCGCGGCGGCGATGACGCGTGTTCCCGAGCTGAAGTTGGAGACAGCGGAGCAGGCTATGGCCCTGATGAACGAGACAGACGCGATCAAAGATTTGGACCCGGAGGCGCAGAACCTCGAAGGCTACCTCTACCCGGACACGTACAGCTTCCCGCCCGACGCGACGCCGGCCAGCATGATCGCCGGGATGGTCAAGCGCTTCCGCCAGCAGTGGAAGCCGGAGTGGACGGACGCGGCGCGCAGGCTGGGCTTGACGCCGCGCCAGGTCGTGACCGTCGCCTCGCTGATTGAGACGGAGGCGAAGCTGCGGGAAGAGCGCCCCGTCATCGCCTCCGTCATCTACAACCGCTTGAAGAAGCAGATGGCGCTCGGCATTGACTCGTCCGTTATCTACGCCTCAAAGCTCGCCGGAAAGTGGAAGAACGACGGCAAGGTCTACAAGAGCGACCTCGAACGCCAGTCGCCCTACAACACGCGCATCAACGCGGGGCTCCCGCCTGGGCCAATCGCGTCGCCGAGCCTGAGTTCGCTTCAGGCCGCGCTCAACCCCGCCGAGACAGACTACCTTTATTACGTCCGCGAGCCGGCGCGCGACGACGGGGCGCACAATTTTTACAACAACCCGGCCGACTTCGAGCGCGGCGTGCAGGCGCTGCGCGAGTGGGAGCGCCAGCGCGACTCGCGCGCGACCACGACGGAAACGCAATGATGAATGCGGAATGCGGAATGCGGAATGAAAAAGCAAGTTGTCTTTAATTCATCATTCCGCATTCCGCATTCATCATTGATTTTGCCCGTTGGTTGCTTTATGCTCCGAGGCGTCTCTCAGTTTTCAGAAGGGTAATGGGCAGAAAACAAAGGCGGGAAGAAGTGAAAAGAATCGTTGTCATCATTTTCGTGCTGGCCCTGACTTCAGCGGGCGCGCTCGCCCAGCAGGAGAAGGGCGTTGACAGTCAGAATGAGCGCGTGCGCGACTCCGGCAACAACCGCACCCCGGCCGACAACGGGACGAAGCAGGACAACGGCGCGGGGCGCGGGATGGACTTCGGCAAGGGCCGCACGCCCGTGCCGCCGCCAGTCCCCAACCCCTACCGCTTCGCCGTCCGCCGCGACGCCGTTATCAAAGCGGTCGAAGACGCCATCCGCGACCGCAAGCTCGTCCTGGACACGGCGGCCTCCAAGCCAGACGAGGGCATCCTGATTAGCCAGCCCTACACCTTTGCCAAAGGCGCAGTCGTCGCCACGTCCGAGATCGGCCGCTACGCGCTGCTGACGGAGGCTCAATCGCGCGGGTGGACGCGCGGTCGCTACACGCTGATCGTCGAGGTGCAGCCGATTGACGGCAACAACACCAACGTCGCGGTCAACGTCAAGGTCGAAGGCCGCAGCGACGGCGCTTCCGGCGCGGAGTGGGTGACGATGAGAAGCACGGGCGTGGCCGAGGAAGAGTTCCTGAGCAAGCTCGTGGAAGATTTGACGGGCACGCCGCCGCCGGGCCGATTGCCTTCGACCGAGCCGTGAGAGCCAGACTCTCGTCAACCATAACTATTTTAGATTTCACCTCCCCGCGTCTCACCGTGCGCCTCAATCCCTGCAAGGATTTTTTTTATGATTACTTCAGACGATACCACCGACATCTTCACGGAAACGGACGGCTCCGAGATTAAGCGTAGCCGCTCGCCCATCATCAAGCTCGTCTCCATCCTCCTGGCAATCGCGATCACGGCCTCGCTGCTCGTGGGCTTCCTGATGTGGCGCAAGCGCCACGAGGAGAGCGTCGGCGTGCAGGCCCAGCCGCAGGCCAAACAGGCCAAGGCCGCGCTTCCCGCCAAGGTCCAAATCTACATGGACGAGGCCGTGCGCAAAGGCCCGGAGGCCATCATCGGCGGCACGGTCCACAACATCTCTGGCGAGAACCTGACGAACCTGTCGGTCGAGATAGAGTTGAGCCACCGCAAGGACGCCGGCACGGAGGTACGCTCTCTGGACGTGGAGCCGAAGGAATTGGCCCCGGACCAGAAGGGCCGCTACACGCTCGCGCTCACTGGCGACTATCGCAGTTTCAAACTGCTGCGTATCAAATCCGCCTCCGACGAGATCGGGTTCAAAGCCGCGCCCGGGGCACAGCGTCCCGCCGAGCGCGCGCCCGAGCACAGGACCATTATCGTCGAACGGCCGTCCCCGTCGAAGCAGGGCGAGGAGTTCATCAACACCCCCGACAACCCCTCGAAGATTCCCTGAGCCGATTGCGGAATGGAAGATAAGACACAACCTCATTCCGCACTCGTCAGGGCAACCAATGTCGCGTGCCGCGCCGTCCCAGCAGTGTTCCGGCGACAGGCTTGCCGCTCCAAGAACGTTTCCGTTACAATCCGGCCGTTAATGACTAACGACCCGGAACTTTACCCTAACTATTCTTTCAAGGTGACCTCGATGCTCATCCTCTTGCGCGCTCTTTTCTTCGCGGCCGTCGTGACCTGCGTCGCAGTCCCTATCCAGGCGCAGCAGCAGTCCGCGCCACTCGACAACCCCAACGACGCCATCAGCGCGGAGAAGGGGGCCGCGAGCCGCCGCTCGAAGATCATGGTCGGCTCGCCCGAAGACGAGATGATGGCCCGCCAGGACATCAAGGCCGCCGAGAAGGACTACCAGGAGAACATAGAGCGTGCGCGCGAGGCCGCGCAGTTGAGCACGGAAATCCGCGATGCCTATCTGCACAACAAGGCGTTCGGGCGCACCGAGCAGAAGAAACTGGAGCGCCTCGAAAAGCTCACGCGCAAGATTCGCAGCGAGGCCGGCGGCTCCGACGGCGACGTGACGATTGATAACGTGCCTTCGCAGATAGAGCCCGCCCTCTCGCGCCTCGCAGAGGTTTCCGACAAGGTGCGCAAGGGGGTCGAGAAGACGCCGCGCCAGGTCATCTCCGCCTCGGTCATCGAAGACTCGAACGAGCTGCTCGAAATCATTCGCTACGTGCGCGGCTTCACGCGCTGAGATTATTTCCCGAACGATGTCAGCCCGCGTGCACACACTCCGCAGACCTTCTCTTTACGGGCTCGCCCCGCTGCTCGTCGTGCTCGCCCTGTTCGCGCCCGCGCGCGCGCAAGACAACGGCGACGACGGCGACGTGGTGCGCGTCAACACGGACCTCGTCGTCGTCAACGTCACGGTGACGGACGCTGCCGGCAAGTACGTGCGCGGCCTCAAGCGCGCCGACTTCAAACTCATGGAGGACGGGCGCGAGCAGACGCTTTCGAGTTTCGGCGCGGAGGAGACGCCGTTCGCCGCCGCGGTGCTCCTGGATTTTTCGGGGAGCATGGAGACGCGCGTCTCTTTGGCGCGCGCGGCCGCGATACGCTTCCTGGACGGCTTGCGCGAGGATGACGTGGCGGCCGTCTATCGCTTCGACTCCGAGATAGAGCAGCTACAGGACTACTCGCCGAGCCGCGACCTGGCCCCGCTCGCCTTCGGGATGCACGCCAAGGGCATGACCGTCCTCAACGACGCCATCATGCGCGCCGCCGAAGACCTCTCGCGCCGCCCCGAGAAAAGGCGCGCGATAGTGGTACTCACGGACGGCTACGACACGAAAAGCTCCGCCTCGATGGAGAAGGCACTGGCGGCGGCGGCGAGCGCGGGCGTGACGATTTACACGGTGGACATGACGCCGGAGAACGCACGGCCCGAGGCGCGCGTGCAAGCCTCAGGCATCCTGCGCAACTTCGCGGGCAAGAGCGGCGGCCGCTACATCAAGACGCCGGGCGGGCGCGAGTTGCGCGAAGCCTTCGGCGGCATCATCGAGGAACTCGGCAACCAGTACACGCTCGCCTACAGGCCGACGAACCGCGCGCGCGACGGCAAGTGGCGTGAGCTTGATGTCAAGCTCGACCGCGCGGAGTTGACCACACGAACACGCAAAGGCTATCGAGCACCCAAGGGCTGAACGGGAAGAAGAGAACGAATCACGAAGCGACACGAAGCGACACGAAACAGGGGCAACTCTTTTCGTGTCGCTTCGTGCTACTTCGTGGCTCCTGAATTTTTGCGGGGAATCAACAGACTCTAGAGCGGTGTTCGAATGGATGTAAGGCGTACGATAAAACAGTAGGGGCAGGGCTTGTCCCTGCCCGCTCTACTTCCATCACACGCGGGCAGGGACAAGCCCTGCCCCTACAGATATGCGCTTACCTTTCGCTCAAATGAAAACCGCTCTGGTAGCTGCTTCAGATGCTCGTCTCGTTGCGCGCCTTCTCGCGGTGGCGGTCGAGGGCGAGTTCTATCAGGCGGTCGAGGACGCGCGGGAAAGGAACGCCCGAAGCCTCCCACATCTTCGGGAAGCCTGAAACGTCCGTCAGCCCCGGAATCGTGTTCAGCTCGTTGACCAGCAGCTCGCGCGTGTCGCGGCGCAGGAAGAAGTCCACGCGCGCAAGGCCGGCGCAGTCGAGCGACTGGTAGGCGCTGACTGCGAGGCGTCGCACTCGTTCAGTCAAAGTCTTCGAGAGTGGGGCCGGGACGACGAACTCGACGTGCCCCGTGCCTGAATACTTCTCCGTGTAATCGAGGAAGGCAGCGGCAGGGTCTTTCACGACGTACTCGCCCGGCAAGCTCGCCTCCGGCTTCTCGTTGCCGATGACGGCACACTCAATCTCACGCGCGTCGAGTCCTTCTTCGACGATAATCTTCCGGTCGTAGCGTGCGGCCAAATCTATCGCACGCTCCAAAGAAGCTTTGTCGGTGGCTTTCGAGATGCCGACGGACGAGCCTAGGTTGGCGGGCTTAACGAACGAGGGGAAACCGATTTCGCGCGCGACGCGGCGCAAGGTGGCCTGGCGATCTTCGTCCCAATCCTTACGCAGAAACCAACTGTACTGGCAGATGGGAAGCCCCGCTTCGTTGAAGAGCGCCTTCATCGTCACCTTGTCCATCCCGCATGAGGAGGCCAGCACGCCGCAGCCGACGTAAGGCATCCCGACCATCTCCAGCCACCCCTGAATCGTGCCATCCTCGCCGAACGTCCCGTGCAGCACCGGGAAGACCACGTCGAGCGGCGTCGCCTCTCCCGCGTCATGCGCGACGAGGCCGTTGGACGAAGGGTCGCCGATGAGCGCCGACGGTTGCCGCTCTTCAGAGGCCACTTCGTCGGCCACAAGCTTCCTGGTCTCCTGCGGCAGCAGGCGCGTCGCGTGCGCCGGCGAGAGCCACTTCCCTTCCTTCGTGATGGCAATCGGCACGACCTCGTAACGCCGCGCGTCCAGCGCGTCAATCACCGCCCGCGCCGACCGCACCGAAACCTCGTGCTCCCCCGAACGCCCCCCGAAAACAACTCCGACCCTTAATTTTTTCGCCAAGTCACACTCCTGAAAAGAAGTGATAAGTGATGAGTGATAAGTGATAAGTAAAAGCAAGAGGTCTTAACTTATCACTTATCACTCATCACTTATCACTCTAAAGAATGGTTTTTCCGAGCGCCGACAGGATGAGTTCGACGCCCAGTTCGGCCGTGCGGTTGTTGATGTCGAGCGCCGTGTTGATCTCCACGATTTCGAGCGAGCGCATCCCGCCGGCCTCTGCGATCTTCTCCATCGCTAGGTGCGATTCGCGATAGGTCAGGCCGCCGCGCACGAGCGTGCCCGAGCCGGGCGCGTCGCCTGGGTCGAGCGCGTCCACGTCGAACGTCACACTATAGCCGGCCGTCGCGCGCGAGGCGATTGAGATGGCCTCGTCCATGCACGCGCCGATGCCGCGCTCGTCAATCTCGCGCATGGTGAAGAAGCGCAGGCCGAGTTGGCGTATTAGCTCACGCTCGCCCTGGTCTATGTCGCGCGCGCCGAGGTGCGCGCACAAAGCCGGGTCCAGTTTCGGCGCGAACCCCGCGATGTGCGTTAGCTCGGGCGCGCCGAAGCCCAGGAGCGCCGAGAGCGGCATCCCGTGGATGTTGCCGGACGGAGAGGTCTCGGGCGTGTTCATGTCCGCGTGCGCGTCGAACCAGATGAGGCCGAGCGTCTGATTGCGCTCGCGGTAGAAGGAGGCCGCGCCCGAAAGGGAGCCGACGGCAATGGAGTGGTCGCCGCCGAGGGTGAGCGGCAGCTCGCCGGCCTCCAGAATGTTCCTCACCTCCTGTGCCAATTCCTCGCACGCGGCGCTGATCTCCGGCAGGTACTTCACCTTCTCCGCCGGGTCGGGCTGCGCCTGCGGGCGCACGATTCTCATGTCTCCGAGGTCGCGCACCTCGTAGCCCAATTGCGCGATGCGCTGGTTGAGCCGCGCGACGCGCAAAGCGGCTGGCCCAATGTCCACGCCCGCGAGGCTTGAGCCGAAGCCGAGCGGGACGCCCAGGATGCTCACGCGCCGCCCCACGCCGGGCCGATCCGAAGGGAGAGAATGCGATTGTTGTTGCGTCAATAGTTCGTTCATAAAACAGAATTCAGAATTCAGGAGTCAGGAGTCAGACTAAACCACTATGCACTGAAAGTGCATAGATTTCCGCAGGACTGAAAGTCCAACTCATTCGAGGATGAACGAGTCGCTGTCCTGATTAGATTGTTGCCGATGATGCTCAAGATATTCCTGCACTACTGTTTCGCTGACGTTGCCCGTGCTCCACGCGCCATAGCCGATTGCCCAGAAATGCCGCCCCCAGTAGCGTTGACGCAACATTGGATATTCTTCCTGCAAGCGGCGGCTCGTCCGCCCTTTGAGCCGCTTGACCAAGTCAGCTAACGACTTCGATGGCGGGTATTCGATATGCATGTGCACATGATCTTTACTGACTACCCCCTTGAGTATCCGCACGTCCTCGGCGTCACAGATTTGCACGAGCAAGTCTCGACACCTGACTTTAATGTCGCCGGTCAGCACGTGATAGCGGTACTTCGTGCCCCAGACCAGGTGTGCCGTTAGTCGTGTGATGGTGTGCCCGCCATGCCTGTTATCGCGCATCGGGCACGACTTCTATCATGCGATAGAAGTGTGTAGCAACTGAAAGTCTTGCACCGAAGGTGCATAGTTTTGCACTAGCGTGTCTGGGACAATAAAAGAAAATCAGAAGAACGGGCCGCAGCCTCTCATTCTGGATTCTGAATTCTGGCTCCTGGATTCTGCCTTTCGTCAGCTCGACTGCGAGGGGAAGAAGGGCTTCATCAGGCTGGCGAAGGCTTCGAGGTTGCGCGTCTGGATCAGGATTTCGCCTGGGCCGACGAACTCGGAGACGATGCCCTCGCCGCTCATCATGCTGCGGAAGAAGCCGGCGGCCGCCTTGCGTAGAGTGTACTGCGTCGTCCCCTCCCACGCGACCAGGTGGCCCGTGTCCACGACGTAACGCTCGCCCGGCCCCAACTTCTTACGGTGAATCGCGCCGAACGAAGAGAGCAGGAGCAGCCCCGTCCCGCTGACCTGAAGGACGAATAAGCCTTCGCCGCCGAAGAAGTTTTTCGCGCCGCCCCAACGCGTGTCCACTGTCAATCCGGCGTCGCCCGCGAGGTAGGAGCTGGACTGCACGAAGAAGGATTGACTATTGAGTTCGAGCGCGGCGATGTCGCCGGGCGAGCCGGGCGCGAAGCAGACCTCGCCTGGACCACCGCGCGCCGTGAAGGTCGAGACGAACGCGGACTCGCCGCCGGCCGCGCGCTTGAGCGCGCCGAAGAACCCGCCCTTCATCTCCGACTGCAACTCCACGTTGGCCGACATCGCGACCATCGCACCAGCCTCGGCCAATATGGACTGCTCCGGCTGTAGCTGGACGATGGCGAGCGAGAACGACGGCTGGTGCTGAATCTCGTAAGTGAAGCCGCGCCCCTGCCCGCTCGCGTCCGCGTCCAGGTGAATCCCCCCGCCCTGCGGCGGCTGCGGCGGATAGCCGTAGGGCTGCGCGCCGGTTCCCGGATAACCCGGCGGCGGCGGCGGGTAAGCCGCTTGCGGAGGATAAGGCGGCTGAGGCGGCGGGGGCGGATAGCCGGGCGGCTGCGGAGGCTGCGGAGGCTGCGGAGGCTGCCCGACGGCGTAACCTCCCGGCGGATAATTCGGCGGCGGGGGCGGCGCAGCGTTCAGGCTGCTGCCGCACGTGCTGCAAAACTTCACGCCCGGCGCGGCCTGCGCGCCGCACTGTGGACAAGTCATAGTAAGACTCCTTTTGCCTTTGCGTTAATGATCGAGACAGCCTGCTCCGGCGTCTCGGCGAAGTCGAGCACGCTCACGTCCTGTTCGCTGACGACGAGGTGCTTTCGCCACGCCTCGACAATCGGCGGCCAGCAATCCCCGAGCAGCACGAGCGGGCGCGGCTCGATGACGCGCGTCTGCACCTTGTTCCAGACGAGCGAGACTTCCGTCACCGTGCCCATCCCGCCGCGCAACGCGATGAAGCCGACCGAGCGTGTGATGAGGTGTTGCAGGCGCTCGTAAAAGTGCGCCGTCGCCACCTTGTCCGTCAGGTAGCGGTTGGGCTCGGCCTTGAACTGGTTCATCACGATGCCGAGCACGCGCCCGCCGCGCTCGCGCGCCCCCCGGCTCGCTGCCTCCATGATGCCGAGGTAGCCGCCCGTGCAAATCACGTAGCCGGCGTCGGCCAGCAACTCGCCGACGCGATGCGCCTGCGCGTACTCCGGGTCCGCCTCCGTGCAGCGCGACCCGCCGAAAATCGTGACGATGCGTTCGTGAGTGTCAGTCATAAGCTGGTGAATGGTGAATGGTAAATAGTAAATGGAAAGGAAGACGCGTTCGTCTATTCACCATTCACCATTTACGGTTTTAAGCGATACAACATTCGCGGAAACGGAATCGTTTCGCGAATGTGCTCGATGCCGCACATCCAGGCCGTGCAGCGCTCGATGCCCATGCCGAAGCCGGCGTGCGGGACGCTGCCGTAGCGGCGCAGGTCCAGATACCACTCGAAGGCTTCCTGCGGCAATTCGTGCTCGGCGATTTGAGTCTCCAAGAACTCAAGGGAGGTCGCGCGCTCGCCGCCGCCGATGACTTCGCCGTAGCCTTCGGGCGCGAGCACGTCAACGCCCAGGGCCAATTCCGGCCGCTCCGGGTCGCGCGCCATGTAGAAGGCTTTGACCGCCGCCGGGTAGTGGTGAACCATGACCGGCTTCTCGAACTTGCTCGAAATGTACGTCTCGTCGGGCGCGCCGAAGTCGCCGCCCCACTCGAAGCGCGTCGGCAGGTCGCCGCGCTCGAAGCCCTCGTGCAACATCTTGACGGCGTCGTCATAGTGCACGCGCGGGAACGGCGGCACGATTGCTTCCAGTTTGGACCTGTCGCGTTCGAGCACCTTCAACTCTTCGGCGCGGTCTTCCAGAACGCGCGACGCGATGTAAGAGAGGAACCTTTCCGCGAGCGTCATCACGTCGTCGAGTGTACTGTAAGCCATCTCGGGCTCGACCATCCAGAACTCGGTCAGGTGGCGGCGCGTCTTGGACTTTTCGGCGCGAAAGGTCGGGCCGAAGCAATAGACCTTGCCGAAGGCGGCGGCCGTCGCCTCGTTGTAGAGTTGGCCCGACTGCGTCAGGTAAGCTTTCTCGTCGCCGAAGTAGTCAACCTCGAAGAGCGTCGTCGTGCCTTCGCACGCGGCCGGCGTGAAGATGGGCGCGTCCATCAGCGTGAAATTGTCCGAGTCCAGAAAGTCGCGCACGGCCTTGACGACCGTGTGGCGTACTTTCAAGATCGCGTGCTGCCGGCGCGAGCGCAGCCACAGGTGGCGGTGATCCATCAGGAACTCCGTCCCATGCTCCTTCGGCGTAATCGGGTAGTCGTGCGCGTGGCCGACGACCTCGGCCGCAGACACGTCAATCTCGTACCCGCCCGGTGCGCGCTCGTCCCGTCGCACGGTCCCGCGAATCACGAGAGCAGACTCCTGGCCCAAATTTTTGAGCGCCTCCCAGGTCTCCTCCGGCACTGCCTTCTTGAAGACCACGCACTGCACGACGCCCGTCCCGTCCCTCAACTGCGGGAACAGGAGCTTCCCGCTCGAACGCAGATTGTAGAGCCACCCCTTGAGCGTCACCTCTTCGCCCACATGCTCGGATAATTGGTTGATGTATGTCTGCATAAAAGTGATAAGTGATAAGTGATAAGTGATAAGTGATAAGAACGAGCGTTTTTAATCTTATCACTTATCACTTATCACTTATCACTGTCTTCCATTCTTTCCGTAATCGCCTTTCTCAGCGCCGGGAAGCGGTCGAGCCATTCGGCCGCCTGGAGCACTATCTGAAAAGTTGGCTTGATGAATTGGGCGTAAGTTCGTCCCCGGCCGCAGACGGCGGTTTGATAAGAGAACGTGCCGACGGCCTTGAGGCCGCGCTGGACGGTCATCAGGCGGAACTCGCGCGCGAAGTCGTCCGGGTCGAGCGCGTCCAGGCCGTGCCGCCTGCGCTCGTCAATCAGGAAGAGGCGGTGCGCGCGGACTTCCGCCAAAGACGGCGGCGCGCTCTGGCGGTCCATGAGCAGCGACACCAGGTCGTAGCTCGCCGGCCCCAGGCGCGCGTCCTGGTGGTCAACGATGCGCAGCTTCCCTTTCCTGTCCACCATCAAATTCGACGGGTGAAAATCCCTGTGGCACAAAACGCGCGGGCGTGCCGAGAGGTCCGCCGCGACATCGTTCATCTCCGCCTTCAGCTCGGCCGCCTCGCCGTGCGAGAGTTTCTCCCGGCGCAAACTCCCGAAGTAGTGCTCGAAGAAGAAGCCCAGCTCCCAGGAGAGCTTCGCCTCGTCGAAGGCCAGGCGGCTGGCGATTGACTTGCGCTCGGCGGCCAGGGGCGTCGCCGCCTGGATGTGCGCGATGAGCGTGATGGCCTGCTCCTTGTACGCCTCCATCTCCTCCTCGGAGGCCGACTCGTAAACCAGGCGCAGTTGGCGGTCGCCCAGATCTTCCTGCACGATGATGCCCGACGGCGCGTCCACCTCGTAGATTTCTGGCACAGGCAATTTGGCTTCGAGGAAGAGGCGCGTCACGTCAAGGTAAGGATGAAAGTTGGGGTCGAAGGGTTCGGGGTAGACGGCGGCGACGGCAGTCTGTTTCTTCCAGGGGAAGCGGAAATACTCGCGCGTGGAGGCGTCGGGCGTGAGCGCCAGCAGGTCGCCGTCCGTCGCCCCGCCGCGCGAGGCGAGGAAGCGCAGCAGGCGCTCGCGCGCCGTGGTGTCGAAGCCGCTCGTGGTGGCCGTAGGAGATTGGCTCATTAACTGAAGAGACGCGTCCGGGGGATTTGATACAACAGAGCCGAGCGTCAAAGAGGCTCGGCCATTCCTGGCGTTTCCTTGTACTAAAGAGTAATGGGGATTGTATCACTGAGGCAACGGCACGACAAAGTTTTCCCCACGAAGCTCGCCTCGAAGCGCCTTCGGCGGCGGCTCCTCGTGGCGCACCAGGTCGGCGCGCACCACGGCCGCGTTCTCCAGGACCTCGCCCGCGCGGACGGACACGCCGTCGCCCAAAATGGCCCGTCGCACGCGCGCGCCCGCTTCAATCACGACGTTGTCCCACAAGATGGATTCGGTCACGCTGGCCTTTGGATGAATGGCACAATTCTCGCCCGCCGCGACATCGCGCCCCTCGTCCTTCATGAGCGCGAGGCTGATTTCCAGGTAGCGCGGAATGGTCGAAAGCTCGTACCAGCGCCCCGTCGCGACGTGCGCGACGACGCGCTCGCCGCGCGCGATGGCCTGCGGGTAAACGTCCGTGGTCGAGTGAGAGAAACGGCCGCGCGGGATGTAGTCGAAGATGCGCGGCTCAAGAACCTGAATCCCCGTGAACATCAGCGGCACTTGCTTTTCGTCAACGCTCGGGTCAGGCATCCCGCCGAATCCCTTGACGAGACCGTCGTCGCCTGTCTCGACCACGCTGAAGCGCTCGCGCCGCGCGTTCGGGAGCAGGACGAGCGTGGCGAGCGCTTTACTCTCGCGGTGCGTGGCGAGCGCGCGCGTGAGGTCAATGTCCGTGACGATCTTGCCGTTGACGACGAAAAAGGTGTCGCCTTCGAGAAGACTCCGCGCGTTGTCGAGCGCGCCGCTCGTGCCTAGGATAGTTTCTTCTTCGACGTATTCGAGGCGGACGCCGAAGCGCGTGCCGTCGCCGAGGGCGGCGCGCACGGAGTCCGGCTCGTGGTGTAGATTGACGACGATGTCGCGGCAGCCGTGGCGGCCTAAATACTCCGCGACGTAGCCGACGAGAGGTTTTCCGAGGAAAGGGATGGCGGGCTTCGTGCGGTCAACGGTCAGCGGCCAGAGCCGCGTCCCGTAACCGGCGGCAAGAATCATCGCGCGCATTTTAGAAAACCCCGGCTCGTCAGGAGGCTTGTGACGCGTCGCGCATCACAAGGTCGAAGGTTCCGGGGGCCACTTTGCGGAAGCGTCCGTTGCGGTTGAGCGAGACGGCGATGCTGATGGTGGGGTTGTGTCCGGTGAAATTGAAGCCGCCTTCGAGCAGGCGGTTGTAAATCTCGTTGACGTGCAGGGGCTCGCCCGCCTCCCTGAGAATCATGGTCGTCGCCTGCGGAATCGTCCGGTCGAAGAAGCGGTCGCTCTTGACTTCAACTTCGGAGTGCACGGGCGGGATGTGGTGGCGCGGGATGATCGTGTGCGGCGTAAACCCGCGCGAAGCGCCGTCCCGGTGCATCGCCGCCTCAAGCTCCGAGTCGGAAGGCGCGTGGCTCACTGCCGGCTGCTGTTGCGGAGCGGGCGTCAGCACGGACGACAACAGGCGGACGACGGCCGCCTCGGTCTGGCTCGTCAGCGTGTCCATCTCGGCCAGCTCGGCGCGCAAGGTCTCGGCCTCGGCCTCCAGCTCGGCCAGCCGCGCCGCCAACCGCGTGCGCGCCGCGCGCGTCTGCCGCAGGCTCTGCTCAAGCGTCGAGATTAGATTCTCTGTAGCCATAACGGTAAGGCAGAATTCAGGAGTCAGAATCCAGAATCCAGAATGAAAGGCTCTAGACCTTCTTTCTTTTATTCTGACTCCTGGATTCTGAATTCTGGATTCTGCGTTTCATCTGTCTCTCTCGATAATGTAGCTCGGGATCGCGTGCAGTGCGTCCGTGTAATTCGAGGCGGGCAGCACCGCGAGCGCGTCGCGCGCGGCCTCGGCGTAGCGCGCCGCCTCGGAGCGCGCGCGGTCGAGTGCGCCGTCGCGCTCGACCATCTCCAAAAGTGTGTGCCGCGCGTCCTCGTGATAGCGCCCCTCGCGGATTACAGCCTGCACGAGCTTGCGCGCCTGCCCGTCGCCCCCGCCCTCAAGCAAGTAGATTAAAGGCAGCGTCAGCTTCCCT
>JADMIO011057184.1_pt1 | contig 15199 bp, 9 predicted proteins | sample 8958161 | NCBI WGS metagenome assembly JADMIO01 (sample SAMN16585339, study PRJNA669376) | soil metagenome | isolation source: Crop rotation soil | place: USA: Cullars Rotation, Alabama | collected 2011 | reverse complement strand
GCGATTTACTGCTACCACCGCGCGATGCAGACTTCTTTGCTTTTCTTTTAGTTGCCATATTGGTGTCTATAGGGTTTAATGGTTTGGCATTTCAAAGTTACAATAACTTTAATACCTGCAAAAAAAATACTTTTTTCTGAATGTCCGACTGACACTGCTTAAGAGGCGGGGAAAGGAGCAAATTCAATAGCAGAAAAGGAAACTATGCTTTTTATGAAATAAGGTGCTTTAACAAATATTAACGATTGAAGATATGTTTTCTCTCTACTTTCGTTCCTCTTTTTAGATCAATACATTATGAAAAAACTAATTGCGGCCATGCTGTTTTTAACTCTAATCTCTGCTACAGCCGATCAGGACAAGGTGTTGCCTTATCCAATCTATCAGAAAAAACTGGCTAATGGACTCAATGTGGTTACCGTTCCATTTGACAGTCCGGGCCTTGCAGCTTTCCATATAGTGGTGCGTGCAGGAGCGCGTGATGAAGTTGAAGCAGGTAAAACCGGTTTTGCTCACTTCTTTGAACACATGATGTTTCGCGGAACAGAGAAATATTCCAAAGAGAAATATGATGTAGCATTGAAAAGCACCGGCGCCGGTGCGAATGCCAACACGACTAACGATCGCACGGAATACCACATGACAGGTAGTGCGGATAAGCTTCCGCTTATGTTCGAACTGGAAGCTGATCGTTTTATGAATCTGAAATATTCCATTGGGGATTTCAAAACAGAAGCCGGCGCGGTGAAGGGTGAATACACCAAAAACTCTGCAAGCCCTTATCAGCAACTGAATGAGAAGGTTTCTGAAACTGCGTTCAAGAGCCACACTTATAGCCACACAACGATGGGTTATTTTAAAGACATCGTGGATATGCCAAATCAGTATGATTATTCAATTGAGTTTTTCAATCGTTTTTATCGTCCGGAATATTCCACCATCATTGTTGTTGGTGACGTAACTCCTGAAAAAGTAAATCAGCTTGCTGAACAATATTTCGGCAACTGGAAGCACGGCACTTTTGTTTCGAAGGTTCCATCAGAGCCGGAACAAAACGAAACGCGTTACACGCACATACAAAAAGAAGGTTTCCCGCCATTCCTTAATTTGAATTACAAAGGCCCTGCATTCAGCGACAAAGAAATTGACATGCCTGCGCTTGATGTATTGAATTCAATTCTGTTCTCTCAAAAATCTGATCTCTATAAAAAGCTGGTTTTGAATGAGCAGAAGGTACGCTTCATTGGCGGTGGTGCTTTTGACTCCCGTGATCCAAACCTGATTTCGATCAGCGCATCTGTAGTGAAAGCGGAAGACATGCAATATGTGAAAGATGAAATCGTGAAGGCGATGGAGAAAGCTAAAACCATACCTGCAGATGAAAAAACGATAAACGACACTAAAATGAATCTGCGAAACACCTTTGCAATGGGGATTGATAATCCTACCGCTATTGCACAATCGCTTTCTCACTATACGCAACTTACCGGTGATCCTGAATCATTAAACCGTTTGTATGCCATGTATGAGAAGGTCACTGCCCAGGATTTAATGAACGTAGCTAAAAAATATTTCAGTCCCAACCGTCTTACCATCGGAACCATATCTCCCGGCGAAGATGTTGGTGTGAAATAAGCCATAAGAAATGACAATTAATAATTCAAAACGATATGTATAAATTCATCATAATAATTTTTGTGCTCTTAACCGTGAATTCAATCGCGCAGGAAGTAGTAGAACTAAAGCAACCTACATCTAACAAAGTTGTTATCCGCCTGATGTTCCGCAATGGTTCAGTCAGCGATCCAAAAGGAAAGGAAGGTATTACGGCTCTTACTGCAGATATTATGGCTGACGGCAGAACCAAGACCATGACGAAAACACAGATTGATGATAAGCTCTATCCGTGGGCTGCATTCGTAAATTCAAGTGTAGATAAGGAGGTTTCCATCTTCACTTTTCAATGCCCCGCCAGATACATTAACGATTTCTATCCCGTGATGAAAGAAATAATCACTGGTCCGGCGTTTGCAAAAGAAGATTTTGAACGCATTAAGTCAAATCAAAAAAACTTTGTTGATGAAATTATCCGTGCTTCTTCTGATGAAGAATACAGCAAAAAAGCCCTCGAAGATCTTATGTTCAGAGGCACACCTTATCAGCATATGGTTTCTGGCACTTCCGCCAGCGTGAATAGCATCACTGTTGATGATGTGAAAAGACACTATGCCAACCAATTCACTTCTAAGAATGTGACCATAGGTATTGCAGGCAATTACACCGCGGAGTTTTTAGATAAACTTAAGAATGATCTGCAGGCGTTATTGCCTAAAGGAAATACTTCATCAGGAGTAAAACCTGTTGTAACTCCGCGGCAACCACAAGGGTTGGAAGTAGAAATTGTCTCGAAGGAAAATGCCTTGGGTTCTGCTGTATTCATGGGCTTTCCTATGGATATCACCCGCACGAATGATGAATTTGCTGCGCTGATGGTTGCTAACTCATGGTTAGGAGAGCACCGCAAATCTTATTCTCACCTGTATGAGAAAATTCGTGCAGAACGTTCTATGAATTATGGGGATTACTCTTATATCGAATGGTATGAAAACGGCGGAAGCAACATGCTGCCTGTGTCCGGTGTTCCGCGCTCGTCAAATTATTTTGCCATGTGGCTTCGGCCGGTGCAAACCGCCAAAGGTTTGAAAGGCCAATATTCGGAGTTGAACAACATTGAAGTAGGTCACGCTCATTTTGCCATTCGCATGGCCTTGCATGAAATGGATGAGCTGATAAAGAATGGAATGTCAAAGGAAGATTTCGAAGCAACCCGGACTTTCCTGCGCAGCTACATGAAATTGTATGTTCAGAGTACTTCTGAGCAACTTGGTTACCTCATGGATTCACGTTTCTATGGACGTAAGGATTATATTAAGGAAATGGACAAGTTGCTGGCGAACCTCACTGTTGATCAGGTGAATGCTGCGGTTAAAAAATATTGGCAGGTCAAGAATATGTATGCAGTTATCGTGACTGATAAGAGCGAAGCAGACCAGCTTGCAAAGAACCTGAAGGCAAACACCCCTTCACCAATGAGTTATTCAAATGCATTGAAAGCTTCTTTATCGCCGGACATTTTGACTTATGACGAAGTCATCAAGAGCTACCCGATAAATGTAAATAAGGTGACAATTGTGGAAAGTAAGAATACGTTTGGCGGGGTTGTAAAGGATACTCCTAAAAATGCAAGTCCTTATTAAAAGTTTCTGACCATTGTTGTAAAGTTTGGTAAACAATTAGGTCCACACAAGCAATGTAGGAGACGTTTTTATTATGAAAAATTAACGTTTGGCTAAAACACTCCTCATCCCTTATTGTTACCTTTACAAGGTTTGAAAGACAACTATCAGATATTAATTGAGAAGCTTGATGCTTTCATCAGGAAGTATTATCGTAATCAATTACTGCGGGGTGGCATTTATGCATTCACTCTTGGACTTGCTTTTTACTTGACGGTAACACTCCTTGAGTCCTTCGGACATTTCAGCACCGGCTTCCGGACGGTTCTGTTTTACTCATTTGTGGGTGGACTGCTTTTCATTCTGACAAAGTTTGTGATTATCCCGTTGTCCCACCTGTACCGTTTTGGAAAAATTATTTCGCACGAGCAGGCAGCTCAGATCATAGGTAAGCATTTCGCAGAAGTTCAGGATAAGCTGATCAATCTTCTACAACTGAAAGAACAGCTAAATACCTCTGCTTTTAATTATCACCTTATTAATGCAAGTGTAAATCAGAAATCCGAGGAACTCAAACCTGTACCATTTGTATCAGCTGTCAATTTCAGTGAGAACAAACGGTTGTTGCGGTATGCTGTAATTCCTTTCGTTGTACTGGTGGTTATCTTGTTTACTGCTCCAAGCTTAATTAAAGACAGCACAAAGAGATTAATCGACCATCAAACTTATTTCGAAAAACCTGCGCCTTTTACTTTTACAATTCTTAACAAAAATCTACAGGCGGTTCAGCAGCAGGACTACAAGCTAGATATAAAAATTGCCGGCAAAGAGATCCCACAAGAAGCATATATCGAAATAGATGGAAATCAGTTCAAGCTGGAAAAGGAAAACCTGTTGAACTTTCATTACACTTTTAAGAATCTTCAAAAAAGCACTGACTTTAAATTATATGCTGATGGTTTTTATTCTCACGAATACACGTTAGAAGCATTGCCAAAGCCGCTGCTGATGAACTTTGAAGTCAGTCTGGATTATCCCGGTTACATCCATAAGCAGAACGAAAAGTTACAGAATACCGGAGATATTTTAATTCCCGCCGGAACAAAAGTGAGCTGGCAGTTTGAGACCAAGAACACGGAAGCATTGCAGCTTGGTTTTCAGGATACAAGCATTGTCTCCAATCGATCGGGCGAAAACAGTTTTACCTTCTCGAAAAGGTTTCTGCGCAGCGACTCCTATTCCGTTAAAGCATCAAATAAGTTTTTGCAGAATGATGACTCCGCGCGCTATACTGTTACTGTTATTCCTGATTTGTACCCATCTATCTCCGTTGAGCAGCAACAGGATTCCATGTCCATGAAGCGCATTTATTTCAAAGGTGTTGTGAAGGATGACTATGGGTTTAGTAAACTGTCATTCAATTACAAATTCACCAATAGCGACAATACCGGATCGTTGAGCTTGTCGAAACGACAGGACCCTTCGACAGGCTCAGTGTCCGAAGCCATTGCTGTCAACAAAAATACCAACAGCGATCAGTTTTTCTATTACTGGGATGCATCGGATATCAATATCAATGCGGGCGATGAGGTGGAATATTATTTTGAAATAACAGATAACGACGGTGTGAATGGTCCCAAGAGCACTCGTTCGCAAACGCAAATGTTCCGCGCTCCATCATTAAAGGAGATTGCTGAAAGCACTGCAAAGAACAATGAGGGGGTTAAAAGTAATCTGAAGGAAAGCATTGATGAAGCTAAGAAGCTGCAGAAAGATTTGAATGAACTAAGCAGTAAGCTTCTCGAAAAAAAGGAAATGGGTTGGGAGGACAAAAAGAAGGCGGAAGACCTGTTGAAGAAGCAACAGGAGCTGGAACGTAAGCTCGAAGACCTTAAAAAGCAGAATGCACAGAACAATGAGCAGAAGAATGAATTCAAGCAGATGGATCAGAATCTGTTGGATAAGCAGAAGCAGCTTGAAGATTTAATGGCGAAGCTGATGACTCCTGAAATGCAGAAGCTGATGCAGGAGCTTCAGAAGATGATGGAGAATATGGACAAGAACCAGGTGCAGGAAAAGCTGAACCAGATGAAGCTCGACAGTAAGAATTTCGAGAAGGAGTTGGAACGTGCGCTGGAACTTTTCAAGCAGATGGAGTTCGAGCAGAAGCTCCAGGATAATATCGACAAGCTCGCGGATATGGCGAAGAAGCAGGATGACCTTTCACAGAAGGCCGATGACAAAAATGCAGACTCAAAAGATTTAGAGAGCAAACAGGATCAGCTGAATAAGGACTTCGAAGACTTCAGAAAGGATATGGATGAGCTTGCGAAAAAGAACGACGCTTTAGAGGATAAGAACCAAATGCCCAATACTGATAAGCAGGAAGAAAGCATTCAGCAGGATCAGAAAGAAAGTTCCGATCAACTGAGCCAGGGAAAGAACAGTAAAGCTTCGAAGTCACAGAAGAATGCATCGCAGAAGATGGAACAAATGGCGAAGCAGATGCAACAGATGCAGCAGCAAATGGCGCAGGATCAGGAAGAGGAAGATGAAAATTCATTGCGTGCGCTGCTGGAAAACCTACTCCACCTTTCCTTTGACCAGGAAAAGCTGATGCAGGATTTGAAGACAATGGATGTAAACAATCCGCAATATCTGAAGGCATCGCAGCAGCAGCGCAAGCTGAAAGACGACGCTAAAATGATTGAAGATTCATTGTTTGCATTAAGCAAACGGGTAGTCCAGATTCAAAGCAAAGTCAACCAGGAGATTGCAGGCATCAACGTGAATATGGATGAAGCTATTTCAAATCTTCAGGATAGATATGTGCCGCAAGCCCGCAGTCGTCAGCAGTTTGCAATGACCTCTATAAACAATCTGGCCTTGATGCTCAATGAATCCTTGCAGCAAATGCAACAGCAGTCTAAAGGAGCAGGACAGGGCGCTTGCAAAAAGCCGGGCAAGGGTCAGAAGCCATCGTTGTCGGCTTTACGAAAAATGCAGGAGGAGCTGAATAAGAATATGCAGAAGGCCAAAGAGGAGATGCAAAAGAATGGCAACAAGCCGGGCCAAAAGGGAAAACCGGGACAGCAAGGCCAGTTCAGCGAACAGCTTGCTAAGATGGCGGCCGAGCAGGAGTATATCCGGAATATGATGCATCAGTTGGACATGGAGGACAACCGGGATGGAAAAAAATCCCTCGGCAATCTTCAGGAAATCCAGAAAAAGATGGAAGAAACTGAAAATGACATTGTTAACCGGATGATCAGTGAGCAGACTTTAAAACGCCAGAACGACATCCTGACCCGATTGCTCGAAAGTGAGCGAGCCGAGCGGGAAAGAGATGAAGATCAGCAGCGTAAAAGTGACGAGGCAAAAAATTATCTGAAGCGTAACCCTCCGGCTTTTGAAGAGTATAAACAGTTAAAGTTAAAAGAGATGGAGTTGCTGCGAACAGTTCCACCGGCTTTGAACGGTTATTACAAGAAAAAAGTCAACGATTACTTTCAAGCGATCGAAAAATAGATGCCTGTAGGCGAAGAAACTAAATCAGTGGAACTAAGCTCTCAACCGGAAGCCCTTATCACAGTCGAAAAGATTGTCGAAGAGGTGAAGGATAAGTACAACGTCAGTGAAGACGTCTTCGGCAATATGTTGGTGGCGGTCACTGAAGCAGTCACCAATGCTATTTACCACGGCAACAAAGCCGATCCCGGAAAAAAGATTAAGCTGTCCTACATTCTGAACAATCATAATCTCAGTTTTAAAATAACTGATGAAGGTCCGGGTTTCGATTACTATAATCTTCCGGATCCCACAGCCCCTGAAAACATTGAAAAGGAGTGTGGACGCGGAATATTCCTGATGAAGCACCTAACTGACCAGCTTATCTTTTCTGAGAACGGACGGGTAGTGGAGCTGAACTTCCGCATAGCAAATTGATTCTTGTCGAAGAAAGTCGCCCCGACAAAGAAGAAATCCAGTAGCTCTTTATTAAATACTCTTGCATTACCTGCAATACTGCTATTAACGGTAATTGTTCTCCATCCTGTTTTAAGCAAATACTTTGTTTCCCTGGATGACCCTGCTTACCTTAAGGACAATCCTTACATCAAATCATTGTCATATGATAGCATAGCCACGATCTTCAGTACTTTCTACAACGCTAATTATCATCCACTAACAACGCTGGTTTACGCCATTGAATATCATTTTTTCAAACTCAATGCTGAACCTTATCATGTTATTAATCTGCTAATTCACTTAGTAAACGTTTGCCTGGTTTATTTCCTCGTATTGAAGTTAAATTCGAAGCCAATCATTGCAGCGGTTGTTGCCGTGCTGTTCGCTATTCACCCGATGCATGTTGAATCGGTTGCATGGATTTCGGAATTAAAGGATGTGCTTTTCACGGGTTTCCTGTTAGCAGGATTGATTAGCTATATAAACCGGTCATTGGTCAGTTGCTTTGTATTTTTTCTTTTCTCTCTTCTTTCAAAACCCGCTGCAGTAATATTCCCGTTGTTGCTTTTCACGATAGATTATTATCAAAAAAGAGAATGGAATAGAAAATTAATTTTTGAAAAGATTCCATTCCTGTTATTGTCATTAGTTTTTGGCTTCGTTACAGTGTTCGCTCAAAAATCTGCCGGGGCAATTCAAGCTGATCTGATGGTGCCTTATACACTGTTTGAAAGAATTTTCGTTGTGGCTTATGGCATTGTGTTCTACTTGTTTAAACTTTTTATTCCTGTGGATTTAAATGCATTTTACTATGCACCAAAAATCTTATCATGGCCATACTACGTTGCTCCATTTGTGATACTGGTGATTGTATTTTGGATTTGGAAAACCAAAGTATTGAAAAGAGAAATCATTTTTGGCTTTCTGTTTTATATAGCGTCCTTAATACTCGTGGTGCAGATTATTCCTGTAGGATATGCTGTCGTCTCTGAACGGTATTCGTATGTCCCTTACATCGGCCTGTTTTATATCATCGGGACTTTTTATGAAAGAATAAAGTCACTGCGTTATGCACTGCCGATTTTCATTTTGATATTGTGCGTTGTATCATATCAACGGAGTAAAGTTTGGAAAGATAGCATGACGCTTTTCACAGACATTGCACAAAAAAATCCGAATACTGCTTACGCACAATTCGGATTGGGAAAAATTTATGATGAAAGACAGGATTTCCCGAAAGCAATTGAAATATTTTCAAAAGCAATTAAGATGGATTCCACTTACGCGGAGTATTACTTCTACCGCGGTAACTCTTACTACGGTTTGAAGCAATACGATAACGCACTCGCAGATTATCTGCAAGCGGTCCGGTATAAAAAGGAATATGTTGAAGCAATGAATAACGTTGCATCAGTTTATAATTTACAACAGAGATATCCTGAGGCAATTGAATATTTCACACGGGCAATTGACATACGCCCGAATGAGTATCTATATAAAAGCAGAGCGACTTCTTATTATTACCTAAAGAAGTATAATGAGGCAATTGATGACTACAATAAATCAATTCAAATGAATTCAATGATACCTGATGCTTTTTTTAATAGAGGTGTATCCTATTATTATCTTCAGAAAACAAGTGAAGCATGCGCAGATTGGAGAAAAGCTTCTTCAATGGGTTACAGTGAAGCGAATCCGCTTATAGCTGCGTACTGTAAATAATTATCGTCTTTGTGAAACGGGCATTTTCCCCGATGAAGAAATTTCTGCAACCTGGTTGTTGCGAATGAGGTCTGTAACTTTTTTAATTGCCGGATCACGTTGTTGAATCACAGAATAGAATCCTTCGTTCTTCCACACCTGTCGCGCCATTAAAGCTTTTAGTTGAAGTTTAATCAGCGGAGCAGAAACAACAACTCCTTCTTCATTGCGATTGACACCACTTTTAGCAGCGAAATCAACGAACTTCTGATAATCATTATCACTAACAGCGTAGTTGGACAAATATGCATTTAATGTCGGATAAGATTTTGCAATCATTCCACGCTGATCGTCAAGAAGCTTATAGGCATATTCTATAATCAATCCCTTTCCGGTTGCCTCACTGAAGAATGGTGATACTCCGTCAGAGTCAATCGGAACAAATACATCCGGCATGATTCCTCCGCCACCAAACACTGAATGTCCTCCCGGAGTAGTGTACTTAAGCGAGTCTGCGAAATGAATGCTGTCCGTGTAACTTAACTCGCCACGTTTGATACGTTCGTAAATTTCTTTTTCATAACTCTCATATCCTTCGCCATAGGGCTTCTGAATACTTCTGCCTGTTGGAGTATAATACCGTGCAACTGTTAAACGTATTGCAGACCCATCAGGGAATTCACTTTGCTCCTGCACCAGTCCTTTTCCAAAGGAACGTCGCCCAACAATTGTTGCTCTATCCCAATCCTGCAGTGCACCTGCCACGATCTCACTTGCGGACGCGCTTCCCTCATCGATCAATACAATCAACTTTCCTTTCTCAAAAGAACCTTTGGAACTGGCAGTATATGTTTCTCTTGCCTTTGAATGCCCTTCAGTGTACACTATCAGCTTTCCTTCCGGCAGGAATTCATCGGCAATCTGAATTGCAGTTTTAAGATATCCTCCCGGGTTGCCTCTTAAATCGAGAACTAAATTCTGCATTCCCGAAGCATTAAGTTTTTTAAATGCCTCCAGGTATTCTTCATAAGTATGTTCACCGAAGTGCGACACTTTCACATACCCCGTTCTATTATCGATCATGTAAGATGCATCGATGCTGTAGAGAGGAATTTTCCCGCGGGTAATATTATAATCGATTGTTTTATCTAAACCCTGTCTTTTAACTGTAACCTTTACTTTAGTACCGCTTGGTCCGCGCAGCAGTTGCGTCACCTGCAGGTTGCTGATGTGTATGCCCGCTACATTCTTTCCTTCCACACGAGTTATGCGGTCACCGCTTCGAATGCCGAGTTGATCCGAGGGACCTCCGCTGATAGCAGTAACGACCATGATGGTATCGTTCTGCACATGAAACTCTATTCCTATCCCTTCGAAGCTGCCCTGCAATGGTTCATTCATCGCCTGCAGATCTTCTGCGGGTATATATGCTGAATGCGGATCGAGCTGATGAAGCATGTCATCAATTGCAGATTCCACCAACTGTTTTTGATTCACAGTATCAACATATTCCTGTTTGATGTAGTCAATAACCTGGTTCAGCTTATTGAATTGAGTGCTGCGGAATGAAAACAGATCGCTATGACTAACGAACGGTTGATTAAGCTTGATGCCGATAAAAATTCCGATCGCCAGTAACGAGGCGAATACAAAAGGCAACCAGATTTTGAACTTGTTCAAGGTGAAAATTCTTTTTATTAAAACGAGAAGCTGATGAAAATAGTTTTTCCAATAAGTGTGCCCGTCATTTTTTATACACCTTACTCTTCGGACTGCTGATACTGTTGAACTTCTATTCCAAAACGTTTCAAAAATTCTACTCCTTCATCGAGTGGAATGTTTTTATAGCGGGCATACGAGTCAAGAAAAATTACTTTCTTAATGCCGAGCGTGTAAATGATTCTCGCGCAAGCAAGGCAAGGGGAGAGCGTGACATACAACGTGCAACCGTCGATTGGAACGTTATTCTTTGACGCATACAGAATTGCATTTTGCTCAGCGTGCAGTGCCAATGAGCAACTGCCTTTGCTGTCGCGCGGACAGCCAGTTTCAGGCCATTCCTCATCACAGTTATGTGTGCCCGCCGGCGGACCGTTGTATCCCAAAGACACAATACGCGTGTCTTTCGCAAGCACAGCACCTACTTTAATTTTCACGCAATGACTCTTGCGGGCCAGGTTCTGAGCAAGCTCCATGTAGATGGAATCGAAAGAAGGTCGGATCATTTTGCGGCAAAAGTAATGGTTCGACCCTTCGTACAATCTCACTGCTGTCTTTGCCACTAAAAATTTGCATTTTGTATTGTTGCAGAATTTATTTTTGCCACCCTTCGATTCTGCTCAGGGTCCGGCTTAATGGTCGCTGCGCAGGGTCGTCAAAGATTTAGTCAGTGAAAATTCTCGGCATCATCCCTGTACGCTTTGCCTCCACACGGTTTCCCGGTAAGCCGCTGGTGGACGTGAATGGTAAAACAATGGTTCAACGCGTATATGAGCAAAGCAGCAAATCGAAAACAGTTACCAAGGTTTTGATTGCTACCGACGATGAGCGTATTGCAAAGCATGTTCGTGAGTTTGGCGGTGAAGTGGTGATGACCTCTGCACAACATCAAAGTGGTACCGATCGGTGTGCTGAAATTATCCGCAGCAATCCTTCAGAGCAGTGGGATGTGGTGATCAACATCCAGGGTGATGAGCCCTATATTCAGCCGGAGCAGATTGATTTGTTGTCTGCGGTATTTCAAAAAGCCGATACCGATATTGCCACATTGGTTAAAAAAATAACCACTCCCGATGAGCTTTTCAATAAGAATAATGTGAAGGTGGTTTTGAATAATCGGAAAGAGGCCATTTACTTTAGTCGTGCCCCTATTCCTTACAACAGAAATTTTCCGGAGCAGGAGTGGTTGAAATACTCGGTTTATTATAAACATATCGGCATTTACGGCTATCGTGCTTCGACGCTTTTAACTATTGCCGATCTGCCGAAAACCAATCTTGAAATAACCGAATCCCTGGAGCAGCTTCGATGGATTGAAAACGGGTACAAGATCATGGCCGAGGTGACCACCATGGAGGCAGTTTCCATAGACACACCCGACGATCTACTCCGAATTTCGCCGGAAAACAAGTAAAAATTGGCAGGCTATTCACAAAAAGCGGCAAATTCGACTAAAATCGACAAAAGTGCCTTTTGAACTAAGCTTACTGCCCGTGCAACTCTGCAGAGTTGAAGGCGAAGTAGGCAGAGTTTACGCCTGACTTTGCCTGTTTGAAGCTGAACCTTGCCTACTTCGAGCCGGACTTTGCCTATTTCGAGGCGCACTTTGCCTACTTGCGACCCAACTTTTAAAGTTGAGGGCTTTACTTTAAAAGTTCGGGATGCTACCTGCCTTAGTCGGGTCGTGACCTTGCCTCTTCTCAGGTTAAGTCTGCCTACTTTGAAGTTGACTCTGCCTGCCCGGAAGTTTAATTTGCCTACTCGACGTTTTACTAAGGTTGCTTAAAACCTGATTTTCCCTGCTTCAATCGCAATAAAAATCAGGAGCCGTGTGGGGATTTAATATGCCCGCTGGCTGCTGCCTTCCATATAATTTATGAAGGCACGGCTGACAACCTTGTTGCCGCCGGGGGTGGGGTAGTTGCCGGAGAAGTACCAGTCGCCGCGATTGTTTGGACAAGCGGAGTGAAGGTCTTCGATCTTTTGGAAAATTATCTGCAGTTCTGATTTGCAATCTTCTGGCTTCACAAGTTGGGCAATCTTGGCAGAGATCTGCTCAGGAGTAAATGGCTGATAGATCATACGCACGAAATTTTTCATTTCGTTCACACCCAGTTCGAGTTGCTCTTTGCAACGTTCGTAACATTCATCTATAATATGCTCCAGATTATTTTCTTCAAGCAATTTGATAGCTGCTTTAAATGCAACTAAGTCACCAATGCGCGCCATGTCAATTCCGTAACAATCAGGATAACGAATCTGCGGGGCAGAAGACACTACCACAATTTTTTTCGGTCCGAGCCGGTCAAGCATCTTGATGATAGAATTCTTCAGCGTGGTTCCGCGGACGATGGAATCATCAATTACCACCAGATTATCAACGCCTGCTCTTACTGTTCCATAAGTAATGTCATACACATGAGCCACCATGTCGCTGCGATCATCATCGTTGGTGATGAAAGTCCTGAGCTTAATATCCTTGATGGCAACCTTATCCGTGCGAGGACGAATAGACAGAATTTCGTTCAGCTTTTCATCGGTCACATTATTTCCAAGTGCTTTAATCTTTCGCTTCTTCACATCCTTCAGATAATCTTCCATCCCCTGTGTCATGCCATAGAAGGCAGCTTCAGCAGTATTAGGGATGTAAGAGAAGACAGTATCTTTCAAATTGAAGTCCACTGATTGCAAAATACTTTGACATAATAATCGCCCAAGTTCCTTTCTCTCTTTATATATCTCCGTATCGCTTCCGCGACTGAAATAAATTCTTTCAAACGAACACGACAGCCGTTGCGTCGGTTCTTTGATCATCTTGTCGTGGATGCGACCATTTTTCTTGATGATCAAAGCATGCCCTGGTTTCACCTCATGAATTTCTTCGAAAGGGGCATTGAATACAGTTTGAATAACAGGGCGTTCGCTGGCAACTACAACTACTTCATCATCCTTATAATAATATGCAGGACGAATGCCGGCAGGGTCGCGCAAAGCAAACGCATCTCCATTGCCCACCACACCAAGTATAGCATATCCTCCATCCCAGTTTTTCGATGAACGTTTCAGAATGTGTGCAATATCAAGATGCTCGCTGATCAAAGGCGAAATTTCTTCCTTGCTATTTCCAAGCTCCTTAAACTTATAGTAGAGCGAATCATTTTCTTCATCAAGAAAATGACCGATGTTTTCCATGACAGTTACTGTATCGTTCTTCTCGCGCGGATGCTGACCCAGTTGAACCAGTTGCTCATACAGTTCTTCCACATTGGTCATGTTGAAATTGCCTGCCAGCACCAGATTGCGCGTCATCCAATTGTTCTGGCGCAGGAAGGGATGAACAGTTTCGATAGTGTTACCCCCGAACGTTCCATAACGCAGATGGCCGACAAAAACTTCTCCTGTAAACGGAACGTTTTTCTTCAACCATTGCGGATTATTCAACAACTGCGGATCCTTCTGCCGCACCTTTTCAAAATAGGAGTTAACGCGATCAAAGATTTCAGCAATGGCGTTCTTTTGAATAGAGCGCTCGCGAAATATGTATTCCTCGCCCTGCTCCGGATCGAGTTTTATGTTAACCACCCCCGCGCCATCCTGCCCGCGGTTATGCTGCTTTTCCATCAGCAAATACAGCTTTTTAATGCCGTAAAGCGAAGTCCCGTATTTATTCTGGTAATAGGAAAGCGGCTTAAGAAGCCGGATCAATGCAATACCGCATTCGTGATGGAGGAAGTCAGACATTCAGTCGCTGCAAAGATAATCAATTGCCGACGCTTCTAATTATAGTTATAGCGTCGGCGTTTTGTTAATTCGCCACCTCTATAGGTTGCTCATGGAATACCTTTACAGGATTAAAAACAACATCAAATGCGTGAAGGTTTTTGCGGAAAGAGTAAGAAATAGTGCAGCGGCCCGAATCACATATTTTCTTCACAATGGCCAGCCCCAACCCGATCGAATCAGGCCGTGTGCCTTTTTTGAATCTTTCAAAGATTTCAGTGGGATGGATTTGCAAAGGATCGCCGCTGTTTTCTATCACCACATGTTTTTCATTGCAGATCACATTTAATGTTCCGCCCTGGTAATTGTATTTCACCGCATTGGATAGCAAATTAGAAAATAATATATCAGCCAGGTGCGGATTCATCTGGACAAAAATGTCGGACTCGATATCGGTATGCAGAACCAAATCCTTTGCCTTTATAAATGGATCAAAAGCAGCCAGATGTTTTCTCAATAACCTGCTTACGTTGAACTGCTCTTCTTCAAAGAACTGGTTATTGTCAATTTTAGTAAGCAGTATCAGCGCCTTGTTCATCTTTGATAACCTGCTGACTGCTTCAAGGGTGGAAGCGATCTTCTCGTGCTGATCTTCGGTCAAATTTTCAGACTGCATCAGTAAATCCATTTTCGATTTAATGATTGCCAGTGGTGTCTGCGTTTCGTGCGACATGTTTTCAGTGAACTCCTTCAGGTTGCTGTAATCCTTCGATACCTTGTCCATCAATTTATTAATCTCCGAATTCATTGTCGTGAATTCTTCAATTGTCGATGGAGGGAATGCAACGGTATCCTTT
>JADMIO010703422.1_pt1 | contig 15200 bp, 15 predicted proteins | sample 8958161 | NCBI WGS metagenome assembly JADMIO01 (sample SAMN16585339, study PRJNA669376) | soil metagenome | isolation source: Crop rotation soil | place: USA: Cullars Rotation, Alabama | collected 2011 | reverse complement strand
GCGCTTCGCCTGCCACTGGGCGAGCGTACACCGATCATGCTCGGGCGTGGGAGTCCCGCCGACCTCGAGTCCATTCGCCAGCACTGCCGCCGCGCTGTCGGCACGCGACGGACTTCCACCCGCATAGAGTGCTTCGATGATGGAGAACCGCTGTGCGTCGGTGCCGCGATCCCCGAGCGCGGAGATGTCGTCGAGTGCATCCGTGGCAGCGCGATGATCCCCCTGGATCAGTGCCAGGGCATACATGCCGAGAAACGTGTCGCGTCGATCCCCTGTGGTCACGGAGCGCGCCAGAATCGTCTGAAGCGCGCGGTTCGCGTCGCCGATCCCAGTTCCTTCCTCCATCGCGGTGAATGCAATGGCGCGAAGACTTTCGTCGCTCGCCCCATGAAATCGAGCCCGAAGTTGACGAACCTCCGCCGAGTCGCCGAGTGCCACGGCAATGCGCCAACGCGCGAAGAATGCGTCTTCGCCCCTCGCACCCATCAGCCGCGGCCTCAGTGATCGCAGAGCCGACGTGTCGTGCTGAAGCGCACGAATCTGAATGAGATGCGTGAGCGGCGACGAGTAGTCGGGCATCAATGCCAGCGCGCGCTCGAATGCTGTCGCCGCGCGCTCGAAGGGCCGATCGCGCGAGAGCACCGCCCCGTTATGAAAGTACTCGTCGCCGAGCGCGAACCAGACTTCCGGACGATCTCCCGCAAGGTGCGACGCCAGCTCCCACGCCGCCAGGCGGTGTTCCGTCGTCGCACTGTCCGGATGCTTCGGCCCAACGAGGGCGTCGAGGTATGCACGGTCCGCCGGTGACAGCTGCTCGCGGAGCGACCACGCCCGTCCCTCGGCGAGGACGCGCGTGTCGCGGTCACCTGTCCACGCGGCCGCGGATGCCGCACCGAGCGCGGCCAACGCAAACGTGGAATCGCGCTGCAGCGCGTCACGATACGAGGCGATCGCGTCGGACCAACGTCCCTGTCGATATGCCGCCTGCCCTTCGACGAACGCGCGCACGGCCGGCATCGGATGATTGGCCAGCAAGGAGCGGGTGCGCGGCGGCTCGCGGACGATCGTGGCGAACAGCTGTGATGCCATCCGGTCGATCGCACCGGGAAGGCTGTCGATGTTCGAGGTCACCGTCACCGGCGAGATGTCTCGCCCGGCAACGTCGCGCAGCACGGCGTCTATTTGCACCTCATTCGCATCGCCGACAACCGCGCCGGTGACGATGAACTGCGCGCCGACCTTCCGCGCCGCGCGCAGAAGCTGCTCCTCCGTCGCCTCAGCGCTCGAGGGGGGAAGCTCGGCAACGATGCGGCGCGCATCCACCGGCTGCACCGAGTGTGCAGTTGCCAGTCGAGTGGCAAGCAGGTCGATCAAGCCTTCGCGGAGAAAGCCGAGTTGCTTCGTTGCCGCGTTGACGCGGAACGGGGCGACCATGACCCTCGTCGAGGAGCCAGATGGATCCTGGTCGTCGGAAGCGCGTTGGTTCACGGCGTGTCGAAGTCCGAGGACCGACAGCAATGCCGTCGCGACGAGAGTCGCGGCCACACCTCGATACCCGAAGCGGCGTTGCGCGACGGGTCGGCGGCCTGGGTCCGATGCAACACCATCGTCACGTTGCGCGGCGGTCGTCGGCCCGGCCGCGATCGCCGGGATGTCGACGACACTCGGTTCAGCCGAATGCGCTTCGGCCGCCAGACGTTCTGCCAGCGCCGAGACCGAACGATCCGGAACGGTGCCCAGCTCGGCGACGACGTGTGCCTCGAATTGCTGGGCGTATCGAATGGCGCCGATGACATCGCCCGCTTGTGCCTTGGCCGCGACGAGCTCGCGGGCGGTGTTCGGATCGAGCGGACGAAGCGCGGCACGTCGCTCCAGGAGCGCTGCTTCTCGTGAGTGATCGCCCGCGCTCTTCGCGGCACAGGCTGCGTGTTTCAGAGCGTCGAAGAGATCAGCTGCGACTCTCGCGCGCGTGCTGTCGAGCCAGTGATCGAATTCGAGAACGCCGATATGGAAGCCGTCGAGAAACTCCCCGTCGCAAACGGCGATGGCTCGGTCGAAGTCTTTTCTCTCAATCGCGCTGCGAAAGTCCCAGAGATCGCAGGTGACGACATCGGGATCGAGTCGCAATTGGGCGGTTCCGACGATCACATCGCCGATGTCGCGGCGAATCGCGAAGAGTGCCTGTTTCAGATTGTTGCGCGCGCGGTCCGAATCGCTCTCGGGCCAAAGCAGGGCGACGATGCGATCGCGGCTCGTCCCGGTCGACGCGGCGGCTGCGATCAGCGCGAGCACCGCGGACGGACGTCGGCGCGCCACGGCGCCCGTCAGGACGACGCCGTCCTTCTCGACACGCAGCCCGCCGAGCAGGCACACCCTCAACATTCGATCTCTGGGCACGAGTTCTCGGCTTCATCGCCGAGCGGCATCGTCGGTCGCATATCCGACGCCAAGGTGGTGCGATTTACTTCGGAGCGGAAGGTTTGCGGCCGTAGCACCCGCGCGACCCCATCGTACGTTCGCGCGCGGGACACTGGCGGCGGGCGGCGGTCGCTCCACCGTCCACGTGGAACTTCCGCCGGGAACGTTCAGCATGGACGCGATCCGTCCGTTCCTCACGACGAACTGTTCGGCCATCCGAATCACGCCCAATTTCTCGACGGTCATGTTGTAATGAGCACGGCTTCCCGTTCTGACGCGACCGCGGACAGGACTTCGACCTGACGAACCATCGCGCCGAAACCGGCGACCGCTGTCGCGAACAAGTCCTTCGCCGGATAAGCGTTGATTGGTACTTCGATGCGCAGGTCGGCGGCGAGAAGCGCGGCGGCATCCTCAAAGCGCTGCGCGCGCGTCGACTCGTCGCGATTTCGTCACCGCCGGCTCAGTCGCCTGCTGCTTGTACTCCTCATCCCACCATGTCCGTCCATCGGGTCAACGCAAATGCCATCGCCGTTCGCCGCTCCGTCTCTAACCGAGCGGCTATCGATCAGCTCACGATAGACGGCACCGCGTCGTTTCGCGAACGCCACTACTGCCACTCGAAGGTGGTGGGCGGCTGACATCCCGCGCTCCTGGTATTTCGAACGATTTCAGCTCGGCGATTCGCGGCTCTGTGTTCCTCAGTTCCGTCGTTCCATAGCGGACGGATTGTACCGCAGGCGAGCGGAGTCAGGCGTTCGCGCGCAATCCCATGAGCCGAAAGCCAGTTGGTCACCGTCCGCGCGCGCTCGCCGGCCAGCGCCGATGCGTTTCGTTCTGCCTCGTCGCTGAACGCTTTCACGACGACTCGCAATGTCGAGTCGCGCTGGAGCTCTGCCAGCACGGTACGCAATGGTGTGATCGACTCAGCAGTCAACGTGGGCGCGGAAGCGATGAAGCGGATCTGCGCGCCTCGAAACGGCACCGTCAATTGCGCCAGCTGCCGTCTCCGCTGAAGCTCTTTCGCTCGCGAAGAGTCATCAACTGCCGGCGCGGACGCCGACACGAGCGCCGATGAGCTGAGGTAGAGAATGGCATCAGTGTCGTGCTCGACTGAGCCGCGCGACAGTCGATTGCCAATTGCCGTCACGTCCAATCGGCCCAACCAGGTGCCACGAACAGATGCGGCCGACGGCACCGGCCAGGAACGCAGGGTCGAAGCGACGGCGGACGTTGCGCGTCCGACGTCGACGATGGAGATCGCGAGCGTTTGACCGGGGTAGCGGCGGTCCAACAGGTGAATCAGGCTGTTCGGAAAAATGATTCCACGGCTGATGTGGGCACCACCGACAAACAGCAGCGCCCTTCGGCCGGCATCGCGCACCTTGCGCTCGACGACCCAGGCATAGTGTGCATCGCGCCAGTCGTTCATATCCTCATCTGCCGGGCTGGTGACACGGCTCCAGTCGATCGGCGGGTCGCCGAGCAAGACTCGAAAGCGCTGTGCGACCGGCAGCGTGCGATTGACGTCGCGGATGTCGGCGAGGATCGCTTCATATATAGGAAGGGACCAGATGTCGCTGATTTGCGTGGTGTTTTCCCACGTGCCGCGCAACGCTTCGCGTGAAACTGCCTGACCGGAGATGTATCGGTCGACGACGTTCTGGTATCGAGCGTTCCCGAATTCGACAACTATATCGTTGACCTGCCCAGCGAACCCGGGGTGTCGTATCAAACGACCGAGGAGCTTTGCGGATTCGGTGTTGCCGTGCAGCTCGGTCAGGGCAACGAGAGGATACCGACTAAAGGCGTTGGTGATGTACTCAGCAGCCGGCTGGGGCTTCAACTCCTGGACGTGACCGGGCCGCGAGCTCGTACATGCCAACACGTACCACAGAGCCCGTGACACTGGCGGAACGCTCGCCCTGCGCATCAGCGCGTTCACCCGCCGATCACCGACGACTGGCCCCAGTTGCGGCATCTCGTCTCCGAAGACTCCGCCTTCTTACCAGTGCCTCGACATCGGGGGGCAACTCCCAGAACCCGAGCATCCCTCGCGCCGGCACCGGCGGCTCAACGCGTCGGACGTCGTCGAGCACGAACCCATATCGCCTGTCGGAGAAGTCGCCGAAATCCGCCTCGTGCGGCGGCAGTTCCCCGCGTCTGGAACGGGCGCGAATGTCCCGCAAGGTCGACGGCCCGCACGCGAGCAGCGATTTCAACTCGACCACGGCGACGATCGCGCCGCGCGGCAGATCGTCGGCGGAGGCGTACCCGCCGGCGGCGAGTGCCGCGCGGAAAGGTTGCGTGCGGCATAGCGCCCGCGCGTCGGGCGGAAACCCCTTCGCCGCATGGATGGCGAACGGGCCTCGATGCTTCGTCGGCCAGTCACGCGTCTCGATCACATTCGCACCGATGGCGACGAGCGTCGCCCACGGCTGCGTCATCGTCAGACCCTTCACGGTGTCGCTCCTCGTGAATGGGAAATCTACCTCGCGCCGTCGACGGCGACTCAACGGTCCGGTGTGTCTTCCCTCTCGGCGAGCCCGCATTATTCGTGGCCGTGTGAACGATCAAGGAAACAAAACGCCCCAGCGCATCATCGAATTCGTACATGCCTCATCGATTGAATCACACTTCGGCGCTCCTCGCGGTCGCGACCCTGGTGTCCGCGAGTCTTGGCCACGCACTGTCCGCGCAGGCGAACGACTCGATCCTCGCGCTGACCAACGCGACAGTCATCGACGGAACCGGCCGCTCGCCTCAACCGCAAATGACGGTGATCGTGCGCGACCGCCACATCGCCGCAATCGTTCCAACCGGCAATCGCGGCTATCCTCCGGGCACCCGCGTCATCGACTTGCACGGTCAGTTCCTCATTCCAGGGTTGATCGATGCGCATGTGCATCTCGGAACCCAGGCGAGGCCGCCGGGGACGATGCAGCAAGTATTGAATGCGGTTTTTCTGAGCGGGGTCACGACGGTGCGCGACATGGGCGGCAGCCTTCGCATCGTGCGACCGCTGGCCCAGCGCTCAGCGGTGGACTCGGTGCCGTCGCCGCGAATCTTCTACTCCGCGATCCTCGCCGGGCCCGGACGGTGGTTTGCGGGCCCGTTCGGAGAGAACGCCGCTGACGGCATGCCCATCGGAACATCGCCGGCGGTGCGCCGTGTCGACTCGAGCAGCGATGTGTCGCGCGTGATCTCGGATGCAAAAGCAACCGGCGCGACCGGTATCAAGATCTACAACGCGGTCTCGCCCGACCTGGTCCGGCGACTCGTGGCTGAGCCACCGCCGGCAGATGAAGGCGTGGAGTCACCTGGACGTCGACCCGGCGCGACCAACCGACGTCGTGCTCGCCGGCGTGGACGTCGTTTCGCATGCGGATCAGTTCCGTGGCGATCTCGCCCGGCCGCTTCCGCCGAATCTGAGCGACTCCGCTCGCCGCGCCGAGCGGCAGCGCGAGTATGCCGCCATGTCGCCGGACGATCCGCGCATCACGCGACTGCTCGACCGAATGAAGGCGGCTGGAACGCTCCTCGACCCGACGCTTTTCATCATGCTGCCACAGGAAGGCGCAAACGTGCCGTCGCCAGACTCCGCGCGCTTGTTTTCAGCGTTTCACTTTGCGACGGCAATGACACGACGCGCGTCGCGAGCCGGCATCCCAATCGTTGCCGGCACGGACGCCATCGGCGGGTCAGCGGCCAACCTTCACGCCGAGTTGCAGTTGCTGGTCGACAGCGCCGGGCTGACTCCCATGCAGGCCCTTCAGGCCGCCGGAATCAACGCCGCGCGGGCGATCGGCGTGCAGGATTCGCTCGGCACGATCGAGCGTGGTAAGCTTGCCGATCTCGTAGTTCTCCGCGCCGATCCGTCGCGGGATATCCGAAACACGCAAACGGTGTCCAACGTGATCAAAGCCGGTCGCGTCTTCCCGCGGGCTGCTCCGATGCGGATCGGCCCACACGCAAAGCCGCCGGCCTGAGGGCGGGCTGCATGGCGAGCGTAGGAGCGCGAGTCGCAAGCTGGGCGATTGCAACCGGCGTTCGACGAGCCGATTGGGGCAACGAGCGCGAGCTGGTGCGTCGAGCGCGGCGACTCTTCGGAGCACCGGCCTGGTATTCGACACTGGCATCGTACGGTGTGAGGCGCACTCCGGTCGACAAATCCCAAACACGCGGTGAATGGCTGGTTCCGAAGAGCCCGCGTGGCGGCGTGATCTTCTACGTGCACGGCGGCGGCTTCGTCTCCTGCTCATCGACTACGCATCGTCCTGTCACGGCGGAGCTGGCGCGCCTCACGCAACGCGTGGTCTTCAGCGCCGACTACCGCCTCGCTCCTGAGCATCGGCTCCCCGCGGCCCACGCCGACGTTTCCGCGGCCTATCAATGGGCTCGCCGGCAAGTGCCCGATCAACCCTTCGTGCTCGTGGGTGACTCGGCCGGTGGCAATCTCGTGCTGAGTCTCGCGCTCGATGTGCGTGGCTCCGCACAGGCTCCGACCGGCGTCGTAGCGTTTTCACCGTGGACAGACTTGTCCGGTCGAGGTGATTCGGTGCGATCGAATGACGGACGGTGCGCGATGTTTCGCACGTCGAACATCGAGTCGTTCGCCGCGGTGGCCGTGGGCGCGGGCGATCGATCGTCGCCGGCTCACTCGCCGGCGTACGCCCGGCTGGACGGGCTGCCGCCGCTGCTTCTCCATGTCGGCAGCACGGAGCTTCTGCTCGACGATTCGCGAATCGTGCATGATCGCGCGACTGCCGGCGGCACATCGAGCACATTGGAGATCTATGACGACGTGCCGCACGGCTGGCAAATGTTGACGCCGTGGGTGCCGGAAGCGCGAGCGTCGCTGGCGAGCGCGGCATCATTCATTGAAGCTCGTCTTTCGGCTTCGGGGAGGCCGCGCGAGACGGAAAAGGGCTCACTCCCGCTTTCCTCACGCGGAGCGACGTGAATGCGGTCAGACCTAGCCGCCGAGCAACTGGTCCGTGTCCGCGCGGCGCGAGCCGAGTTGTCGTCTGCTGGTCCGAAGAAGACACGCCCATTCGACGGCGATTTCGAGCGCGTGGCGCTGCCGGCCGCGGACGGCGACAGCCTTCGCGACCTGCTGGTTGCCGACCGAGCGCGCATCGTAGTCGAAGTCGGCCTGGCTTACGGCAGTTCCGCGCTGGCGATCGCCGAGGCCCTCTGCCTGACCGGCCCAACGCCGGCTTCTCACATCGTCATCGATGCGTTTCAGGCGACGGCATATGAGAATGTTGGCTGGGACGTCCTGAATGCGGCCGGGGTCGCGGCTCAGACGAGGTTGATCAGCGAGGCATCGTCCATTGCACTCGCGCGGCTTGCCGCGGATGGCTTCGCCGCAGACGCGGCGTTCGTCGACGGCAGCCACCGCTTTCATGAAGTGTTCGTGGATTTGTACTTTCTGCGGAGAATCGTCCGTCCCGGTGGCTTGGTCGTACTGGACGACGTGGCGTGGCCATCGGTGGCAGCGGCGCTGAGCTATTTCGACCGACACCTGGGATGGAGAGCAGTGCCGATCCCGGGTCGACTGACCGCGCGGCGACTTCCCGACGAGCCGTTCGAGCCTGCATTCACGGATTTCACAGGCTTCTAAAAGGGCATCGGCCTGATTCCACGCAACGAGGCTCCCAGTGCAAAATGCGGCACCTACGACGCTTCAAGAGTCCGTCGACGTACTTCGTCGGGGCCGTCGCGAGTGCCGACACGATGACTGGAGCCAATGCCTATGGCGTCGTGTATGGAAGCACCATGAACTCGAGCCGCTTCCCATCTCGAACTACCACAATTCGTACGCGGTCCGCGCGCACCGCAGCAGCGCGAAAGGCAGATCGGGTCATCGATGCGGCCGGCGTTCCGTCGACGTCCAGGACCCTGTCGCCGTTTCGAAGTCCTTGCTTATCTGCATCCGATCCGGCTTCAACGGCATCGACGAACAGCGAGTCGAGAGGACTGCCGGCTAACTCGAACCCTAATGTGCGCCTCGGCTCTTTGGGTCTGTCAGCCTGGGCGCGCGGATGTTCGACTTCAGAAAGAGACCGACCGAGAAAACGTTCGATCGGCTGCTTGTCGCCGTCCGACCGCTTGTCATCGAGAAGCGCTATCGCTCGAGCATTGTCGAGCGCCGCCTGCACTGGCACGTTTCGGTATTGAATGAGATAGGCGGCGTAGAGATGGCTGGCGCGCCAAGCCACGGCGCAGTGGAGCAAGACCTTACCCGTCGCCTGCCTCATCACGGCGTCGAATGCCCGCACCGCGTCCGGCGAGAACGGGAACTCGGCATTTCCCCGCATCGGCAGGTCGACGAACGTCATTCCGAGCTCCTTGGCGAGCGCTCGTTCGTCAAATCCGAGGCTCGCGGGCGCTATTTCGGGAGGCGTGCGGAGATTGACGATGGTCGTGACGTTCTGCGCTTTGAGCTCGCGAAGCGCCTTCGGCGTCGGCTGACCCGTGATGAAGAGATCATCCCCCACTCGTGCGGCGCGCGCGCTGAACATTCCGGTCGTGTCGAGCAAGACCGGAACCGGTAGGGTGCTCAGCGGTTGCGAACCAGTCAGCCGCTGAGCGGCCGAGCCCTCGGCGAGAGCGAGTGCAAGGCACAGCGCGGCTATGGTCGACGTCAGGCGCATGCGACGCTCAAGAATGGCGTTGGATCCTTCGGAGTCATGCTGTCAATGTTCGCGTCTCGGACACGCAGCGCACGACTTGCGGGTTGAATGCCCGTGTGACGTGACGAGCGACAGACGAAGGCCGCCTCGCTGCTCGTCGCGAAGAACGGCGCCGGCGGCCGGCCGAGGTTGACGGGACTAATGGTAAGCACTACCTTACCGTTCGTGGATACTTACCATCTGGACCCCTGGACTGCGCTCGGCGATCCCATGCGCCGAACCATCTTCGGGCGCATCGCCGAACGGCCGCGTGCGGTCGTCGAACTTGCGGACGATCTGCCAATCAGCCGGCCGGCGATCTCCCAGCACCTTCGGGTGCTGAAGGACGCGGGCCTGGTGATGGACCATCCCGTTGGGACGCGTCGCGTTTACAGCCTACACCCGGCCGGCCTGCAAGCGCTTCGCGCAGATCTGGACCGTTACTGGAGCGGCGCGCTCGCGAGCTACAAGTGGATCGTAGAACACACCGAGGAGGAGGAAGCGTGATCAGCAATGCATCATCGACGTCTGTCAACCTCCAGATCGTCGTCGAAGCGCCGATAGAGCGCGCGTTTCGGGTCTTCACCGAAAGGTTCGACGCCTTCAAACCGCGCGAGCACAATCTGCTCGCGGTGCCGATTGCCGAGACGGTGTTCGAAACACGGGTCGGCGGTCATGTGTACGACCGCGGCGTCGATGGCAGCATCTGTCGATTCGCGCGCGTGCTTGCCTACGAGCCACCGACTCGAGTGATCATCAGTTGGGACATCAGCCCGAATTGGCAGATCGAGTCTGACCTCGCGAAAACGAGCGAGGTCGAGGTTCGCTTCATCTCGGAAGGACTCAAGCGCACGCGCGTCGAGCTGGAACACCGCCACCTCGAACGTCATGGCTTCGGCTGGGAGCAGCTTCGAGATGCCGTTGCCGGCGACGCAGGCTGGCCACTCTATCTGAAGCGTTACGTCGAACAGGTGAATACCGGCAACGATCTGTGACACCGATCCGGCGACGCTGCTTCGATTGATCACGAATATTCGCGGCTGAGCCCAGACTGATTTCCGGGCCAGCGCGAAGTATTAGCGTGCGTGCCGACGCGTCGCGAACGAGTAACGCGGAGCCCGCGGATCGTGAGCACTTCACACCACCGAACAGTGAGATCATGATTCCATGTCATTGCCGAATCGGCGGAACTTCCTGAGCCGTCTCCTGTCCGGATTCGCACTCGGCTCACTGGGTCGGTGGCGTAACACCGCTCCCGCGAGTGCAGCGACAGACGGGCTGCGCGGACCGTCGGATTGGGATTTGACCTGGATCGACAAGCTCACGGCGAAACATCGCGTCGTGTTCGACAGCCCTGACATCAACGAAGGCACGGTGTTCATCAATGCGTTCGTGTATCTGGCCGGATATCACGAGGCGTATGGAGCGAGCGACGCCGATCTTCAGTCAGTGCTGGTCCTGCGCGGCAACGGCTTCCACATGGCGCTCAACAACGCGATGTGGGAGAAGTATCGCATCGCCGAACACTTGAGAATGAGCGGACCGACGAACCCTTTCCTGGGGCAAATGGCAGCATTGCGCCAACGCGGCGCGATCCTTCTCGCCTGCAACGTCGCCGCAACGTACTACGCGGAAGAGTCTTCGAAGCGGACGGGCATCGCGGCGTCGACGATTCTCAGCGACTTCAAGGCGAACCTCGGCCCAGGAGTTATTCTCCAGCCGTCCGGCGTATTCGCCACCGTGCGCGCTCAAGAGGCCGGCTGCTCGTTCATGAAGTCCGCATAAGTGATATCCGGGCTAACGACCGGTATCGACAGAGCGGAGAAAGCCGTCGATTGTGCCGTAGACGAGCTCGGGCCGCTCTAACCACAGAAGGTGTCCCCCGCCCTCGATCATTTGCATCCGGGCGTTCCGCTCCAAGCCTGCCCACTGACGCGCGCCCGCTTGCGGCGCAACCCTGTCACTGTCGCCGAAGACGATCAGAGACGGCGCGGAGACCGCTCGGGCATCTGCGGTCCAATCCCGCTGATCGGCGTGCGCCATGACGACAGACAACACACGGAGGAACACCGCGGGCGTCTCGTTGGGCAAGGCACACGTCTCCTTCAGCCGCGACGCCACTCGAGCGATCGACTCCGACGATCCAGCGTAAGCGCCGCCATAGGCAGCCCAGAAGAGCTCACAATACTTTCGCGGGTCCTTCTTCGGCCCTTCGGTCTGCTGAAATTGCTGCAAGAGTTTCTCTTGGGTCGTGTCAACACCGGCCCGCAAGCCTCCCTGTGATACGGGAATATCCACCGGGCCGATCGGCGAGATCTGAACGATAGCCGATACGTGGTGCGGATATTTCGCGGCATACAGGGCGGCAACAGCGCCCAAGTAGGAGGCGCCGAGGACCGCCGTCTTCGAGATGCGAAAGTGCTCGCGTACGCGCTCGATATCATCAATGTCGAACTGCAACCCCAGTTTTTGCGTCTCCTCGACGGCCGTCGAGCGGCCTCGGCCCCGCATGTCGTATGCGATGACCACGCGGTCTTTCGCGATTCTCTCGAACTCGGGCATCATCAACGACAGGAACGGAACGATCACCGTATCCTTGCCCTCCCCGCGAACCTCGTAATACAGGCGGACTCCCTCTCCGACATCGACGTAGCCCGAGGAATGTGCGTCATCGCCCGGCCGAGCGTTCGGTACTCGACAGCCGGGAGAAACGGCGGCTACAGCGAGAAACATCGCGATGAGACGTAACGCTCCACGACCAGCGGCTAACACGCGCACTGTCTTCCTCGTTTCATGTTTGATATAAACGCAGGTGATCTCAACCGGTCAATGCAACACGTCCAAGCAACGACAACAACAGCGCTTAGCAGGAGAGAGCCGGGTTGCGCTGAATCGCGCCCAGAGGAGCTTCAACTGGGACCAACCCGTTCGCATCTGGCCGTCTCTCCCATGGAGTTGCGAGGTGTTGCGTTGACCGCTTGAGGCGACCGCACAATTGGACCGGATCTCGTCGCCGATCAGGCGCGCGTTCTCCAGGCGACGCTCAAACACACGGCGGTATTGAGCGCCGCATGAATGATCACGGGCCCGACGATCGAACCTGATCGGGCTCGCGCCCAGCCGACAAATACGGCTCCGACAAAGACGAGCGGTACAATCATCGCCAGCTCAGGGGCCACCGCCGCAGCAACGAGGTGAGGAATCAGAAACACGGTTGCCTGAGCGAGATTCGCGACGTGCCGTGGCATGACGCGATCGAAACTGCCGGCAATGAGCCCGCGGAAGAGCAACTCCTCTGGAAGGCCCGTTTTGGCAACTCCGTAAATGATGGCCATAGGCACAGCCGGCCAAAGCCACCCGATACCGATGAATGCCCGCTGTGGAGAGCTAGCACGGTTGAAGGCCGCGATCGGCGGAGGCACGACGGCAATCGCTAGCACGCCGGCGCACGCAACGATTGCGCACCATCGTATCGTCTGCCAATCGCCCCTCCGAAGGCCGGCACGGTCCAAGACTGCGGCATTCGACCGACCTCGCCGCTTCTGCCATATGTAGAAGACCAGCAGCGGTATGCCGCCAAGAATCAGCGCATTCAACACGGCGGATACGACCATCGTGGTCATGTGCTTGTTGGCATTCGAGCGCATCTCATGGATTGATGGAACCCATGCGCCATTGGCCGGCGACATCGCAACGCGGAGCACGAGAGGAATACCTGGGTGCCGCGGTCGCCGCCACCCTTCCCGCTGCAAGGCGCAAGGTGAAGGGCCGAGGCGATCGTCGCGTTGGCCACAACGACTGCCGTCGGTACCAATCGCGAAAGGAGCTTGGGCTGAGCCGCGCCCAGGAGGGCTACGGCGTAGCGCGCTTTCATCGACGTTGCATGTCTACACGACAGTGTGATAGTAGTCTCATCATACAACGCACATCGCTGATGAAACTTTTCACCCGGCGCGGCAGTTATCGCCTTCACACTCCCTTCGAGGACCTGCCATGACACGCCGCTGCCTTATGCTCGCACTGCTCATCGGTCTTCCACTCGCCAGCCAAGCGCAGTCGCCCGACAACAGCCCCATCTCGGATTACCTCCGCCGCTCCTACGCGGCGGCCGCCAAGGATTTCTCGCTGGCGCTCGAGACGATGCCCGAGCAGGATTTCGACTTTCGGCCGGCCGGCGCCGTGAAAGAGGTTCGCACATTCGGCGAGATCGCCGCGCATCTCGCGCTGGTCAATTCCTTCGTCTGTGCGATGGGCGATGGCAAGCCGGACGTAACGGCGACGCCAGGGTTCAAGGTGCCGGTCGATAAGCCGGGCGTCATCGCGCTGGCGAATTCGGTGAACGCTCGCTGCACCGGGTATCTCGCGACGCTGACCGATTCCATTCTCACGCAGAACGCTGTCAGCGGCTCGGGCGACCGGGCGATCGAGGCCATGCGAGGGAACGCGGTAATATTCGCCATCGCGCACTCCAACGAGCATTACGGGAATCTCGTCACCTACCTGCGCGCGCGCGGACTCGTGCCTCCCGCCGCCGCGGCCCAGGTTGCGCCGTTCGGACGTGTGCCGGCAAAGCCCTAGCCAACATGATCCCGAGACCGGCGGCCCCGCTGCCTCTTCACACGTCCGCGCCTGGGGCAGGCCGATGCCCCACTTTCTCCGACCGTCACGTTGCTGCGCGACTGATCTGACTCTACCCTCGTGCCGTGATTCTTCGAGTCGCCAACGCGCGGCAATGACGAGGGACAATGACTCCAGTTGGGGACGCAACTCGGAAGACAATGCCTGCGGACGAGGCGCAATGGGAAGCGTCGCGCCCACGGCTTCGCCTCCACGAAGAGACTCCCGTGTGTGCGCTGCTCGTGGGAGGGACGAGCGAGCAGCGTCACCGCCTTCGCGTCGACTTTTCGGCGGCCGGGGATCAGATCACGATTGTCGGCGACATCGACGCCGACGTTGCATCGCTCACGACATGTGATCGCGCTACGGTGGAGGCGATTCTACTGGTCGCCGACATGCATCTGCCGGACAACCCGGCGACGGCCACTCTGCTGGCGGAGATCGATGAGCCCCTGGTCGTCGTGTCGGAAACGAAGGACTTGGCGGCGTGGGCCTTGTCGATCGGAGCCATCGACTACCTCTACGATTCTCTGACTTCGGCGCGGCTGAGCCACACCGTCTCGCGAATCGTCGACACGCGCGAGAGTCGCCTGGCCACGGAGATGCTCTCCCATTTGCGGGATACGTTCGACGGATATGGGATCAGTCCGCATTTCGTACCCAAGGCGGAGAGAGCGAGTGAGGCCGGCGCCGGAACTCACCCTGTGCGGATTGCATGTCGCGAGGATGGCCGCGTCACATACGTGCGCATGACCGAGGTCGACTGGATCGAAGCGGCCGGCAACTATGTGCTCGTGCACGCTCGCGACAAGCAGTTTCGACTTCGTTTGAGCCTTCGTGCTCTGACGACCCAACTCGATCGATCACGATTTCGGCGCATTCATCGCTCGACGATCGTGAACATGGATCGCGTTCGGGAGGTGCAGCCCTGGTTCGGAGGCGACTACGTCGCAATTCTGATCGACGGTTCACAGCTCCGGGTCAGCCGCACGTTTGCACCTGGCTTGCTCCGGCCGTTGCAATAGCGTCGGGTACCCCGACGCTGAAGGAATCGACTTCGCGCTGCCGGGAGATTGGCATGACAACGGCCCGATTGTTCCTCACATCCCTCTTGTTCGCCGCCGGTTGCGGCGCCGATCGTCGCACGACCGACGCGGCTCGCCTGGCGGCGGATTCGGTCAGCATCCAAAAGCTTCACTCGGCAGACATGGCGGCAGTCGTGGCGAAAGACACCGCTACGCTGATGTCGCTCTGGACCGACGACATCGTGTCGTTACAGGCGCGCGGGCCCATTCTGGTAGGGCGTGACGTGAACGCGGCGGCATTGCGCGCAAGCATGAAAGACCTGGAAACCATGACGCCGGTTTCCTATACGCTGAATTTCCGGGAGCTCGAGATTCTCGGCGACGTCGCGATCGAGTGGGGTACGCTTTCCGCCGTCGCTCGGCCAACATCCGGCGGCGCGAACGTCGTCACCGGGGGCAAGCT
>JADMIO011227335.1_pt1 | contig 15202 bp, 12 predicted proteins | sample 8958161 | NCBI WGS metagenome assembly JADMIO01 (sample SAMN16585339, study PRJNA669376) | soil metagenome | isolation source: Crop rotation soil | place: USA: Cullars Rotation, Alabama | collected 2011 | reverse complement strand
GAGCCCGCCGTTCGTCCTGGTCCACGACTTCGGTCACCGCAGAACTCAAACGGCTACCGCGTGTGGCCTTGGATGGCAGCGATCCATCCGACCCCACCCAGGCGGTCGTGCCCAGGACGACGAGCCATCGTGCGGATGCGGGAGCGGCGTGGGGTTCGCTGGTACACGGGCTGCTTGAGCACGCGATGAGGCACCCCACTGCCGTGCGCAAAGACCTGCACCGCCTTGCACAATGGCTGACGATGGAGGAGCCGCAACTCCGCGGTATGATTGATCAGGCGGTGGACACGGTGATAGCGATTGTATCAACCGGGGAACTGGCAGCGGCTCGCGCGACTGCCGAGTGTCACGAGGAGGTGCCGTTTGCCATGAGAGCGCCGGCGGTAGCAAGTCCGCTTGTCGTCACCGGTGTCATCGACCTCGTGCATCGGCACGGTGATGGCTGGCGCGTGGTTGACTACAAGACCGACGTGGACTTAGGACCCGCCGTGTCGAAATACACAGAGCAGGTGCGAGCATATGGCGACGCGTGGGAGAGAATCGCGGGGGCTGCGGTTAAGACAGCGATTGTGCCGGCACGGCAACCCTCTTGATCCAGCCAATTGGCGAGTTTCCCAATCGTGGAGGACCTGACGATGGGCTGCGGGCCAGCGACTCCATGACCAAGATAAGCCGGTCTCCCCGATAGATCAGGGCCTGCGTCCTAAGCTTCCCAGCCCGCCGCCTCGGTCGGCACCGGTGACGCTGCGGTAGACCCTTCATTTCAGTGCGGCGACAGGCCTGTAAGCCAAGCCGCGTCTTTCAGCCCTTCATACTCGCCGCGACCGGCAAAGCCGTGAGGGTAACCGGGCAGCGGCTCCGCGCGCAGGAACAGGTGATGCGTGTCCTGCAGGTTTGCCGCGATCACGCTCAGGTTGAGCGTGCCGTTTGCGTTACGAGGGTGCAGCCCCCAGACGAACGTACCCCAATGCGGGTCGAGCTCGGCCAGCGCCTCGTCCGAGACCAGGCGGTTCAGCCAGCTCTGGCCATCGGTATCGAGCTCGCCGAGCTGCATCCCCAGCTCGCGGATCTGATTCGAGCTCCAAGGTCCATCGATGAGGATCCAGCCGGTGCTCATGTGGTCGGCGGGGTCGGGAGGACGGGCCTTTTGCCAGACGCCTTGTGGTTCTCACCTTTGTACCTGAAGCAGCCGGCGCCGACCAAGGTCACGCAGCCATTGCCAGAATCGCGGGCCTCGACCAATTAGTGCTTGGCCTCGCAAGAACCGAAGCGGTGGCCGTAGAACCACCACTCGCCGGCCTCTCCAGGCTTCGGACCAGTCGGCGGCAGGTCGGTCACATCGAGCTATGCCTCGAGGTCTTCGCGGTTGTCGGTAAGCACCCGAAGCCAGGATTCACCGAGTCCGCCTTCGGCGAATTAAGTGGAGTCGATGCCGCCGGGAACGACCCTGACCCGGTGCTGGCACAGGGAACAGTACAGCCGGCGCCACCGCGCAAGCCGACTTGGGCCGGGGCGCCGGTGATGTTCACCTGGACGCGCGGCCCGTCCTCGCCCCCACTCCTTCGATGCGCCAACGGCCCGGTAGGTCGGCCAGCTCGATGCTCCCGGCGACGCCGCGGCAGTAGCCTTGGGCCTAGAACCGCTGGCACCACCCGCCGAGCGGGAGTTTCGCGTGGGCGCGTGAGATGAAAGATTCCTCGCGAACCGGAACATCGGCGGATTAAAACCGGCGACGAAATTGTCAGGATGTCAGGCTCGTCAGGGCGCGTATTTGGCGACCGTTGTCCCGATGATCATGTTGGCGCGTGTTGGCAGCGAGTTTCGTGACGTAGGGTCGCCTTCATAGCAGTGCACTGGATGAAGGACTCTCGGGATTCTGTTGGCAGTGCGGCTCTTGCGACTGCTTCCCTCCTTCACCTTGATTCCACAAGTCGCCGAGCCTAGGCTCGACATCTCGGACGAGCGAATAGTACGTCTCGCTATCCACTCCGGCGGGGGGCGCATTAAGTTGCACTGTGCGCTTCGGGCCAATGGAAACCCTGCCGGACTGCTTCATCACACTGAGCATTTGCTCCCAGTAGCGTGCACTTCGAGCACGTGGCAACGCCATCCTGATGTTCCGCCAACTCATGCCGCCGCGTCGGCGAATGTGATCGATGAGAATGTTGCGGTCGGTAGCCAGGTCGGCGTGCACGATGACCGATCTCCGCCGGGGGGATGGTTTGGGTAAATGTTTAGCAAGCGCTCTCGCGTGTGACCCAAACCAATGATGACAGAAACCTGCGGCCGTCATCAACGCCGACGTTGAGACCGATTTCGTTTGGATGTCATCCGCGAGACTCACGATCGCCGCCGTTCGAAGCAGAACACTGGCAGCGGTGCTGAAAAACGGGGCCAAAGCGGGATTCCCGACAATCAAGGGTTCCACCGAGCCCGATACCAAGCCGTTTATGACTCGGTACGTGTCGGGCGGCAGCGCCAGGGTTCGGTGGTCGCCAAGAACACGTTCTCGAAAAAATGTGGCCGCCAGTGCGGGCCAAGCACCCGTTATTTGAGATTGTTCAAAAAATTGAGCCCCAAACTCCGCGCGTTCGTCCACGAGCATGAACGGAATCACGTCATGGTTTTCGCCGTGCCACTGCATGAACATCGGTACGGCATTCTGCTGCACGATGGATAGCGCGGATATGACAAACCCATCCGCTGGGTTCTTTTTTAGCGAAAGCTGACCGTGCACTCCTTGCTGGAGAAACTGCCCCAGGATTTCCCTGCCCTCCTTAAATTCACCCAGAAGGTAATTGCTGGAATAACAGACGAGTAGTGCCCGGTCATGCGCCCGCTCCAATGTAGTTGAGACCCCCATGATTCCGGGGTCGTGCTCCAGGACAGCCGATTGCGCAACGAATTTGGCTTCCGCGATCTCAGTTCTAAGATTTTGCTCCTCGGCTTCACTGCCGCCATCTCCTTGGAGCATTTCTTCTTTCCGTTTAAGTTCATCTAGCTTTGCCGGAATATTGGCACCGTGCCAGCGATTACGAACCTCGTCAGCACGGGCGATAATCTCGCCGGTCAATAAGCGCGAAAGGCGTGCACACTCGGCCAGCGGTGGCACTGTTACCGCGGTCAGCAGGCTAACGGGTTGCAGATATCCTCCTTGGGCGGGGATGGCGACACGCTGCCCAATCACTCCCGCGAGTACCGTCAAAGCCGCAACGTCCACACTGCTTGGAGCAACGCCGGTGATGGCAGCAATGTAGTCCAGATCGGCGGATACCGCGGGCGAGAATAAGCGCGGCGGCGGTGGCGACGAAGTTTTCACGGAGCCTCCATTGATACGGCTGAGAGCCAGCCATTCGGTTCGAGCTTTACCAGTTTCTGTCGGATCAGCTCTTCAATAACCGGCCAATGGTAATCCCGGCGTTGAATTGTTTCTGTACGCATGAGATCGCGAGGCGACCAACTCCGCGACTGAATTTTCTCCAGCAATCGTGCCCGGTGCGCACTTCGAAAGTCACTAGCACGCGCGCGCTTCGTTGCCTTCTGCAGCTGGAAATGCCTCTCCCGGGTGTGAACAGCGAGCTCGATCGCGAGCGGCCACCATTCGTCGCCGCGACTCGCTGGCCAGTCCGCGAGCATCAAGCCGGCCATGAATTTGAGGGGCAGATTGATGACACCCTGATTCATCATGGCTTCGCCCTGAGGGAGCCGGGAGAGAATCGAGATCGTATCGTCCTCCCACAGCCGCAGGGATTTTGCGGTTCCGCCGGCGATCTCGACGGGAGTACCTCTTCCTGCGCGAATTGTCGACGCCCGGCGTAACAGCTCGTCCCACGGCTGCCGACTCAAAAAGGGCGTGCCTGCAGGGTCTCGACGCCGGTTTTCTGCTAGAAGCTGGACCGCCCGATTCAATAGCACACGCACGTGATAGTTATCGTGTATCGCTATCTCCTTGAGATGAGCACTGCTACAAAGCGTTAAGAACGTCACATCAATGGTGCGCTTTTCCCGCTTCAAAATGCGCTTTCGGTTGTCGACGGTAATAATGTCGAACCCGGAGCCCCCGGTCTGAAAAACCGCTGCCATGTACCACAAGTCAGCGGTGAACGGGCCTCGGTCATAGCGAGAGGCCCATCCGTCACCGCTGAGAGCGATGAACAACTGCTGACTGGTGTTATGCGCAAGCGCGTACTCGAGGTCTTTGCGCTTTGGGTTCAGGAGAAAGGTACACGGTTCGCCCGCCTCGTCGCGGGGCGAGGGAGGAATTAAATCGAAAGGTTGCGGCATCAATTTCTTCAGAACCTCCCGTTCACATCCTGCGAGGGAACGAAGCAGGGTATGCTCTACCAGCTCAGCATCGACGCATAGCGGCAGGCCCAATGCGAGGGGTAACGCCGCCGTCAGCTCCGTTCCGCACGGCATCTGGATCTGGAGCCGCCCAGCCCAGTTGACCACGACGGAAATGGCGAGGACGGTGCTGGCCAGAGGGTCCAACCCGGTCCCGTGTACCAACTGGCCGACGATTCCCTGATAGGCGTGGGGAAGGCGCTTCGTCAGGGTGTCAGGAGCGTCAGCTACATCCGGTGCTTCCGAGCGGACCGTGCCCGGCTCTGAACCTGCGCCGGGAGCTCCGTCATCGCTGTCCGTTTCAGGCTGCGGGGGCTCGGGCGGCCAAGATTCCGCCGCAGCAAGTGCCGCGTCAGCAGCGGATGTGCGACAATATAGACTCGTGGGATCGTTGTTCATGGTTGAGAAGAAATGTGCCAAGCCTGCGCAAACGTTCCGAGAGTTCCGGCGCCGACTTTGGTCTCGGGGCGGGGTACCGCTCAAACTCGCCGGCGAGATCCTCACCGCAGGCCACAAGAGCTTGCTGAGCCCCCTTTGTCAGAAATATCGGAATACCGGCGGACCTTGCTTCCTCGTACGCTGAATGGACCGACGCCAGTGCCGTCGTCGTCATCACGCCCCCTGCGGGGGTGTCGAGGATCACCCAACGCATCGCATTCAAACTGAGGCGGCCAAGACCTTCGTGAGGACGGATAAGCGCGAACGGAACCAACGGTGCGGCGTCGCGCAGGTTATGGAGCAAGTCGCCGGCGGTGAGCGAGTGGGTTACCTCCACTCCCCACCAAATGTGGGGTGTGCGGGTCGCACGGAGCAACGAGCCGCCTAGCATTCTTTTCAGTCGAGGCCCACTGGTGGTCATGACCATGAACACGTGCCAATCGGCGCTGAGCATGAGATTGGCGATGGACTCGACCACAGCCGCAGCAACGCTGTCCGCAAACAGATCGCACTCATAGCTCACGTGGATACCACGAGGCGCCCAATGAAAAGGCCGGTCGAGCACGGTGTGCGCGAGCACGAACGCATCTGTGGCCTCATCTCCCTCGGCGGGCAAATATCGCTGCCGTGGACAAAAGACGTGCCTGACGACCGGATTCCAGACCGATTCAGCCCACGCGACTCGACAGTGTTGGTGTTGTAGCATCGACGGAAGTTCGCTACATTACGTCAAATCGCCGAAGTCGCATCCGCCACTTAGCGCCGGCAGTGATCGGCAGACCGAGCGAAGCAGCTGACCTGCGAGTTGGCCGCACGGTGGCAACGAGGGTTGGGCCTGTATGCCGTTCGGAGTCGCACCAAGTCGTGAGCAGACGCGCCGATTGCGACTTTCCCGAGGTTGCACGTTACTCGATTGTGCCGGCCCCCGGAGCCGACATTGTTCGCAAACCGCGGGAAAACAACTATCCCAAGGGGAATTCCCCAGCGCAACCTCCAAGGCGGTGCAACTGGATTGTCTGGAACATGTGATCATCATCATGACGCCGCGCACTCTGTGACCGCCGCTTCGAGCCCCAAGGGCCGCAACTTGCGTTCGACAAGGAAGCATGCGACTTCCCGCTCGATAAACCGGGTGAGGTCGGACTGATCAGCCTGTTTCCCCGCCCTGATCGCCGTGCTTAGCGACAGCTTCCCACTCAGTGTTGTCCTCGCTTGCGTCACCTCGTGCTCACAATGGCGGCGAACCTCATGCACGGTTGCCCGGCTGAAGCCTCCGAAAGCCTCGACCCGCGACTTAACGAGCTTCTCGATGATGTCGATTAGCTTCTCTGAATCACGCTCGCATACACACGCCCGGAGCACGGCGTTTTGCACTTGAACAATGCTCGATGTAGGAGTGCTCGCATTTGCCGCCAACAAGCAAGCTGCCATCCACAAGGCCTCATCGCTACCGTACCGCTCAAGATACTGGTCAACGGAACCGATTTTTTCAAGAGACAAGGCCTGCGCGGTGTGTTTAAACCGCTGCACGAGATACCCGCATTCGCACCCGACAAAATAAGTGTGACCGAGAGCGCTGCTGAGGCACTCCAGGTCCGCTAGTACGCTTGCCACGGCATGTTGCGCCAGAAATGCGCTAATCGGCTCGAACCGGGCAATCAGATCGCATATACCACCGGGATGGCGCGCTTCGTACTCTTCACGTGTGCCACCTCGGGGAAGGTCGTCGAGGCCGGCGACAACGTACCCGAACGTCTGGATGTCGACACCTGCCTGCTTCCACCATGCCAGGAATGTCTCGGCTGTGTGGGCGTCAATAGACCGGATGCATAACCGGTCGAGGAGGTTCACCGCGAACGGAAGCTTGCTGAACTCGGCCGTCGCGCCAGTATCCACGCAGCAATCGGAACTAACATGGAAGAAGCCGTCCTCCGCCGTGCAGATCCCGCTGACCTGGCAATGCGCTGCGACCGCTCCGCCCGAGCCACTGGTCACGCTGCTCGCCCCGATGAGGTTCCGTATGGGTTCCTCCAGAGTCACAGTGGCTTCGGCCCCCAAAGCGGCCGCGTCCAGACCAGTGCCAGGCGACCCGCTGCGGCAGGACCCTAGGTTCGCTCCAACTGTCACGGCTGGAATCTCGCGCTCGCTTTCACCAAGAGTATTTCCGGGCGCCGATTGAGCCCGGAACTCAGAGTTTCCTCCATACACTCTCTTTATCTGTTGCTCTACTGTAGAGCAGGCGACCTGCTCTATAGCAGAGCGGGTCGCTTGCTCCGGTGGTGAAGTATTGTGAGGAGCCGAAGCCGGTCGAATCCCGGCAACTGCGCGCTGCATGGCCTGCACCTCCTCGAGCGTACGCGGTCTCTCCTTTCCATCTTCGCTCGTATAGATTAATTCGCGCCACTGGGCGGATGGCAGCACGCGATACGGACACACCACCCGACGATAAATCCGGTATCCGTTCCGGCCGTTGTGGACAACGAACCGGTCCCGAATCAATTCGGCCATCGCATTTCGGATCGCTCCTTCAGAAACGCCAAGTTCAAATGCAAGTCGGCCGTTGCTGAGGTACGCGCCACGATCGCCAGTCGGGCTGCCGTCATGGTGTGTCTCGTTGTCGAAATCGCGGAGTGTCAGGAGTATGAGTTTCTTCAGAGGCGAAAGGTCCGGTTGGTTGGTTATAACATGCCTGGCGAGTTTCCGCTGCTGTGCGCGATTCATATGCATTACCACGCTTCGAAGCGCTGGTAGATGAAGTTGCGCCGCACCGGAACCGAGGTGGAGAGGCCCTTCCGCGCTTTCGAGATGAAGATGTACTGCTTATCCCGGTACGTCGGCGTGCTGCCCATTTCAGACTCAGCAACCGAATACTGCAGCGCTGAAATTCCCATGATCAAAGTAGCTCCCCGGCCCAGCGACTTGCATTCGGCCAAGCACGATGAATCAATCCTTGGGTTGTTTCTCGCCTGCACTACGTTCGCTTGGGCAAGCGCGATGACCGCGATGCTCTCGTCGCGGGCGATCCGGACGAGTTCGTCGGCGGTGGCCTGAAAGATGTGTCGGTATACGTTTAACTGCTGGGTCGACAGCTGCCCCATACCACCGCCAATCCAGTCAAAAATGATCCATTTAGGCTTGTGGCCTTCGCGCTGCACATAGGAGCGGAGCTCGTTGCGGAGGTCGGCAACGATCGATTTCGCATGACCTTCCTGCCAGTCATGGATAATCAATCTTGTCTTGAGCCTTCCGATCAAGTTCTCCACGGCGGCACGCTGTTCACTATTCAGCACCTCCCGGCGGAATCCGTCTTTCAGCTGCGTGAAGGGTATGTCGCAACGCTGCGCTAAGATCCGCAGCTGCAGTTCAGCGGCAGTTTCCTCGGTCGAAATCAGGATTCCACTGTGGCCACCGGCGGCAAACTCACCTGCAAACTGCGTGGCAATAACGGTCTTGCCAGCTCCTTGCGGTGCGATGACGAGCGCCATCTGACCAACGGCAAGTCCGCCATGGAGCGCATGATCGAGGGTAGCGATTCCCGTCGCTAACCGCTCGACGACCGGTTCATTGCCGGAGAGGCCCGCGCCGAATTTGTGGTAGCCATCGCGACCGCTGACATGCTTAACGGCATCGATGCCCCTCCATATCTCAGCAACGACGTCGTTAGCCGTCCAGCCCTTGTTGTCCACTGCGAAACGCGAGACGACTTTCTGGGTCCGGCGCTTGCTCAGCCAATATCCAACGCCTGCTTCGATAAGCTCGGCCATGCCTACGAAAGGCACTAGGCTCACGTCAGAATAACGCTGCTGAACAAGCGGCTGAAACGTATCTGGAATGTCACCACTCCCTATCAGCAGCTTTACTGCGGCTTGTACATAGGCGATAGGTAAGGCGTCAGCGGCGGTCGGCGCTGCAACTCGATATTCCCGGGCGATCCGGTACAGAACGTTGTCCACCGGGTTACTGAAATCCTCCTGCTGCTTGTCCAGGCCTCCCGGATGCACGCAGATAACGGATTGGTATTTTGCAACGAAATGAGGGACCTGAAAACAGCCCGCAAGTAGGTGACGCTCATACCAATCGATGTCATCATCGATCAGGTTTTCGACCTTCGGCGGGAGCGGGGGCGGCATCATTTGCTGCCTCCCTTTCCATGCTTGTCATCAATGGGCGAAAAAGCGACCTCCGCTTTGGCCGCCAAGGCGTCAAGGTGGGATAGCAGCGATTTCAGATGAATGAGCCTAATCCCGCGACTCGCATCGCATTTTTTCAGAACGGCCGACTTTACCGGCGGACGTCTGCCATTGGCTGCACACGGTAGCGTAAGCTCACAGAGCGTGCTCCTGCTAAGACCGGTGATCGGCTCGCGGTTCCCTGCTCGCGGCAAGCGGATCCATTCTTGGGGGCGCGGCGACGTGCCGAGACGTGCTTTGTTCTCCTGGACGTTGGTATTCATCGACGACGAACTTTTTCACCCTGAACGCCAACGTCGACGAGTTGTGACGCGATTCTTCGGGCGTCACAACTCCGCCCGACTATCCGGGGTTCGGAGGGCGACCCGTTCCGGTTTTGCGCTGCAAGCCCAGCCGCCTGACTATCTTCGTCAGGGTATTGCACTTAATTGCTTGACCGGTAATGCGCAGCATTTCTTCCGCCAAGTCTTCGCCGCTAAATTTCATGTATCCCTTATCTATCCAACCTCGAAGGAGGATCAATTCGAGTAGAAACCTCTCCCTGCGTTGCTGGCCGGCCCGCACTGCGCGGGCGAGTTTGTCGCAGAATTCACGTGACATGATCGCGGTGCGGAGCGTCTCTAACTCGATCTCGCACGCCCCCTGAGCTCTGAAGTCTAGATAAAGCGCTTCGGCGAGCTCATTGGAGCCGGGACAGTCGTTCTTTGCGAGCAACTCCAGCGTTTGCGGATAATTTTCCACCCGAAAGGCTTCACGCGCCTCTTGCAAGTTCTGGCCGTGGTCGATTTCATTCTGATCGATTGTGATCGCCACATTCGGCACCCTCTTCTCAGTTCTTCCCGGTTGCGTACCCTTCTGAGATTTCCGCGCATGATAATCTTGCTGCTTCTGGTTTATAATCTCCATCATCTCCGCAGTAGTAAGGCTATCGGAGCGAATGAAATAGCTAACAAAAATAAAACCTGCGTCTCCCTCGCAATCGGATGTTAGAAGGTCGACTCGATAGTTCGCCGTATAATCCACACCGATGACCTCACATGGAAAATGATTCTTTACTTCTTTAATGTCCCACCTACCACGCTTAATCGCAGCGTTGAACGCAATAGTCCCATCCGGCAACAGGACCACCCCCGTATCGGCTTTTATTTCAATATCAGGATATAAATACTTTGCCCTAAGTGTCTGAATTGGGCGGAAATACTGGTCATGCCCGTCAATTATATCATCGAATAGTATTTCTACTTCAGATGTTTTCAGCGGTTTTTTCATTGAAAACGTGGCTCCTATGTAGACTGACACAAATCCTAAGCGCAACCACCGTTAGTCGCAGCGCTTGGTGCACTGTGCCACGGTTTGAGCGTCGGTGTTTCTTGATTGTCGTTTCCATCAAGCTATAAGCAAGCAGGATGATGCATGCACGGCCAGACGACAACGATAGCAATATTACTTACGCAATGCCTTGTCTACTATCACGTGTAATCAAATTCCAAACACCTGATTCTTCGCTCAGAGAGCTTCCGGAGCGCCGGCTGAACACAAAGACCCATCATACAGTGCCAGCGCAAGGAGTGTTCGCATTCGTGTGGTGGGGGTAAAGTGTAGTGGCTTGAGACCAGCCGGGCGGTGCCGTTCGGCGGACTCATAGTGCTGGTGCAGTTGATCCAGAGGTTGGGTGTGATGGGCTGGATCCGCGAACATCTGCCGTTTACGTATCGGTCAAAAAACCAGATTGCCCCGGAAGCCACGCTGGCGTTTTGGCTCGCGATGGCGGCCGGGCCGACGCTTCGCGCACATGCTAAACTGCGCTGCGACGAGGCTTTGCGCGGCTTATCGGGACCGCGCGCATGCCGATCGACGACACGGTGCGTAATTTCTTCCGGCGGTTTCAGCAGGGTGAAGTCGAACGTTTCTTCACGCCGCTGTGGCGCAAGCTCCTGGAGCAGTTGCCACCGCGCGCTTGCACACTGGATTTCGATTTGACGGTGTTTCAACGCCATGGCGTCCGGCGCGATTACAATCCGCAGCGCTACGGCACCCCCAACGCATCGTCCGTTGTTTGCGAAGCTCGCCGAGCCAGTGTTGATTTTGCACATCTGGCTACGCTCGGGTGTCACGGCAGCCAACCGCGGCGCGGCAGCCTTTCCGCAGCAAGCGCTGGCGCTGCTGCCGTCAGGCTGGACGATTCGTGGCGCGCGTGCCGATGGCGGCTTCTTCGATCAAAAGCTGCTCACCTTTCTCCAGGAAAAGAATCTGCCCTATGTGGTGGTGGTGCGCAGGCACAGCACGCTGTAATCCCGGGTGCATGCCGTCACCCAGTGGAAGCAGGTCGGCCCGCGCCACTGGGTGGGCGAGTTCGAATTCGGATGCCAAGTGGTCGCGGCCACGCCGCCTCATCGTCGTCAAGGAACTGTTGCCTCCGCACATTGCTGCTGCTCGACGTGCCGGGCTGCCCCTTTCGCGGCTCCGTCACCAATCGCACCGAATCGTCCGAGTGACTGTGGCGCCAATATGACGCGCGCGCCGACATCGAGCGGCGCTTCAACGAACTCAAAGATGATCTGGCCGCCGACAACTTCTGCCTCAAGCGCTTCTTTGCCACCGAAGCGCCCCTCCGGTGCCGCCGTCTTTCTGTTCTATCTGGCATCCCCCAGAAGGCCCAGCCCATCCAGACCGTCTGCCAGCGTCCGGCCCACCCTCCGCTCGGTTGTTCATGGCCGATGCTCGGGGCGGCCTCAAAACCCGCATCCGCTGCTACGCAGCATCGCGGAGGGCGATTTTCTCACTTCGCCGATGTTACTTTTCTCCGCCACTCTTTCGCCTCCTGACTGACTCCCTCCTCGCCTCTAACTTCGGAATCCAAGGGAAAGCTGATCTGGTAGAACCAGAGACGGCAGAAAAAGCCCCCCTGCCGTCAGCAGTGGAGAGGCAACGCGGTGGTCGCATTCGCTTGCAATGCTCGCGAGCCTAATGGAAAAGCAATAAGCCGCAGACGCCCGATCTCAGCGCTTTTGGGGATTTTTCCGCGTTGGCCGCATGCTGCTGATCGGTTGCGAAAGTTTAGCTGGATAACCAAGCGCGTAGGAAATTCCCGTCCACTCCGCGCGGGGCGTTGATGGGGCGCCTATGTCTTGTCTCACGGCCGGGAAATTTCGCACGGTGTCCCTTGGTCATTTCGTCACGGTTGAAGGGCGCGATCAGACGGTGGGCGAAAATTCAAAATTACGATACCTCGATACTCCACGTGCTTGACAGCGAAACGTATTCGTATCCTAATCATGTTGCTTACGGATATGGCGTGTCCGGGGTAAACCCGATCCAACATGCCAAAAATCAAATCCGAACTGGTTGCGACGCGCATTCCAAGTTTGCGCCCGATTCAACTCGCTGGTGATGCCACCGTCCGAGGGACTGCTCGATGAGAGAGGACCAAGATCGGTTTTTGGCGCGCTTAGGCCGCCCACCCACGCGGGTGACCGTGGAGCAAACGGCTTGGGTTCTCAACTGCCAGGCGCACGACATTCCCATTTTGGTCGGCGCTCGGTTGCTTCGACCTTTAGGCAATCCTCCTGCGAACGGCACCAAATATTTCGCCACGGACGAAGTGCTCGAGCTGGCTCGGGACCGTGCCTGGCTCGCGAAGATGACCAACACCATCTGCTTGCACTGGCAAAAAAAGAACGCCCGAAAGAAAAGCCGTGATGGCACCAACGAGCACACCGATGTTCCGGGGCGTGACCTCGTCGCCGCCGCGGGCCGCTCGTTTTCCGAGTTGATTCTGTAGGGGGCAAGGTGTGACGGGTCTGCGGCCCAAGACGGCGATATCAGCCCGGTGAAACGCCGCCCGTTCCATTGCAACTGAGAAGCCGACTTCCTCCTTCTGCATGTTGTGCGGAACTCGGGTGAGTGCTCATCGCGGGCGGGTGTTGGTTCGCAAATTGGTCCCCTACCCTCATCTTGCCGCGGCTACATCGGAAACGGCTGCGGCGCCCACAACCGGGGGCAAGTTCTCAATTCCCTACCCGATTAGCCCATTGGCACCCCAACGTAATTTTCGGCCAGTGATTTCGCGGCGGCGGTGGAGCTCGTCACGTATTCTAGCTGCGAGACCTGCAGGTGCTGCTGGAACTCGTCGCGGTCTGCAAAGTGGTGCAGCATCGATGTCATCCACGATGAGAAGTGCTCCGCGCGCCAGACGCGCTTTAACGCGGTCGCGGAGTAGTTCGCGAGCCGATCGCTCCGAGCATGGCGGTAAAACTCGTCGAGTGCTTGCGACAGCACGCGAACGTCGGCGAGAGCGAGGTTCATGCCTTTGGCCCCGGTGGGCGGCACGATGTGCGCCGCGTCGCCCGCCAGGAACAATCGGCCATGCTGCATCGGCTCAGCCACGAAACTGCGCATCGCGACGATGTTCTTCTGGATGATTTTGCCCTCCTTCAAGCGCCAGCCCTCCGTGTTTTCGAGGCGGGTATGCAGTTCCGACCAGATCCGATCGTCGGACCAGGCGTCCACGTGTTCGTCGGGATGGCATTGCAGATAGAGCCGCTGGAGCGTGGTCGAGCGCATGCTCACCAGCGCGAAGCCGCGCGCGTGGTACGCGTAGATGAGCTCGTCGGTAGAGGGCGGCGCTTCGACGAGGATGCCTAGCCAGCCGAGCGGATAGGTGTGGGAGTAGTCCTTGCGCGTGGTGGAGGGAATCGCAGGCCGCGACACGCCGTGGAAGCCGTCGCAGCCCGCGACATAATCGCAGCGCAGCTCGCACGCCCGGCCCGCGTGCTGGAAACGGATGCGCGGCGCTTCCGATGTGATGTCGTGCAGTGAAACATCGCTCACCTCGAACCGGAGGTCACCGCCGGCCGCGAGCCGCGCGCTCACAAGATCCTTGATGACCTCGTGCTGCGGGTAGACGGTGATGCAGCGCCCGTCGGCCAAATCGGAAAAACAAATCCGGTGGGTGCGGCCGCCGAACCGGAGATAGATGCCGTGGTGAACGAAGCCTTCGCGCTTCATCCGCTCCCCCACTCCGGTTTCGTTGAGGAGATCGACTGTGCCCTGTTCGAGCACGCCCGCACGAATGGTCGCCTCGATCTCGCGGCGACTGCGCGACTCCAACACGACCGACTCGATGCCATGCAGGTGCAGCAAGTGCGACAGCATGAGCCCCGCCGGGCCCGCGCCGATGATGCCGACCTGCGTGCGTGTCACGGATTCGCTCATGGCAGCGCCATCTCAAAGCCGATGCCGGTCCTGGCCCGCACCGCGTCGAGCGTCGCGCCCGGCATCAATTCCCGCAGTCGCAATGCTCCGTTCTTCCCCGAGAAATCGAACACCGCCAGATCGGTGATCAAAACGTCGACGGCGTTGGTCGCGGTGAGCGGCAGCGTGCAGCGCGGCACGATTTTCGGCCGGCCGTCGGGTTCGACATGCGCCATCGTGACAATCAAGCGCTTCGCCCCGGTCGCGAGGTCCATCGCGCCGCCGACGCCGAGCAACGGTTTGCCCGGCACGGCCCAGTTCGCGAGATTCGCCTCCGCGTCGACTTGCAGGCCGCCCATGATCGCGACGTCGACGTGGCCGCCGCGAATCATCGCAAACGATTCCGCGCTGTCGAAGTAGCTCGCGCCGGGCAGAGCGGTGACCGGGATCTTACCGGCATTCACTGGGTAATCCATCGCGCCGCCGCCGTCCTTGGGCGACGGACCCACGCCGAGCATGCCGTTCTCCGTGTGCAGAATGATCCCGTGGTCGGGCGTGATAAAATCCGCGACGAGTGTCGGGATGCCGATCCCAAGATTCACCACGTCGCCCCGGTGCAACTCCGCCAGAGCGCGCCTCGCCATCGCTTCGCGCGCGGCATCGCTCTTCCGTGCGCTCGCGCTGAGGCTCGCGGACGAGCCAAGATCATCCACCGTGGTGTGCGCCTGCACCAGAAAATCCACCAGGCTGCCGGGCGTGTGAATCGTATCGGGATCCAAGTCGCCGAGCGGTACGATGTGCTCGACCTCGACGATCACGAGATCCGCCGCCATCGCCATCGCGCGATTGAAATTCTGCTCGGTACGGCGATAGACGAGATTCCCCGCCGTATCCGCGCCCCACGCGCGTAGGAACGCGACATCAGCACGCAATGCTGGCACGAACACGTGGGGTTCGCCGCGAATTTCTCGCGTCTCGCGCATCGCCGCGAGCGGCGTGCCCGCGGACGTGGGCGTGAAAAATCCGCCAATCCCGGC
>JADMIO010817214.1_pt1 | contig 15202 bp, 11 predicted proteins | sample 8958161 | NCBI WGS metagenome assembly JADMIO01 (sample SAMN16585339, study PRJNA669376) | soil metagenome | isolation source: Crop rotation soil | place: USA: Cullars Rotation, Alabama | collected 2011 | reverse complement strand
GCCGCGACTTCAAGTCACGTGAATTCCAAGCTTCGGATCCCACTGTGCTGGAAAGCAATCGTGTGACAGCCGGTGCGGGCGTGTACGGCGCCGGCGACGTTGGCGGTCGCGTAGCCCGGGGCGAGCTCGCCACTGGAGTAGGTGGAGCGCAACCTGGCGCCGGACGCGTCGTACTCCTTGACGGTGACGTCCACCGTCACCCGCTCGGCTCCATCGGCAGTGCCCAGACCGGGGGTGCGCGCCTCGTCGGCCGCCGACGCGGGACCGACCGCGAGGCCGGCCGTCGCGGCCGCCAACGTCAGTGCCAGCGCGACCCGTACCGATCGATGCCTGTCAGCAATGCCGCGGACCCTGGCTTTCATCATGACCACCTCGCTTGACGGTTTGTGCGGCCCCGACGAACCGCACATATCGAGGAAATCATCACGGAAATGAGAGGGGAAGAGGCCCGCGCTGTCTATTTGAAAAAGTCACATTCAAAACATCAGATCGATCACTTTTAACGCGGACCTTTCTCGTTCCTAATAGCGTGTGTTTTTCCTGCCTCCATCCGATCCGTAGAAGTCTTCGATCATTTCTGCGCCTCCGGCGCGCGGATCACAGCGCCCAGCCGCCTCCCACGCGTGCCAGGCGCTGCTCGCACCACGTCATCGCCGACAAGTGCTGAGAACTCCTGGTGCGTGACCACGAGCTGCTGCTTGAGCGGGCCCTGGCCGATCTCGATGACGACGAGCGCGGTGACGTGCCGCAGCCCGTCGAGCTCGCCGGGGAGCACGTCGAGCCGCTTGGCCTCGGAGATCACCGGATGACGGCGCACGACGCACTTCTCGAAGGCCGACTCGTCCGCCTCGACACCCGAGATGTCGGACACCAGCTTGACCACTCGCCCCATGGCTCGACGCCTCCTGTCGCTGCGGGTCCATGGCGCCGGCCCTCGACGGCCGGCTCACTGACACCACGGTCGCTCGCCCACGTGCACCATCGCGAGAGTGCTCGAGAGCCTTGTGGACGAGGACGACCGGCGCCGAACATGTGTGCGCGGGGTGCACCGACTGGCCACCGCGTGGGCCTGCAGTTGACGCGCGGCCACAACACGGCAGGGTGGACCCCGTGGACGACGACTCTCTCTGGGACGACGCGGACGACGACGAGATCCTCGCTGCGTGGGCAGAGGTGGACCGCCAGGCGGCAGAGCTGCTCCGAACCGCGTGCGCCGAGGTGCTCCAGGAAGCACCCCCGCAGCCGGACCTTGCCGAGCAGTCAGGATCGTTGCGCCGGGAGATCGTGGCCTCGGCCCGGAGTGTCCAGTACTTCGACGTGGCCTGCGGCTGGGCGGGTGCACCTCCGGAGGACGACGTCGAGGCGTGGCTGCAGGCGCTCGCCTCGACGATCTCGCCACCCGAGGACACCGGCGCACCGGCCGAGGAGCAGGCCGCGGTCTTCTCCTTGCAGCATGCCGACTGGCTGGGCGGCATCGTGGGACTGGTGCGCCGCGGGGTCGGCGCGGAGTTCGACGCGGAGCGGTGGTCGCAGGACCTCGCCGCCCTTCCGGAGGTCGATGGCGACTCCGAAGACGCGGACGACGACGTCACCGCCTTCTCGATGGCAGTCGAGGTCCTGTCGCCCCTGTGGCAGACACTCGGTGTACTGGACGAGGATCGGTGCCTGACTCCCCTGGGGCGGTGGGGGCTGCCGAGGGCGCTCCTCTCGGTCTGGGAAGAGACAGCCGCGGCGCTGCCGGAGCGACTGGACGAGGAGCAGGTGGCCCTGGCACTGGACATCCTGGCGGCCGGCCCGGTCACGATCGACGACTTGCGCACGGGGCTCGCCGCTCGCGGAGTGTTCGCCGACAGCGACAAGATCGAACGGTCACTGGTCGCGCGCCCAGAGGTGTATCTCCTCGATGAGGGTCGGCTGGTGCCTTTCTTGGTGCTGCTCGACGGGACCGTGCTCACCCACGGGGTGAGCGCCAAGGAGATCGAGTCGGGGGTTCTCGACCCGAGGCCCGACCTGGTGCCGTTCGACTACCTGGCCATGGACGAGATCCCCTTCCGCGGCGGCGGCCTGGTGCGGAGCATGTACGCCGGTGAAGGCGGTGCCGATGGCCTGGCCGGGCTGCATGGACCACCCGGGTGGCTGGCCCAGCTGGCACCGGGCGACACAGTCGGCCTCCGGTACGTCGACGGCGAGCTGGACCTGGACCTCACCCCGGTCGTCGACGACCCCGATGCACGAGCCCTGCTGCAGGCCACCGCCTGGCGATGCGCGCGGCTGGCCGATGAGGAAGATCGCGAGTTCCCGGGCGTCGACGTCACCGAGGTCGTGCTGCTCTCACTGATCGAGCGGCCAGGACTGTTCGACCGGCCGCTGGCCCCGCTCTCGGACCTGCTGGCCGACTCGGGACTGGAGGTCGACGGTTCCCAGGTCGGCGTCCCCGGCACGCCGTGGCACGGCGAGCCGGGCTGGCTCACCGTCGAGCAGCGGGCGACGTACCGCATGTGGAACGACGCCCTGGATGCGCACCGGGACGACGAGCTGCCGGACGCGGCGGTGCTGGCGGCGCTGTGTGACGGGCTCCACGGGGTCGTCGGCGACCTCGCGGCGTCGGACCTCAGCCACGAACCGGACCGGGAGCCGCTTGTGGTGGCGATGCAGGAGGCGGTCACCGGGAAGGCACGTGGCGTGCCGCTCTACCTGCGCGCGCGTGTCGCCGAGGTCCGGGGTGACGTGCTGGCGATGCGCAGCCTGCTCGAGGAGAGCCTCGAAGCCGACCCCGGTTCCGTCGACGCGGCAGCCGACCTGGGCGAGCTGCGGGCCATCGCCGGCGAGGCCGCCGAGGCGCAGCGGCTCTTCACCCTCGCCGGGCTCGAACGGGACGCGATGGAGATGCAGGCGCTCCGGCCGTTCCTCTCTCCCCCGGCGGGCGAGATCGGGAAGAACCGGCCGTGTCCGTGCGGGTCGGGCCGGAAGTACAAGCTGTGCCACGGACGCACGGCGCAGCACCCGCTGCCCGACCGGGCCAACTGGTTGATGGTCAAGGTGGTCGGCTACATGCAGCGTGCGCACACCCGCGACGTGCTCGTGGACTGGGCCGGGCTGATGTCCGGCGCGGACCGCTCGGATCGCGAGACGTTGGTCCGCGCGATGGACGAGCGGATCACGTGGGACTTCGCCCTCTTCGACGGCGGCCTCCTCGAGGAGTTCCTGGCCCTCTACCGCCCGCTTCTTCCGCCGGACGAGGCACAGCTCGCCGAGAGCTGGCTGGACACGCATCGCCGCCTGCTCGAAGTCACCGACGTGGCGCCGATGCGCGGCGTGACCTGCCGCGACCTGGTCACCGGCGAGAGCCTCGAGGTGCGTGACCGGGCGCTGACCCGTTCGGTGCAACCGAAGGACCTCCTGTACGGACGTCCGCTCGACTACGGCGACGGTCTCCTGCGGCTGTGGAACGACCCGCTCGGCATCCCGCGGTGGCTGCGCCCCCGACTCCTGGGCCTGCTGCGTTCGGGAGCCGGGCCCGAGACAATCGCGGCCTTCTTCGCACCGGCCAGCAGCACCCCGACCCTGCAGACCACCGAGGGCGAGGAGCTGGTGATCTGCACGGCGCGGTACGACGTGCCCGACCTGGACGCGGCGTGGCTCGCGCTGAGCAACGAGCTCCCCGGCGACGGCGAGGTCCTGCGTCATGTCGTCGACGTGCCCGGCGGCCAACCAGTTGTGCGGGGCACCGTACGCCGCGACCACGATCGGGTCGTCGTGGAGACCATGGCGGTCGAGCGGCTGCGCGAGCTGCAGGCGATGCTGCTCGAGGTCGTCCCTGGTGCCCGACTCGTCGACGAGTCGACGCGTCCGGCCGCTGACGTCTTCGCCGAGGCCGGTCCGGACATGCCCTCGCAAGACGCCGCTGCCCAGCTCGGGCCCGAAGACATCGCCGCCCTGGCCCGGCAGCACGAGGACCGCTGGCTGAGCGAACGCATCCCGGCGCTCGGTGGCCTCACCCCGCGTGAGGCGGCCGCAAGCCCAGCGGCACGGGAGGAGCTGATCGCACTGCTGGACGACTTCGAGTGGCAGGAACGCCGCACGCCGAACGCTTTCTCGATGGACGCCGACCGGATCCGCAGCGAGCTGGGCCTGATCTGATTCCCGCGAAGAACCGAGACCTCAGTTGAGCCCGAGCCGGTTGGCCACACCAGGTCCGCCCATCTCCCTCACGACCGCGGGGTCGCCGACCACGATCAGCTGGTCGGTGGCGCGCGACATCCCGACGTACAGCTTCTCCCTCGCGCGGTCGCGCACCTCGGTGTCATTGACGCAGAGCACGACGGCGGGACGTTCCAGTCCCTTGCAGCCGAGGACGTGACCGTAGAAGACCTCCTCCTCGTCCCAGAACGTCTCCCAGTAGCCCTCCTGACCGAGCCGCTCCGTCTCCTGGACCTGTACGTCGTGACGCTTGCCGGTCGTCAACAGGGCGACGTTGCCAGGGAACCAGCCCACGTCGAGGAGCAGGTCGACGGCCGCGTCGGCGGTCGCGACAGCATCCACCCCGGCAGGCACGAAGTCGACGTTGACGCCGTCGCCACCGCGAGGCGTCATCCGGGTGGGCCCGAGCGATCCGAATGCCTCGTAGATCTGCCTGGTGTTGCGGAGGTTGTGATCGAGCACCAGCGGGATCAACGGCATCGGCGGCTGGCCGAATCTTGCGAAGATGCGCTGGTTCTCGTCGGAGTAGACGTACAGCCCGCCCGACTCCTCGTCGCGCATCGCCTTGATCAGCGGTGTCCACCAGGAGTCCGCGAAGTCCTGCGCCTCGTCGACGATGAACGCGTCGAACCGATGTCCGTCCGGCAGGTCGTCTGCCAGCTCGGCCATCGTCGAGGGCAGCCGGTGCTCCCAGAACTCGCTGTCCTCGCGGTCGCCGTCGGGGGCGCCCCACTTGCGTCCGAGCTCGGCGTAGGTGCCGACGTACGCCGGCTGATGTCGGCGCGGCCAGGTCGCCACCTGTCGCTTGAGGTGCTCGCCGAGTCCGATCGAATAGCAGAGCAGCGCCACGCGTTGCGCCGGCTGCCCCCCACGCCCGGCGGCGAGCTGACGCGCCTGGGCCAGCGCGAGCACCGTCTTGCCGCTGCCGGCGCCACCGCGGACCTCGACCCGGTTGAGCAGCCGGGTGACCTTGAGCAGCGCAGCCTGTTCCATCGTGAGCCGGTCGGCGGTGGCCTGACGATCGGCGGCCTCCGCGTTGCGGTCGGCGTGCGTGAATCCGCGCCCGCGGAGGATCTCGCAGATGAGCTCGACCTCGTCGTACGACGGGGCGGGCTTGCCCTGCTGTGCGCGCAGACCGTTGTCCATGACCCGTGCGACGAGACGCTCCATGTCGTCGCGACCGTGCACCGCCCAGCGTGGGCAGTCGGGGGCCGCGAAGTCGTCGGGGAAGCCGGAGTACGGCGCAACCACGCCGTGCGCCCAGGCAACGTGCCGCCGACGGGCCCATCGCGGGTCCGCGGCGACGTAGTCGCGGATCGCGTACTTCGTCGTACGCACCTGCTCGACGGGGTCGATCCGCTTCTTGCCACCCCCTGAGCGCTGGGACCAGGCGTCGCCGTCGTACGAGACCGAGCCGCCCTTGACCTCAAGCACCACGACGCCGACCTGCGGCAGCAGGACCACCAGGTCAGCTTCGTGGTCCTTTTCCTCGTCGGTGATCCTGAGCCCCGCGATCAGGACCGCGTCGTCGGGAAGGGTGTCGCGGAGGCGGGTCCAGACCTCCTCCTCAGAGGGCGTCTGGAACTTCGGCTCCTCGGGACGCAGCTGCGCCGTCATCGGTTCGCACCTCCGGCGCTCGGCATGCGACCGATCCAGCGCAGTCCGCACGCCGCGCACTCCCGGTCGTGACCCGGGTGGCAACAGCCGACGAAGCCCACCCAGTCAGGAAGGTCAGGAGCAGGAGGCCCACTCAGCAGGCCGACCACCAGGTGGCTGAGCTCACCCGAGCCGCACGCCGGGCACGTTCCGCGCTCCTCGTCGTACCGGACAGGCGCCTCGTCGGAGGGCGGCAGCATCACGCGAGACTCCCCTGATCGACCTCGCGATCCACGACGACGCGAAGAGCTCGACGCAGAAGTCCGACCAGATCGTTGCGACCTGCCCGTCTCTGACGTGCGATCTGGTCCAGGATCGCCTCCTGATCGAGTTGGAAGATGTGGGCCGCCAGCACCGGGCTGACGGAGCCCGGCTCGTCGTCCTCGAGGTTGCGGAGCGTGCGGATCGCCTCGCGACCAGGGCTCTTGCGCCCGTCAGGCTTGGCGGGCGGCTCACCGAGGAACGTGTGACCACCAATGCGCGCCACCAGGTCTCGCGCGGTCTGGTCGACCGTGGCGCACATCGCGTCGACCACCCGCCGGAGCTCGGCCGGCAGGATCGGGTTGCCGGCGATCCGGCTACGCACCACGACCCGGTCGCCACGCAAGGCGAACGTGGGACCGGGCGAGTCACGGTTGAGGATGTTGAGCTCGAACAACGCTGCCTGAGTGTTCGCCACGTCCACGACTGCCTCGCTGAACACCTCGACCACGGCGAGGTCGTGTCGCACGCGCACGAACACGACGGACTCGCCGCAGACGATGGGTACATCGCCGTCCTCGTCCTTGCTGGGAGCCTGACCGATCACCTCGGTCAGGATCGTGTCGACGGTCTCCACGAGATCGTCCCGATCCTCGGGGAAGGCCAGTGCTAGCGGATCCCGCGTCGGCTCAGCACCCGGCTCGGGTCCCCACAGGCTCACGAAGGAAGGGTGCACGACACCCGTCACCTCGCGCAGCACCCGCACGACCGTGACTGCGAGCCACTCGGCGTCGTCGGTCTCGAACCGGCGCAGGTCGTCGTCCTCGTCGAGGTCGAACCCGATGTCGTTGAGCAAGTCGATGTCGTCAAGCTCCACGTCCGGGCGCATGAAGTCACACCGCAGCAGGTCCCCGAACCTCGACACCACGAGGTCAGGGAACGGCATCTCGTCGCACTCGTAGCCGGCCGCAGGAACTACGAAGAGGAATGCCTCCCAGCCGAGGGCCGCGATTCTTCCGACCAGCTCGTGTCGAAACCCCCGCCACGCGTCCTGCAATCCCTCATCCCACGTGCCTTCAACGTCGCTCATCGACCACTCCCCCGTGTCCTCGACCAGAGCACGAATCTACGGGAGACCACCGACATTTCCAGGGGCCAACCAGTCGAAGTCCAGTCCGTTGCCACCGACTCGTCACGCGCCTGCTAGGAGTGCCGGCTGTGTCACTCAGAGCGCGTGATCGCCGCGTCCACCCGCTCAGAACGGCATGTGGGTGGCAAGCTCAGGGCGACACGAGGGGGCGTTCAGTGCGCGAGGGTCTGTTTGAAACCGTAGTAACCCATGGGATGGAGCGAGAACTCGCACTCTCCGATCTTCAAAGTGAGATCGCCAGCGTTGATCCGGCTGATCAACCGCACGTGATCGGTCGACACCTCAACGCCGCCTTGGCACGACGACTGTCTGCTGAGAAAGATCCCGATCGTCGCCTTGAGCTTGTGAACCAGGTTCTCGAGCTTGTGGCCGAAACCGACGAGACAATTCTCCCCCCGACGCGAGAGCTACACGCGATGCGTGGCCCTTCTGGGCCGGGATCGACGGGTCGCTACGACCGCAGGCCAGCCACACCCCTGAATGATGTCGCGCTCCTTACCAACTCCCATGGAGAGCCTTCGCTCGCCTCGGAGCTTAGGGCGGAGTTGACGTCGGCTGACTCCGTGGATCTTCTGTGCGCATTCGTGATGTGGCGCGGCGTCCGTTTACTCGAGCGGGAACTCAGCGCCCTTCGTGAAGCCAGTGTGCCCTTCCGTGTCGTGACCACGACCTACATCGGCGGGACCGAGCGCGAGGCGCTCGATCGACTGATTCGTGACTTTGGTGCGGAGGTCAAGATCCAGTACGACGCGGCGCGCACCCGGCTTCACGCAAAGGCTTGGCTGTTCCATCGGAACACCGGCTTCGATACTGCGTACGTCGGATCTTCCAACCTCTCCAGCAGCGCTCTGCTCGACGGGGTCGAATGGAACGTTCGCTTGTCGAAATCCGCCACACCATCGCTGATGCAAAAATTCCGCGCCACGTTCGACTCCTACTGGAACGATGGCGCGTTCGAGAGCTACGACCCTGAACGCGATCGTGACCGACTCGACGACGCCCTGATCGAGGCGTCAGGTCGTGGCTCTCACGACCGGGTCACGATCTCCCTCTCCGGCCTTACTGTGACGCCGTACTCCTATCAGCAAGAGATGCTGGATGCGATTGACGTCGAACGGCAGGTCCATGATCGCCATCGCAACCTGGTGGTTGCGGCGACTGGAACCGGTAAGACCGTCATCGCTGCTCTGGACTATCGACGATTGTGTGAAGCAGTCGACCCCTCACCGTCGTTGCTTTTTGTCGCGCATCGGAAGGAAATTCTCGAGCAATCCCTGAGGACTTATCGAGAGGTCCTCGCCGACCCCGGCTTCGGCGAGCTTTACGTCGGAGGGGCGAGACCCGAGCGGTGGCGACATGTGTTCGCCAGCGTGCAGTCGTTGAGCGCCTACGGCATTGAACGGATCCCGGCGGACGCCTACGAGATCGTCGTGGTGGATGAGTTTCACCACGCGGAAGCGCGCACGTATCGGAAGATCCTCGACCACCTTGCACCCCGAGAGCTGCTCGGTCTTACCGCCACCCCCGAACGGGCCGACGGCGTCGACGTTCGCCAGTTCTTTGGAGGTCGTACTGCAGCGGAACTTCGGCTCTGGGATGCCTTGGGAGCAGACCTGCTGTGCCCGTTTCATTACTTTGCTGTGGCAGATGGGACCGATCTGCGTCGCATCAGTTGGTCCAAGGGACGCTACGACGAGCAGCAGTTGTCGAACGTCTTCACCGGCAACGATGTCCGAGCATTGGTCGTGCTGAAACAGCTGCGCGACAAGGTGGCGAATGTTGGAGCGATGAGGGCGCTCGGGTTTTGCGTGAATATCGCGCATGCCGAATACATGGCCCGAGTGTTCAACGACGCCGGCATCCCATCCCTTGCCGTCAGTGGCCGGACGTCGCAGCGCGAGCGGGAGCGGGCGCTTGATGACCTGCGGCATCGACGAGTGAATGCACTCTTCGCCGCTGACCTCTTCAACGAGGGCCTGGATCTGCCTGACGTTGACACGGTCTTGTTTCTGCGTCCGACGGAGAGTTCCACGATCTTTCTTCAGCAGTTGGGACGCGGACTGCGACGGACCCCCAACAAGGCGGTCCTCACCGTATTGGACTTCATCGGCTATCACCGCAAGGAGTTCCGTTTCAGCGATCGGTTCCGTGCTTTGACCGGAGCCACTCGACGCGGGGTTGAGCGCCAGGTGGCGGAGGGCTTCCCGTTCCTACCGTCGGGTTCACAGATCGTCCTCGACCGGCAGGCCCAGACGTTGGTGCTGGAGAACATTCGCTCACAGATCGCCAACCGGTGGGCCCAGATGGTGGCCGAGCTTCGTGCATATGGGGACCAGGATCTGCCCACGTTCCTTGAGGAGTCCGGACTTGAGCTGTCTGACATCCTCCGGCGCGGCAGTCACTCTTGGACTCGACTCCGGCGTGATGCTGGCTTGCCAACGCCCCCCGGTTCGGAACGTGAGGATCAGTTGCTCAAGCGGATCCGAGCATTCGCCCAGGTCGACGACCCCATGCGCCATCGGGCTTATACGGCTCTCTTAGCCGACGACGCTCCTCCATACGATCAACTTTCTACCGCTGAGCAGCGGCTAGCCCGAATGCTGTACTACTCACTTTGGTCAGACGGCGGCGGGCACGCGTCGTACGCCGACGGACTGACCGCTCTTCGCCGGGAGCGGGCAACCCGGGCGGAACTCAGCGCCGTGGTCGACCTCTCGTTCGACGCCGCGCGGCACCTAACGCTCGACCTGCGTGGTGCCCTGTCTGACGTCCCGCTGAAGGTGCATGCCCGCTACCAGCGTGAAGAGATCCTGGCTGCGCTGGACTTCCCACGTCGCCCCAACAGCTTTCGTGAAGGGGTCTGGTACTCCGCCGAATACAACGTGGACGCGTTCTTCGTGACTCTGAAGAAGTCCGAATCGGACTACTCCCCCACCACGATGTATCAGGACTACCCGATCAGTCCCACTCTGTTTCACTGGGAGTCGCAGTCCACGACCTCGAGTCATACGCCTACGGGTCAGCGCTACCTCTCAGGGTCAAGCACGGTTCTGTTGTTCGTGCGAGAGGAGCAGAAGGATGAGTTCGGCACTTCGCCTTACCTGTTCGTGGGCCCTGCAACCTATGTCAGCCACGAGGGCGACCGACCGATCGCCATCACATGGAGGCTTCAGCACGCATTGCCAACGGACTTCTTCAACACAGTCGCCGTGGCCACCCAGTAGTAGGTCGCACTCCCACACACACCGATGCCCCAACGCAGAAGTTGGGCGTCCCGCCGTAGCGGGGCACCCAACTTCCGATGGCTACCTCAGCTGCAGCCCGACGTGCTCCCGCAGCCCTCGCACACGTAGCAGCTACCAGCGGGTCGCATCTTCGTGCCGCATGTCATGCAGAGCGGGGAGTCGACGGCCGTGCCGGTGATCTTCTCGAACAGCTCCGCGGAGGTGTGGGCCTCCTTGGGTGCCGGCTTGGCGACGACGGCGTCGGGGGTCTCGACAGGCTCGACCACCGAGGTCTCCACAGGCTCGACCACCGGCTCGGAGAGGTCGCCGATCAGCTGGTCGGCGCTGCCGGTGTCCTCGACCGGCGGCTCGTAGGAGCCGGTCTCGAGGTGGCGCTGGCGCTCCTCGGCGGAGTAGATGCCGAGGGCGGAGCGTTCCTCGAAGGACAGGTAGTCCAGGGCCAGCCGGCGCCAGACGTAGTCCATGAGGGACTGCGCCATCCGGACGTCCGGGTCGTCGGTGAGGCCGGCGGGCTCGAAGCGCAGGTTGGTGAACTTCGAGACGTAGGTCTCCAGCGGGACGCCGTACTGCATGCCGATCGACACCGCGATCGAGAAGGCGTCCATCACGCCGGCCAGGGTCGAGCCCTGCTTGCCGAGCTTGAGGAACACCTCGCCAAGCGAGCCGTCGTCGTGGGCGCCGGAGGTCATGTAGCCCTCGGCACCGCCCACGGTGAACGACGTGGTGCGCGCGGTGCGGCTCTTGGGGAGACGCTTGCGGGTCGGCCGGTAGACGATCCGGGTCTCCACAGGCTCGACCGCCGATGAGGCAGCCTCTGCGGCCTCCGCGATGGCTGCCGCCGAACCCTTCGCGGCGACCGCCTTGTCGGCGCCCTTCGCCTTGGCGTCGGCCAGCGGCTGGCCCACCTTGCAGTTGTCGCGGTAGACGGCCGTCGCCTTGAGGCCGAGCTTCCAGGACTGCAGGTAGATGTCCTCGATCTCCTCGACCGTGGCGGTCTCGGGGAGGTTCACCGTCTTGGAGATCGCGCCGGAGAGGAACGGCTGGGTCGCCGCCATCATCCGCACATGGCCCATCGGCTTGAGCGCCCGGGCGCCCATCGCGGTGTCGAAGACCTCGTAGTGCTCCTGCTTGAGACCGGGGGCGTCGATCACGTGGCCGTGCTCGGCGATGAACTCGACGATCGCCTCGATCTGCTCGGCCTGGTAGCCCAGCTTCTGCAGCGCCCGCGGGATCGTCTGGTTGACGATCTGCATCGAGCCGCCGCCGACCAGCTTCTTGAACTTGACCAGCGAGAAGTCCGGCTCGATGCCGGTCGTGTCGCAGTCCATCATGAAGCCGATCGTGCCGGTCGGCGCGAGCACCGAGGCCTGCGCGTTGCGGTAGCCGTGCTTCTCGCCGAGCTTGACGACGTCGTCCCACACCTTGGTGGCCAGCTTGTGGACGCCGGCGTCGTGGACACCCATCGTGCGCACCACGTCGTTGGCGGCCTGGTGCTTGCGCATCACGCGCTTGTGGGCGTCGGCGTTGCGTGCGTAGCCGGCGTACGGGCCGACCACGGCGGCAAGCTCCGCACTCCTCTTGTACGACGTGCCGGTCATCAGCGACGTGATCGCGGCCGCCATCGTGCGACCACCCTCGGAGTCGTAGCCGAGGCCCATCGCCATCAGCAGCGCGCCGAGGTTGGCGTAGCCGATGCCGAGCTGGCGGTAGTCGCGGGTGGTGTCCCCGATCGCCTCGGTCGGGAAGTCCGCGAAGCAGATGGAGATGTCCATCGCGGTGATGATCACCTCGACGGCCTTGGCGAACAGGACCCCGTCGAAGGTGTCGTCGTCCTTGAGGAACTTCATCAGGTTCAGCGACGCGAGGTTGCACGAGGAGTTGTCGAGCGACATGTACTCCGAGCACGGGTTGGACGCGGTGATCCGGCCGGTCTCGGGGTTGGTGTGCCAGTCGTTGATCGTGTCGTCGTACTGCAGGCCCGGGTCGGCGCAGGACCAGGCGGCCTCGCTGATCTTGGTGAACAGCTCGCGGGCGTCGACGGTCTCGATCACCTCGCCCGTGCCGCGGGCACGCAAGCCGAACTCGGTGCCGTCCTCGACCGCGCGCATGAACTCGTCGCTGACCCGGACCGAGTTGTTGGCGTTCTGGTACTGGACGGAGGTGATGTCGGCGCCGCCGAGGTCCATGTCGAAGCCGGCGTCGCGGAGCGCGCGGATCTTGTGCTCCTCCTTCGCCTTGGTCTCGACGAACTCGACGATGTCGGGGTGGTCCACGTCGAGGACGACCATCTTGGCCGCGCGCCGCGTGGCGCCACCGGACTTGATGGTGCCCGCCGAGGCGTCGGCACCGCGCATGAAGGAGACCGGGCCGGAGGCGGTGCCGCCGGAGGAAAGGAGCTCCTTGGAGGAGCGGATGCGGGAGAGGTTGAGGCCGGCGCCGGAGCCGCCCTTGAAGATGAAGCCCTCTTCCTTGTACCAGTTCAGGATCGAGTCCATGGAGTCGTCGACGGAGAGGATGAAGCAGGCGCTGACCTGCTGCGGGGACTTGGTGCCGACGTTGAACCAGACCGGGGAGTTGAACGAGAAGTACTGGTGCACGAGCAGCCAGGTCAGCTCGTGCTCGAAGAGCTCGGCCTGCGCCTCGTCGGCGAAGTAGCCGTTGTCCTCGCCGCCCTTGCGGTAGGTCTTCACGACCCGGTCGATGAGCTGCTTGAGGCTCCACTCGCGCGCATCGGTGCCGACGGCGCCGCGGAAGTACTTGGTGGTGACGATGGTCGAGGCATTGAGCGACCAGAAGTCGGGGAACTCCACACCGCGCTGCTCGAAGACCGTGTCGCCGGTCTTCCAGTTGGTCTGGACGACGTCGCGTCGCTCCCAGGTCAGCTCGTCGTACGGGTGCACACCCTCGGTCGAGAAGACCCGCTCGACCTTCACGCCCCCGCCGGACTTCGCCGTCGCCGCGCCCTTGCGGCTGGTGCGTCCGCTCACCGTCTCCGTCATGCTCTCTCCCTTTGTCCCCGTCGGTAGTGCTCTTCAACTTCGGATGGTGGTGGCCCGGCGCGCAGCTTCCCCACTACGCACCGGGCTGATCGTGGTCAGCCCGTCGTGATCGGATCGGGCTGAGGGGGTGTGGTCTCGAGACGGCGCTGGCGCGCCTCCTCGACCACCGTCAGCTGGCGCTCGGCGCGCAGCTCGCTGATCGCCTGCTCGAAGTCCTCAGCGGACTCGAAGGCGCGGTAGACGCTCGCGAAGCGCAGCCAGGCGACCTCGTCGAGCGCGCGCAGCGGGCCGAGGATGGCCAGCCCGACCTCGTTGGCCGGGACCTCCGCCCAGCCGTCGCCGCGCAGTGCGTCCTCGACGGCCTGGCCCAGGCAGGCCAGGTCGTCCTCGGAGACCGGGCGGCCCTTGCAGGCCTTGCGGACCCCGGAGATCGCCTTCTCACGCGTGAACGGCTCGGTGGCGCCGCTGCGCTTGAGCACCATCAGCTGCATCTGCTCGACGGTGCTGAACCGCTTCTCGCAGGAGGGACACACCCGGCGCCGGCGGATCGCGCCGCCGTCGTCGGCGACCCGGCTGTCGAGGACCCGGGTGTCCGTGCTGCGGCAGAACGGGCAGTGCATCGGGGTCTCCTCTCGGCCGGTCGTCGTCTCCTAGTGCAACACCCGGCACCGACAGTTCCGTCCCGTCTCCCGACCGGTGTGACTGGGGCCGGACTGTGGACGAAACTGTGGAGAACCAGGGGACATCCAGTGCTGCCCTGTGGGTAAGCCACCTGATCCTGTGGGACTAGATGTGGAAAACCACAACGGTGTAACTACTAGATGTAGTGGTCACCGTACGCCGCCGCTCAGGGCCGTGCAACGCTTTCCGGGAAGTTTTCGTGACCGGGTCGCGGGGACCGGCAAAACCGCAGGTCAGGGCACCCGAGACGGACCAGACACCCGCGTGTCGGGGCGCTTCCGGAGCGCCGTGACGGCCAGCGCGCGGCCGTGCCCCACAATGTGCGGGTGAGCGCGAAGCGGGGTCGGAGCAGCACCCTCCGGAGCGCGTTGCTCTCGGCCGCGGTGACCGGCACCGTGGTCGCCTGGGGGCTGCTCGTCTTCGCCGCGATCGACTTCGGCGGCAAGGCCCGCGGTGGGGAGCCCGGCAACTGGTGGTTCTTCGCTCTGGCCACCCTCGGCGCGATGGCGTGCATGTTCCTCGCGATCCTGCTCGCGAGCCGGTTGCAGGCCGAGATGCGCGGGCAGGGCTCACCGAGTCGTCCGCGGCGGACCACGTCCGGCGGCAAGCACGGCGGCAAGCGCGCCGCTCGCTGACCCGACGCCGTTGCGCGACGGGACGTCGTACCGGGGTCTAGGTTCGGCCCATGACCTCCACGAGTGCGCGGCTGCGGGCGGCGTACGTCGCCCTCGCGGTGACCGACGCCGTCCTCGCCGGCACCGCCGGTGTGTGGGCGCGGCGGGCCCGGTTCGTCACCAAGCCGCTGCTGATGCCGACCCTGGCCGGCTCGTTGCTGACCTCGAGCCGGGCGGCGCGCTCGCCGTTGCGCAACGGGACCCTGGTCGCCGAGGCGTTCGGGTGGGGCGGCGACCTGGCGTTGCTGCGGCACGGCACCCGGGCGTTCGCGACCGGTACCGGTTCCTTCGGGATCGGGCACCTCGCCTACGCCGCCGGTTTCGTACGCCGCCGGGGCGCGACGCGGCTCGTGACCCGCCCCGCGACCCGGGCGCTCGCCGCGATCTGGGGGAAAG
>JADMIO010930527.1_pt1 | contig 15203 bp, 16 predicted proteins | sample 8958161 | NCBI WGS metagenome assembly JADMIO01 (sample SAMN16585339, study PRJNA669376) | soil metagenome | isolation source: Crop rotation soil | place: USA: Cullars Rotation, Alabama | collected 2011 | reverse complement strand
TCGCCCGCCACGGCCTCGACGCGCGGATGAGCCACGACCGGCTCAGCGCGCCTGGGCTTTGGCGGTCTCGGCGAGCTTGGCGAACGCGGCCGGATCGCTCATGGCGAGCTCGGCCAGCACCTTGCGGTCGAGCAGGATGCCCGTCTTCTTCAGCGCGGCCATGAACTTGGAGTAGGACAGGCCGGCCTCGCGGCAGGCTGCATTGATGCGAACGATCCAGAGCGCCCGCGCCGTCCGCTTCTTCTGCTTGCGGTGGCGGTACGCGAACGCGCCGGCCCGGAGCACCGTCTCGGCGGCGGTCCGGTACAGCTTGCGGCGTCCGCCGACGTAGCCCTTCGCCTTCTTGAGAACCTTCTTGCGCCGCTGGCGCGTCTTGCTTCCACCCTTCGCGCGTGGCATCGCTCGTTGCCTCCCCTGTGGCTTCGGATCTCAGATGTACGGAACGAGGACCTTGAACCGCGGCAGGTCGGCCGCCGAGATGAGGCCCGCCTTGCGCAGGCGGCGCCGTCGCTTCGGCTCCTTGGCCTCCAGCATGTGCCGCTTCCAGCCGCGGTGGCGCTTGAGCTTGCCGGAGCCAGTGGCCTTCACCCGCTTCTTCGCCGCGCGCTTCGTCTTCATCTTGGGCATGTCGACTCCTAGTGCTGGGCCTTGGGGCTCAGCATGATGTGCAGCATCCGCCCTTCCATGCGCGGGTTGTTCTCGGTGATCGCGATGTCCGACACTGCCTCCACCATCTTCTGGAGCATCTTCCAGCCCAGCTCCGTGTGCGCCATCTCGCGTCCCTTGAAGCGGACGGTGACCTTGGCCTTGTGGCCTTCCTCGAGGAAGCGACGCACGTGCTTCACCTTGAAGTCGAAGTCGTGCCGCTCGGTCTTGGGCCCCATCTTCACTTCCTTCACGAGGATCGTCGTCTGCTTCTTGCGCGCTTCCTTCTGCCGCCGCGCCTGCGTGTACTTGTACTTGCCGAAGTCCATGATGCGGCAGACCGGCGGTTGCGCCTCCGGCGCCACCTCGACCAGATCCAGCTCCTGGGTGCGTGCCGTCTCCAGCGCCTGCTGGGTCGGCATCACGCCGAGCTGCTCGCCCTCCGCGCTCACGACGCGGACCTCACGAACACGGATCGCTTCGTTGATACGAATCTCTTGTGCTTTGCTGATGGATGTCGCTCCTAGGCGAACGCGATGGGGGACGTCGCCCGCGCGCGCGTAGCGCGGGCGCCGGGCCGCCCGATCACGAGCGGCCCACGGTTAGGCTGGGCTCACGAGCGTTGATTTCGCGGCTGAGGTCGGCCACCAGACGATCGAGGGGCACGGCGCCGACGTCGTCGCCGGTCCGGTGGCGCACGCTGACCGTCTGGTTCTCCGCCTCCCGCCCGCCGCACACGAGCATGTAGGGGACCTTGCGCAGCTGCGCCTCGCGGATGCGGTAGCCGAGCTTCTCGTTGCGGTCGTCGAGCTCCGAGCGGATGCGGGCCGCGCGCAGGCGCTCGTGCACCGTGCGCCCGTAATCACCGAACTTCTCGCTGATGGGGATCACGCGCGCCTGCACCGGGGCCAGCCAGGTCGGGAAGGCGCCGGCGAAGTGCTCGGTCAGGATGCCGATGAACCGCTCGTACGAGCCGTAGATGGCCCGGTGGATGGCCACCGGCCGCTTGGGCTGACCGTCGCTGTCGATGTACTCGAGCTGGAAGCGCTCGGGCAGCATGGTGAGGTCGCACTGGATGGTGGCCACCTGCCAGGCACGGCCGAGCGCGTCGGACACGTCGATGTCGATCTTCGGCCCGTAGAAGTTGGCGTCACCGGGATTGAGCGTGAACTCGGTCCCGCTGGCCTTGAGCGCGTCGGCCAGCGCCGTCTCGGCGGCGTCCCACTGCTCGAGGGTGCCCAGGTACTTCTCGCCGCGGGTCGACAGCTTGAACGTCGGCTCCAGGGTGAAAGTCTTGTACCACTGGCGCACCAGGTCCAGCAGGCTGGCGATCTCGTCCTGGAGCTGGTCGGGGCGCAGGAAGATGTGCGCGTCGTCCTGCGTGAACTGCCGCACGCGCACGAGGCCCGTCAGCGTCCCCGACCGCTCGTTGCGGTGATCGCGTCCCATCTCGCTGAAGCGCAGCGGCAGGTCGCGATACGAGCGCAGCGTCCGCTTGTAGACGTAGGTGGATTCGGGACAATTCATCGGCTTCAGACTGAAAATCTCACCTTCGACTTCGAGCTTGAACATGTTGTCCTGGTAATACTCCCAGTGTCCCGACTGCTCCCAGAGCTTCTTGTTCACGAGCATCGGCGTCGAGATCTCCTGGTAACCGCGGGCATCCAGGTTCTCGCGGGCGAACTTCTCCAGCTCGCGCACCAGGATCATGCCGTTCGGCAGCCAGAAGGGCGCGCCGGGCGCCACGTCGTAGAAGTCGAACAGGTCGAGCTCCCGGCCGAGCTTGCGATGGTCGCGCTTCTTCGCCTCCTCGAGCCGCCACAAATACTTGTCGAGATCCTCCTGGGACAGCCAGGCGGTGCCGTAGATCCGCTGGAGCATCGGGTTCTTCTCGTCGCCGCGCCAGTAGGCGCCCGACGACGACAACAGCTTGAAGACCTTGATCTCGCCGGTGGAGCGGACGTGCGGACCGCGGCACAGGTCGATGAAGTCGCCCTGCCGATAGAGCGACACCGTCGGCGCCTCGATCCCCTCGATGATCTCGACCTTGAACGGCTCGCCTCGCTCCCGGAAGAAGCGGATGGCGTCCGCGCGCGACAGCTCCTGACGCTCGAAGGGCAGGTTGGCCTTCACGATCTCGCCCATGACCTTCTCGATGGCCGCGAGGTCTTCGGGCGTGAACGGCTCCGGCTTGGCGAAGTCGTAGTAGAACCCGTCCTCGATCGCGGGACCGATGGCGACCTTCACGGCGGGGAACAGCCGCTTCACCGCCTGGGCCATGACGTGCGAGGTGGAGTGACGGAGGGTCGCGAGCGGAGTCGCGTCGCAGTCGAACTCGCCGATCAGCCGGAGATGACGATCTTCCTCAGCGGCGGCCATACACTCCTGAGATTGGGATGAATGGTAGGCTCGGGCGGTTTCGAACCGCCGACCTCCTCTGCGTCAGAGAGGCGCTCTCCCACTGAGCTACGAGCCTATCCAGAGTAGCGCTCATGCTACACAGCGCCCCGCGGGGGTGTCAAGCGAAGGTCCAGCAACGACAAGGGTTTACCTGAGGATGTTCGTCAGCGACGACTGCACGACATAGTTGAACTGGGCGACGATCACCCGCCCGCTCTTGCTGAACGAGTCCGGAATGGGCGGAAAGCCCGCGAGTCTGATCGCATTCAGGGCGTAGTCGTCGTAGATCGGATGACCCGACGAGCGCACGACGGTGACGAACATGAGGTTGCCGTCCTTGGCGATCCCGAACTCGATCATGAGATCCGTCGTCTTGTACTCGCACTCCTTCGTGACCGGATTCTTCTCGCACGGGTAGCCCCACTTGGCCTTGATCCGACGTCGCACCTGGTCCAGGTAGTCGCTGTACCGCGGATCGGTCGAGTCCAGGGGGATCGGCTCACCCTCGATCCCCGCGCGGCCCTCACCCGAGCCGCCGGCGCCACCGCCGCCGCCCTTGAGCGACCGGATATCGGGCGCGGGTCGGCTGGGCGCCGAGGGGGGCAAGGCCGCCACCTGAGGCGGCGCGGCTTGCGGAGCCGGGGCGGCCGGCGGAGCCGGGGCCGGCGGCGGACCGGCGTCGTGAGCCGCCGTCGGCGGCGGCGCTGGGGGTGTCGGCTCCGGGGCTTTCGGCGCCGGCAAGGCGCCGTCGGGCGCCGTGGGAACCGGTGTGCTGGCGACCTGGCGCTCGGGCGCCGGCTGCGGTGCGCGAGGCTCGGGTTTCGGGGGTTGCGGCCGTGGGGCCTCCGCGCGGGGCGCCGGGGGGCGGGGTGACGGCGTCGGGGTCGCCGCTACCTTGGGGGGTGCCGCGGGCGCCTGCCGTGGCGCGGGCGGTCTGGCCGGTGTCGCTGGCGACGGGGCTGACGGCGCGGCGGGCCGACCGGGCGGCGGCGACTCCTGCCCCTCCGGCAGCTCGACGATCAACGGCTCCCCGCGCTTGACCGTGGCCTTGGGGAACGGCGGCGGGCCCCACCAGAGCGCGGCCAGCACCAGCAAATGCACCAGCACGGACAGCGCGATGCCACCCGCCAGCCGACCGCCCTGCCACTGCCGCAAGAACTCGGCGAGGCCCATGCCCCCTCAATTATAGCGGCCGGCGCGGCTCAGACGTCCCGATCCAGGGCCCGAGCGACCTTCCGGACGCGCGCCATCAGAGCGGCGAACTTCTCAGGCTTGAGCGACTGCGGTCCGTCCGACAGCGCCTCCTCCGGCTTGGGGTGCACCTCGATGATGAGCCCGTCGGCGCCCGCGGCCACCCCGGCCATGGCCATGGACTCGACGTACTCCCAATGGCCGGTGCCGTGGCTGGGGTCGACGACCACCGGCAGGTGGGTCAGCTTCTTCAGGACGGGCACCGCGTTGAGATCGAGGGTGAAGCGCGTGGCCGTCTCGAAGGTGCGGATGCCGCGCTCGCAGAGGATGACGTTCGGGTTGCCGCCGCTCAGCACGTACTCGGCGGACAGCAGCCACTCCTGGATCGACGTCGACATGCCGCGCTTGAGGAGGACCGGCTTGCCGGCCGCGCCGACCTTGCGCAGCAGCGAGAAGTTCTGGATGTTGCGCGCCCCGATCTGAAGAATATCCGCGGTCTCGGCCACCACGTCGACCTTGTCGGGCTCCATCACCTCGGTGATGATCGGCAGTCCCGTCTCGCGCTTGGCCTCGGCCAGGAGCTTGAGCCCCTGCTCCTCCAGCCCCTGGAACGCGTAGGGCGACGTGCGCGGCTTGAAGGCGCCGCCGCGAAGCACGGCGGCCCCGGCCGCCTTGACCTTGGCGGCGACGTCGAGCACCTGCTCGCGCGACTCCACCGAGCACGGCCCGGCCATCACCACGAGCTTGCTGCCTCCGATGGCCGCGTCGCCCACGCGCACGACGCTGTTGGCCTGGTGCACCTCGCGGGACGCGAGCTTGAATGGCTGCAGGATCGGGGTGACCGACTCCACCGTCTCCAGCGACTCGAGCGAGCGCAGCCGTTCCTTGCCGCGGTCGTCGCCGATGGCGCCGATGACGGTGCGCAGCTGGCCGCGAATCGTATGCGGCCGGTACCCCATGGCGGCGATGCGCCGCTCGACATCCGCCACCTGCTCATCCGACGCGCCCGACTTCAAGACGATGATCATCGCTGTCTCCCCTCCACTCCGCTCTCGCGCGCAAACAAAAAGGCCGCGGGTCGTGCCCGCGGCCTCGGAATGGTCATGGCCGCGGGCGTTCGGTCCGCCCGCGGCTCCTGAGCTAGGTCAGAGCCGGTGGACGGACCTCGGCGAAATAAAAGAACCCGAAGCCGAACCACCGGATCGAGGTGCTCATGTGCGTGGCGAGCATGCTACGAGGGGGGATGCGACCTGTCAAGCCCTTTCCGGTCCATGTACTCGCTCTTGCGTCGGTGAAAGCGCTGGAGAAGGCGCTCCCGATAGTAGTAGAGCGGCAGGCAGATGGCGGCGACCAGGGCGATGAAGACGGCGGCGTAGATGTACTGCTGGTCGCCGACGTGCGCGCCGAAATAGGAGCTGATCCACGTCCCGGGCAGCCGGCCGATGGTGGAGATGATGGCGAAGACCCAGAACGGCATCGGGCTGATCCCGAACAGGTACGAGATGATGTCCTTGGGAAAGCCGGGAATCAAATAGAGGATGAAGCACAGGATGGCGCCCTCGGCCTCCAGGATGAAGTTGAGCTTGGACCAGTTGCGCTCGCTGAGCCACGGTCGGATCAGCGGCTCGCCCCACACCCGGCCCACGCCGAAGCAGACGAGCGTGCCGACGGTGAGCCCGATGGTCGAGTAGATCAGGCCCCACAGCGTGCCGAAGAGCGCGCCGCCCACCGGCCCCGTGATCTCGCCCGGGATGGGCGAGATGATGACCTGGGTGGCCTGGATGGCGATGAACACGAGCGGGGCCATCCACCCCCACGCACGAACCGTCTCCTTGAGGTAGTGCTTGTCCTGGTAGAGCCGCACGATCATCCGGATCACCGGAGCGTCCGTCACCACGAGCCAGATGATCACGATGAGGAGGGCGGCCAGGCACATCGTCGCTACGGCCCAGCGCGTGGCGTCGCTCCAGGTGGCGGGCCCGCGCTTGAGGTACTTCGTCACGCAGGCGGTCTCCGATCGCTCCACGGGCGCGCCGCCTCGAAGGCGGCGCAGGCGGCCAGCACCATGCGGTCCGCGTGACGCCGACCGACGACCTGGAGGCCGACCGGAAGTCCCTCGGCCGTGAAGCCGGCCGGCACGGAGGCGGCGGGCTGGCCGGTCAGGTTGAAGGGATACGTGAACGGCATCCAGCCCAGCGGCGACACGCGTTCGCCGTCGATGTCACGCGGCGCGAAGCCGCCGGCCTCGAAGGGCGCCACGGCCGTGGTCGGCGTCAGCAGCAGGTCGAAGCGCTCGAGGAACGTGCGCACCTCCTGCCAGTACGCGCGCACCTGCCCCAGCGCCTTGATGTAGTCGCGCGCGCGCACGGTGCCGCCCTTGCGCACGAACTTGACCAGCGTCGGATCGAGCTTGTCCTCCGCTGCCGGCAGCTCGTCCGACCACGCCGCGTAGAACTGGGCGGAGATCAGGGTCGCGAACGCTTCCTCGGGATTCTCCCAGCCGGGATTGACGACCTCGACGTGACAGCCGAGCGTCTCGAACTCCGCAGCGGCGTCGCCGCAGAGCTCGAGCACGGCCGGCTCCACGCGCGCGTAGCCGAGATCCGGCGTCCAGGCGACGTTGAGTCCCTCGATGCCGCCATCGCATGCGTCCAGGTAGGAGCCCGCCTCGCGGGGCAGCGACTCGCGATCGCGGTCGTCGTCGCCGGCGATGACGTCGAGCACCAGCGCCGCGTCGCGCACGGTGCGCGCCAGCGGGCCCATGTGCGAGACGTGATCCCAGCCGGGGAAGCTGGGATGTTGCGGGACGCGGCCGTACGACGGCTTGAAGCCGACGAGGTTGCAGAAGGCCGCCGGAATCCGCACGGAGCCGCCGCCGTCGGTGCCCAGCGCCACCGGACCGAGGGCGGCCGCCACCGCCGCCGCCGCCCCGCCGCTCGAGCCACCGGGCGTGCGCGTCAAATCCCAGGGATTCCGCGTGATGCCGAACAGCGGGTTCTCGGTCACGGCCTTGTGACCGAACTCGGAGGTATTCGTCTTGCCGAGGATCACCGCCCCGGCCGCCTTGAGACGCAGCACCGCCACCGCGTCCTCCTCGGGCACGAGGTCGGCGTAGAGCCGCGAGCCGCCGGTCGTCCGGAGGCCGCGCGTGTAGATGACGTCCTTGATCGAGATCGGGACGCCGTGGAGCGGCCCGAGCGGCTCGCGCTTCATCACGGCGATCTCGGCCTCGCGGGCGAGCCGGCGCGCCACGTCGTGGGCCACGAGACAGAAGGCGTTCAGGCGGGGATTGAGCGTCTCGATGCGGGCAAGGATCGCCTCCGTCAGCTCCACCGGCGACAGCTGCTTTTCACGGATGAGCGCCGCGCACTGGAGCGCGGATCGCCAGACCAGATTCTCGGACGCGGCGATGCCCTGCACCGGGCGCATTGTATCATCCGCCTCGTGGCCGCCGATCGCACTCCCTCCGTGCGACGCGACGCCGCCGGCCGCCTCACCGGTGAGCTCGATCGCCACGGAGCCCCCGTCAGCGAGCTCCGCTGGTCACCGGACGGTCGGCTGCAGCGCGCGGCGGTCAGGATTCCCGACGGCTCGTGGGTGAGCGTGGAGCCGGGCGGGGCCGAGCCCGGCCCCTGGGGCGCCTCCGACGCCGTGCGCTCCGACGACCGGCCGGTCACCCGGTTCGGCGCGCTGGACTGGGCGCGGATCGATCACATCCCTGCCCTGGCCGAGCCGGCGCGGCTGCCGCCGGGCGCCGGCACGGCTTTGCTCAACCTCGTATCGCGGCTGGCCGCCGACCAGGGCGCGGCGGTACTGCGCTACCGCGGCCCATATCCCACCGAGCAGCTGTTCCTGGCCCTGCTCGAGTCGTTCCACTGGGAGGGCGCCGGCGTCCGGGATCCGCTGGCGGCCTTCATGGGCGGCGCCCTCGGCTGGGCGCCGGCACCGCACACGCGATCCTTCGAGCCGGGCGGCGTCTACGTGCAGCGGCGTGAGCGAATCGAAAAAGTCGGCCTCGACGGCCGCACGTTCTACCGTCCGGACTGGCAAGGGATCCAGCGCCACAGCCTGCGCGTCGTTCGCGATGCCGGCGACACCGTCCGCGCCTCGCTTCAGGCGCTCGGCGTCGTGCTGGAGGACCGCCTCGTGCTCGGCCGCGATGGCGCCGTGCTCGACCGCCCTCGAGCGCCCGAGGACCCGCCGGACGCGCGGCCGCTAGCGGTGGCCCTCACACGCGGTCTCGTGGCCGTGGTCGTGGCGGCGAGCGCACCAGCCCTCGGCGGCTCGATCCGTGCGAGCGCGGCCGGCTCAGCCTTCGAGTGGGGTCCGGTGGCCGGCGACTTCATCGACGTGCGCGAAGGGCGAGTCCGTCTGTCTCCGCGCCTGCTCCGCGCGCTGCGGACGGTCCTCGACCGTGCGGGCTCCCGCCTCGAGCGCGTCGGGGTCGCGCTGGCCGCCCTGCGCGAGGCGGCCGACCTGACCGGCGACGAGCTGCGGCGCCGGGCGCAGGCGCGTCTGGCCGCCGAGCCGGCGGCGGCTCAGGCGGCCGCGCTCGCGCAGACGGCCAGTACGGAGGCGGGGGATGCGGCCGCGATCAGCGCCGCCGTCGAGGCGCTTCTGGAGACCGCCGATCAGCTCGCGTGAACGACCAGCCAGACGTTGAACGCGATGAAGGCGGCCACCGAGATCGCGGAGACGAAGACGTAGCCGACGTAGAGCGCTTCCTGCCGCGTGAAGCGCCGGGCGCCCGCCCCGCGCAGGAGCGCGCCCACATAGTGCATGGCGTCCTGCTTCAGGGTCGGAATGCCGAGCACGTCCACCAGCACGTGATAGCCGTCCATCTCGATGAAGCAGAACGGATAGAGCGCCACCACGAACGCCTGCCACTGGATCATCCCGGACGCCGCCGCGAAGGCTTGCAGGAACGACCCCGGCGTGGCCCGCAGGGCGACGAGGAACCACGCCGAGCCGAGCACCAGGTGCACGACCGCGCCCGAGATGGCGGTGACGACGCGCGCCCGGCGGCTGCCCATGAAGATGTCGGTCACGTCGATGTAGAACGTCGGCACGAAGCCGTGCAGAAAGGTGAAGCCGAACTCCCGGACGCGCCGACCGTAGTGCACGAGGGCGAGGCCGTGCACGACCTGGTGCGCGGCCACCGTCACCAGGAACAGCAGCTTGACCGAGAGGACGGCCATCAGCGGGCTCTTGCCGAAGCCGGAGACGACGCGCTCGGCGTCGGGCCAGAGCTTGAGGCCGGCCACGAGCCCGATGATGGCGAGCACGGCGCACAGGACCGCGCCCGCCGGCGTGAAGAGCAGGAACCCGCCGAAGCGATACGCGCGGCGGAAGGCCGGCTGCACGTTGCGGCTGGAGATGTTGATCCGCTCCAGCACCGTGAGCGCGGACTCCGCCATCTTCACCATCGGACGGCGGCGGTTGCGCGCCAGCGCCTGGCGCAGCCGCGAGGTCGTCGTCAGCGTCAGCAGCTGAGCCCGCTGCAGCTTCCGGATGAGCTGCGGAATGATCTCGAAGTCGAACTCGCCATAGCGGAGCACGTACGCGGTGGCGATCTCCTGCAACGAGCGCGCTCCGTCCATCTGCTCCCACAGGAAGCGCTCGGGCTCGGTGATCAGCAGGAAGCGATCGGTGGCGGTATTTTTCAGAATGAAGCTGCGCTGGCCGTCCACGCGCGAGGCCACCTCGGCCAGCTCGAAAGAGCTGTCGGGCACGCGCTGGGGGCGAGATCGGATGAACGCGACCGCGCTCCCGATCTGCCGGACCTCGAAGGTTTCGCTGTCGTCCTTCCGGACCAGCAGCTCCAGCTTCGCCCGCCGCGGCGCGATTTGACTCATCGGGTCTCGACGTCGAGGCCGGTCGCCTCGAGGCCCCAGCGGGTGACTTCGGCCACGAGATCGCCCGAGGCCCGGAGGCGCTCGATGAAGACCTGCACGAGCGACTGGAAGAAGGCGGCGGCGGCCCGCGGACTGTCCTCGGTCAACCGCGCGAGGGAGTGGCGATCGAGGACGAGCAGGGTGACGTCGGTGTCCGCCTGGATGGTGGCCGAGCGCGGCGAGCGATCGAACAGCGCCATCTCGCCGAAGAAGTCACCCGCGCCCATCCGGGCCAGCACCTGCTCGACCCGTCCGGTGACGGCCTTGGAAATCACGATCGCGCCCGTGCGCACGAGGAACATCTCGTCGCCGTGATCGCCCTCGCGGAAGAGCACCTGACCTCGACGCAGCGGACTCTCGCGGAGGCTGCCGGCGAACGTGGCGAGATCGGTATCGTCGACATTGCGGAACAGGCGCACGGACCGCAGAAACGTCAGCGTGTCGGCCGATGTCGCCACTCCGCGCGCGGCTCGCGCGCGCCTAGGTGGCCACGCGGCGGATGAGCTCGGTGCGGAAGACGCTGGCGCGCTGGACGGTCGAGGCCTGGCCGAGGCGCGCGAGGGCCGACAGCACCGTGGCGCGCTCGTCCTCGCTGAGCTCGTATTCCGCGAGGATCGGCTCCGGCGCGCGCTGAAGATCGGCCAGGAACTCGGGATCGATCATGACGCGTCCGACGAGCTCGGGGAGACGTTGCGACATCGCGCAGGAATCATATCAGAGACGCCGGAGGCGAGGAAGGGTCTGCCCGGCGCGCCGGCGGCCACAGCAACACCGACGCGATCCCGACGGCGCCGACGAGGGCCACCAGGGCGACGGTCGTGGCCGGGATGGCCTGCGCGATCGGCTCGCCGCCCACGTGGAGCGAGGCAAGGCTGGGCCGGAAACGCCAGGTGGCCCGGTCCAGGGGGTCGGCGCCCGGCTCGACAGCGAGCAGCGCGAGTGTCACCGGTCCGGACGGACCCGCGTTGAACCACGGGCCCGACACCGGCTCCCCGGCCGGCAGACGTGAGCGGAACGGTACCGGCCGGGGATGCCAGGCGCCGTCCTCGCCGAGGAACGCGGCGCGCTCGGTGTAGAGCCAGACCACGTAGAGGTCCCAGGCCCCCGCCCCACCTGTCGGAATCGCTGTCAGCTGGACGGTGTCCCCCGCCCCCACGGCGCTCGGGGCGACCGACAAGCTGAACGGGCCCCCCGGCAACGCCGCCTTGGCGCTGGTGGCGGTCAGAAGCAACACCGCCGCGGCGGCCATGACCGCATTCCGCCGGCTGAACAGCAGAGCGAGGATCACGGCGAGAGCGGCCCCGCTGATGGCGACGCCGATCGCCAGGCCGCGGGGTCTGAAGACGAAATCGACGTCGTGGCGGCCGGGTGGCAGCGCGACGGCACGAAACGCGTAGTGGGCGCGCAGGATCGGCGTCTCGGCGCCGTCGACGGTGGCACGCCATCCCGGGAACCACGTGTCGGTCAGCACCAGCCAGGCCGGCGCGTCGGCGGCGGCGTTGACGCGGACCCGATCGGGCGTGTCAATGACGATCCGCGCGTCGATCACGCCGGCGATGTCGTCGGCAGGAGCAAGCGCATCGCAGCCGGCGAGCAAGACCTCGCGCCGGGGGTCGAGAGCGCGATCGCGGAGCAGCCGCAGGGCGGTGCCGTCGTCGGCGCAGCGGCCGCGTCGCGCGACGAAGGCACGCGGCAGCGCCGCCGGGTTCTCGAAGATCCGCGCGTCAGCAGCGTCGTACACGATCTGCAGCCCCGGCATCGGCGCCTCCGCACCCGGGGCGAGAAGGATGTAGCGCACCCCCGCGAGGTCGCGCGCGGGCGACAGCAGCACGGTGGCGGGGGCGAGCGGCTCCGCCCCGTGCAGGGCCACCGTGTTCTCGAGGAACCCGGCGAGAGCGGCGCCGCCGGTGCCGACGGGTCCAAGCAGCCTCTCGATCCGGCGCGGTCCGAGGCCGTCGTAGCCGTGTGCCTCGTGCAGACCGTAGAGGAAGCCGAGCGAGTCGGGCTGCAGCACCCGAGCGTCTGCGGCATGGGCGCGTAGCCATTCCAGCGCGGGCGGCGTGGGATAGAGCCAGCGCGTATCGCGCGTCGGCTGATAGGTCGCCGCCAGCGGGGCCAGGGAAGCGACCTGCACCGCCGCGAGTGCGACGCCCCAGCGCGCGCGGCCGTCGCGAAGCCACGCCAGCAAGGCGAGGGCGGCCGCCGTGAGGCCCACCAGCGCGGCCACGGCCTGGACGGCGAGGGTCGGGCTCACGCGCGCCGCTCGCGGCTCCCACGCGGCCAGCATCAGCGCGGCGAGCACGATCGCCACCACGGACACGAACCACACGCGGACGGCCACGGCCGCGCGCGAATCCTCGCCCGCGCCCCGGACGACCGCATCGAGGCCGAGGGCCCCGAGCGTGCAGACCGCGAACGCGAGCAGCGGCATCAGCCGGAGATTGTTGCTGAGCGCCAGCCCCGGCACGGTAGCGAGCGCGCTCACCAGCGGCGCCCCGAAGTGCACCGCCGCCACCACCGCCGTCAGCGCCGCGAAGAAGCGTGTGGGCGCGCGACGCCAGGCGAGGGCCGCCAGGGGCAGCGCCATCCACGGCACCAGTCCGACGTAGACCGAGGTGACCCCGAACTGCCACTGAGACCACGTGGCGGGGCCGGTGCCGAAGAAGTACGGCATGAGGGCGGTGATGGCGGCGCGCACGGGCACGGCGAGCGGGGGCGTCCACTGGGAGCGGTACGCGTACACGGCGCTCTCGCGCACGTAATCGACGGCCGGGATGATCTGTGCCGCCGCCAGGGCCGCGCCGAGCGCGAAGGCCGTGGCCACGGCGACGATGAAGCCGGTCGGCCGCCTGGGCCACGGCGCGCGCGTCAGCGCCCATGCGCCCGTCGCAAGGAACGCGTGCATCGTCGCCTGCGGGTAACCGGCCAGCACGTCGAGGCCGACGGCCAGCGCCAGCAGGGCGACGCCGCGAGGCTGGGGGCCACGCGCCAGCCGCTCGACGAGCGCGAAGAGCAGCGGCAGGAACACCAGCGTCGTGGCGAGCGTCCACGGCAGCCAGGCAATCATGGTCGACGAGAGCATGTAGCCGGCGGCCGCGATGAAGGCGGCGATGGGCGCGAGGGCGAGCACGCGGAGGAACCAGTACATCGCGAGACCAGCCGCCACCAGCTTGAGCACCGACGGCAGCGTGAGGGCGAGCGCGGCCGGAAGCGCCCACGACAGCCACGTCAGCGGGAACAACGTCGCCGTCTGCGGGTTCCCGAGGAACGGAGTGCCCGTGTAGGCATACGGATTCCAGAGCGGCAAGCGCCCCGCCGCGATCTGCTGTCCCCCGTAGAGCGCCCATGGATGGAAGACCTGCGTCACGTCGGCGAGCGCCGGATTCGGCGCCACCGGACCGGGCGCCATGGCCTGCCAGGGCGCCACCACGAACAGATTGTCGAGCGGCGACAGCACGTGTCCCGGCAGCAGCGCGGGGGCCAGCAGCACCAACGGCAGGCAGACGAGGACGGCGACGGCGATGCGGTCGGGATGCCGCGTCACGTCGCTATTCTACGAGTGGCAGCCGTCGGGTATCCTTGTTCCTCGCGCCAGCGACGTCACGACCTCGGGGGAGACACATGACCGGCCAGGAATCACGCATCGAAGTGATTCGCCAGCGGATCTTGTCCGGCGCGCTTCCGCGCCCGCGGCCCGTGCTCGTTTACGCGGGCTACAGTCGCGGACGCGTGTGCGACGCCTGCGGAGATCGCATCGAGCCGCGCGAGATGGAGCACGAAGTGCCGGGGCCGAACGGCCCGGTCTTCATGCATCCGGAGTGCTTTCGCTTCTGGCAAACGCTCGAGCTGTGAGCGTCAGTCGATCGGGCAGGCCGCACAGATCGCCCAGCCGTAGACCCCGGGCTCGACCTCGTAGACGGACGAGACGTAGATCCCGCTGAAGTGGCCGCGGACGGAGTTGAGCTGCTCCACTGCTTCGTCTTGCCCGCCACGCACCCGCACGACGCTGAACTGGTGTCCGCAATGGGGGGCCCGCGCCGCGCCCCGTCGGTTCGCCGCTACCATTGTGGGATCTACGTATACAGGAGCCTCGCCATCAGAGCAACGAGGTCCTTGGCGTCCACCGGCTTGACGAGATACGCGTCGAATCCCGCGGCCAGCGCCCGCCGGCGATCGTCGGCCCGGGCGTGGGCGGTGAGCGCGATGGCGGGACGCCGCCGCCCGCCGTCGCGCTCGCGGAGCTGCCGCACCAGCGCGTAGCCGTCCTCGCCGGGCATCGACAGATCGCTGACGACGAGGGCGGACGACTCCGGCGTCAGCGCCGCCAGCGCGTCGCTGGCGGAGCCGACGGCGGTCACCTTGACGCCGGCCGCGCGCAGCGCGTAGGCGAGCACCTCGCGCGTGTCGGCGTCGTCGTCCACGATCAGCACCGAGGCGTCGCTTAGCCGCGCGGCGCCGACGGCCGCGCTCGCCGCCCGGGCGGCGGTGGCGCCGGCGCGGATCGGCAGGGTGACGACGAAGGTGGCCCCGCCCCCCACCCCGGGACTCTCGGCGTGCACGACGCCGCCGTGCGCCTCGACCAGATAGCGGACGAGCGCGAGGCCAAGGCCGAGCCCGCCGTGGACGCGGGTCGTGGAGCTGTCGGCCTGACGGAAGCGGTCGAAGACGTGCGGCAAAACCTCCGGCGCGATCCCGACGCCGGTGTCAGCGACGACCAGGCGCACCTCGTGTTCCCCGCGCTCGAGCCGCAGCGTGATGCGGCCGCCCGCCGGCGTGAACTTCAGCGCGTTCGAGAGGAGATTGCCGAGAATCTGATCGACCCGACTCGGATCGCCGTCGACGATCACGGGCTGGCCGCCGGTCTCGACGCCAATGCGGATGTTCTTGGTCTCCGCCGTCACCCGCACCGACTGCACGGCGCCGTCGATGGCCGCCACCAGGTCCATGGGGATGGGCTCGACACGGAGCTTGCCGGCCAGGATCCCGGAAACGTCGAGGAGATCACCGATGATCTTCGTCTTTCCAGCACAGTGGGATCCGAAGCTTGGAATTCACGTGACTTGAAGTCGCGGC
>JADMIO011507123.1_pt1 | contig 15205 bp, 17 predicted proteins | sample 8958161 | NCBI WGS metagenome assembly JADMIO01 (sample SAMN16585339, study PRJNA669376) | soil metagenome | isolation source: Crop rotation soil | place: USA: Cullars Rotation, Alabama | collected 2011 | reverse complement strand
GATCTTCCGCGCTAGGGTGTTCGGGCCGAGCCTGGCCGATCCGTTCGACGCCGAGGTCTCGCCGCAGTGGCGCGAGGACTACCTGCGGCTGATCGAGGCGACGCCCTCGCTCGACTGGATCCTGCTGACCAAGCGTCCGCTGGTGGCGCGCAAGTTCTTCGCCGGCCGCGAGGTGCCCGACAATCTGTGGCCCGGCATCACCGCCGAGAACCAGACGATGCTCGACCTGCGCGCACCGCATCTGCTGGCGATCGACGCCCGGGTGCGCGTGGTATCGGCCGAGCCGCTGCTCGGGCCGCTCGATCTGTCGCAATGGTCGGCGGGATTGGGCTGGATCATCGCCGGCGGCGAGAGCGGGCCGCGCGCGCGGCCGTCCGATCCCGACTGGTTCCGCTCGTTGCGCGCGCAGTGCGCGGCCGCCGGCCTCCCGCTGTTCTTCAAGCAATGGGGCGAGCACGGCCAGGACATGATCAAGGTCGGCCGTCGCACGGCCGGCGCGATGCTCGACGGCCGCGCGCATCGCGCTGCGCCGATTCAGAGCGCGGGCATCACTTCCTTCGAGAACAGCTCGGTGGAGCGCTTCGATTCCTCGAACGACAGGTCGCCGAAGGCGAGCCGGCAGAGGCAGTAGTTGATGCCGGCGACATCGTTGTCGCGCTTCAACCGGTCACGCACCGTCGCGGGCGATCCGGCGACGATGTAGCCGCCCTCCAGGGCCGGTTCGAACTCGGCGGGGATCATCTGGCGCGGCAGGCCGACGCCGTGGGCGCGCCAGAGGTGGATCAGCGCGTCGTACCACAGCGCGAAGGCGCGCTTGGCGGCGCCCTGGGCCTCCTTGTCGGTGTCGCCGACCACGATATGGCGGCTGAGCCCGATCATCGGCATGTCGGCCTCGCTCTTGCCCAGCGCCTTCCAGGCAGCGCGGTAGCGCGCGGCGAACTGGCCGACGCCCTCGGGCTTCATGCCGACGACGGTGTTGCAGGCCTGCTTCGCGAGCCGGTCGGCGCTCTCCAGCGAGTTGGCGCCGTACCACAACGGCGGATGCGGCCGTTGCACCGGCACCATCTCCATCGGCACGTCCTTGAAGGTGAAGTATTTGCCGTGATGGTCGAGGCGCTCGTGCGTCAGCCCCTTCAGGATCACCTCGAACGCCTCGGCGAAGCGCTCCGGCCCGGTCGCCGGATCGACGCCGTAGTAGCCGACCTCGTACGGTGAGATGCCGCGGCCGATGCCGAGCTCGAGCCGCCCGCCGCTCAACTGATCGAGCATGCAGATCTCGTCGATCAGGCGCAGCGGGTGATAGAGATTCACAGTGTAGACCAGCGGCCCGAACCGCAGTGTCTTCGTGCGTTGCGCCACGGCGGCGAGGAACACGCTGGGCGAGGGCGCCATGCCGAGCGGCGTCGCGTGATGCTCGGCCAGGTGATAGGCGTGAAATCCGCTCTTCTCGTAGAGCTCGATCAGCCGCAACCGCTCGTCGAACTGGCGATGCAGATCGCCGCCGGCGCGGTCCATGTGATCGAAGATGCCGAACTTCATGAGCGGTTTCCCCCATTTTCAGGCATGGTATGATCGACCGATGGCCGATGTCTCGCCCGAAACGCTGCGGCGATGCAGGGCCGGCGAGTGATGCGGACGTTCTGGTGACGTTTCAGCCGGACGAGCATTGGGATCTCTGGGACATGGTCGAGTTGCGCGACGAACTTGCTGATCTGTTCCGCAGGCCTGTCGACGTCGTCGTCGAGGGCGCGATTCGAAATCCGATTCGGCGCCAATCGATCATGCGAGACAAGAGACGGCTCTACGCTGCTTGACGAAGCGAGGGTGTATCGAGAGAGGTCACGCAAAGGGCGATGCTGCTGCGTTGAGGACAAGGATCGGGACCCGCAACCATGTCATCCCGAGCGCAGCGAGGGATCTATGACAGCGGTCGCCATAGATCCCTCGCTGCGCCCGGGATGACACGACCTGTGGGTCGAAGGCTGTCCCCAAAGACGGGGAGGGAAGGTGCTAGAGTGTCCGCTTCCGGCTGCTGATCACGCCGCTGGCGATGCCGTGCCATTCGATGGTGCCGGCGAGGCGGCTGTGCTCGATCTTGGGGCAGCGGTTCATGACGACCTTCAAGCCGGCATCCTCGGCGCGTTTCGCGGCGGCCTCGTTGACGACGCCGAGCTGCATCCACACCACCTTCGCACCGTGCCGGATCGCCTCGTCGGTGATCGGGCCGGCCGCTTCGGAATTGCGGAAGATATCGACCATGTCGGCCTTCTGCGGCAGCTCGGCGAGCGATCCGTAGACCTTCTGGCCGAGGATTTCCTGGCCGGCGGCGGCAGGATTGACGGGGATGACCTTGTAGCCGCGGTCGAGCAGATACTTCATCGCAAAATAGCTCGGGCGATTCCAGTTGGCCGACGCGCCGACCATCGCGATAGTCCTGGTCTCGCGCAGGATCCGACGCAGGTAGAGATCGTCGTAGCGGTCATGAACGACCGTGGTACCGGGTGCGGGCATGGGAGGGATTATACATGGCGCCATTGCTGTTTGAACCGATACGGATCCGCGACGTCACCTTGAAGAATCGCGTGGTCGTGGCGCCGATGCACCAATATGCCGCCGACAAGGGTTTCGCGACCGACTGGCACCTGATGAACGCCGGCCGTTACGCCGCGGGCGGGGCAGGGCTGGTGATCATGGAATCGACCAAGGTCGAGCGGCGCGGCTGCGGCACGGTCGGCGACCTCGGCATCTGGGACGATGCGCACATTCCCGGCCTGAAGCGCTGCGTCGACTTCATCCGCCAGCAGGGCTCGGTTCCCGGCATCCAGCTCGGCCATTCGGGCCGCAAGGCGCGGCGCTTCCGGCCGTGGGAGGGCGGCGCGCCGCTCGTCAACTCGCCGGACGTCTGGAACTGGGAGGGCTGGGAGCTGGTCTCCTCGAGCGGCATCAATGCGCCGGCCACCGATCCGACGCCGCGCGCGCTCACGCGCGAGGAGATCCCGCAGGTGATCGAGCGCTGGGGCCAGGCGGCGCGGCGCGCGCACGAGGCTGGTTTCGAGGTGCTCGATATCCATGGCGCGCACGGCTACCTGATCCACCAGTTCCTCTCGCCGTTCTCGAACGTGCGCAACGACGAGTACGGTGGCAGCGAGCTCAATCGCATGCGCTTCTGCATCGAGGTGGTCGAGAGCGTGCGCGCGCACTGGCCGGCTCACAAGCCGCTGTTCCTGCGGCTGTCGGTCGAGGACGATTCGGGTTGGGGTCCGGACCAGAGCGTCGAGCTGGCCAAGCTCGTGAAGCCCAAGGGTATCGACGTGATCGACTGCAGCTCGGGCGGCATGCGCGGCTCGCCGGTGGTGAGCGCAGGGCCGGTGACCTACGGCTACCAGGTGCCCTATGCCGAACGGCTGCGGAAGGATGCCGGCATCATGAGCATGGCCGTCGGCCTGATCGTGCATGCCGACCAGGCGGAGCAGATCCTGCAGGAGGGACGCGCCGACCTGATCGCCCTCGCGCGCGAGCTTCTCTACAACCCCAACTGGCCCATGGATGCCGCGCAGAAGCTCGGCGTCGACGCGCAATTCGGCTCGGTGCCGCCGCCGCAGGCCTATTGGCTCGCCAAGCGTGCACAGTCGGTGAAGACCGTCGTGCCGTCGACTTACATGAAGGGCATGAATGCGCCGGTCACCGGGACGTGACAGCGCGCCGGGCCTCAAGGCGCCTATGATGCCTGTCAACTCAATTGGCGGAGCAATGTCATGACGCGTCTTGCCACGGCGGCCCTGTTGGCCGCTTCAGTCCTCGCGGCGCCTGCCTTCGCGGCCATGAAGCCGGGCGATGCGGCGCCCGACTTCACCGCGACCGCGACGCTCGGCGGCCAGGAGTTCTCGTTCTCGCTGGCCTCGGCCCTGAAGAAGGGGCCGGTCGTCCTCTATTTCTTCCCCAAGGCCTTCACCACCGGCTGCACGGCCGAGGCGCACGACTTCGCGGAAGCGGCCGCGAGCTACACCGCGGCGGGCGCGACGTTGATCGGCATGTCGGCCGACGACATCGGCACCCTGCACAAGTTCTCGCTGCAGGAATGCGGCTCGAAGTTCCCGGTCGCCGCGGATCCCGACCTCAAGGTGATCAAGGCTTACGATTCGGCGCTGATCCGCGTCGGCAGCGTCGGCGTCGCCGACCGCATCTCCTATGTGATCGCGCCGGACGGCAAGATCGCCTATGCCTATTCCGACCGCAATCCCGACAAGCACGTCGAGAACACGCTGGCCGCGGTCAAGGCGCTGCCGAAGAAATAGGACGTCTCCTCAACCTCATGCTCTTCCGGACCGCGAGCGTCCCGCTCGCTCATGATCATGAGTGAGCGGGACGCTCGCGGTCCGGAAGAGCATGACCAGCCCGAGCGCGCAGTGGTTCAGAAGGCGAGGAGATTGTCGCGGAAGTGCCTGTGCTCGTAGGCCTTCCGTACGAGGCCGCGATCCTGCAGCGCGGGGATCAGCCCATCCTCGATTTCGGCCAGGGTGCGGCGGTTGACGTTGGGCATCGAGAACAGGAAGCCGTCGCCGCCGACCTCTGCCATGACCTCGCCCATGCGGGCGGCGACCGAATCGCAGGTGCCGCACAGGTCGATCGACAGGTCGACGGCATTGAAGCTCGCCATCGTCTCGCGGATCGAGCGGCCCTTGGCCATGGTCCGGAACTGATCGAGATTGAGCTGGTGCCCGTTGGTCGTGACGTGGTCGGGCAGGGGCTTGTCGATGTCGAACCGGCCGAAGTCGATGTTGGTCACCTTGCCAAAATGCGCCAGCCGCTGGTGGACCTGCTCGTTCGCCATGGCCTGGCGCTTGCTCCGGCGCTCCAGCGCCTCTTCCATCGTCTCGCCGAGGATCGGGTTGATCAGGAACAGCACCTTGCAGTCGGACGGCTTGCGGCCCTGCGCGACCATGTGCTTGTGCACGTCCGCCCGATAGGCGCGCATCGCGTCGATGCCCTTGGCATTGACCACGATGGTCTCGGCATGCGCGGCGGCGAACTTACGGCCACGCGGCGAGCCGCCGGCCTGGGCGATCACCGGCTGGCCCTGCGGCCCGGGGCCGGAATTCAACGGGCCGCGCGTGCTGAAATACTTGCCCTGGTAGTTGACGGCGTGGACCTTCGAGGGATCGACCAGCACGCCGCTCTTGCGGTCGGCGATGATCGCGTCCGGCTCCCACGAGCCCCACAGCTTGCGCACGACCTCCATGTATTCGTCGGCCATGTCGTAGCGCGTGTCGTGCTCGGGCATGCCCTGCAGGCCGAAGTTCATTGCCGCGTAGTCCGAGCTGCCGGTGACGGCGTTCCAGCCGATGCGGCCGCCCGACACCTGGTCGAGTGTGGCGACAAGGCGGGCCAGCAGATAGGGATGATAGGCGTAGGTGCCGAAGGTCGGAACGATGCCGATCCTGCTCGTCGCCTGGGTCATCAGCGCGGCCACGACCGACGGGTCCTGGCGTGGCACGGCGATGGCGTTCTTGAGGTAGATCTCGGTTGAGCCGCCGAAGCTCTCGCCGACATAGGACGAGTCCTCGATCAGGATGTAGTCGAAGCAGGCGCGCTCGAGCGAACGCGCCATGTTGAGGAACAGCTCAGGCTGCTCCCAGCTCGTGCCGATATGGCCGGTCCAGGGCTCGCCCCAGGCCTGCACGCTCGAACCTTGTAGAAACCAGGCGAGATGAAACGGGTTGGCGGTCACGACAGGCTCCAATTCGACATAGCTGGAACGCAAATACCATGCCGGCAGGGAAGGGACGATCCTGTCGCAAACCGGTCGGGATTATCCTACAATCGATCAGGCTTTCGGGCATATGAGCAGGAGCACGTCGATGGATACGATGGTGAGCGATCACGTGGGCATGAGCAAAGCCGAGTGGCAGGCGCGGTGCGACCTCGCGGCCCTCTACCGCATTACCGACCTGTTCGGCTGGACCGACACGATCGACACCCACATGACGGTGCGCATCCCGGGCGAGCCCGACTGCTTCCTGATCAACAACTACGGCGACCTGTTCAACGAGATCACCGCCTCGAGCCTGGTGAAGCTGGGAATCGACGGCAAGGTCTACAGCACCGACGGCCGTTTCAACGCCGCCGGCTTCACCATCCACAGCGGCGTCTACAAGGCCAGGCCTGACGCCAACTGCGTCCTGCATACCCATACCCGCGCCGGCACCGGCGTCTCGGTGCTGAAGAAGGGACTGCGCCCCATCAGCCAGGACGTGCTCGCGGTGTGGGACGATCTCGTCTACCACGAGTACGGTATGCCGACGTCGGACGAGGAATGCGAGGCGCTCGGCGTCACCTGCCAAGGTGGGAACTCCGTTGTGCTGCGCAACCACGGCCTGCTGACGGTCGGCGAGTCGATCCAGGGCGCGCTGCGGCGCATGTACATGCTGGAGCGGGCCTGCGAGGTCGAGGTCATCGCCCGCGGAATGAACGAGGAGCCGGCGCCGATCGAGCCGGACGTCATCCGCCAGTACGGCGAGCGCGCCCGCCAGCAGCGCGCCCATCCCGAGTTCGGCATGGCCTATTGGAGGGCAGCGCTTCGCCAGATCGAAGGCGTCGGTACCGACTGGCGGCAATAGGCGCTCAGGCTGCCGGGCGGTAACGCAGGGCGATCCAGAACGAGATCTGGCCGATCACGCCGGCCGCCGCGAGGATGATCGCGGCGGTCAAGGCGGGATCGCTGCCCAGCCCGACCAGCGCGGTGCAGATCGCGCCCACGCCCATCTGCGAAAATCCATAGAGGCCGGAGGCCGAGCCGATCGCGTGAGGATTGACGCTGATCGCCTGGGTCAGCGCCGCAGGCGAGGCGATGCCGGCGCCCATGCCGAACACGAACATCGGCCCGATGGCGGACAGCACGGTGAGGTTGTGAGTGAGCACGGCGGCGAGGAAGACCAGCGCAGCCGCCACGCTCACGACGTTGGCCCCGACGGCCAGCTTGTCGATCGGCACCCGCGGGATCAGGCGCGTCGCCGCGACGGTGCCGAGCCACAGGCCCGCAACCAGGATCGCGGGATAGATGCCGACCTCGTAGTCCGGGCGCCCGAGCTGATGGGCGAAGATGAAGGGTGAGACGCTGAGGAAGGCGTACATCGAAGTGGTGGCGCAGCCGCCGCCGATCGCGAAGCCCACGAAAGCCGGAGAGACGAGCAGCTTGCCATAGTTGCGGGCGAGTGCGCCGGCCTTGGGGTTGAGTGCCACCGCCCGGGTCTCGGGCAGCAGCCAGAGCGCGAACAGCACGTTCACCATCCCGAGCAGCGACAGGCCATAGAAAATCGAGCGCCAGCCGAACGCGGCTGCCAGCGCGCCGCCGATCAGCGGCGCCGCGCCCGGTCCGAGCGCAACCATCAGGTTCATGGTCGCCAGCCGCCGCGCGGATTCCTGTGGCAGGGTCGTGTCGCGCACGATTGCGCGGCCGATCACCATGCCGGCGCTGCCGCCCAGGGCCTGCAGGAGGCGCGCCACGATCAACTGGTGAACGTCACCCAGGAATGAGGCGGCAAGGCCCGCTGCGGCGTAGAGCACCAGGCCCGCCACCAGCACCGGCCGGCGGCCGTAGCGGTCGGAGAGCGGGCCGTAGGCGAGCTGTCCGACGGCGAGGCCGAAGATGTAGACGCTCATGGTCATCTGCATCTCGCCGATGCTGGCGCCGAGCGCGCGCGCTGCCTCCGGCAGCGCCGGCACGAAAATGTGCATGGCGAACGTGCCGCTGAAGGTGATCAGGGTCAGGAGCCAGAGCGGCGCGCTCACGCCACGGGCTCCGCTGCGGGATCGAGCACGCGACAGACATGGTCGAGCACGCGGATCGTGGTCTCGATATCCTTCTCGGAAAGTCCGGCCAGCGCGTCGGTGCGGACGCGCCGGGCGACCGTCTCGACCTTCTCTGCGATCGCCCGGCCCCGCGGCGTCAGCAGGATGATCTTGGCGCGCCGGTCGGTCTCGCCTTCCTTGCGCTGGATGAGCCCGGCCTTCTCGAGGTTGTCGAGCAGGCGCACGACGGAGGAGTTGTCGACGAACATCGACGCCGCCAGGTCCTTCTGCCGGGGCGGCGTCGAGGCGCGGGCGATGTAGACCAGCGGCAGCCAGGTCGCCTCGGTCAGGTCGAACGGCTGCAGGCGAAGGTCGGCGGCGCGGCGCCACTGGCGATAGGCACGGGAGAGGAGCGAGCCGAACGCCGCGCGACCGGTCGGAGGACGGGGAGCCATGCCTTCATTTAGATGACGTACAAATAGATGGCAAGTCATCTAATTTGACATGATGTGTGAGGTAATTGCCGGCATGCCGCCGACGTCGCAAGCTGCGTGCCATGACTTCCGATGCATCGCGCTGGTTCGAGCTGTTCAGGGCGTTCGGCCGGGCGCCCACGCCCGACAGCTACGCCGCCGTGTTCCACCGCGACGGCGAGGTTGCCGATTCCGGCATGGCGGCGCCGACGCCGGCATCACAGGTGCGCGAGGCGATCGCGCACATCCTGAGGCTGATGCCCGATCTGCGCATCGAGATGAAGTGCTACCGGGCGAGGGGCGATGCGCTGTTCGTCGAGGCGGCGAACAGCGGCACCATCAACGGAACCAGGGTCGCGTGGGACGCTGTCTATCGCGTCCACCTCAAGGACGGCCTGGTCCACCGCGGCCGACGCTTCTACGACCAGGCAACGCTGTTCCGCGCCTTGCGCCCGGACATGCCCTGGCTCCCCGAACTGCCGCCGTCACGCGGCGAGGACGTGAAGACCTACGGCGACGTCGTGCCGGATGCGCCGTTGCGCCCGCCGTTCGCTGCCGGCGCCCGGATCGAGACGCCGGACCAGAAGCGACCGCTTGCGCCTGCCGATCTCAGGAAGCATCTCGCGGGTGCTCCCATCGAAGCGGTCGACTGGGCCGGCGACGACACACTCGCTTTCGTCAAGTGGCGACGCGGCGATCTGCTCGGCGTCGATCGGCTCGACCTGGAGGGCGGGGCGATCGTATCGATGCGTCGAAACTTCGACACGCTGGGGCTTCTGGCGGAACGCGATCAATCGGTGCTCGCCTTGCGTGCCGCACTCCTGTCGAATGCCGGCCATTAGCAGGATGCAGCAAATGAAAGGTGCTCATGCTCTTGCTGGGACCGCGGGTCTCCAGACCCGCAGTCCCAGCACAGGAAGAAACCGGCCGACGGCTACACGCGGCCGTTCTGGTAGACGGCGGTCTCGAAGTCGGACAGCAGCTTCAGGGCCTTCTGGTCGGCGAACGGCAGGATCTGGGTCAGGATCACGCCGGCCACCTTCCGCTTGGGATCGAGCCAGAAATAGGTGTTGGCCAATCCTGCCCAGGCCAGGCTGCCGGCGCTGCGGCCGCCGGGCACGTCCTGGGTGTTGATCATGTAGGCCAGCCCCCATTTCTTGACCATGCCGGGGAAGAACTCGGCATCGTTGGTCGCGTCGGGCTGCGCCGTCTTGAGCAGCGTGACGTTGAGGTCGCCCATGTTGTTCCTGTTCATCGTCGCGACGGTCTCGGGCTTCAGGATCTGGGCGTTGCCGAGCTTGCCGTTGCCGAGCAGGGCGCGCAGGAAGGTGATGTAGTCGCGTCCGGTCGAATGCAGCGCGCCGCCGCCCATGTAGAACTCGGGCGCCTGCGGCATCCCGAACTCGATCGGCTTCAGGCTGCCGTCGGCGCCGCGCGCATGCACGCTCGCCAGCCGCTTCTGCTGGTCGGGCCGCAGGATGAAGACGGTGTCCTTCATGCCGAGCGGGTTGAAGATGCGCTCGCGCATGTAGCCGTCGAGCGACAGGCCGCTCACCCGCTCGACCGCCTTGCCGGCCCAGTCGATGTTGATGCCGTACTCCCACTTGTCGCCGGGATCGGCGATCATCGGCACCTTCAGGGACTCGAGCTTGCAGGTGCCGATGCCGGGCACGTTGGCGACCTTCATGTAGCGCTCGATGTCCTTGTTCCACAGGTCGTAGCTGAAGCCCGCCGTGTGGGTCAGCAGGTGGCGCAGCGTGATCGGCCGCTTGGGCGGGCGGAGCTTGGGCTTGCCGTCGGCATCGAAGCCCTCCAGCACCTGCGCCGCGCTGAGCTCGCTCACCACGTCGGTGATCGGCTTGTCCAGGCTGAGCTTGCCCTGCTCGACCATCTGCATGGCGGCCGTCGAGGTCACCGCCTTGGTCATCGAGGCGATCCAGAACATGGTGTCCGGCGTCATCGCCGCGCCGGTCTCGAGATTGCGCTTGCCGAAGGCGCCTTCGTAGACGACGCCCTTGTCGTCGGCGGCGATTGCCACGACGCCGGGCACATCGCCGGACGACACCCCCTTGCTCAGCACGGTGTCGATCTTGGCCTTGTCGGCACGGGCCGCGGCCGGCCAGAGCAGCGGCGCACCGGCTGCCAGGGCCGCCGCCGCGCCTGCCTGCATCGCGCTTCTTCGCGTGACTGCCGCCGCTTGGAATTTCGCTGTCTGATTGTGCGTGTTGTCAGCCATCGTCTTGTCCTCCTACGAGAATAAGTGACTGGTCGTACGCCGAATACGCTGCACTACCGCCGAGCATACGTCTGGAGGTGCGCGGGGCGCCAGCGGCGTTGGCGGGTGGCGAGGGCGTCCGCCGCCCCGCAACCTTCAGGGGAGGTGAGTTTCACCCGGGCCGCGCGGCGTGATTGTGAGCTCTCGACGTTGGACGACGAGGCGCTGGGGCGCCACTCGTAGGCGCCAACTTCGAGGGCCTCCGAGCATTTCCATGACGTCGATTCGTGACGGCTTCATTGCTGGGAGCGCGGCTCTCCAGAGCCGCTCATGGGATGTGGCAATCCGAAGAAGAGCGGCTCTGGAGAGCCGTGCTCCCAGCGAAGAAACTGACCTGAAGAGGAGGAGAGTGCCTATCGCCCCTTCCACTCCGGCTTCGGCTTCTTGTTCGCGAAGGCATCGATGCCGGCCCGCGCGTCCTCGCTCTGCATCGCGCCGGCCATGAATTCGGTCGCGTAGGCGTAGGCCTGCGCGAGGTCCATCTCCATGTGCTTGTGGAACATCGCCTTGCCCGTGGCGATCTGCTGCGGCGGCTGGGCGGCGATGTGGCGGGCGAGGGCGAGCGTCTCCGTGTCGAGCTGGTCGGGTGCCACCACGCGGCTCACCAGGCCGTCGCGCAGCGCGGTCGCTGCATCGACGAACTGGCCGGTGAAGAGCATGTCGAGCGCACGCTTGCTGCCGACGTTGCGGCCGACGGCCACGGAGGGCGTGCCGCAGAACAGGCCGTTGTTGATGCCCGAGGTGGCGAAGGTCGCCTCGCTCGAGGCGACGGCGAGATCGCAGGCGGCGACGAGCTGGCAGCCGGCGGCGGTGGCGATCGCCTGGACCTTGGCGATCACCGGCTGCGGCAGGCGGTTGATCGACAGCATCATCGCCGAGCAGCGCGTCAGCAGGTCGTGATGAAAGGCATAGTCTGCCGTCGCGTTGACCTCGCGCAGGTCGTGCCCGGTGGAGAAGGCGCGGCCCTTGGCCTCGACGATCACGCAACGGATCGCTGTATCCTTGGCGAGCTTGTCGAATTCCGCCTGCAGCGCGTCTATAAGCTCGCCCGACAAGGCGTTCATGGCGTGCGGGCGGTTCAGCGTCAGGATGGCGACGGCGCCGTCGTCGCGGCGCAGCAGGACCGGTTCGTTGGGAGCGGCAGGCATGAGGTCAGTTTACGCTTCGGGGGAGGGCGCGTCATGCCGGTGATGACGCCCGACGATCTGCACGCCTTCCTGAAGGAGCACTTCCCGCAGGCCCCACCGGGCATCATCGTCGAGAGCGTCGACGACACGGTCATCCGGGTGCGCCAGAAGACGCATGACGGTCACCTGCGGCCGGGCGGCACGCTGTCGGGTCCGACCATGATGGCCATGGTGGATTGCGGTTTCTACCTGCTGCTGCTGGCCCGCCTCGGGCCGGTGGCGATGGCGGTTACGACCAATCTCAACATCAACTTCATGCGCAAGCCTGCGCCGGGCGACCTGCTGGGCGAGGGGCGACTGTTGAAGCTGGGCAAGACGCTTGCGGTCGGCGACTTCACGATCTGGAGCGAGGAGGTGAAGGATCCCGTGGCCCATGCCACGGTGACCTACGCGATCCCGCCTAGCCGCTAGTCTTTCCATACATATCAATCAGTTAGGTCGAGGTATCATAATACCACAATCCTAACCCATTGTAATAAAGCCATAATTTCGGTCGATTTGACTTTCCGCCAGCGGGCCCCCATAAGCCCCGCCTCACGGAAGAAAGAGCGATGAAAACCTTTAGCATCAAGACTGCCGACGTGCAGAAGAAGTGGGTGCTGATCGACGCTGATGGGCTGGTTCTCGGCCGCCTCGCCTCGATCATTGCCATGCGCCTGCGCGGCAAGCACAAGCCGACGTTCACCCCCCATATCGATTGCGGCGACAACATCGTCGTGATCAACGCCGAGAAGGTCCGCCTCACCGGCCGCAAGGCCGAGCGCGAGGTCTTCTACTGGCATACCGGCCATCCCGGCGGCATCAAGGGCGAGACCCTGGGCAAGCGGCTCGAAGGCCGCTTCCCCGAGCGGGTCATTGAAAAGGCCGTCGAGCGCATGATCACCCGTGGCCCGCTCGGTCGCGCGCAGATGAAGAACCTGCGCGTCTACAAGGGTCCCAACCACGAGCAGGAGGCCCAGCAGCCCGAGAAGCTCGACGTTGCCGCGTTGAACCGCAAGAATTCGAGGATCGGCTGATCATGGCTACCGAACTTTCATCCTTTGCCGAGCTGAAGAAGGCTCCTGTCGTTGCCGGCGTCCAGACGGTCGCCGCGGTCCGCGAGAAGGTGATCGACGCGCAGGGGCGCGCCTACGCCACCGGCCGGCGCAAGAACGCCGTTGCCCGCGTGTGGGTCAAGCCCGGCACCGGCAAGATCACCGTCAACGGCCGCGACCAGACGATCTACTTCGCCCGTCCGACGCAGCGCATGATGATCCAGCAGCCGTTCGACGTGAGCCAGCGCAACGGCCAGTTCGACGTCATCGCCACCGTGTCCGGCGGCGGCCTGTCGGGCCAGGCCGGCGCGGTGCGCCACGGCATCGCCCAGGCGCTCTCCAAGTACGAGCCCGGCCTGCGCGGCGCGATGAAGACCAGCGGCTTCCTGACCCGCGACAGCCGCGTGGTCGAGCGCAAGAAGTACGGCCGGGCCGGTGCCCGCCGCCGTTTCCAGTTCTCGAAGCGCTGATCGCGCGCGATATCATCGTCTTGGAAGGGCGCCCTGGTGGCGCCCTTCTTTGTTGTGGCGACTGTTCGTTCAGGAAATGCCGATGTCCGGCCTCATCGTCCCGCACAAGGGGTTCATTCCGAAGGTCGATCCGACGGCCTTCATCGCCGCCAATGCCACGCTCGTGGGGGACGTCGAGATCGCGGCCAACGCCAGCCTGTGGTTCGGTGTCATCCTGCGCGGCGACGGTCCAGGCATCCGGATCGGCGAGAGCTCCAACTTGCAGGACGGCACGGTCGTCCATGTTGCCAGGCGGGGAATAATGACCGTCGTCGGCAAGAACGTCACCGTCGGCCATATGGTGCTGCTGCACGCCTGCGAGGTGCAGGACGGCGCCTTCGTCGGCATGCACTCGACGGTGCTCGACGGCGCCGTGATCGAGAGTGGGGCGATGGTGGCCGCCGGCGCGTTGATCTCGCCGGGCAAGGTCGTGCGGCGCGGCGAGCTTTGGGCCGGCAATCCGGGGCGCAAGCTGCGCGACCTCACGGAGAAGGACTACGAGAAGTTCAAGCGCGTCGTCGCCGACTACGTGACGCTGGCCCGGTCCTATACATCGGAAGCAGGCATGCGGGCCGCCGCCGAATAGATGCTCTGCGAGCGATCGGAAAAGGGGAGAGCAAATGCCCTGTTCCGGGATCGTGGATGTCGGAGCGGCTCGGCTCTATCATCGCCGCCTGCGACAAAGGCTGTCGGGAAGCCACAGGAGGATGCCGTGAGAGAAGCGCGTCAGCTCGAAGTCGAGGAATGGACGGTCGATGACTTGCGCCGCCTCGACCGCGACGGCCTGATGGCCGTGTTCAGGCAGTTGGCAGCGCCGCGTCCCGAAGTCATGGCTGGCGCGTTCGCGTCGAGCTTGCCCGACTACAGCAACGCGGAATGGCGTGGCGCCATGGCGGCGCTGGGCAAGGACTACTGGCTGGGCAAGTCCTATTCGCCGCAGCCGTTCAATGGCCATCGGGGTCACGGCCTCAACTCCTATCGCCGCGGCGACGGATCGATCCGGCGCCTGTCGCGGTTCGTCTGGGACATCGGGCCGTCGGTGGTGGACGCCGGGCCGTCCCTGGTCATGCGCTATGCCGCGTTCGAGAACTGGGGCGGCGGACACGACCTGATCGACGAGATCCGCGTCGCGGCCGCCGACACCTATCTCGGCCTTTATCACACCAAGGCCCCTGTGCCTGGCTTTACGCCGCGCCAGGGAAGCGGCCGGTCGGGCATCGAGTTCTTCATCCTTGCGGGTCCCACCGGCCCGTTCGTGCCCGCTGACGAAGATTGACGCTCTGGCCGGTCAGGCGATCATCCGCTTCAGGCCGGCAGCAGATTGAGCCGGCGCAGCAGCTCGCGCTCTTCCTCGTAGGTCTTCGCCATCGCGTCGCGATAGGCCGGGCCGTCGAGCAGCAGCAGCGGCTGGTCCATGCTGTCGAGGAACTCGAGGTGCTTGGGCTCCTGCGCGGCGGCGCGGAAGACGTCGCTCAGTGCCTTCACGGTGCCCGGATCCATGCCCTTCGGGCCGATCAGGCCGCCTGGGCTGTCGACCACGACATCGATGCCGAGCTCGTGGACCGTCGGAATGTCGGGGAAGCGCTTGGCGCGCTGGGCGGTGAACACCGCCAGCAGGTGCAGCTTGCCGGCCTGCACCATCGGCGCCCAGCCCGAGGCTTCCGAAGCGAAGTCGATCTCGCCGCCGAGCAAGGCGCGCAAGGTGTCGGCGGTGCCGCGGTAGGGGGCGTGCGTCCAGCTCAGGCCCTGCAGCAGGCCGACCCGCTCCATGGCGAGCTGCTGCGTCGAGCCGATGCCCAGGGTGCCGTAGTTCAGCTTGCCCGGGTTGGCCTTGGCGTGGGCCAGCAGCTCCGGCAGCGTCTTCCACGGCGCATCGGCGCGCACCACCTTTCCAGCACAGTGGGATCCGAAGCTTGGAATTCACGTGACTTGAAGTCGC
>JADMIO011419593.1_pt1 | contig 15205 bp, 16 predicted proteins | sample 8958161 | NCBI WGS metagenome assembly JADMIO01 (sample SAMN16585339, study PRJNA669376) | soil metagenome | isolation source: Crop rotation soil | place: USA: Cullars Rotation, Alabama | collected 2011 | reverse complement strand
GATCTAGTGCGCTTCCACCAGTCCTTCTCGACTTTCCAGCCGCCAGGACCCTGCAAGGCGTGGTCGATGGCCGCGGCCACTTCGCAGAAGTAGGCGCCTTTCGTGGTGATCGAGGCGGACCAGCGACGCTGGACCCAGCAGTTGTTGATCAGCTTCCACATCTTGAGCTTGTCGTCGACGACTTCGTCGATCGAGATCAGCAGCGGCTGATGCCAGCCTTCTTCGGGCTTGGAGTGGTCGTTGTAGTGGACGAGATCGTCCTCGAAGGTCTCGCGGATGACCTCGCGGTATTCGTCCCACTTGTAGCCGGCCGTCCACAGTTCGCGGCGGCGCTTGTCGGGGATCATTTCCTGGTAGATCTTGCAGATCTCGACGAAGTCGGGGTGAAGCGCGGGCTCGCCGCCCATCATGCCGACACGGCCGGTAAAGCCATCCAGCGATGCGATCGCTTCACGCACCTGGTCGGGCGTCATGAAGAATGGCTTACGGTGGTGCCCCACCAGGCGGCTGCAATTGGCGCAGCTCAGGTGGCACGCATTCGTAATCTCGATCTGGATAACTACATTCTCAGCTATGGGTTTCATTTGTCACCTAAAGTCGAACAACTTCTCGTATTTTTCGGTATTACCCAAATAGGCCTTGGAGCCGATCTGCGTTTCGCCAGGCCGGGGGGTGATCAGGGTTGTGACATCCTGAAGGTACCCAACGCGGACTCCAGCGTCAACGACCCTCTCCTGCAAGTCCGTGTCGTTGACCCGATTCCATGATTTCCGCCAACAGTTTATGTTGTAGCGGATGAACCTGAGGTACGACCGATAGAGCCAAGTCTGGGTGCCCCCCACCGGCGGGTTGTCTTTGCTGGCGTCGATTACACGTTCCTGGCCGTCGATGATCGTTAAATAGTCGCTGGATACAAATTCGTAATCATGCGCCAGCGCGAAGCCCAGCAGCTTTTCCAGATGGTCGGGCAGCCAGACATCGTCGTCGTCATTGCGGGCTATCCATTGCCCCTTGAGCATCGGCAGCGCGGTATTGGCCGCCACCACGGGACCGCACAGCCAATGGTTCTCGGCCGTGGGCGGATAGCGCCGGCCGCGCTTGGGGATGTTGTAGAAGCGCACGCGCGGGTCGGTGATTTTGCTCATCAATTCGGGCGTGTTGTCGGTGCAGCAGTCGCCGATCACCAGCAGCTCGAAATTGGTATAGGTCTGCGCCAGGATCGAATTGACGGCGCGCTCGATCAGCACCTCGCCACGATTGTAGGTCGGCACGTAGCAGCTGATCAGCGGATCGGTCCGCGTGTAATCGTAAGTATTGCGGTTGCGCGCCGCCCTCAACATCAACGGCTCGGTGATGTTGTAGCGGGCCTTGTTGAGCGCGCAGAAAATCTTGTTGAAGGCGGATTGCTGGGGCATGAGCCGGTCAAAACACCGCAACTCGATTAAGATTTACCTAATCGGCGCCGCGTTTTCACCTATCCTTAACGTTTAGCGCTGGCTGGGCGGGATCAACAGATCGCGCCGGTAGCGGCGCGGCATCGGCAGCGTGATCGAATTGGGTTTGGGGCCCGGGATCGGCCGCATCCCCATCGCGCGCCACCCCGGGCAATCCGCGGTGATCTTGAACAGTTCGTCGGCCGCAGCGCTGAGATGCTGCACGGTGTTGCGCGCCAAACCGAATTCCATGGCGGGGTCCGGCGTAAATTCCGAAAACAGGTATCCGGCGTCAAAGGCTTCCGTCTGCCGGTACCATTTGCCGCCATAGCGGATGTCCTGCGTGACGACATAATCCTGCGGGCCCCACACGCCGTAGCACAAATTCTGATCGGTATTGGCGGTGGCCACGCCGAATGCGGGGCCGTACGCCGCGGGGCCCGAGGCGGAGGCGACGAAAAAGCGCGACCGCGCCACGGCGTACATTTGCAGCCACTCGGAGCCTTCGACCTTGGCGAGGTCGACGAAGCCCGGCATGGCCGGAATCTCCGTCGGCGTCGGATGCCCCAGGCGCACGACCTGGCCGCCCAGATTTTCGATGATATGACGGATCACCCCGATGTACGGTTCCGGCTTGAAAATCGTGCGCACATTGTTGGCCGGCCGGTAGGCATAGCCGTTTTCTTTCCAGTACACCGTCGCGATCCACTTGTTGGGATCAAGGCCATGCGCGATCAGGGCGCGGTCGCTTTCCGCGACTTTCTCCGGCGGCGGCATCAATGTCGTGGTCGGAATCGAATTCAGCATCGCTTCGTTGAGCATCTCCCCGACCAGCACCAGGCCGGTGGTGTGCAGACGGTTTTTCTCCCAGAATTCGATCTGGTGCGTCGGCCGGCCGTGGTGTGAATCGAAATAGTCGATCGGAATGCCGGGACTGTTCTCCGGCATCGTGATGACGCATTTCGCATTCCTGATGCAGCTGGTGATGGGCCCCTTGTAGGGGCGGTCGCCGCGGTAATAGACGTACAGTTCGCTATCGTCGAACATCTCGCGGACCGACGCCGCCAATGTCGCGTAGGCGACGAAATCGCCCAGCGCACGAGCCGACAGTGAAACGAAAATCTTCAACGTTGTCCCCGATTTTTAGTTCTTGAGCGGCGCTTCGTCGTCGAGCCGTATTGCGAATTCGATGCTGACACGGGACTGATCGACGGAATGACCGATGCCAGCGTGCAGCAGGTGGATGTCGAAGGCCACGCACTGGCCCGGCGTCAACTGCAACGGGGTCATCGCAATGTCGTCGACGCGACGGTCGGTCAGCAACGGCTTCATACGGCCATGGCGCATTTCGCCGGTATAGGTCAGGCCCATCTTGTGGGAGTCCGTGGCCACCGACAGGCCGCTGGCGCCCGGCACCGAAAACACCGGCAGCCACACCTTGACGATGCGGTTCTGCTCATCGACCGGCATTTCGTTGGTAAGCGTGTAAAACCAGGCATCGGCATGGGCGCCGGCGACGTCCTGCTGCTGGTTGGGGCGGACCAAGCGCCAGTAGATCTCGGGATAACCCAAGTGCTCGACATCGGCGACGCGATAGGAACCGAACTTCTCGCGCAAGAACCTGAACACCGACAAGCTTTGCATCAATTGCTCGACTTCGTCGGCGGTGAATAGCCGCGCATCCTTGCCCCAGGTGGACGCATGATCGATCAACGGAGCAATCTTGTGGTAGTCACTGATCGGGGTGGCTTCGATGGTGGCTTTAAGATGCGGATAGCGCGCGGTCAGTACACCGCGCCATTTGCGCTGCACGAAATCGCGCAGCCAGGCAATTTCATCCTCGCCCGCCGCCGGGCCCAGCAGGAACCCCGGGCCGGCTTTCAGTTCATGCAGCGCGACGGCAGTCATGCATCGCGGCTCAGACGAAGTTGATGTGCTGCGGCAGCGGCTTATTGCTCAGGTCGGGGAACGTGACGAGGCCCTTCTCGTAACCGTCGAGCATCTCGTTGACCTTGTGCTGCAGGCACAGCGAACCGCACATCTTCTGGGCATTGAAGTCGGGGCTGGCGAGATAACGCATTACTTCCCAATAACGATCCGAGTTGTAGATGTCCTTGAAACGCGTCTCGCAGATATTGCCGATGTGGAATTTCTTGTAGCGTTCGTTGAACAGCATGCCGCACGGCGCCACGAGCCCCGAGCCCGACAGCTGGATCATGAACGGCGCGCCGTAACAGCGCTGGTAGCTGCGCTGGCCGGTGGCGGCGATTTTCGACCACTTCACCGTGACCTGGTACTCGTCATCGGACATCGCTTCGGCTTCGTGCAGGATGTCGTAGAGTTCATTGTATTTATCGTACTCGACGCCCAAGTCGCCGTCTTCGTTGTCGGAGCAATGCTTGATGACGAGGTAGTCGGGGCGCAGCTCCTTGCCGAGGCGGGCCAAGGGCAGGATCTGATCGCGGTATTGCGGCATCAGCACCATCTGCAGGCCGATGGTGACATCGAGATTGCGCTCTTTCTTGATCGCGACCATGTCCTTGATGTTCTGGACCACACGATCGTAGTAGCTGGGCTTCACGCCCATGATCTCGGCGTAGCGGTCGCGCTCGCCGGCCGAGATGTTGATGCGCAGGTAAGTCAGAGACGGCAGCACCTCTTCCAGCTTGCGCTTGGTCAGCACAAAGCCGTTGGTGCCGACCGCCATGGACAGGCCGATCTTGTGGCCGTGGGTGCAGGCATCGACGAAGGCGGGAGAAATGGTGCTTTCGCCGTCGGACACGAAGCTGATGCCCTTGACCCCGATTTCCTTGGCATCGTCCAGAAAGTCGGTGATGACCTGCTTGGTGATCGATTTGCGGTCGTTTTCCTGCAGCATGGCGTAGCAGTAGTGGCAGGCGTAATTGCACGCGCGCGTCAGCGCCATGTCGATGGTGATCGGCGCGACGCGCTCGCCGCGCTCCCAGGCCTTGATGCGGTCCTGGTGCCAGGCAAGCTTGGTGCCATCCAGAATCAGCTCGGTGTGGTCGGTCATGCCAGTCATAGCGGCTCCTCGGGCGTCGTCGGTTAAAGACGACGCGTACGGTTGTTGTCCTTGAGTTCGGACACGAAAAGTTCAATCCGCTCGGCTGTCGCATTGCGGATGTAGCGTTCGAGTTGCATCAGCAACGGCGGCTTTGCATCGATCGGGAATTCCGGCTTGAACAACAGGAACACCCGCTCGTATTCATCGATCTCGGTGATCTCGGCGGCGTCGGGGTGACCGGCCTTTTTAAGGTATTCGGCAACCAGGCCGTCCAAGCGCGCCATCCGGGTCTCCAACGGCAGCTTACGCCACGCATCAGATAGGCCGTTGTCGTCGAAATTCCAGTTTTCGAGATCGGGTTTTTGGACGGCATCAATGGCACTGCGCAAAGCCTGAGCCGCATCGCGGCTGGTGGCGGAATAATTGCGCGGCATGACGATACCCTTGACGGGCACGGCCTTGCCGTCGGCGTAGAACTTCAAGCAGGCATGCTGCACGCCATGATCGCGTGCCTGGCGCAGCGTCATACCCTTGAGGCACGCGTTCAGCGTTGCCAAGAACGCGGCATCGGCATTCGCATTGTCCGATTGCACTGCGGCTTTGGAAATAAGCTCGCCGTCAAGGTCGAGGGAAACCGACCATCCATCGCCTTTCCAGGAAACGTGATTTAACGGAACGTTGCGGGCGGCAATGGCATTCATCGTGCGGTCTCGCTTGTGAATTTCACGAGCAGACGGTCATCTTTGGCCGGCTCGGTTGTCACCGCGTACATGCCCTTGAGGGCGGCAGTCAGTTCGGCCACGCCGTCGGGCGGCAGGGCTTGCGACGAGATCTCGACCTCGAACGCTTCGACGCTTTCCAGTTCGGCAGCGTCGGCCATGTTGATCAGGGACTTGGCCGGCGTCGGGTCGGGTACCCACGTGCGCAGGAACTCACTGCTCGAACCATGACCCCGCAGCTCGGTCAGCAGCGAATTCTCAAACATGTTTACAAGATTCTCGTACTCAAAACGCATGTTCATTCCACACTTAGAACGGGCCTTTAAACCAGGCGCCCGGCACATCATGCGGCCCGGCGGCAGGATCTGCGGCAAATCTTTTTTCCGTGCCCAGCATAGCACAGACGTCGTTGGCGATCGTCTCCGCCGACGGATGCAGGCCCTTGGTCAACGCGAAGCTGGTGGGCTCCGGGTGGTCGGGCATGCCCGCCCGCTTGGGCGCGCTGCGCAGGGACTTGAAGTGGTACTCGCTCGCAAAAGCCACGATTTCCGAGGCTACTGAGCAGGTTAGCCACCCGGAATCAAGCGCCAGGATGCGCCCGGTTTTCTGGATGCTTTTGCCGACCGTGGGAAGATCGAGGGGGCGGAGCGTGCAAAGGTCGATAACTTCACACTTTATCCCGACACCTTCGAGCATGGTGGCGGCGCGCAGCGCCTCGGGCACAAGGAATGACATAGCTGTAATCGTGATGTCGCCGCCTTCACGCAGCACATGGGCCTTGCCCAATTCGACGCGGTAGTCACCTTGCGGCACCGACGAGACGGCCTGGTGCAGCCAGCGATGCTCCATGAACACCACGGGGTTCGGATCGAAAATCGAAGCCAACAGAAGGCCTTTGGCGTCGGCGGCGTTGGTGGGCATCACCACTTTCAGGCCGGGCACGTGAGCAAACCAGGAGTGCAGGCTTTGCGAATGCGTTGGGCCCTGTCCCCAACCACGACCCAGAATCAGGCGAATGACAATCGGCACGGATCGCTGTCCGCCGAACATGAAATGCCATTTGGCCGCGCCGTTGATCAACTGATCCATGGCCAGCAGGAAAAAATCGAGGCGCTGGTGGAAAGTCACCGAACGTACGCCACGGAGCGCCGCGCCGATGGCGACGCCCGTCATGGCGGCTTCCGAGGTCGGCACGTCGAAGACGCGGCCGTTGCCGTACTTTTCGGCCAGGCCCGCGGTGGAATTGAAGATCCGCTTGGGATCGTCCGCGCCCAGTCCATAGCAGATCATGTTGGGATCGATCTGCATGGCAACGTCGAGACCGTCGCGGATGGCGTCGACAAAAGTCATTTGCGCGGTCATGGCGGGGGCGGTGTCAGGCATAGACGAAATCCGCCTTGGTGTTGTTGTCGGGCCACGGCGTCGCACGCGCGAAGGCAAAAGCGTCGTCGACTTCGGCTTTGATCTCGGCGGTCCAGCGCGCCATCAGATCCTGCGAGAAGCCGGGATGATCGGCCATGAGCGCTTGCGCGACCACGATCGGATCGCGCGCTTTCCAGGCGGCGACGTCCTTCTCGGGACGGTAGTTCAAGTTGTCGTCCGGATAGGGCCCGCAGTGTTCCAGCCAGCGGTAAGTGGCGAACTCCAGCAGCGCCGGGCCATGACCCGCGCGGATGTCGGCCACTGCCTTGCGCGTCACGTCGGCAACGTTGAACACGTCGTTGCCGTCGTGCGTCGAGGTCTTGAGGCCGATGGCCTCGGCAAGGTTATGGATCTTGCGGCCCAGGGGCTGACGCACGGTGATCGGCGAGTAGACCGAGTAGGAATTGTTCTCGCACACGAACAGCACCGGCAGCTTGCGCACCACGGCGAAGTTTGCCGATTCGTAGAAGATGCCCTCTTCCACGGCGCCGTCGCCGATGAAGACGACGCTGACGATATTTTCGCCGCGCACTTTGGCGCCCAGCGCCAAACCGACGCCGACAGGAATGGTATTGCCGACGATGGCGGTGGAGCCTTCGAAGCCGACGTCCAGGTCGATCAGATGCATGGACCCGCCACGGCCGCGGGCGCAGCCGGCGTCCTTGCCGAAGATCTCCGACAGAAAGCGTTTCAAGTCACCACCTTTGGCCAGGTAGTGGGCATGGGCGCGGTGCGTGCTGACGGCCACGTCGGTGCGCTCGAGCGCGGCCGCCACGCCAACCGCGGGGGCTTCCTGCCCAACGGACAGGTGCACCGGGCAGCGCATCTCGCCTTTGGGATACTCGCGCGCAATGGCTTCCTCGATCATGCGGATGCGCAGCATGTCGCGGACCAATTGCAGGGACTTGTCGTTGCGCACGCTCATGGCCGCCCCGCGAAGAAGTCGGTGATGCCTGCGATCACGGCATCCTGCTCCTGGTGTGTGAATTCGGGATAGAGCGGCAGGCTCAGGATCATGGCTGCCAGCTTTTCCGCCACCGGAAATGCGCCCTTCTTGTAGCCCAGCGACGCGCACACTTCCTGCAGGTGAATGGGAATCGGATAATTGACCTTGGTATCGACGCCGCGCTTGAGCAGATAAGCCTGAAGCTCATCGCGCCGCTCGGTCTGAATCACATAGCGATGGTAAATCTGCTCTTCGCCCGCGCCGGACACCGGCACCTTCACCAGCTTGGCCAGCGCCTGATGATAGCGCTCGGCCAAGGCGCGGTTGGTTTCATTCCACCCGGCGAGATGTTTGAGCTTGATCCGCAGTACCCCGGCGTGAACGGAATCGAGGCGCGAGTTGTAGCCCCAGATGACGCTTTCATCACGGGTCTTGAGGCCGTGGTTGCGCAGCAGGCGAAGCTGGGCAGCGAGTTTGTCGTCGCTGGTCGTGATCATGCCGCCGTCGCCGAAGGTGGCGAGGTTCTTGAGCGGATGCAGGCTGAAGCCCGCCGCGATCCCGAAGGTGCCGGAACTCTTGCCGTGGCGCTTGGCGCCGATGGCCTGGGCGGCGTCCTCGATGATGTGAAGCTTGTGCTTGGCGGCCAATGCGCCGATGGCGTCCATGTCGGCGACGCGGCCGGTGAGATGCACGGGCATGATCGCCTTGGTGCGCGGCGTGATGGCCTGAGCGAGTTTGGCAGGATCGAGATTCAAGGTCTCGTCGATGTCCGAGAACACCGGCGTGGCGCCGACCGCGACGATGGCCCAGGCCGAGGCGATAAAGGAATTGGGCGCGGTGATGACTTCATCGCCCGGACCGATACCCAGCGCCTTCAGCGGCAGCCACAAGGCATCGCTGCCGTTCGCCACACCGATGGCGTGCCTGGCGCCGCAGAAGGCCGCCGCCTCGCGCTCGAAGGCGTCGAGTTCGGGCCCGAGAATGTACTGACCGCTTTTGAGGCCGGCATCGATGACCTGCAGGATCTCTTCCCGCAGGCTCATGTATTGGCGGCCCAGGTCGACAAACGGTACTTTAACAGCGGTCACGTCACATCACTCATGGCTTTTACGGAAGCTGCGGCCTGATCTGCGACCCCAACAGGCGGGCGTGCGTGAACATGCACAAGGCGGCCAAGTCGAAGGGCACGATTTCTTTTACTGCCGGAAGTTCATTAACAACAAAAAAACGATACTCGGCGCCTTCGCGCAGATCGATGTCGCTGACCATTTTGTCATCAAAAGCGACCTCGAAAAAAAAGCGTTCGCGCGGCTCCTCGCCCAGGTACCGGCAGTTGATGTCCCATTTCAGGAACATCTCGGCCGCCGGAACGCTGACCGACAGTTCTTCCCTGATCTCGCGCAAGATCGCCTGCTCGGGCGTCTCCTCGCCTTCGCAGGAGCCGCCGAAAACGCCCCACAAACCCGGAAAATAGATGCTGGTCTTGGCATCCCGCCGCTGCAGCAGGACGCGGCCCCGGCGGTCGTTGATCAGCGCGCCGACCGACCGCAGGGCCTTGGAGGAAGAGGATTCGGCCAAGGCCATGCGAAGGGTACCGTGTCCGCGCGCCGTGACGGACTTAGAGCAGCGGGAAGGGCGCGCCCTCGACGATCTCGCCGGGCTTGATGTCGATCTGCTTGGTGAAAGCGGCGCCCTGGCCAGGCCGCGGATCGAAGGCCGCCGGCTCGGTGATGAAGCGCACCGACAGGCCACGGCGGGTGTAGCCCTTGATCACATTGGGGCCGGAGTAGTGCCACGTGTAGCCGTCGTGGACGAGCATGTCGTTGGGCGTCATTTCCATGCACTGAACATCGAGACCGATTTCGCGCGGATCGTCGGGGATCACATCGCGGTCTTCGTTGGCGAACTTTTCGCGGGTGTGCAGGTTGGTGGACCCGCGAATGCCCAGCTTATGGCTGCCGAGGGCGTAAACCATCGCGCCGCGCTCGGCGGTGACGATCTCGAACGGGATCCACACGGCGATCTGGTTGTTCGGGCTGAGCGGAAAGTAAGCCACGTCCTGGTGCCAGTTCAGCGTATTGCTGGTTTCGGCGGGCTTGTTGAAGATGATGGTCTCGAGCAGTTGCATGCGCTTGGTGCGCTCGGGGAACAGCTGACGCAGCTTGGGCACGATGTGGTCGGTGATCAGCGACCACAACGCCGGAAACTCGTCGAAGTGTCCGAGCCGCTTCTGTTCGCCGAGAACGTGGCGCCAGAACACGATGATCGGCCGGTCCTTGACGATCTCGGTCCTGGTCAATGTCGCGTCGAGATGATCGTACTGCGGGCGCACGTCCTTGAGCGCATGATCGGGGATCACGCCCTTGAGCAGGACGACACCGTCTTCGTTCAGGCGATGGCTCGGATTGAGTTGGATGTTCGCGCTATGATTCATTTGTGATTACCTTTTCGTTCGTTCTGATCCAGTCCACATATCTTGCGATCGCGCCGTCCCAGGGCAGCGGGGCGGTGACGTCCGAAACCAGTCCGCCATGCAGCGGCTTGGTCTCCAGCGAGGGAAAGCGCGAGCTGAGCGTGGATTGGATTTTTCCTTTAGCTTTGATGTTCTCGGCAATGATGCGGATCAATTCGTGAAGCGCCACACGGCGTCCCGGGCTCAAGTGCGTGACGGGGGCGAGCGGCGCGCCGCCCTTCAGCCAGTTGACGACGAAAGCCGCCACGTCCGGGGTATAGGCCGGCGTCGTGTAGACATCCGTGGCCACGCTCACTTCATTTCCGCGCAGCAACTCCTTCACCAGCTTGGCGACAATCTGCCGGCGGTTGGTGGGGCCGAACAACAGCGGCAGGCGGACGACGTGGAAGGGCGCTTGTGCGCGCAAATCCCGTGCCTCTCCCATCAGCTTGCTCAGTCCGTAGACCGTCGTGGGCAGGGTTTGGTCCGCCTCTCTATAGGTCAATTCATTGATATTGCAAGAAAAAACGTTCTCTGTACTGAACTGGACGACGGGGATATTGAGCGTTTTACTGACCACCGCGAGCTTAACCGCAAATAGGCCGTTGGCCTCAAATGCTTGGGGTTGTTCGCGAAAACACTTGTCGAGGCCCGTCATGGCCAAGCAGTTCAGGATCGCCCGGGGCCGCGCCTTCTCGATCAGGGCCTGGAGGACCGGCAATTCCAACCCGGCATGGAGATCGCCCCGGCCCATGCCCAGCACAGGTATCCCGGCAGCCTCAAGCTGTAAGCCGATTTCCTGGCCTAGGGCGCCGGCGCTGCCGGTGACGAGCACGGGGCCATTTGGGCTCAAGGAACTCATGGGTGGCGTTTTATGGGCGGGTGGGGCACGGGGCTAGGTGTACCCCTACCCCGCCCCAAATTAACCATAAAACTCTTTAATGCGGGCCGCCATTTCGCTGGTCTGGTCGCGGGTGATGAACTCATGGACCGGGAGCGACATGACGCTGGCGCACAGCGCCTCGGCCCGCGGGAAGTCCCCGGCCTTGTAACCCCACCCGCCAGCGGCCGGCTGCAGGTGCATGGGGATCGGGTAGTGCACCTTGGCATCGATGCCCTTCGCGACCAGGAATTTCTGCAATTCGTCGCGCCGTTCGACCTGAATGCAGTACAGGTGGAAAACCTCCCGGATGCGGGAGTTGCGTGGTGGCGGCTTGACCTGGGAGACGCCGGCCAGGGCCTTGTCCAAGGCATGGGCATTGGCGATCCGTGACGACGTAATGACATCGAGCTTGTCGAGCAGGTGATCGGCGACCACAGCCTGCACCGTGTCCAGACGCGAGTTGAAGGCGAACTGTTGGCAGTGGTCGCGGTCGATCAGCCCGTGGTTGCGGATCAGACGCACGTGGTCGGCGATTTTGTCGTCGTTGGTGACCATGATCCCGCCGTCGCCCCACACGTTCAAATTCTTGAGCGGATGGAAACTGAAGGCGGCGACATGCCCCAGGGTGCCCGCAAACTTGCCGTCGAATTCGGCCTGGACCGCGTGACACGCGTCTTCGACCACCTTGAGGCCGCGCTTCCCGGCAATCGCCATGATCTGGTCCATGAGGCATGGCCGTCCCGACCAGTGCACGGGAAGGATCGCCTTGGTTCTGGGCGTGATGGCGGCTTCGATCTTGGCGGGGTCGATGTTGTAGTCGTCGCCAATATCGACGAACACCGGCTGCGCGCCAACCGTCACGATAGCGCCGATGGTGGCGTAAAACGTATAGGGCGTGGTGATCACTTCATCGCCCCGCTTCACGCCGCAAGCGATCAAGGCCAGCCGCAAGGCATCGGTGCCGCTGCCCACGCCAACGGCGTGCTTGGCGTGCTGGATCTTGGCATAGCGCTGCTCGACGCGGTCGACGGCACGGCCCAACGTGAAGTCGCCCTGCACCACGACCTCGCGCACTTTTGCCAGGATCGCGTCGACGTCGGCGAACTGATCTCTGAGGTAATTGTGGTTGATCACGAGCGGCTGATCGCGATCGTATTGGTCGGGCAGAAAATTCTTGGCCATGGTTGAACTCAAGCTTTGTGTTGATAAGTCCAGGGCAGCGCGCGCAGCTCGTCCAGGTTCGTCTTCACCCAGGCAATCGCCCGGTCGAGGCCGGTGTCGAAACTGTAACGCTCGGTCCAGCCCAACGCGCCACGCGCCTTTTTCGTATCCATCAGATAGGCCTGATCCTTGCCCAGGCGGTCCGGCGACACCTCGACCGCTTTATCGAAGGCCACGCCCAGCTTGGCGCAGATGCGCTCGACGACTTGTCGGATGGAAATGAACTCGTCGGTGGAGAAGTGATAGACCTCGCCCGCACGGCCCTTAGTGATCATCGCTTCGATGCCCGTGGCCACGTCCGAGGCGTGAATAAAGGCGCGCACCGAAGTGCCGCCGCCGTGCAGCGGCAGCTTCTGGCCTGTTAGGACGCAAAGGATCGTCTTGGGTACGATGCGGTAGAGCTGCTGGTGCTCGCCGAAGAAGTTCGAGAAGCGGCCGAAAACTACCGGAAAATTCAGGCTGTTGTGAAACGCCTTCAGGCTCATGTCCTGGGCGGCGTGCGAGACCGCGTACGGCGTCGAGGGATTGTAGGTCTGGTCCTCGGTGATGAGCTTGTCGGAGCTGCCGTAAACTTCCGGCGTGGAGATACGGACGTAGCGCTTCAGCCAGTCCTTGCCGCGCAAATGGGAATGCAGCTTCACCTTGGCGACGACGTTGGTCTGGTACCACTGCTCGGGCGCGCCCCAGCTTTCGGCTACCATGCCCTGGCCGGCAAAGTCGACGATGACGTCGGGACGGAATTCTTCGATCAGCGCAAAGACGCGGTCGAGGTCGTGATTGAGATCGGTTTGGACAAAACGGAAGCGCGCCTGATCCGCGGCCGGAAGATGTCGATACGGCAGGAAGGCCGCCGAGGGTTCGGGCGAGCGGCTAACACCGATCACCTCGTGGCCGAGGCTCAACGCGTGAGCGGCGTAGGCCGAGCCGGCGAAGGAATTGCTGGCCAGAACGAAGCGGCGGGATGTGCTCAAGCGGCCTTCTTGTTCAGGACGGTCTGTTGCATCCAACGCAGATTGTAATAGCGGTCTTCGTCTTTCAACTGGCCGGCGCGATAGGCCGCGACGATTTCCTTGATGGCGTCCTCGACGGTCTTCTTGGGCTTGAAGCCGGTGGCCAAGAGCTTATCGGAATTGACGCGGTACGAGCGCGGGTCGTTGGACGGCTTGACGACGATCTTGGCGTTCGCGTGCTGGGTCGCCATTTCGGCAATCTTCAGAATCGAGATGTTTTCGAAGCCGGCGTTGAAGACCCCGGTCACATCGGGGCGGCCGAGCAGGAAGACATAGAGGTCGGTGATGTCATCGATATGGATGTTGGGGCGCGTCTGGTCGCCGCCGAGCACCGTGATCTCGCCCTTGGCCAGGGCCTGCATCGTGAGCAGGTTGACGGCGACGTCGAGGCGCATGCGCGGGCTGAGGCCGCAGACGGTGGCGGGCCGGATGATCTGCACCACCATCTTGTCGGAATAAGACAGCAGCACGCGCTCGCCGACCATCTTGGTCTTGTTGTATTCGGATAGGGGAACGAGCTCCAGGTCCTCGGTGACCTGCGGCTCGTCCTTCAACCCGTAGACGCTGCCCGAACTGGCGTAGATGAAATGGGGCACGCCGTCGCGCGCCGCGCGATCGGCCAGGCGCATGGTCGCCAAACACGAGATTTCCCAGGTCAGCAGCGGATCAAGATCGCTGCAGGGATCGTTGGCCACGGACGAAAGATGAACCACGGCGTCATAGCCCTTGAGATCCAGCTGATCGGCGTCGCGGATGTCGCCTTTCACCACTGTGAGCTTGGGGTGCGGCTGCAGGTGATTGCCGAACCACATGATGTCGAAGGCGGTGACGGCGTGGCCGGCGGCCAGTAGTTTGGGAACTAATACGGTCCCTTTGTATCCGCAGGCTCCGGTGACGAAGATTTTCATGCGCTGATCCAGGTGAAGTCGTGTTGTGCCCGCTCGTAGGACAAGGGCGATCCGATGTCCCGATGATAGGTGCCGTTATGGAACGTAAACCAGCGGCCCGCGAGCGGAGGGACAATATCGCGGCAAAAATCCGTTGCAAGTGGATTGCGTGCAAGCTCGCCGAATATGGCGGGCTCGAGCACGAAAACCGCAGCATTTGCGAGGTTGCCCGGCGGGTTCTCAACTTTTTCATGGATGGCCACGGCGACGCCGCGCGCGTCCAGTTCGACGATCCCGCAGTCCCTGGGCCGATCGGTTGGGAAGGTCATCATGGTGCCGATGCACCCCGCGGGGCGCTGGGCGTGGCGGCTGAAAAAGTCGGTCATCGAAAAGCGCGAGAGATTGTCGGCGTGCGCCATCAAGAACGGCGCGGCCTTGAAGTAATCGGCGTTGGCCCGAAGCGTACCGGCCGTGCCCAGCAGTTTTTCCTCGTGCACCAGATCGATCCGCGACGCCCAGGGCGAAGCTTTGCAGAAAGCCCGCACCTGGTCGGGCAAGTAGGACGTATTGACCAGGGCGCGTTCGATGCCGGCCTCAAACACCATGTCGAGCCAAAGGCCGAGCAGGGGCTTTCCACGGATCGGCACCAAGCACTTGGGCGTCGTCAACGTCAACGGACGCAGGCGCGTCCCCTCGCCGCCAGCCAGCAGCAGCGCGCGCGCGCCGGGTGGAATTGCATCCCGCATCACGAGAGGGCGCTGAGAATCTCAGCGGTGCGGATCGGCACGTTGCCGATGCGGCTGGTCTGAATGCCCGCCGCCACCGACCCCATGAAGCCCGCCTGCCAGGGCGTGCCGCCCGCGGCCAGGGTCATGGCGCCCGCCACCAGCATGGAATCGCCGGCGCCGGCCACATCGACCGGATTGAGATTGAACGCCGGCAAGCGGTCGGTTTCGTCCGATACGCCGACAATGTGCGTCACCACCAGGATGCCCTCAGGCCCCAGCGTGACGAACGCGGCGCTGCTGTTGGTTTCCTCCAGCAGGCGGTGGCCGATCAAGGCGACGCCGCCGACCTGGTCGCGCAAGGCCAAACGCACCTCGTGTTCCGTTGGCGTAAGCAGCGCGGCATTCTTGAAGCGCGAGATGTCGCCGGTTTGCGACGAGGATTGGCTGTCGGCGGCGATCAGGGTCTTGCCGGCGGCCGC
>JADMIO010607272.1_pt1 | contig 15206 bp, 9 predicted proteins | sample 8958161 | NCBI WGS metagenome assembly JADMIO01 (sample SAMN16585339, study PRJNA669376) | soil metagenome | isolation source: Crop rotation soil | place: USA: Cullars Rotation, Alabama | collected 2011 | reverse complement strand
CCGCCACTGGCGGCACCAAGCCGGCCAAATTGAGCACCGGCGCGGTGGTCAAGGTTCCGCTGTTTATCAGCACGGGCGAGGTCATCAAGGTCGACACTCGCACCGGGGAATACCAGAACCGCGTCAGCAAGTAAGGACATCAAGCGACGGGCTTATCCCGGCGTGACTGAACCTGGGAAAAACGAGTCTGGAGAGATCGGGTCTGGAGAGACCGGGTTTGGAGAGACCGGGTTTGGAGAGAGCCCCGGCGTGAATTGGCGGCCCTCCGCAGGCTTCGAGGCGATCCGCCAACGCGCGCAGCTACTGTCCCGGCTGCGACAGTTCTTTGCGCAACGCGATGTACTCGAGGTGGAAACGCCGCTGGTGTGCAGCAGCGGCATTACCGATCCTGCTATTGAGCCCCTGATAGTGTCGCAGGGCGAGGCTATTGATACGCCCCGCTTCCTGCAAACCTCCCCCGAATTCGCAATGAAGCGCCTGCTGTGCGCTTTCGGCGAACCGATCTACCAAATCAGCCGCGTCTTTCGCGATGGCGAGGTCGGCCCCCGGCACAATCCGGAATTTACGCTGCTGGAATGGTACCGCCCCGGTTTTGATCACCACCGCTTGATGGCAGAAGTGGCCGAGCTGCTGTGCTTTTGCCTCGGCGACAGACCGGTGCAGAAATTCAGCTACCGCGAGTTGTTTCGCCAACGCCTGCAGGTGGATCCTTTCACGGCCAGCGTGGCCGACCTGGAGAGTATTGCTCGCGCCCACGTCGACGCCGGCACGATGTCGGGTGATCGAGACCTGTGGCTGGACCTGTTGATGAGCCATGTGCTGGAACCGCAGCTCGGTGTGGGCGCGATCTGCCTGCTGTACGACTATCCCGCCTCGCAGGCGGCGCTGTCGCGCATCGTCCCGGCCGGGGATGCGCTGGTGGGACAGCGCTTCGAAGTCTATGTAGAGGGTGTGGAACTCGCCAACGGCTACTGCGAACTGAAGGATGCGACAGAGCAGCGGCAGCGTTTCGAACGCGACAATGCGCTGCGTGTCGCGCGCCGCCAAAGCGAAAGGCCGCTGGATGAATACCTGCTGGCGGCGCTGGCGCAGGGCCTGCCCGACTGCAGCGGTGTCGCGCTGGGTGTGGATCGACTGCTGATGCTGGCTACCGGCGTCAATGACATCCGGCAGGTACTGGCGTTTGACTGGCAGCGCGCCTGACGCAGGCCCTGCCTCCCTCGCCGATTAAAATCCCCGTCCATAAAAAAGCCGGCGCGGAGCCGGCTGTTGTTTTCGAGGGCGCTCTCGAGAGCAATTACGCGAGTGTTTACGCGAACAATCGGCTCACCCTTCGATAATCTTCTTGATCGTGGTATTGGTCACTTCCCCGCCGTGGGTGATGATGCAGCCGGGCAGGATATCGTCGTTGAAATCGACCACAAACGTTTTCTCGTCCTTGGACCAGTTGTCCTCCACCAGGTTGAACAGGTTGGCGGAATACATCGCGCTGGCATCGCGCGCGACATCGCCCGCCAGGTTGCCTTTGCCGATGATGGTGACGCCGGCATAGGTGACAATCTCGTTCGGCACTGAGCCTTCGACGTTGCCGCCGGTTTCCGCCGCCATATCGACAATTACCGAACCGGGTGCCATGCCTTCGATCATGTCTTTGGTGATCAGCACCGGCGGCTTGCGGCCGAACACCTGCGCGGTGGTGATCACCACGTCGGATTTGGCAATGACCGCTTTCTGCGCCTGGCGTTGTTTCTCGACCTGTTCCGGGGTCAGCTCCTTGGCGTAACCGCCTTCGGTCTGGCCAGTTTCGCCGAGGTCGATCTCCAGGAATTTGGCGCCTACCGAGCGCACCTGCTCGGCTACCACCGGGCGTGTATCGAACGCGGTCACCTTGGCGCCCAGGCGTTTGGCAGTGGCGATGGCCTGCAGGCCGGCGACACCGGCGCCGATCACAAATACGTTGGCGGGCTTCAGCGTGCCGGCGGGGGTCATCATCATCGGAAAAATGCGCGGCAGGTGGGTCGCGGCCTGGATCACCATCACATACCCTGCCAGGTTGGCCTGCGAGCTCAGCGCATCCATCTTCTGGCTGCGCGTGGTGCGCGGGATCATCTCCATGCTGATCGAGGTGACGCCAGCGTCGCGAAATGCTTTTACCAAGGTGTGTTCGTTGAAGGGGTCGAGGTAGCTGATGTGGATCGCGCCGCGCTTCATCAGTGCGATGTCCTCGAGCTGCGGCTTGCGCAGGCGCAGTAGCAGGTCGGCGGAGCGGAACAGCTCATTGCGGTCATGCAGCACAGTTGCTCCCGCTTCGGTGTATTCCGCATCGGTAAACCCGCAGCTCGCACCCATGCCGGCTTCCACCACCAGTTCGGCGCCCATGCCGCACAATTTTTTGGCGTGCACCGGCGTAATCGGTACGCGGTTTTCTCCCGCTTGGGTTTCCTTGGGAATGGCGATGCGCATGTGGTGTGTCCCCCTTACTGCGGTTATTCAAACTACCGGCGAGCGGTCGCCGTTGTTGTTTACGTTGTTATCAACCAGCCTTTGCGGGGCGGTGTATCGGCAGGACAGGGCCTATCCGGTCGCCCTTAAAATAGGAGCCGGTCGCCCTTCAAAAAGGAGCCGGTCGCCCTCGAAAAAGGAGCCGGTCCCCGTCCAAACAGGCGCCGACTCTAGCACACCCCGCACGTTGCTCAAACATTCGCCACAGCTGCAGGATCGGGCGGCCACTGCTGGTATTCCCACCACGGCGGCAGCAGTTCGCGGTACTGGCGCTGGCGGTAGCGCGGATCGATCAGCAGCGCGCTGCCGCTGTCCTCGAGGCGGCGCACCACGCGGCCTACTGCCTGATCGACTTTTTGCATGCCGGGGTATAAAAAAGTGTACTCAAAACCTGCGCCGTATCGAGCCTGGTTCCACTCCTGTAGCTGGCGCGTATCGCGATTGACCTGCGGCATACCCAGCCCCACTACCACAACACTGCGCAGCAGCTCCCCCGGCAGGTCGATACCTTCACCGAACACGCCGCCGAGGATGCAGAACGCCGCCACGTCCTCGCGCTGCGCGAGCAATTCTAGCAACTGTTCGCGCTCCCGCTCGTCCTGTTGCCGGGCCTGCACCCAAACCTCGCGCGCCAGCGGCGGCGAACCTGCAGCCTGCAACAGCCTCAGGCAGTCCTGCAAATAGCGGTAGGACGGAAAGTACACGATGCAATTGCCCGGGGTGAGGGCCAGCCACTGTCGCAGCAACCGCGCCAGGTCGGGAAGCGAGTGCTCGCGTTGCTGATAACGCGTATCGATGTGGGTCGCCAGCCACACGCGCAGTTGGCTGGCGTCGAACGGCGACGGGGCGCGCGAGCACACCGCCTGTTCATCCAGGCCCAGTGCCGCTCGCGACCACGGCAGCGGCGACAAGGTCGCCGAGAACGCAATCGTGGCGTGTACACGTTCATGCTTGGCCGCTAACAGCGGCGCCGGGTCCAGGCAGTTGAGCGTGATGCACAGGCTCTGTTTGCCGTCATCACGTGTCAGCTGCAGGCGATAGTTGTCGTCCCATTGCTCGGCAACGCGCAGGAAGTGCAGCACCTCGAAATAGAAATTCAGCAGCGCGGGTTGCCGTTGCAGCAGTGTCGGTTGGGCCGCCTGTTGTTCTGCCACCACGCCGGTGAAGATTTGCAGTGCGTCTAGCAGCGCCAGCGGCAACTGTTCATCGTCATGGAACCGGGCTTCTTTCCAGGACTGCTTGAGCAGGTCGAGCAAGCGGGTGTTAACGCGGCCCAGCGCTCTGGCGAGTTCGCCGGAGACGGCGCTTTTCGCTTGCAACACGGCAGCCTTGGCCAGCGTCGCGCTGTACATGCTGCGCGCCCTGCCGGGCAGGTTGTGGGCTTCGTCGACCAGTAAGGTCCAGCGCCTGTCGTCTATTTCGATCGCGCTGCCTAGCGTTGCAGTCAGGCTGTACGCGTAGTGCAGGTCCGCAATGACGATATCCACCCACGGCAACAGGTCCAGTGCCAACTCGTAGGGACAGACTTCAAAGCGCCGAGCGAGCGACTCGATATCTTCGCGACGCAGTACGCCTTGGTTAAAGGTTCGAGGGTTAAAAGTTCGAGGGTTACAGGTTTGAGGATCGATGGCTGCCGACATCGCTGCGGGCAGCTTATCGTAGTAGTTGCGCGCAAACGGACAATCGTCGCCGTGACAGGCGCGTCCCGGCGAAAAGCAGATTTTCTCTTTCGCGGTCAGGCTAAGGCTACTGCAGCGCAGGCCGGCGCTGGAAAATTTGGTGAGCGTGTCCTCGGCAGCGCGACGACCGACACTTTTCGAGGTGAGGAACACCAGCTTGTCGTGACGTTCGGTCGCCAGCGCTTTCAGTGCTGGATACAACACAGCCGCGGTCTTGCCGATGCCGGTCGGCGCCTCGAGCAACAACTGTCCGCCCTGATGCACACACTTGTAAGCGAGCTCCGCGATGTCGCGCTGTCCGCGGCGAAACCCGCCGTACGGAAACACCAGCGCCGCAATGCTGGCATCGCGCTCGCCGCGCAAGCGCGCAATCGTGTGCAGCCAACGGGCGAACTGTGCCAGCGTACTGGCAAGGAATGTGCTGAGTTCTTCCAGCGTGTAATGCTCGGTGCGGCTGTGCTCCACGGCGGTATCGATGTTGAACCAGGTGACGCGCACTGCAAGCTGCGCGATGTCTTGCTGTTTTGCGATGATAGCCGCGTACAACCGGCCCTGCGCCAGATGCAGTTCTGCAACCGCTGCAGGGATCGTATCCGGCGCCACGCGGCACGTTTTAATTTCTTCCACCAGGCCCAACACCGGGTCGTAGCCGTCCGCCCGCCCTTGCAGCAGCAGCTCAAGCATCGGTTCGGCATGCTGGTAGCGGACCGCATACTCGCTTTGGTAACTTGCCGGGCGCTGCGCATACAGGCGCTGGTGCCCGGCAGTTCCCTCTACACCAGTGGGGGATGGTTGGAAGCGGTGGTCTATGTCGCCGCTGCTATGACAAAACCGCGCGAGCTCCGTTATTGCGAGGGTCAGCTCAGTCACTGCTCCACTCCACCCAGGCGACCTGCGCGGGAATGCCCTGCGCCTGGAAAAACCGCAGCCAGCGTTTCTGGCTGTGTTGCAGCGCGTCGCCCGGCCCCTTCACTTCGATCAGGCAGTAATCGCCGGAATTTTCTCCCAGTGCGATGAGGTCGGGAAAGCCGCGGCGATTTTCACCCGGGTCGAACAGTATCCGCTCCCATATCGCCAGCAGGTGCGCGGGGGGAATGATGCGCGCGCAGGCATCGACCAATTCCAGGTTGATACGACGCCAGTCAATCCAGTGACACTGGTAGTTGTGGTAGCGCTGGTAAGCCTCGCGCAGTGTGTCGGCAAGATTTTGCCCGCGCAGGTCCTCGAACCTGTTCGCAATGGCGGTCTCGCGTCGCAGCCGGAAGCCGCTGTCGTACATATCAGCCGGTACACCTTGGAACGGGTTATGAAACGCGCCGGGCAGCGCAGCAAAAATTTGCTCCCAGAAGGCCAACCCGAACAGCGCGTTCATCAGTTTGTTTTCAACGTAATGTACCGAGTGCCACTGAACCGCCAGGTGGTTAGCCGCGAGGTCTTCCACCGCGTCGTCGCCGACTGCCAGTGTCAGCTGTACCTCATCAAAATTGTCGCGCAGCAGGCGTTGGCGGCGACCATCGAGTTTGCGCTGTACGCGCGGCAATATGCGCGCCGCCGCTTCGCGCTCTTCCTCCGACCACGGCGCTGCAAGAATCGCGTTGCACTCGGCGATCGCTGCGCCGAGGTCACCCATTTGTTCCAACAAACGCACGCGACGTTCTCGCGCTGGATGCCGCTGGCTGCGCTCGTAAAGCTGCAGCGCCAGTTCCGACTCCTGCAGCCGCTCCAGATCGCGCGCCAGATTGTTGCAAAGGCGGTGCCAGCGTTTGTCGCTGGATGGAAAACGCCACTGCATCTGCAGCACCTGCATCGCCAGTGGCGGCAACATCTGCGGCTCGCCGGCTTCCAGCAGCGCGTAGTGCGCCTCGCTGACCGCGGCACAGGCCAGGTATTCGTCCACGGCGTCGCGATTGGCAAACAGGCGGTGCTGGCGATCCAGCGTGTAGGGAAAGTAGCGGGTCATACCGATATCCTGCAGCACGAAATCGGTCATGCTCTGGTGCAGGTTGCCGAAAAACAGCAATTGCATTCTTTGCAGCAGTTCCACGCCGCACGGCGCGATGATGCGCTGCCCATCGAAGTGAGCAAGCGCCGGCAACGTGTCGTGATCGCCCTGCGTGAGCGCATCGATCGCAGACAGTAGCGCGGCCTTATCACAGCCTGCTGCAGCAAGCGGAAATACCTGTTTGAGTTCGTGGAGCGTAAACAGTTTGCCGATATCGTGCGTGGAGAGTTCTGCCGCTTCCTCTGCCATGCCGTGCGCCAGCAGTGTATCGACAAGAGGCGCTATCGGCCCGAGTTCGCCGTAGTGCAGCTTGCTTTCACGAAACCAGGGCCCGGTGCGGCAGATCAGCCGCACGTACAGGCACTGGGCCTCGAATTCAAGGCTGCGGAAGGTGTTAAGCGCGGCATGTTCCTCGCTGTCGAGGACGTCGTCGTACTGCGCCTGTACCGTGTCGCACAGTCGCAGGAAATTGTCGCGGTAATAAAAGGGTGACAGTGCGTTGGGGGGTGAGTCGCTCATAACAGGGTGTATGGTACGCGCCGCGCTGCGTTTCGTCCGCATGGAATTGTACGTTGAGGCCGGCGATTTTTGCCTGCCTCGGCGCTTGGTCGCGGATCAACCCGTAAGGTACTTACCGGTTTCGTCCGGCAGCGCGGCAGCCTGCTCGGCGCCCTGCGCGGCATTCTGCTCGACATTAGCCTCCGGTTCGCGAAATTGCAGGCTGGCGAGTCGAGCGTACAGCGGGCATTCGCGCAATAATTGGTCGTGTGTGCCAGTTGCGATCAGTTGGCCGCCATCCAGCACGGCGATCAGGTCTGCGTTCAGGATGGTCGACAGCCGATGCGCGATGATGACTGTGGTGCGATCGTGCATCAGTTCCTCCAGCGCCTGCTGCACGTGGTGCTCGCTCTCCGAGTCCAGAGCGCTGGTCGCTTCATCCAGCAGCAGGATTTTCGGGTTGTTGAGAATGGCCCTGGCCAGCGCGATGCGCTGCCGTTGTCCGCCGGACAAGCGCACGCCCTGCTCGCCCAGATGGCTGGAATAACCGTCAGGCAGCGCCGTGATGAATTCGTGCGCGTGGGCCGCGCGCGCCGCATCGGTGATTTCTTCGTCCGTCGCATCGAGTTTGCCGTAGGCGATGTTGTAGCGCACATCGCCGGTGAACAGCGCCGGTTGTTGCGGCACCAACGCGATATGTTCGCGCAGCGCATGCAGGCCCATCGTGCGAATATCCTGGCCATTCAGCAATACGCTGCCCTGCTGCGGGTCGTAGAAGCGCTGCAGCAATTCGAACACCGTCGACTTGCCCGCGCCCGAAGGACCCACCAACGCCAGGCTTTTGCCAGCCTCGATGCGCAGCGAGAAGTCGCGCAGCGCTGGTTGTTGCGGCCGGGTGGGGTAACAAAACGTGATCTGGTCCATGCGAAGTTCGGGCTGCGTATTGCCGGTTGCAACCACCGGTGTGCCCGGGTCGTCGATCAGGCTGCGCGTATTGATCAACTCCACCAGCCGTTCGGCAGCGCCGGCAGCGCGTTGCAAATCGCCCCACACTTCGGAAATCGTCGCGACGCCGGAGCCAACCATCACCGCGTAAAACACGAATGCGCCGAGCTCACCGCCAGTCATGCGGCCGCTGAGCACATCCTGCCCGCCTTCCCACAGCATGCCGGCCATGCCGACGAACAGCAGCAGTATCGCGCCGCAGATCAGCAGGGAACGCTGCCAGATGCGACGGCGCGCGATGTCGAAGGCGCGCTCGACCTCGCGGTCAAAGGCATCCGTCTCAAACTGCTCGCGGATATAGCTCTGTACCACGCGAATATGTTGGATCACTTCCCCGGCGTAGCTGCCGACGCTGGCGATACTGTCCTGGCTCTGGTTGGACAGCTTGCGCACGTGGCGGCCGAACACCAGGATCGGCAGCAGCACCAGCGGCACGCCAATGGCGATGATCAAACTCAGCTTCAGGTTGGTGATAAACATCAGCACCAGCGCGCCGGTAGTGGTCAGGCTGCTGCGCAGTGCCATGCTGAACGAGGAGCCGATGATGGTTTGCAACAGCGTGGTGTCGGTGGTGAGTCGCGACATGATCTCGCCGCTGCGGTTCAATTCGAAGAAGCCGGGATGCAGGCGCACGATGTTGTCGAACACCTGCTTGCGGATGTCGGCGCTGATGCGCTCGCCCAGCCAGGACACCAGGTAAAAACGGATGAAGGTTCCGAACGCCATCGCCGCTGCGATGCAGACTAACAACGCGATCGCATTCTTGAGGTCGCCGGTTGAATCGCCGCCGAAGCCCTTGTCGATCAATACCTGCAGGCCCCGGCCCATCGATAGCGTGGCACCGGCAGTAAACAGCAGTGCGATACTGGCGCCTGCCAAGCGTAATTTGTAGTGCGACAGCAGGTGCAGAATCGGGAACAGCGCGGGCAGGCCCTGTTTGGCGCGGGAAGACATCAGGTGTGCTGGCTCTTATTTCTTCGCCGCAACAGCGCCGAAATTGAGCCGGTTTTCAGGCTCGGTCAGCTGTTCGTGAATCCGCACGGCGAATGCGCGTGCGATTTTTGCTGAAGCTGCAATCTGTTTTGCCGTCATGCCCAGCCCGCGCAGCAACAATTGCAGCACGCGGTCGGCGTCTTCCATCGTGATTTGCTCTTCGAGCAGGCGCCACACCACGTTGTGGCTGACGCCCTGGATATAACAGATGGCCAGCAGGTAGGAGAGATCCTCGTCGATAACCGCCTCGAGCGCGGCGTCGGCACGCGGGAACGTTGGTTCCGACGGCGATTCCGTCATCAGCCAGTGATCACCGCCGCCAATGCGCACCCAGGTCCAGCCTAGGCGTGGGCGATCCAGACAGAACTGGGTAAAGCCGTAGACCATGCAGGCAATGACCTGCGCCGGTGTCAGGTCTTCGGGTATGCGGTTCTCGACCGCATCGCGAATCTGTGCCTGCAGCGTGCAGACAACGGCGGCAAGGACTTCGTCGCGACTCTGGAAATAGTTGTAGAACGTGCCGCGCGCCATGCCGGCGGTGCGCATCAGTTCGTCGATACTGGCGGCATCCAGACCCTTGTCGGCAATGATTTCGATCGCGGCATCGACTATCGCGCACCGGGTGCGATCGCGTTTGCACTGCACTGAAGGGTTCTTGATCAACACACTCTCCGGCTGACAACTGCTGACATGGGTTGCGGGGCATTGTAGTAAAAATGACATATTAGTCAATATTGACGTTTTCGTCATTTTTGACGATACTGCTGCCTGAGGTATCTGACATCGTCCTGCTCAGGCCTTTCTCCACACTGTAAGGCTTTATCTATGCCGCGCCAACACGCCACGCCAAACCTGATTCGACCCACGTTTCTGTCCACGGCCCTGCTCGCCAGCGCACTGGCGCTGAGCGGTTGTGGGAGTAGCGACGAGGCCTCGGCACCACCGCCGCCGGAAGTCGGCGTGGTGGTCGCAGAACCCCAGACTGTGACACTGCGGACCGAACTGCCGGGCCGCTTGGAGCCATTTCGCGTCGCCGAGGTACGCGCACGCGTGGCCGGCATCGTGCAACAACGCCTGTTTACCGAAGGCAGTGACGTCAACGCCGGACAGACGCTGTATGTGATCGACACCAAGCCCTATCAGGCGGCGGTCGACAGCGCCGAGGCCAACCTCGAACGCGCCGCAGCCAATCTGGTCAAGGCCAGCGCGCAGGCCAAACGCTACCAGCTGCTGGCGGCCACCAACGCGGTCAGCGAGCTCGATAACATCACCACCCAGGCGACCCAGACGCAGGCGAAGGCCGAGGTCGCGGCTGCGGAGGCGGCACTGAAATCGGCGCGTATCGATCTCGAATACGCCTCGGTAACGGCGCCGATCGCCGGTCGTATTGGCCGCGCGCTGGTGACCGAAGGTGCGCTGGTGGGCCAGGGCTCCGCGACACCGCTGGCAACCGTGCAGCAGATTGATCCGATGTTCGTGAGCTTTACCCAGCCGGCTGCCGCCGTGCTGCAGTTGCGCAAGGCGATAGCCAGTGGCGAGCTGCACCAGAACGATGACAGCGAGGCCGCCACGGTGCACCTGCTGCTCGATGACGGCAGTGACTATGCACACGAGGGCAAGCTGCTGTTCGCGGACCTTACCGTGGACCAGACCACCGGCCAGATCAGCCTGCGGGCACAGGTGCCAAACCCCGACGGACTGCTGCTGCCTGGCATGTATGTGCGCGTGCGTCTGCCGCAGGCGCAGACCGATGGCGCCATCCTGTTGCCGCAACAGGCCGTGACACGCGGCGCGCAGGGCGACTCGGTGATGGTGGTCGACGACGAGGGTCAGGTGGCTTCACGCAAGATCACCATTGACAGCAATCTCGACGGTAAGTGGATCGTTACCGCCGGCATCGAGGCTGGCGAGCAGATCATGGTCGACGGCTTCCAGAAAATACATCCCGGCACTCCCGTCAAGGCCGTGCCGTGGGACAAGGTCGACCTGCCCAACGGCAAAACCGTCGCACAGCAATAACGGGCGCGCGTCGCAATAGCGCGCAACCGAGGATTCCCCAATGGCCAGATTTTTTATCGACCGTCCAATTTTCGCGTGGGTCATCGCGCTGTTCATCATATTGATCGGCGTAATTTCGATCACGCGACTGCCGGTAGCGCAATATCCACAGGTGGCTCCGCCAACGGTCATCATCACCGCGATCTACCCCGGCGCCTCGGCAAAGATGCTGGACGAAACCGTGGTCAGCATCATCGAGAACGAAATCAATGGCGCCGAAAACATGATCTTCATGGAATCGGTCAGCCAAGTGAATGGCCAGGCGCAGATCGCTGTGACCTTTGCCCCCGGTACGGATGCGGCGATGGCGCAGGTGGATCTGCAGAACCGGTTGGCGCGAGCGACACCGCGCCTACCGGCACCGGTGGCGCAGCAGGGCGTAAAGGTCGAGCGTTCCAACAACAACGTCATGATGATCATCACGCTGTCATCCAAAGACGGTAACCTCTCGCCGCTGGATCTTGGCGATTACGGCTCGCGCAATATCATGCCCGAGCTGCAGCGCCTGCCCGGTGTCGGCAGCGTGCGCGTGTTCGGCAGCGAGCGCGCAATGCGTATCTGGTTCGACATGCACAAGCTGGCAAGCCTTGGACTTACCCCCAACGATATCAGCGAGGCGATCCGCACGCAGAACGCGCAAGTGTCGTCCGGCCTGATCGGCGATCTGCCGGCCATCGATGAGCAGACCATGTCCGCTACCGTCGTCGTCAACGGCCAGCTGACGCGCGCAGAGGATTTTGGCGCCATCGTGTTGCGCGCAAACCAGGACGGCTCCACCGTCAGGCTGCGCGATGTCGCGCGCGTCGAACTGGGCGGGCAGAACTACGCCACCTTCGCACGCCGCAATGGCGCACCGTCCGTAGGTCTTGCGATCCAGCCATCGCCGTCGGCCAACGCGCTGGAAACCTCGAAAGCCGTCAACGCCAAGCTGAAAGAGCTGTCGCAATATTTTCCCGATGGCGTCGAATATTACGTGCCGTATGACACCTCGCGCTTCGTCAGCATATCCATCAGCAAGGTCGTCGAAACACTGGTCGAGGCCATGTTGCTGGTATTCCTGGTGATGTTTCTGTTTTTGCAGAACCTGCGCTACACGCTGATTCCCGCCATCGTGGTGCCGGTGGCCTTGCTGGGCGCGTTCGGCGCCATGTTCGCCATCGGTTTCTCGATCAACGTGCTGACCATGTTCGCGATGGTGCTGGCGATCGGCATTCTGGTCGACGATGCCATCGTCGTGGTCGAAAACGTCGAGCGCATCATGGCGGAAGAAAAACTGTCGCCGCGAGAAGCCACCGTCAAGGCCATGAGCCAGATCACCGGCGCCATCATCGGCATTACCGTGGTACTGGTATCGGTGTTTATTCCGATGGCGTTTTTCGGCGGCTCGGTCGGCGCCATTTATCGCCAGTTTTCGCTGACCATGTCCGTGTCGATCCTGTTATCGGCATTTTTGGCACTGAGCCTGACACCCGCCCTGTGCGCCACCATGCTCAAACCCGTGAGTCACGATCATAGCCGCGAAAAACGCGGTGTATTTGGCGCATTCAATCGCGGCTTTTTCCGCGCCAGCGAGCGCTATCACGGTACCGTCACGCGCATGCTGACACGCACCGGCCGTTATCTGCTGATTTACACTGCCATCATCGCAGCTGTCGCGGTGCTGATGGCGCGGCTGCCGACCTCGTTCCTGCCGGATGAAGACCAGGGCTTGATCGTCAACGTGTCGCAACTGTCGGCTGGCGCTTCCAGTGCACGCACGCTGGAAGTCGCCGAGAAAGTCGAACATTTTTACCTGTCGCAACCGGAGGTCGAAAATATTGTAACGGTGGTTGGCACCAGCTTCTTCGGTGCCGGCCAGAACATGACGATGTCATTCGTCAGCATGAAAGACTGGGATGAACGCAAAGGCAAGGATCATACAGCGCAGGCCATGGTGCAGCGCGCGGCCGATGAATTGTCGAATCTGCGCGACGCCCTGGCGGTAGCGATGGCGTTGCCGCCAATCCTCGAACTTGGTTTTGGCAATGGTTTCATGCTCCGCCTGCAGGACCGCGGCAGTGTCGGCTATGAGCGGCTGCGTGCAGCGACCGACAGGTTCATGGAACTGGCGCAGGAAAATCCGGTATTGACCGATACCCGCCTTGAAACCATGGACGATGCACCGCAGTTGCAGATCGATATCGACCGCGAGCAGGCCTATGCGTTAGGCGTTGATTTCGCGGCTATCAATTCCGCGCTGTCGGTCGCACTGGGCTCGGATTACGTCAACGATTTCCCCAATGCGGGACGCATGCAGCGCGTGGTAGTGCAGGCCGACGCGCCACAACGCATGCAGCCGGAGGACCTGATGCAACTGCAGGTGGCCAATGCGCAGGGCCAAACGGTGCCGCTGGGTGCGTTTGCCAAAACCCGTTGGACCACCGGCTCCGTGCAACTGATCCGCTACAACACCTATCCGGCGATCCGTATTTCGGGCACGGCATCACCTGGCTACAGCACCGGGCAGGCAATGGCGGAAATCGAGAAGATCATGGCGCAAATGCCCGAAGGCATCGGTTACGAATGGACCGGATTGTCGCGCGAGGAAAAAATCTCCGGCGCGCAGGTGCCGGCGCTGATGGCCCTGTCACTGCTGGCTGTATTCCTGTGCCTGGCCGCGCTGTATGAAAGCTGGTCGATTCCATTCGCGGTGTTGCTCGCGGTACCGCTGGGCATCATCGGCTCGCTGCTGGCGGCAACTTCGCTGGGCATGGAGAACGACGTCTACTTCAAGGTCGGGCTCATCACCATCATGGGGCTGTCGGCCAAGAATGCGATCCTGATCATCGAATTCGCGCGCGAGCTGGAGCAGCGCGGACACGGCATCATCGAAGCGACGTTGATCGCTTGCAGGCAGCGCTTTCGCCCGATCCTGATGACGTCGGCGGCCTTCATCCTCGGTGTGTTGCCACTGGCCATTGCGACGGGTGCCGGCTCCGGCGGCCAGCGCGCGATCGGTACCGGCGTCATGGGCGGCATGATTTCGGCCACCATTCTCGCGGTGTTGCTGGTGCCGGTGTTTTATGTGGTGGTACGGCGCGTGGTTGGTGGCGCCAAACAACCGGCAGCGCAGGCCACGGCAGTCCGTGACGAAACCGTTGTGATCAACTAGAGCGAGCGTAGTGTTTTACGCTTGCGCATAAATCCTGGTGCAGCCGAGATTGGAACGTACATTCCTGGAAGAGTCTGCAGAACAGCGCATCCCGGCCAGTGCCAGGAGCCCCAGTCCGAGTAGACAGAGCGTTGCGGGAGCGGGTACGACAACGTCGGATGCCTCTATGCGGATGCCGATCGAATCGTCTCCCGGAAGCCATTGGTAATCGTTTAAGCTCAAACTGTAGGCAAACGGTAGTGGCGCTCCGACCGGACCCGGCATCGCGCCATCAAGCGTCTGGCCTGGCAACACTTCGAAGACGGCCCAGTAGGTGCCCGCGGGCAGTAACCAATTCACCCCGTAAGCACCTTGCCAGGCATCGAGTTCGGTGGAACTGGTGAACGCTGCGGAGAAGAGCGCTATATCTGGCAGGGACCCGGAATCGGTATAGATGGAAACAGTGCCGGTAGCTCCAGCCCCGCCCAAATTACGCAGCCAACCCTCGACACTGTTGATCGACCAAGTCTGTGCAGTGCTGAATTGTCCCGCGAGAGATTGTATCCAGGCTATCCCTGGTCCATTGGTGCCAGGATCCGCCGGGGTACCTGTATCCACTATCAGCGTAGCATTGGCGCTGGAGACCATCGCAGCGCACAGGATTAGCGGAGCAAAAAATTGGTATAGCCTGCACATTACAACGCTCCCTGTTTTTTTTAGTCTGATAGCCGCGCCCGGTGAAAATTGTGGTGCGCTCACGACAGTGTATTTTACCGCGGCGAATTTGCACAAGGGCGCGCATGCTCGTCTTCAGTTCCGCAACGTAGTCGTACGCCGTGCAACTCAATCCTGTTGTTAGATGTCGGCATCCTTTGTTTCGCGAACAAACAACATGCCAATCACGAGCGTCACGGCGGCTACCGCGATCGGATACCACAAGCCCGAGTACATATTCCCGGTGGCGGCGACAATCGCGAAGGCCGTCGGCGGCAGGAAGCCACCGAACCAGCCATTGCCGATATGGTATGGCAGTGACATCGATGTGTAGCGGATGCGGCTTGGAAACATTTCGACCAGCATTGCCGCGATAGGTGCATAGACCATCGTGACGTAGATCACCAGGATCCAGAGCAGCAGCACCAGCATCGGCGTGTTGATGCGTGCAGGATCGGCCGCGGCCGGATAGTGCGCGGCGTCCAGCGCCGCGCCAATCTCGGCGGCGAACGTGTCAGCCGCGCTTGGAGCGCTATCTTTCGCGTTGGAGGCCAGCGCCGTCGCGGGAATGCCGAACACGATCTCGGTGCCGCCCACGGAAACAGTCGCCAGCGTATCGGCAGCC
>JADMIO011020080.1_pt1 | contig 15209 bp, 14 predicted proteins | sample 8958161 | NCBI WGS metagenome assembly JADMIO01 (sample SAMN16585339, study PRJNA669376) | soil metagenome | isolation source: Crop rotation soil | place: USA: Cullars Rotation, Alabama | collected 2011 | reverse complement strand
GCCGCGACTTCAAGTCACGTGAATTCCAAGCTTCGGATCCCACTGTGCTGGAAAGAGTTTATTCCTCCGGCATCGCGCGTGGGCGGACCTACATTCAATGGAAATCGCTGGATATATATAGATTCCCTGTCCAATGATACTCAGTTGGTAGCACCTATTATTTTTTCTACCAATGCACCTGCCGGTAAATACTTATTGCGTTTAAAAGTAGATGCTATGAATTTACTCCCTAACGCGAAGGGTATCCATATTGCCGGAGATTTCCAGGGATGGGACACGGCAGCAACGTTTATGTGCAGCCTGGATGGAGGCTCTCTGCATGAATACATCGCATACGTAGATACCGGCATGCCGGCATTGCAACACGAATACAAATACTTCAATGGAAATATGCTGGGCGATCAGGAATCCGTTCCAGGTGCTTGTGCCAATGGTAATGGCAATCGTGGGGTATATATATCTTCTGACTCTGTACTTGCTGTGGTCTGCTTCGGAACTTGTTCTGCTTGCTCGGGTAGTGGCATTGAAGAAGTAAACGCTTCAGCTATTTCTGTTTTCCCGAACCCTTCAGCTGGGGAGCTTGTTGTTCAAACGCCTGCTTTAGAAACAGGATCTATTAAAGTATTCAATGTATTTGGTGAACTTGTTCTGGAAAGCACTATGGCCAATGAGCAACAAAGGCTGAATATTTCTAGGCCTGGCATTTACTTTTTACAAGTGATCCGCAATGGAAAAACATTTTCTGAAAAGATCATTGTAGAATAACAATGAAACGCTTTTCTTTTCTCCTCAGTCTTTTTCTTTTTTCAACCTTCCGTCTTTTTTCTCAAACGAATTTTTACGCTGCGGATACTATCCAGAAGATAGAGATCACATTCACACAGCCCAACTGGGATCATATGATGGATACGGCCAAGTACGGAATGGAAGGATATGTGCTTGCAGCCTCTGTAAAAGTAAATGGCATCTCGTTTGACAGTGTGGGGGTGAAATACAAAGGCTACAGCTCGTATGATTCTACCCGTGCAAAAAACCCACTGCACATTAAGCTGGATTATGTTCACCAGGGCTCCAATTATCTGGGAGTGCAGGACATAAAATTGGGGAATGGGTTTTCAGATCCTACTTCGTTGCGGGAAGTTCTTTCTTACGAGATATTGCGGAACTATATGGATGCACCTCAGAGCAATTTTGCCAAAGTATATATTAATGGAGTTTACTACGGAGTTTTCAGCAGTTCGGAAAGCATAGATAAGCGGTTTCTCTCCGGTATTTTTCAAACGGCAGACAATACTTTTTTCAAATGCAACCCGGCCAACGTGGTGAGCGGACAGATCCCTAACCTGTTATACCTGGGCACCGACAGCGTCAATTATTATAGTCGGTACGAGATCAAATCCAAGATAAAATGGAAGGACCTGATCGATCTCTGTGATACCCTTGTCAATAAACCAACACATATCGATTCTATTCTCGATGTAGACAAAGCCCTCTGGATGCTGGCTTTTAATAACGTTACGGTGAACCTTGATAGCTACACCGGGGCTTTTTCGCAGAACTATTATTTATATCGTGATCAGAACGCCCGTTTTGCCCCTATCATCTGGGACCTCAACATGTGCTTTGGAGGATTTGCAAACACCGGCAGCGGAACGCTGAACATTGCCAGCATGCAGAATATGAGTCCGGTTTTACATGCAACGAACGGTGCACGACCGCTGATCATGAACCTGCTGGCGAATTCTACGTACAATAAAATGTATATCGCGCACATGCGCACGTTGGACGATGAATATTTTGCGAGCGGTAGTTATCTTTCACGCGCTCAAAGCCTTCAGGCGCTTATTGATACTTCTGTTCAGTCTGAAACCTATTCACTGTACACTTACCCCCAGTTCCAGTCTTCACTTACAACCAATAACGGCAATATTCCGGGACTCAGCACGCTGATGAATGCCCGCTCAACCTACCTGAACAGTACCAGCCAGTTCCAGCAGCAGCCTCCCGCTATTTCCTCCATTACCACCGCGCCTTCGATCCCTAACTTAAGTGATACAATTTGGGTCACCTGCAAAGTTTCCAATCAAACCGCAGTTCTACTCGGTTATAGGGATCAGCGATACAATCGTTTCAGGAGAGTTTCCATGTTCGATGATGGGTTACACCACGATGGATTGGCGGGCGATAGTATTTTTGGTGCGGGTATGATCGCGGCATCTTTTCAGATGCAGTATTACATTTATGCCGAGAATGCGAATGCCGGAATGTTTTCTCCTGAAAGGGCGGAACATGAATTTTACCTGGCGGATGTAAATGTTCCCACTCCTTCACCTGGCCCGCTGCTCATCAATGAGTTCCTGGCTAATAATATTTCGGACACGGTAAATGAAGCCGGCCAGCACGAAGATTGGATCGAGATTACTAACAGTAATTCCGGGCCTTTGGATCTTTACGGACTTTATCTCACCGATGATTTTTCGAACCCAAAGAAATATGCATTTCCTTTTCCCACAGTTATTCCTGCCATGGGACGTATAGTGCTGTGGGCGGATGGTGGACAGAATACTGCACAATATCTCCACTGCAATTTCAATTTATCTGAACAAGGCGAACAGCTGATGTTGAGTGACGGGGCCGGGGTGGTGCACGACAGTCTTACTTTTGGGATACAGAAACCCGATACTGCGTTCGGTAGATGTTTTGATGGTATTGGCCCCATGGATTTTCTTTTACCATCATTTAATGATTACAATATTTGTGGGGATGGGGTTAGCGAATTATCTCAGCTGCAAACCATAAATGTGTTTCCCAATCCGGTTAGAAATCAATTCACTTTCACGACTACCCGGACAATAGATAGAATATTGATAATTAATCAATTAGGAGAAATAATCCGCGTTATAAACTCATCATCCAAAAATGTTGTGGATGCATTCGATCTAAGCCCGGGACTCTATTGTGTTTTATTCCTCCAACACGGCCGCACGTTCTACCTCGCTCGCTTTGTAAAGCAATAATTTTTTCCATTCTCTTTTTTGCCATTCCTTGTGGTTTTACAACAAAACCCAACTAACATCGTTATGTGAATAAGTCCGACTGACGGACTTGGTTCACACTATTTATGGAACTAAATTTGGACAACAAGAAATCTGCCTTGAAAGAGGCTTTTAATAATTCACTATGTTGAACGCAATTCTTCTCCAGATAGTAACTGCTCCCGCGGGAGATTCAGCCGGCAAAGCAGCAGCAGCCGTAACCAATGCGATGCCGGTGATGCAGCCCGCGCAGGATGAGCTGTCTCTTTTTGATATGCTGCTGAATGGCGGACCGATGATGATCCCGATCGGGATTTTATTGCTGATGGCACTTTATTTTTTCTTTGAAAGACTACTTACGATATCGCGTACCGGCAAGGCAGATGATAATTTTATCCATAACCTGAAAGATATGCTCAGCTCAGGCAATATTGAAGGAGCAAAAACGCTCTGCAAGCATATGAACGGTCCGCAAGGAAGGATTGTGGAAAAGGGAATGTCGCGCTTGGGAAAACCGATCAAAGAAATTGAAGAAGCCATGCAGGGCGTTGCACAGCAGGAACTTTACAAGCTGGAAAAAAATATTGCCATCCTCAGCATCGTAGGCCGCGTAGCCCCCATGGTAGGATTCATCGGAACGATCATCGGGGTGATCTACATCTTCTACGAGATCTCTTTATCTAAAACGGTAGAGATTGATGTGATATCCAAAGGTTTGTACCAGAAGATGGTCAGCAGCGGATCGGGATTGTTGGTGGGTATTGTCGCGTTTGTGTTTTACTACATGCTGCAGATCATGGTGGATAAGAGAGTGCATGCAATGGAAAAAACCACTATGGACTTTGTAGATATTTTACAGGAACCGAATAAATAGACCTCACCCCGGCCCTCTCCCCAGGGAGAGGGAGGAACAACAGATCTAATTATGAAAATAAAAAGAAGACATAGGGAAGGAGCAGAGGTGAGCACAGATTCGCTGAGCGATATCATGTTCTTTCTTCTCATTTTTTTCCTGATACTTTCAACGCTGGTAAATCCCAGTGTGATCAAGATCAACCTGCCCTCTTCAAAAGCCAACCAGCAGATAGATACCAAGCCGATCGCGCTGGTGGTTACCAAGGATCTTCAATATTATCTCAACAACAAACCGGTGGATATCCTGAACCTGGAAAGTGAACTGGTAGCGGCCATGAGCCAAATGAAAGAACCAACTGTTATTTTAAAGGTAGATAATTCACTCACCGTACAGGATTTGGTGAATGTGATGCAGATAGGAGCCAAATTGAAAGTAAAAATGGTCCTGGGCACTAAACCGCCCAACGCGGGATAATAAAGTTCAGGGTTCCGCGTTATAAGTTAATGATACTGGCAATGGATGCAACAATAGAAAGGAACAACCGCCTGATAGCAATGGGCATCACCACATTGGTGGCGGTGCTTCTTCTGCTTATTTTTCTCTATATAAAATTTATCACCCCTATTCCCCCTTTTGAGGCAAGTACCAATGGAGGACTGGAAGTGAACTTTGGTTTTGACGAAGCGGGCATGGGTGATAATAATTCGATGCAGCCCGTGACAAGTGAGGCGCCAAAGACGCAAACAAGCTCTCAGCCTCAGACCAGTTCTCCTTCCGCAATGGTAGCCAGTGAAGAAGCAAGTGAAGTGGTTTCGCCAACGGTGAAAAATAATAATGAAGAAGTTAAAATAGAAGAGCCTAAGCCTGACCAAAATCTGTTGAACGCGCTCAATAAGGTTCACACCGCAGCTGGCGCTAATACAGGAGACGGAAATACCAATACTCCCGGCAACCAGGGTGACCAGAACGGCACGTTGAATTCAAATGTATACAGCACAGGAGGTGGTAAAGGACTGGATCCTGCTTTTAAGTTAAGAGGCAGCGGCCGTAAAATGATCCGTGATGTGGCAATTTACGATGACTCGCAGGAGACAGGCATTGTTGCCGTAGAAATATTGGTGGATAAAACCGGAAAGATCACCAAGGCGGAGCCGGTACTGATCGGTTCTACCACCACCAGTTCCATCCTTTGGAAGAAAGCCAAAGACGGCTTGATCAATCAGAAGATCTTCAATGAAAGCAGTTCCGGAGAAGATGCCCGCGGAACGATCTACATTAATTTTACGGTGAGATAGTTATTTTTTCAGATCCTTTACCTGCAGCTGCAGATACGTTTTCCCTTCCCATTCCTGTTCATTGATGTGATAACAAACAGTAAAAGGGTTTTTCTTTGCTACATATTCATAGTGCTCATCCATTCCAAAGGCAATGGCTGGAATTCCTTTGGTCATCCCCGGTTGAATGAGCTCCATTTTCAGATGATTCTTGCCTACGATGCTTGTATAGCCTTTCTCAGAAACATTTTTGCTCATAAATATGGGGTTCATGTTGCCCGGACCAAAAGGTGCAAATTGTTTGAGGATATTGTAAAAGCCCGGAGTGATATCGTTTAAATTCAGCTCAGCGTCAATTTCAATTTCAGGGGTCAGCATTTCCTCGGTGATGGTGGCGGAAACCACTTCTTCAAATTTATCCTGGAAGGCTTTTACATTCTCAGGTTTTAAAGTGAGTCCCGCTGCATATTTATGCCCGCCAAACTGCACCAGAAGGTCGCTGCAGGCGCTGATAGCTTCGTATACATCAAAATCCTTTACCGAGCGCGCGGAGCCCGATACCACCCCGTTGGATTGTGTGAGCATGATGGTAGGGCGGTAATACGTTTCCGTCAGACGCGATGCCACAATGCCGATCACACCTTTGTGCCAGTTCGGGTCAAAGAGCACCGTAGTTTTTCTTGTTTGCAGGATAGAGCTTTCCTGGATCATCGCCAGCGCCTGCTGGGTGGTGTAAATATCCAGGTCTTTACGGTCAGAATTATTTTTATCAAGGTAGTTACCTGCTTCGATTGCATGTTCAGGAGTTGCGGAGATGAGCATCTCTACCGCTTTTTTGCCGCTTTCCATCCGGCCCGCTGCGTTGATCCTTGGCCCGATCACAAAAACAATGTCTGTGATCGTCAGTTCGCGCTTCATCTTGGTCATTTCCAGCATGGCGCGAATGCCCGGACGGGGAGAAGCGTTGAGCTGTTTCAGTCCGTAAAAGGCGAGGATGCGGTTCTCTCCGGTGATCGGCACAATATCGGCTGCAATGCTGATGGCGCAGAGATCGAGGTATTGCTCCAATGTTTCTACCGGGATACTGTTTTTCCCGGCGTAGGCCTGCACTAATTTGAAGCCAATCCCGCAGCCAGAAAGTTCCTTGTATGGATAATTGCAGTCTTTTCTTTTAGGATCCAGCACAGCCTCCGCTTGTGGAATTGTTTCTCCCGGCAAGTGATGATCGCAAATGATGAAATCGATATTTTTTTTGTTCGCGTATTCTACTTTATCAATTGCTTTGATGCCGCAGTCCAGCGCAATGATCAGGGTGAAACCATTTTCTGCTGCAAAATCAATTCCCGCTGAAGAAATTCCATAGCCTTCTTTATATCTATCGGGGATATAATAGTCCAGTTGGTCATAAATGGTCTTGAAGAATGAATAAACGAGCGCCACGGAGGTAGTTCCATCCACATCATAATCTCCGTAGATCAGGATCTTTTCTTTATTCTTTACTGCCTTTTCGATCCTTGCGATCGCTTTATCCATGTCCTTCATCAGGAAAGGATCGTGAAGGTGTTCTAATTGAGGACGGAAAAACAATTTTGCTTCATCATAAGTACTTACGCCCCGGTGCCAGAGCAGGTTAGCCACAATGGGGCTTACCTTGACCTCTTTCACCAGTCGGTCGACTATTTCTGCAGGGGCAGAAGGTTTTATTTTCCAGCGTTTAGCAGACACGAATTACACGAATTAGCACTAATGGGACTGCGAATTTATAAAAAACAAAATATGGAAATTAAAATGGGAGCTGGTGGGGGTATCTTTCAACGTGCATGGATTTCACGTTGTCGAAGAGCATTTGTTTCAGTTCGCTCATGTTCTCTTTGGTTGAAGCAGAGACGAACACGCAGGGCTCGAACAATTTGGCGATCCAGCTTTTTTTCAGGTCTTCCAGCGAAATGGGCTTGCGTTCGTCAATGTCTTCAGTGGTCTCATCTCCGCGCAATACTTCGTTTTCGTTTTTCAAAATGCGGTGGATCTCGTGTTCCCCGCTTCTTACCGCATCAATTTTATTGAATACGGTAATGATCATTTTATCGCCTACGCCAATTTCGTGCAGGGTCTTTTTTACTTCCCGCATCTGGTCTTCAAAACCGGGGTGTGAAATATCCACAACGTGAAGAAGAATATCCGCTTCACGCAATTCATCCAGTGTTGATTTAAAGCTGTCCACCAGCTGATGTGGCAGTTTGCGGATAAATCCTACCGTATCTGAAAGCAGGAATGGCACACGGTCTATCACTACTTTTCTAACGGTGGTATCAAGCGTAGCGAACAATTTATTTTCGGCAAATACATCGGCCTTTGCCAGCAAATTCATGATGGTGGATTTGCCTACGTTGGTGTAGCCCACCAATGCCACGCGGATCATTTCTCCCCGGTTCCTGCGCTGTGTAGCCATCTGGCGATCGATCTCCACCAGTTTTTCTTTCAGCAGATGGATCTTCTTGCGCACGATACGCCTGTCGGTCTCAATTTCTTTTTCACCCGCTCCGCCCCGCGTTCCGGTGCCCCCGCGCTGTCGTTCTAAGTGGGTCCACATACCCATCAGGCGAGGATAGAGGTATTCATATTGTGCCAATTCCACCTGCGTTTTGGCATAGGACGTCTTGGCGCGCTGCGCAAATATTTCCAGGATTAACCCGGTACGGTCGAGCACTCTTCTTTCAAAAAGTGTTTCGAGATTTCTTTGCTGAGAAGGAGATATCTCATCGTCAAAGATCACAATGTCAATGTTGTTGGCTACTACATACTGTTTTATCTCTTCGGCCTTGCCTTTGCCAATAAATGTTCCTGAGTCCGGTCTTGAAAGCTGCTGGGTAAATCGTTTGATAGGTGCTGCCCCGGCTGTTTCGGCAAGGAATGCCAACTCATCCATGAATTCCATGATCTTGACCTCGTTCTGCTTCTGATTGATGATGCCCACCAGAATGGCGCGCTTCATCTTCTCATGTTTCTTGCCTTCGATCATTTTCTCAGAGTTTGAACGTAGTCCGCAACGGCATCCAGTTGTTCCTGGTTCAGCATAGTCCCGAAGGGAGTCATAGTGCTTTTGCCGTTCTTGATGATGTCGATCATTTGTGGTTTATCCATGGTGGAAATGCTCAGGTCCTTTGCACCTAACACCCCCAATTTTCCATCGGAACCATGACAGGAAGTGCAGTTCTGCTCAAAAATGTTTTGCCCTGCGGATTTTACGGTATTGGTCGTAGAATTATCTCCGCAATTCGAAAATAGAAGGATTGAAAAAAAGACAGCAAGTATAGTAAGGCGGTTCATTCGTAATTAGAGCTAATTCGTAATTAGTAGGTTAACCCGGCATCCACCCTCTCCGGATAGCTTCCGAAGCCCAGGGCCAGGGAATTGCCATAAAGATCACAATGAGGGCCAGCAGGAAAAAGATAGCCACGCGTTTGTGTTTGGTGATATCATCTTTACCGCGTTTCGCGCTGGAGTACCCAACGGTGATTAGGGCGATTGCAATGATCATCATGCTGATATGCTCTACTGACCAGAAACGCAAGGCAGGATTTTTCATGGCTTCTCCCATGTTTGCTAAACCTACTTGCACGGTAGGACTCACAAAATACAGTATCAATCCTACCACCAGTTGCAGGTGTGCAGAGATCAGGGTGAAAAGTGCCACTTTTTTGTCCCCGGGTAAATAGGGCTTTTTACCAAACCACCCGCTCAAGGATTTAAAAATGGAAAGCAGGATGAATATCAGTAAGATATAGCGAAGAAGAGAGTGGGTGTGAAGGAGTCCGGTGAGCATGGTAAATAGTTTATGTTATGTCTATCAAAGTTATCAAATATAGGAAATTCACCCCGCACAATTATTATATTTGTGTGTCATGACATTTGAAAAACTATTTGAGGCGCAGAGCTGGGAAGAAGTAAAAAGCAGCATCTATTCCAAGACCTCTTTGGATGTGAGGACAGCTTTGAACCGGGCCGGCAAACGTACTCTTGAGGATTTTAAAGCCCTGATCTCACCGGCTGCTTCAGCGCATCTCGAAGAAATGGCCCAGCTGAGTCACCGCATCACGCAAAAGCGCTTTGGCAAAACCCTGCAGATGTACATTCCACTGTATCTCTCCAACGAATGCCAGAATATTTGCACTTATTGTGGTTTCAGCTTCGATAATAAGATCGCCCGCAAAACATTGAGCGATGCTGAGATACTTGCTGAAGTTAAAGTGATCAAAGAACTGGGATACGATCACGTGCTGCTGGTAACGGGTGAGGCAAACCGCACGGTTGGTGTTGCGTATCTTGCCAATGCCATAAAATTGATTCGTCCGTATTTTTCTACTATTTCTATTGAAGTGCAGCCGCTGGAAGAAGAAGAATACAAGCAACTGGTTTCACTCGGTGTTTATTCAGTTTTGGTATACCAGGAAACATATCACCGCGAAGGCTATTCGGCCTATCACACTAAAGGAAAAAAATCAAACTTTTCTTATCGCATCGATACTCCCGAACGGCTGGGCAGGGCAGGGGCCCACCGGATCGGTTTGGGTGTTTTGATCGGCCTGGAAGACTGGCGTACGGATAGTTTTTTCAACGCCCTGCACCTGGATTATCTTGAAAGAACATTCTGGCAGACAAAATATTCGGTTTCGTTTCCAAGATTAAGACCGGCAGAAGGTGTTGAATCTCCAAAGTACATTATGTCGGACAAAGAACTCACGCAGCTTATTTGTGCTTACCGGATATTTGACGAAGAAGTGGAGCTTTCTCTTTCTACTCGTGAAAGTCCGAAGTTCCGGGATAACATCATTCAATTAGGAGTGACGAGCATCAGCGCAGGCTCAAAAACAAATCCGGGTGGCTACACTTCGGCCCCTGATTCATTGGAGCAATTCGAGATCCATGATGAAAGAACCCCGCAGGAAATTGCGGCTATGATCCGGGCAAAAGGGTATGAAGCGGTGTGGAAAGACTGGGACAGGACCTACCAGGTTGCTGACAATGCGGTTATTCAATAGGAAGTTTTAATTCCTCAAATTTTTCTTTCACCTTTATAAATTCCTGCACTGGATTTCCGGATTTCCAGATGCTGGTGTAAAATGCCACACCACTGAATCCTAATTCCTTGGCTTCCTGTATCCTGTCAGCAGCAACACCTCCCCGGGCGATCACCTTTAATCGGGTATTCTTCAAAGCGGGCTTGAGGTTGTAATAAGAAAAGGCAGATTGAAAATTACCGGAGAGACTATCGAATACGGGAGAGAGAAAAATGTGATTGTATTCCGTGGAGTGGTCGGCAATCGACTCAATGCTCCTGAAAGTGGTAGATACTTCCAGCTTGCTTTTTCTCAACTTGAACCATTTCATCCAGAACCAGGTGCGCCACTTTCTTTTTTTATGTGCACGCGAAAGGTATACGCCTTTCAGATTAAATTGAAGAGCCAGTTCGTGATGCGAATGAATAACAAGGCGGTTATGATATTTTACAGGGATCTCTTCAATATATTTTCTCAATTCACGCGTGGAGAACGTCTTTTTACGCACATGATAGGTCGGCAGGCCCTGCTCGAACATGTTCAGCAGAAAGGGTATTTCAGAGTCTTCTTTCTTGGAAGGCGAAATGACTATCAATTTCATCGAAGCCCGTTTGGTTTATAGTTGTTGGTTTTTAATTTTGGTGGACTGGTTACCGGTTTATAGGAAATGAATTCAATTGCTCAGCACCATAACCAGTAACTATATAGCCATAACCACCAACAAATAAACAATAAACTATTTTTTTCATCTGAACGACTTAATTGCTTTGGAGATTGTGCTTACAAGAGTAGTGTTTTTTTCAATGGCATTGCCCACCACGATCAGGTCGGCCCCGGCTTTGCAAAGTTGAACTGCTTTTTCGGCTGAATCGATTCCGCCACCGGCAATGATAGGTGCTGAAATATTTTTCCGCACTGTTTTTACCAAAGAAGTATTCAAAGGACTTGAAGTTCCGCTGCCCGCTTCCAGGTAGATCAGCTTCATGCCCAGCAGTTCGCCTGCAATGGCGGTGGAAACAGCCAGTTTCACATCTGTGCTTTTGATGGGGCTTGTGCGTGTAACCGCTTGTGTAGAGATTTTTTTTCCTCCACCTATTAAAATATATCCCGTTGGAATTATTTCGAGTCTTGATCTTTTCAATTGCTGTGCCGCTTTGATATGTTCCCCGATCAGGTAATCAGGGTTCCTTCCGGAAATAAGGGAGAGAAGTAAAATAGCATCCGCCTTTTCCGATATCTGGTCGTTGCTGCCCGGGAATATTACAAGCGGAATGCGTGTAAGCCTTCGGATTGCACCGGCACAGCGCTGAAAGCTGCCGTTCTTTATTTTACTGCCCCCGATGAAAATGAAATCGACCTTGGCCTTGTTGGCTTCGCGAATAACTTCGGGAGAAAATTTATCCGGATCAACCAGCACCGAGAAAAGTTTTTTGCCTTTCTGCCTGTTTTTGAGTATGAAATTATAGACCCTGTTCATTTTTTCCCGATGCGCACGAAGATACTAATCGTTAAGGATGTAGGTAAGCATGTAGCGGTCATTCCCTGATACTATCGTTTCATAAACAAGCGGGTAGGACTGACCGTTTTTGATCTTCCCCTTTACAATCCCCTTTTCTGAAAACGTAAATGGTTCCACCGCCAGGTCGCGTTTGAATTCCAGCTCTTTCTTTCCATAAAGTTTATAGAGTGATTCTTTCACACACCAGTAGATCGTGAGCTGCTCTTCCCGTTTTTCCGGCTGCAAAGCCCTGAGCTCTGCATCGCTCATGAATTTATGCTGTATCCGTTCTATCTTGGGCTTTACCAGCTCTATATCGATCCCTGTAGGCTTGTCATCTATCATAACCGCCAGCAGATCATGGGAGTGTGAAAGCGAAATGTGCAGGGGAGAGTCCTTCAGGGAAGGTTTGTTATGTTCATCATACCTTATTTGAACCTCGCTATTGCCACTGAGCTGTGCCACCAGTATCCTGGCCGTGAGCCACTCTTTCTTTCTTTGATCATGCGTAAAAGAAGTCAGTTGGGCCTCGTCTGCAAGGGAGATTTTCTTCGCCTTCAGGAGTTCCTCCAGCGATTCAGACATGTGCCAGAGTCCCAGTTTTCCCTTCTTCCCGACCTCCTTAACAGTAAGCATTGGCATGCTGCAAAACTCTTAAAAATTGGCTTTGGCCTTGTTGTATTTCTTTGCGTCTTTGCGCCTTAGCGGTAAATTCTTCACCGCAAAGACGCTAAGGCACGAAGAACAGTCTTAAATCACGGGCCTTTTATACCTAAAAATTGGTACGAAAATCATCCAATAATTGGTCGAAAAAGGGCATAAAAGAGCCTCTTCTTTTCCAAAATAATTTTACTTTTACGCGCCTTTCAGGCACCTATCTAGAAACTAACAACCAAATTTATTTTATGGCAACAGCAGTAAAATCAGCGAAAGCTAAAGCAACAAACGGCCACAGCAAGGCAGAGAATGAAGTGAAGAAATTCATGGCCAAAGTTGCGGCTAAAGACCCTAACCAACCGGAGTTCCTCCAGGCGGTAATGGAAGTGGCAGAAGCGGTAATTCCATATACTATGGAACACACCAAATATGCCGATGCAAAGATCCTCGAGCGCATTGCAGAACCGGAGCGTTTGATCCAGTTCAGGGTGCCTTGGATTGATGATCGCGGACGTTTCCAGGTGAACCGTGGTTTCCGTATCCAGATGAACAGCGCTATCGGTCCTTACAAAGGCGGTTTGCGTTTCCATCCTTCGGTGAACCTTTCAATTTTGAAGTTCCTGGCTTTCGAACAGGTATTTAAAAACTCCCTCACCACTCTTCCTATGGGAGGCGGTAAAGGAGGTTCTGACTTTGATCCAAAAGGAAAATCAGATAACGAAGTGATGAAATTCACACAGTCATTCATGACCGAACTTTCAAAGCACATTGGTGCTGATACTGACGTTCCTGCCGGTGATATCGGAGTGGGTGGACGTGAGATCGGTTTCATGTTCGGACAATACAAAAGAGTACGTAACGAGTTCACAGGTATCCTGACAGGTAAAGGCCTTCAGTACGGTGGATCATTGATCCGTCCGGAAGCAACCGGTTACGGATGTGTGTATTTCGTTCAGGAAATGCTGGCAGTGAAAGGCGATTCGTTCAAAGGAAAACGTGTGGTTGTTTCCGGTTCCGGAAACGTAGCGCAGTATTCTATCGAAAAAGTAAACCAACTCGGAGGAAAAGTAGTTACTGCTTCTGACTCTGAAGGATATATTTACGATGCGAACGGAATCAATGCTGAAAAACTTGCGTTCATCATGGAACTCAAGAACGAAAAGCGCGGACGTATCAAGGAATATGTAAAAGAATACAAATCAGCTAAGTTCGTTGCAGGAAAAACCCCATGGGAAGTGAAGTGCGATGTAGCTCTCCCTTCTGCAACTCAGAATGAGTTGAACGGAGCAGATGCTGAAATGCTGGTGAAGAACGGTTGCATTGCAGTGGGCGAAGGCGCGAACATGCCAAGCACACCTGAAGCAGTGACCATCTTCCAGAACAACAAGATCATGTTTGCACCCGGTAAAGCGTCTAACGCAGGCGGTGTTGCAACATCAGGACTGGAAATGTCTCAGAACTCTCTGCGTCTGTCATGGACACGCGAAGAAGTTGACCAGCGTTTACATGGTATCATGAAGAGCATTCATGCTACTTGTGTTAAGTATGGTAAGAGCGGCAACCACGTTGACTACGTGAAAGGCGCCAACATTGGCGGTTTCGTGAAAGTGGCGGATGCGATGCTGGCTCAGGGAATGGTTTAGGCACCCCCTCCCTGTCCCTCCCCCGCAAGGGGAGGGAAGTAGGGCGAATAAATACAAAATCCCTCTCCGGTTTCCGGAGGGGGATTTTTTTTGGGCTGTTGGCTGTTAATTCCCCCCTGCCTGCCGGCAGGCAGGCTTTGAAGGGGGGTGGTTTCGGCTCTGCGAAACCGGGGGATGTGCCTTCGTTCTGAAACTACGACCGCAATTTATCCTCCTCCCAATTTCCCGAGTTATTAATGATGTAATCGGATATCCGGGTAAAGGCAATGTCATTGCGGATAATGTGGTCATAAAATCGTGGTTGCCATCCAAACCGGACATAATTCTTGCGGGCCCATGTTGTTACCGCAGATTTATAACCACGTATAATGGATGACAGATTTTTGGATTGTGGACCGAATTTGGTCCTGATAGAAATCGGGGTGGCGGGAATACCGGAAATGCCTGGGATATTGGTTAAATCCATTGTATCATCCGTAGGGACGCCATGCATGGCGTCCCTAATATGGTTAGAATTAATTTTTTCATCCGGGACGCGATGCATCGCGTCCCTACGAATACCACCATCATTCCGGTTATTATATTCATTTTCCCCAATGATAATGACCCCATGTACGTGATTGGGCATTACCACAAATTCACCCAATTGTAAATTCATATCGGGCCGCAATTCCGGGGTTTTAAACCACTCTGATTCTGCAATTTTGCCGGTTTCCGATAATTCTATTTTTCCATTCCGAACCTTACCGAAATAACATTCCCGGTCTGCGGTGCAGATAGTCACAAAATACATTCCTTCACGGGAATAATCCCACGTACGCAGACGCGCGGTTTCGTTGCGGTATTTGTTTTGGAAGAGGGTGGGCACGGCCTAAAGACTATTCAGATTTATTGAATCGCCAAAATTAATAATGGAATTGTTTTTTACGGCAATTGTTTTAATGTTTAAGGAATTAATAAATTTTATATACGCAACATCCTTTGGTTTATCGGAGGTTGCCAGTAAACTAGTTTCATTAGTAAAGGATATATTTTTATCTTTTTTAAATTTGGAAATTTCAAAGTAATTGTATTCGAAAAGCTGCACTATGCCCTTCCTTGATTGATCTTTAAAATTTTTATTTTCAATGCTTTTTGCCTCTACTAAGAGGGCATTTGTGTTTTTATAAGCAAAGAGATCTACATGATT
>JADMIO010604170.1_pt1 | contig 15209 bp, 16 predicted proteins | sample 8958161 | NCBI WGS metagenome assembly JADMIO01 (sample SAMN16585339, study PRJNA669376) | soil metagenome | isolation source: Crop rotation soil | place: USA: Cullars Rotation, Alabama | collected 2011 | reverse complement strand
CGCTCGTGCTTGGTGCTCCTAAGAGCTAACAGCTAAGAGCTGACAGCTTCATGACCGAGCTCGCCCTCATACGCCTCGCTCTCGCCTTCGTGTTCGGCGCCATCATCGGCGTCGAGCGCGAGTGGCGTCACAAAGCGGCGGGGATCAAGACGAACACGCTCGTCGCGATCGGCTCGACGACGTTCGCGCTGATGACGAACACGTTCGGCGCGGGCAATCACAATCCGGCGCAGCTCGCGGCGGCGGTCGTGAGCGGGATCGGATTCATCGGCGCCGGCGTCGTCATCCATCGCGGCGCGAGCGTGCAAGGTGTCACCACGGCCGCCACGCTCTGGGCCACCGCTTCCATGGGCGTCGCCGTCGGCCTCGGCTTCTACTCCCTCGGCGCGCTCACGTTCGTCGGCATCCTCGCGGTGCAGTTCGGAATGCGGAAAGCTGTGCGTGCAGTGGCGAAGCGTGCGCCATCGATGCGCGAGACAGAGTTGCACATCGACTGTGCGCCCTCGGCGATCGACGAGATCACCAACGCCTGGCGCGAGCTCATGGCCGCGCAGAACATTCGAGAAGTGCGGCGCTCGGTCACGAAGGGAAAAGAGCTGGTGGCGTGGCGCGTGATGTTCGTGTCGCGGCAGCAGGTCGACCTCACCGCGTTCGAGGATCTCTTGGCGCGGCTCGACGCAGTCATGAATGTCGAGCTGCGTCACATCCCGCAGCCGGATGAAGAACCGTAGGTAGCCGTCGAGTGGCAGCGCCCCCGCAGCCCGGACGCCGGCCCAGGGGATAGCCGACGCGCGGGAACGCCGCCACTCCACGGCTGCTACGCGAGTTAAGACTCGAGCGTGAGCCGCGAGGAGCTATCGCCGCGGCGGCGAGCGAGGGTCGGCGTGAACGATGAGGACGAGACTCGCGGCCCGGCGTGTCTCGATGAGGACACGCGACATCGCCACGAGCGCGATCGTGACGCCGGCGACGGCGAGGATCGCGGAGAGCAGTTTCGCGATCGAAGCTGCATCGGCGTTCATATCGTCCGATGCGGAGACGATCGGAAAGAGGAGCGCCAGTACGCAGACGAGCGTCGCCAATGCGCGCACGTCGCGGCGCGGAGCAAGCGCGAACGCTGCAATCGCGATCGCGGTCCACGCAAAATTGAGCAGCAGCTCCATCATTGAGTCAGCGAGATTGTACGCTCCCCGCCCGATCTCTCAGACGGGGAGCGTGCAAGAAGGTTTCCTAATCGCCGCAAACGGTCTCGATGAGAATCGCGCAAACCTGATACGGATCCATGTTCGCGGCCGGACGCCGGTCCTCGAAATAGCCCATGCCGGTCGCGGTCGTGGCCATCGGAATGCGCACCGATGCGCCGCGGTCGCTGATGCCGTAGCGGAACGCGTGAATCGGCGCGGTCTCGTGAAGTCCGGTCAGGCGCTCTTCGTTGTGCGCGCCATAGACCTTGATGTGATCGTCGTGGCGTTTCTCGAGCTTCTTCATCGCCTCTTCGATCACCTTCACGCCGCCCGGCGAGCGCATCGATTTCGTGGAGAAGTTCGTGTGCGCGCCCGCGCCGTTCCAGTCGCCTTTCACCGGCTTCGGATAGAGCGTCGCGCTCACGCCGAACTCTTCGCCGATGCGGTACAGCAGCCAGCGCGCGAGCCAGAGCTCGTCCGCGATATCCGGCGCTCCGACGGCTCCCACCTGAAACTCCCACTGCGCCGGCATGACCTCGGCGTTCGTTCCGACGATGTGAATGCCGGCGCGAATGCAGGCGTCGGCGTGTGCTTCGACGACGTCGCGGCCGAACACTTCATCGCTTCCGACGCCGCAGTAGTAGCCGCCCTGCGGCGCGGGAAATCCCGACTCCGGCCAGCCAAGCGGACGGTTGCCGTCGAAGAACGTGTACTCCTGCTCGATGCCGAACCACGGATCGTGCTCTTTGTACTTCTCCGCCACCTGGCGAAGGTGCGCGCGGGTGTTGCTCCAGTGCACCGTGCCGTCCGGATTGAGCACTTCATTGAGCACGAGAACGTCGTCCGGTCCATGCAGCGGATCGGGAACGATCTTGACGGGACGCAGCAGCAGATCGCTGAAGTGTCCGCTCGCCTGCGACGTCGATGATCCGTCGTATCCCCACTCCGGGATGTCGCCGACGTGCTTCACCGGACCGTCGAGGATCTTTGTCTTTGAACGAAGCTTCGCCGTCGGCTTCTGACCGTCAATCCAAATGTATTCCGCTTTGATTTTCCCCAATGTGTTGTTACCTCCGTCAGGTGGGATGGCGGAGGATAGCAGACGCGATTCGCCGCGTTTAGACCTTACTTCGATGAGGCCGCTGCGCTAAAATCAGAGACCCGCCGCAAGAGAATTTTTCAACGCACCGCTTCTGACAACTCGCCGCCCGGAAGCGCGTCGACGCTTTCACCAGGACGCAACACGACGACCTGATTTTTTCCGAGTGATTTTGCGCGGTACATCGCGGCATCGGCCCGGCGAAGCAGCTCGCTCTTCTCCTGCTCGATCCCCAGCGGCGACTTCGCATCAGGCAGATGCTGCGCAACGCCAAGCGATGCGGAGAGGACGCCGCGGAGATTCACCGGCGCGTTGCTGAATCCCCACTCGCGCGAGAGGAACGTGTTCGTCGAGATCGATTTGCGGATCTCTTCGCAGATCTCGATTCCGTCCTCGAGCTTCGTGTCGGGAAGGATCATCACGAACTCGTCGCCGCCGTAACGCGCGACGGTCGCCTGGCTGTCGCTGACGATGCGCTTGAGGATGAATCCGACTTCGCGCAGAACCTGGCTGCCTGCGAGATGGCCGTGGCAATCGTTGACGTATTTGAAGCGGTCGAGATCCATGAAGATCAGCACCGCTTCCTTGCCGCTCGCGCGCGACTCGGTCAGCGCTTCGCTGAGCCGCACGTTGAACCAGCGGTCATTGAAGAGTCCCGTGAGATCGTCGCGCTTCGCCAGCTCGTGCGCCCGTTTCGCGTCGAGCGCGTTCTGGAGCATGAACGACGTGTAGCCTGCGAAGATCTCGAGCAGCGTCATGTCGCGTTCGGTGAACGTCTTCGATTCCTGGCGGTTCACCAGCTCGAGCACGCCGCACACGTTTTTCCCGATGTAGATCGGAACGGCGACGACCGAATGCGTCTTGTGTCCGATCTCTTCATCGATGTTCGCGTAGAAGTATTCGTCGACGTCGACGTCGGCGGAGAGATGCGGCGTTCCGCTTTGATAGACGCGTCCGACGATCCCGTGCATCGCCGGCAATCGCTTGCCGATCAGGTCGCGGCTCGACTCGCCGAACGTCGCGATGAACACCAGCTCGTTCTCGCGCCGCTGCGCGAGCTTGCGGAACGGATCGTCGAGCAGGATCGAGCCCGACTCGCTCGGCACGAACTCGTACGCCTTCTGCAGTATCTGCCGAAGCACGAGATCGAGCTCGAAGCCCGTGCCCTTGAGCGAGAGCCCAGACCTCGACCGCTCGAGGAACCGCTCGAGCTGAGGGATGTCGAGCGAGTGAAACTGAATCATCGCAAGTGATTGATTATATGTCCTCTCGACCGCGCTCCGCCGCTTCGGCCTCCATCTCGAAGGAGATGCGGTGATACGCGTCGTGCGAAGACATCCCGGCGCGGCGGTTACGGATGTACTCCCCGCCATAACGCCAGCAGAAACGGACGAAGCCGATCGCGGCGACTTGCCGTACGTGCGCAAGCTCATGCCGCATCAGGCTCTCGAGCTCCGCGCCAGCGACATCCGAACGAATGTAGACGCGCCGACCGAGCGTGATCCCGGCGATGTCGCGCATCAGAAAGGGCCGAAGCCAGAGGGGAAAAGCGAATCGGACGCGCGCCTGGCTTTCACTAATCTCCTGTTGCAATTCCGGAGGCAGGTTCATCTACAATCCGCGCCCATGCGTAAAGGGCTCGTCATCGCCGCATTCACTCTCGCCGCCTCGCCGCTCCTCGCGCAGACGCGCGACTTCAGCAACGTGCAGATCAAAGCGACGAAAGTCGCCGGCACCGTCTACATGCTCACCGGTGCCGGAGGCAACATCGGCGTCTCCGCCGGCGACGACGGCATCGTGATCATCGACGATCAATTTGCGCCGCTCGCACCGAAGATCAAGGAAGCGCTGAAGACGATCTCCGACAAGCCGATCAAGTTCATCGTCAACACGCACTACCACGCCGATCACACCGGCGGTAACGAGATCCTCGGCGCCGAAGCGCCGATCATCGCGCACGAGAACGTGCGCACACGCCTCGCCGCCGGTTCGAAGATGGGCACGCGCGTCACGCCGCCGGCGTCGAAGGTCGCATTGCCGGTCGTCACGTTCAACGACCGCGTGACGATGCACGTGAACGGCGAAGACATCCGCGCCGTGCACGTTCAGAACGGACACACCGACGGCGACTCGGTGATCTTCTTTCCGCAGTCGAACGTGATTCATATGGGCGACGACTTCTTCAACGGCGGCTTCCCCGTCGTCGATCTCGAGAACGGCGGCAGCGTCAAAGGAATGATCGCCGCGATCGAGAAGCTCCTCCCCACGATCCCCGACGATGCGAAGATCATCCCCGGTCACGGTCCCCTCGGCGACAAGAAGTCGCTCCGCGCATTCGCGGACATGCTCAAGACGACCTGGTCAGCGATGGAAAAGGACGTGAAAGCCGGCAAGACGCTCGAGCAGATCAAGAAGGAAAATCCGATCGCGTCGTACGCCGATTCGTGGAAGAACGGCGTTCCTCTCGATTGGTACACCGAGGTGCTGTTCAACGACATTTCGAAGAAATAGGCGAGGAGGCGAGTGAGGGCGAGAAGGCGATCACTCCTCGCCTTCTCGCCTACTCGCCTTTCTTTTTGATCGACAGCGTCAGCTCGAATTGCGCGACCGGCTCCTCGCCGAGTTTCTTCGGCACGGTCGCCGTGACGTGCACGGTCGCTTCCTGACGCTCGCCCGTTTCGAGCGCGCGGCGGATCAAGTCGACGACGACCGGTCCGTCGTTGTTCGTGAAGAGCACATCGCCCTCGGCACGTTTCAGGAACGAGCCTTTGATGTCTTTGAAGATGAACGACACGCGTTCGCGACGCGTCTCGACGATGTGAAACGCAATGAGACCGGCGGCGACATCGGCGCCCATGCAGAGAGTGCCGAGGTACATGGCGTGGATGTCGCGGCGGCGCGTGATCCAGTTGAGCGGCACGCGGACGACGCAGCGATTCTCGTTCAGCTCGACGATCTTCGGACGTGCAATGAAGAGGAAGAAGACATTGCTCAACGACCAGAGCCGGACCTTCAGCGTTTCTTTGAACATCAGCGTTGTCTCCGCGCGCCGGCGGGAATCATGATTCGGTCGTAAATCGCATCGGGGATCAGACGCACGGTGCGCATGAGCAGCGACATCGGCTTCGGAAACTCGACGACACGCGCGCCGCGCTCGATGCCGTTCGCGATGATCACCGCGGCTTCCTCGACATTCATGAGGAACGGCATCTTGAATCGATTCTTCTCCGTCATCGGCGTGGCGATGAATCCGGGATTCACGATCGTGACTCCGACGTCGTAGGGCGCGAGCTCGACGCGACTCGCCTCGAGGAACGCGTGCATCGCGGCCTTCGTCGCGGAGTAGACCGACGACGTCGGGAGTCCGCGCAAGCCGGCGATCGACGCGATGCCTACGAATCGTCCGCTGCGGCGTGCGATCATCGATGGAACCACAGCGTCGAAGAGAACCATCGTGCCGAGGACGTTGACGTTCATCATCCGCTCGGCGTCGTCGATGTTGAACTTGGTGGCGTGCGACGGAATGCCGACACCGGCGTTCGCGACGGCGAGATCGATCGGCCCAAGCTTCTGCTCGGCTTCTTTGACCGCCGCGCGAACGGATTCCTTGTTTACAACATCGCACTCGATCGCGACGGAGCCGGGCAGTTCGCCGGCAAGTTCGCGCAACAAGTCACCGCGCCGCGCGAGGAGCGCCACCGCCCACCCGCGCTGCGTGAGCACGCGCGCGAGCTCTGCGCCGATGCCGCTCGAAGCGCCTGTGATGATGGCGTTCTTCATCGCGGCGGAGTGTATGCGAAAGCGCGGTGGGCTCTCTTGCGGCGAGTCCGATGAACTCCGTCGCTCGAGAACTGAGCCTCGGTTCACTCCACCCGCAGCGCCCTCATCGGGTCGGTCCGGCACGCTCGCCTTGCCGGCAACCAACTGGCTACGAGAGTCACGGCGATCATCACGGCAATCGCGCCGGCGACGGTCGGCACATCGTTCGGCGTGATGCCGTAGACGAGGCTCTGCACGTATTTCGTGAGCGCGAGTGAAGCGGCTGCTCCGAGCGCGACGCCTCCGAGCACGAGCCGAAACGCTCGACGCAGCACGTTCATCGCAATGTCACGCTGGCGCGCGCCGAGCGCGATCCGCAAACCGGTTTCGCGCATGCGGCGCGCAGCAACGTACGACATCAGGCCATACAGACCGATGCACGACAGCACGAGCGCAACGATTCCGAAGAATGCCGACAACGCAGCCAGGGCACGCTCGTGACGCATCGATTCGTCGATCTGTTCTTCCTGCGTGCGGACGTCGAACAGCGGTACGTTCGAATCGATACCGCGCACGGCGGAGCGCACCGCATCCGCGAGCTGGTGCGGATCGCCGCTCGTGCGCACGACGAAGCTCATCGTGTTGATTCGGTCGAGTTGCTGGCGATAAGGAAAGATCACCGTGGGCGGGATGTCGTCCTTCATCGACGTATAGCGCGCGTCACCGACGACTCCGACAATCTCGTAACGCCCCGCCTTCTCCTTCGAGAAACCGATGCGGTGGCCGAGGGGATTCTCGTGCGGGAAGTACCGGCTTGCCAGCATCCCGTTGATGAGCACCACTTTGGGCGCACTCTCATCGTCGCTCGCGCGAATGCCTCGGCCCAGGACGACGGGGATTCGCATCGCATCGAGAAACTGCTCGCCCACCGTGTGCTGATAGACGTATTCGCGCCGCTTCTCATCAGCAGGCTTACCTTCGATGAACAGCGTGCCCAGCGCCGAACGGCCGGTGAGGAGCGCGTAGCGCGCCGTCGTCGCAATGCGCACGCCGGGTACCGCGCGCACCCGCGCCAGCACGTCGTCATAGAACTGCACGAGGCGTGAGCCCTCATAGCCATTGAGCGTCGGATCGAGGCGAAACAGCAGCAGATTGCTGGCGTCGAAGCCGCGCTCGCGCGACTCCAAATGCGCGAGCGAGCGGAGAAAGAGGCCGCACCCGATCATGAGGATGATCGAGATCGCGATCTGGATCGTCATCAGCGCGTTCGCGAACCGATTACGCGCCGTGGCCTTGAGCTCGATGCGCGTGGCGCGCAGGGCAGGCACGAGTCCGAAAACGATGCCGGTGAGCACGCATATGGCGATCGTGAAGAGCAGCACCCTCGTGTCGAGGGGCACGTCGAGATCCAATTGCGGTCCCGGCGCGGTGAGAACGAACGGCACCAGCGGACGGACCCAGTGAGCGAGCACCACACCGGCGGCGCCGCCGAGCACGGAGAGCGTGACGCTTTCGATCAGAAGCTGCGTGATCAATGCCGCGCGCGATGCTCCGAGCGATATGCGAATCGACATCTCCTTGCGCCGCGAAGTCGCGCGCGCGAGCAGCAGGCCGGCGACGTTCATGCACGCGATCAGAAGGACGAACAGCACGGCGGCCGCGAGGATCAACACCGGCCTGCGCAAGTTCGCGCGTGTCTCGCCGAGCCCTCGCGATCCAGGCAGCGCATTCACGCGAATGCGAACGCCGTGCACCTGCGGCTGCAGCAACGCGGTCAATTCAGAAGCAATTTGCGCGTCACTGCCGCGGCGGCGACCGATGACTTGCAACCACCACGAGCTCGGATTGGTCGCGTCGGAGGCTCCGAACAGCGTCTTCTGCGCGGAGAGCGGCACGATCACCTGCGCCGCACTCCCGACATCGAGTGTGCCTCGGAATTCGCACGGCTCCACACCCACGATCGTGAACGGCTTTCCATTCAGCACGAGCGCGCTGCCGATCACCTTCGGATTGCCGCCGAACCCCGATTGCCAGTACGCGCAGCTGATCACTGCTTCCGCGTCGCTCATCCGAAGGCGCCCGACGACCGCTCGCACGCCCAGGGTGTCGTAGAAATTGTCCGAGACCATGGCGCCGCGCGCGATGGTCGGCTCGCCGTGCGTCGAAACGTTCAAACGGTCGATCGACGAAAACGCGACGAGCGATGTGATGGTTCGTGCACGCGAAAAGATCTCGTATGTGGGATACGAGAACGACGTGCTGCGCGCGTTGCCTCCGTCGAATGAGACGCTGCCGGAGAGGGACTGTGCGGGAAAGTCGTTCGCGGACCATTCGAGGAGCACGAGCGATTCCGGATCGCGCGCCGCGATGTGGTCGAGGAGGATGGTGCGCGCGACGCCGAACATCACCGTAGTTGCGCCGATGCCGACCGCGAGTGAAAGAATGACGGTCACGGCGAATCCCGGCTGGCGCAGGAGGGCGCGGAGGAGGTAGCGAACCGTGCGATGTACCATGCGCCGCCCGTTCAGCAAGCGAAATGCCGCGGTAAGTGCTTGATTCCATTGCAGCGCATCGCGAAAGTGCGTTCGAAAGTGGGATTGAAGCGTCCCACAAACGAACAACGGCGCCGTCATCGACGCGGGTCGGGTTGGTCTCTGCCGCACGCTATGATGCTGTGCTTCATTTCGGTGGAATCATGCGGAAGATCGCGATCGCAATTGCCGCAGCATTCATCGCCCTCAGCGCCCATGCAGGTCTTCTCATCACGCGCGACGACGGCGTGCGTCTGAGCATCGACGGCGACAAGGTTCGCGTCGACAAGCCGAAGCCGAAGGACTCTCCGGTCATGTGCAACGCCGTGATCTCACGCGACGGCGGCAAGACGTCGACGTGCCTCAACACCGAGCTCTGGACGTGGTACGAAAGCGACGCCAGAGACGAGATGCTCGCTTCGCGGCGTTTTGGAGCTGCGACGCGCCATCCCGCCGTCACCAAGGTGAAGATCGATTCATCCGATGAACCGAACGCCGAAACGATCGCCGGCCACGCGACCGAGAAGCACACCATCCACGTCAGCTACGACTTGAGGGAGACCATCGGCGGCGTCGACGCGAAGCAGAACATCACATCGACGCTCGTCGTCTGGACCGCGCCCGACGTACCGCCTTCCCCGCTCACTCGCGGCATGCACACGAACTTCAAGGATGTCGACGCCCGGCTCGCGTCGATCTTCGCGTCGTTCAAAGGAATGGTCGTGAAGGAGTCGATGACCGTGACGCAGCGCTACGAAGGCGGACAGCCGTTCACCGACACCTCGAATTGGACGACGACTTCGATCGAATCGAAGAAATTCTCGCCGTCCATCTTCGAGGTGCCGAAGGACTACAGGCACGAGCTCCCGCAATGGGGCGTGCCGGGGAAGTGAGCGTCACTGGTTTCCTTTCGCTTCATCCTCCCCCGGACCGAACGCGCCGATGCGGAATCCGAGATTGATTCCGATGAACCAATGGAACCGGTACTGCTCTACGCCGTGCAAGGCAAGGCTGTCCGCCGCATAGCTCGATCCGCGAACCGCATCGCGAAAACGCATCACGCTTCTCATCGTGAGTCCGGTTGCAAGACTGGCGAGACCGCGATCGCCAAACGTCCGAACGCGAATGCTCGGGCCGAGATAGACCGACATTCGACGGCTTGGCGGCGTTGCGAAGCCAAGAGAAACACCAAACGACTGATAGTTCTGCGGAACGAAGTTGACGAACACTCCGCTGTCCTGCGCGACATTGTCAGCCCGGCGGATCTGATTGACTTTGACTTGTGTGCCGTTTGGCTCGGTCACGATCTCGTCATCGGTGAGCTTTGAGACGGCAAGGAAGCCGCCACTCTCAATCTTCCACCGTGCAAAGCCGACGAACACCGGCGCACTGGCCTCCTTGCCGTCTTCGGTTTTCACTTTCACGTTGATCGTCGGCGCCGTACCGCCCGTCAAGAGCGAGAGCTTCGTTCGTTTGGTATTTAGAGGACGAAGAGCGTCAGCGGCATCCGTCAAGTAAAGCCCTCGTCGACGTCCCCAAGTTGGAAACAGAGCGCGCGTCGTGTGAACGGCAATCACAATCGGATTCGGGTCGACGGTTGGGAAGTCGATGTGATCACAGGACAAATCCTGATTGTCGACGCACGACCCACTCAAGTAGTCCTTCGACCTGACGGAGTATTGGTCGCTCGTAATGGCCGTGACGCTCACAGCTCCCTGCGGCAATCCACTGATGCGAATTTCTGAGACTTGCTCCCCGCTCACGAGCAGGCCGGGCTTGCAGGCGAGCTTCCCGATCTCGGCTCCGTTCTCGGTTGCCGTGCTCCAGATGCAATCGACGCTCCGCGCGAATCCGTCGGCCTTCGTGAATTCCGCGAACGCATCACGCTCCGCATCGCTGACCGCTTGTTCGGCTTGTACTTTGGCCGACAGCGCCGCTTCCCCGGCGGTCGGTGTTTTCGGAAAGACGGCCTGAATGATCGACGCGTTGTTCGCGATGCACGCCTCCTGCAGGTCGTCCGTCGCTGTCTTCCTCGCATCGGCGAATCCGTCATTGGCAGCCTTCTTCGCACGATCGAGCAGCGGGTCCGTACCGCTTTTGGCGATGGCCAACGTCGCCCATTTCTTTCGGACTGAAGCGGCAACCGCGTTCGAGAGCGCTTTCGAACGCGCGAACAGGGGCGATTGGAGCCGCTGAATCGTGCGAGAGTCTCCTTCGAACTTCTTCAAGAGCGCATCCGACTCCGCTTGTGCTTTGACGACCTTGTCCAACTCTGTCTGCAGCGCGGCCACTGCCTTGTCGATCACTTTGGTCCGGCACTGGCTGACCTCGGCGTCGGTCGCATCCGCCGCTGCCGTCGTGCATGTGACGCCAGTCAAGTCGAGCGTCGCGCCATCGAGCTTCAACGATGTGCAGTTCTTTGCGAGAAACGTGGAAACGGACGTTGTCGTCTCTGGATCGGCGGCTCGGAGAGTCGTCGTCAGCATCAGGATGACGAGGCAAAGATATCCAGGTCGGCGGAAAAGCATGGGCGTCTCCTTTCGCTATTCGAGGGACGCACGCCCGGTTTTCCCCGGTCACTCTCCGATGATCTTGATCATCACGCGCTTGTCGCGGCGGCCGTCGAATTCGCCGTAGAAGATCTGCTCCCACGGACCGAAATCGAGTTTGCCGTTCGTGACGGCGACGACGACTTCGCGGCCCATAACCTGGCGCTTGTGGTGCGCGTCGCCGTTGTCTTCGCCGGTGCGGTTGTGGTGGTAGCGCTGCGGCGACGGGTCATACGGCGCGAGCCACTCGAGCCAGCGCTTGTAGTCGTCGTGCAAGCCCGGCTCGTCGTCGTTGATGAAGACCGACGCCGTGATGTGCATCGCATTGACGAGGCAGAGTCCCTCGCGAATGCCGCTCGCTTTCAGCTCGCGCTCGACGTCGCCGGTGATGTTGATGAGCTCCATCCGCTCGCGCGTGCGCATGACGATGTGCTTCGTATGCGACTTCATGTCTCTCCTCGAACGAAGGCGACGCGTGCGGCGCGGTTCTTCTCGTTGTCGGCGGCGTAGTGGCGCAAGTCGCCGAGCTCTTCGCGAATGAACGTCTCGAGCTCCGCGGCGGCGCGCGCGACGTTCGACGGATGCTTGCCGTCGCGGAGACGCCAGACGAGATGCTCGCCGTCGAAGTCGAACCAGCCGGCGATTTCGCCATCGATCACGATCGTGTGGTGATGTGTCGGTTCCAGGCGATGGAACCAGGTGTAGTTGTCGCGAAACGGGAGGAGGGCGATTCCGTTCGCGCGCGGTGCTGTGACGCTCGGCGCTTCGATGCCTTCGAGTGCCGCTTTCGCCGCGCGCTTGCCGATGCCGGCCCACTCCGCGAATTCGTCGGCGTCCGTTGGTGCGGCCCACTTCACGAAGCGGCTTGCAAGCTCGCGATCGATGTCGTCGATCTCGCGAAGCACGTACGGCGCACGGCGGTATTGATTCTCTCCGCTGCGGACGACGAGGCCGTTCAGTTGCGCGATGCGGAGCGCCACGACGAGCGTCGATGTGAGACCGAGCTTGCGTCCTTGTTCGCCAAGGGAGCGAGACGGTATGGCGGCGCGAAGCTCGTCGATCGACATCTCGCCGTCGCCGATCATTGAGCGAATGCGTTCCGCAGTGCGGTCGATCTCCTTCGCGTCGACGTCGAGCTTCTTGAAGCGATCGGCGAAGGCGCGGCGTCCGGCGGCGAGGGCGAGCGAGACGTCGTCGACGTGCACGAGCATCATCGATTCGCGAACGGCGGGCACTTCGAAGACGTCGCTTGCATCGCGCAGCAGCTGTTTCGTGCGCGCACGCAGCGAGAGATGCACGCCGGTACCGCCGGCGGTGTGAATCCAGCCGGCGTCGCGCACGACGTCGGCGACGCTCAATCCGCGCTCGAGCGGAAGGAGCTGACGCGCGAGCCACTCGTCGTGCATTACTTGAACTGCGGCAATTTCACGCCCGGCTTGAGAACGGGCGCGAAGAGATCGCCGACTTTGGCGAGGCGATCGGGCATGTTGCGGATGTTGAATTTCAGCGGGTCGAGCTTCTTCGTCACCTCTTCCCACTTCAGCGGCGCGGAGACCGGCGCGCCGTCGATCGCGCGCGGCGAATACGGCGCGACGATCGTCTTTCCGTACGCGTTCTGCATGCAATCGAGGTAGAGCCGCCCGCGGCGTTTCGCGAGCGAGCGCTCGACCGTCATCGTCGGCACTTCCTTCGCCACCGCCGCTGCGATGTTGCAGGCGAACTCGCCCGCTTCTTCGTGCGAGTAACCGCGCGCGATCGGTACGAAGACGTGAATCCCGCGCTTGCCCGACGTCTTCGGATAGCTCGGAAGCTCGAGATGCTCGAGCAGTCCGCGCATGACGATCGCGGCGTCGACGGCCTGCTCGATTCCCTTCCCTTTCGCAGGATCGAGATCGAAGACGATCCAGTCGGGCGAGTCGAGCGAACCGATGTGCGAGTGCCACATATGAACGGTGAGCACCGACATCTGTCCGAGCCAGCGCAGCGCGTCGACGGAATCGACCACGAGATGCTTCACGGTGCCGCTCTTCGTCGTGCGCGTCGGCGTGTCGACGGTCGTGAGCCAGTCGGGCGCATGCGGACCGACATCCTGGTGAAACCACGATGCCTCGTGAATTCCCTTGTTCCAATGCTCGAGCGACAGCGGCCGATCGCGAAGAGCGGCGAGCATCGGCCCCGAGACCCGCTCGTAGTAGTTGATGACTTCTTGCTTCGTGATTTTGTCTTTGGGGTAGACGACGCGATCGGGGTTCGTGATGTTGACGAGGCGAGGAGGCGAGGAGGCGACACGGCGCGCAGGCGCTTTCGATTTCGCCTTCTCGCCTCCTCGCCTACTCGCCTGATCGCCTTTCAAAGGCTTTTCTCGCACCACTTCCTTCACCCCCTTGTCGGGCCGCAATCCGAGAAAGGCTGGATGGCGGAGCTTGTTGTCACTGGTCCACTCGGTGAATGCGACTTGTGCGACGTAGCGCGGGTTGACCCAAAACGCGTCGCGAAAGCGCGGGGCGTCTTTCGCCGGCGAGTGATCGATCCCGTCTTTCGCGAGCATGGTCAGCAGCTCGCCGCGCATCTTCACGGTGAATCCCGTTCCGACTTTGCCGCCGTAGTGGAGCTCGTGGTCGTCGCCCATGTAGCCGAGGTGGAGGGCGCCGATCTCGCGGGTGCTGGCGGTGCTGGTGTTGTAGCCGATGATCACGAGCTCCTGCTCGTTGAGCGCTTTCAGCTTCACCCATTCTTTGGAGCGGCGTCCTTCGTAAACGGACGAGCGGCGCTTGCCGATGACGCCTTCCCAACCGCCGCTCTTGGCGATCTTCAGCGCTTCCACGCCACTCATCTCGAGCGGCTGCGCGAGCTCGACGCCTTTCGGACGTTTCTTCAGAAGTTTTTCGAGGATGGCGCGGCGCTCGACATAGGTCTTCTTGCGCTGGTCTTCGCCGTCGAGCCAGAGGATGTCGAAGATGAAGATGCGCTCGGCGTGCGCGCCGCCCTGGAGGAGTTGAAAGCGCGGGACGCCTTTCTCATCGACGGCGACGATCTCGCCGTCGAGGACCACTTCGCTGCATTTCAGTTTCGACATCGCTGCGGCGACGGACGGGAAGCGCGGCGCGAGGTCGATCTCGTTGCGGCTCCACATCGCCATCCGCCCGTCGACGATCGCGGTGATGGCGCGGAAGCCGTCGTATTTCAGTTCGTAGGCCCAGTTGCCGTTGTCGGGCGGCGGCTCGTCGACGAGCGAGGCCAGCATCGGCGGGAAGACGCGGCGCAGGAGCTGCTCAGGCGTTCGAGCCATCGTTCATCATCACGTCGCGCACTTCGTCGAATCCTTCCTCGATCGAGGGCGCGACGAGCTTCTTCTTGGTCATGAAGATGGCGACGTCGGGCACGCGCGCTTTCCCCTCGCGTTGGCGGTTGCGCATGATCGAGGTCGGCACATGCGGCTCGAAGCCGATCGCGATGACGCGCGCGCCATGCTTCTTGCCGGCAGCGATGAGCGCCGCGCGCGACTCGCGCGTCGGATTGGTGTTGTCGACGACCACCGATCGTCCCGATGCCAGCGCTTCTTCGGCTTGCTTCATCTGCTGCGCATCGCGGTTCCGCACGTTCGCCATCAGGTCTTTCGAAATATGCACGTGCGTTGCCGCGAAGTGCTTCTGATAGTACGTCGTCTTGCCCGAGCCTTGCAGTCCGACGAAGATGATCAACTCGAGCTTCGCCATGACGCTACGATACCGTGCAAGGAGCTGACCGAATGGAAGAGATGAAGACGAGAGCGGCCGCGATTGCGCAGGAGATGAAAGCCGCCGGCGAGACATTGCCGGCCGACGTGCGGAAGCGCTTCGTCGAGTTGCGCGCGGACTTGGTCCAGCGCGGCATCTACGATCCGGTGCTCGTGCGGTTCGACAGCGCCACCGCGCCGCGGGCCACGAATTCGGAGATTGCGGAGCAATTGGAAAAGATCGCGGGATAGTACTGAGTAGTACTGAGTACTCAGTACTGAGTACTGGGTACTGAGGCTCAGAGCTCATATTCAAAACTCAGTACTCAGTACTCAGTACTCAGTACTCAGTACTCAGTACTCAGTACTCAG
>JADMIO011618478.1_pt1 | contig 15211 bp, 14 predicted proteins | sample 8958161 | NCBI WGS metagenome assembly JADMIO01 (sample SAMN16585339, study PRJNA669376) | soil metagenome | isolation source: Crop rotation soil | place: USA: Cullars Rotation, Alabama | collected 2011 | reverse complement strand
ACCATGATCCGGGCCGCCGCCAAGAATTATCAGGACGTGGCGGTCGTGGTCTCGCCGGCGGATTATCCCGCAATCGCCGGCGAACTGCAGCGCAACGGAGAGCTCTCGCTCGAAACCAAATGGAGCCTCGCTCGCAAGGCGTTCCGCACTACGGCCGCTTACGACACCGCCATCAGCGGGCGGCTCGATCGGGTGGAGAGAGCCGAAGCGTTGCCCGAGACGCTCTCGCTCGCAGGACCGAAGCTCATGGACCTGCGCTATGGCGAGAACCCCCATCAATCGGCCGCGCTCTACGGCAAAGCGGGAGTGGGCATCGCTGGCGCGAAACAACTCCACGGCAAGGAACTCTCCTATAACAACCTGGTGGACCTGGATGCCGCCTGGCAGCTCGTCTGCGAATTCGCGAATCCCGCTACCGCCATCATCAAGCACACCAACCCCTGCGGCTGCGCCGAGCAGGCAGACTTGGTGGAATCTTACCGGAAGGCGTTCGAGTGCGATCCGGTCTCGGCGTTCGGCGGCGTGATCGGCTTCAACCGGACGGTGGATGAAGAGACCGCGCGCGAGGTCGCCAAGACCTTCATCGAGGCCATCGCCGCTCCTGGCTATACGCCAGAGGCGCTCGCCGTCCTGACCGGGAAGAAGAACCTGCGGCTGATGGAGGTCGCTCCCGGCATGGATCCGCTCGTCGTGAAATCCATTTCCGGCGGCTATCTCGCCCAGACCGCCGATGCGGAGGGTTTCGATCGCGCCGGGTGCGTGGTGAAATCGCAACGGCCGCCGACGGAAGAGGAATGGACCGCGCTGGCATTCGGCTGGAAAGTCGCCAAGCACGTCAAGTCCAACGCGATCGTCTATGCGCGGGCGGGACAGGTGGCGGCGGTGGGCGCCGGGCAGATGAGCCGCGTCGATTCCGTGAAGATCGCCGCGATGAAAGCAGTCCTGCCTCTGACCGGGACGGTAGTTGCGTCGGACGCGTTCTTTCCCTTCCCTGACGGCGTGGAGGAGGCGGCCCGTAACGGCGCCACCGCGTTCATCCAGCCCGGCGGATCGGTGCGGGATCAGGAAGTGATCGAGGCGGCGGACCGGCTGGGCGCTGCGATGGTGTTCACGGGGGTGAGGCATTTCCGCCACTGACGAACAGTTCCTGCGGGAGGCGCTGCGACTGGCGGGGGAGAGCCAGGGAGAAGTTCCCGTGGGGGCGGTGGTAGTAGTCGGCGGGGAAATCGCAGGCCGCGGATCGAACTGCCCAATCGTCCGCAATGATCCCACTGCCCATGCCGAGATCCTGGCGCTGCGCGAAGCGGCCGCGAAAATCGGGAATTACAGGCTGGAAACCGCGACCCTTTACTGCACACTAGAGCCCTGCGTCATGTGCGCCGGCGCGCTGGTGGCGGCGCGTATTCAACGTCTGGTATTCGGAGCGAGAGACCTGCGATTCGGCGGAGTGCGCAGCAAGTTCCGGATCGCCGACTCCGACATCCTGAATCACCGGATGGAAATCGTCGAAGGAGTTCTGGCCACTGAATGTGTAGAACTCCTTCGAAACTTTTTTACCGCGCGGCGGTGAATTCGCCTAGAAGTTCAGGCGCATCACAAACTCGATGATGCGGCCGCCCGGATCGTTGGTGTTCGACGTATCGCGGTAGGCGCCCTGGGTCTGCCCGAAGGCCGACCCGATGGTCGTCGTCGTGGTGATTCCGTTGCCTGGACCGGCGGTCGTTCCGAACAGCAGGAAGTTCGTCCGGTTAATGAAGTTCAATGCCTGGGCGCGGAACTCAAGGTTAAAGCGCTCGTTGATGTGCGTCTTCTTCACCACGCTGATGTCCCACTTCTGCTGCCAGGGACCGTACAGGAAGATCGAGGAGCCGAGTTGGCCGGCCGTGTTCGCCGGTCCGATGTAAGGCGCGTTCGGGTCCAGGTTGGCCAGCGTCTTGCCGCCGGTCTCGAAGGCAGCCAGGGTATTATCGATTAGGGGCTGCGGCAGGTAATATACCTGGCCGATGCCCTGCGCATTGGTGGTCTTGCGGATCGACATCATGGACTGCAACTGGCTGGTCGTCAGGTTGTGCAGGACGACGCCGGAATCGGCGCCGTTGAAGGTCGCGCGACCGCTCAGGAGCTTGATGGGAGAGCCCGATTGGATGCGGGTGACCGAGGCCAGTTCCCATCCCTCGATGACCTTTCGCGCAACCGGGTTGCCCAGGTTGCCGAGGAAGCGCCGCTTCGAGCCGAAGGGCAGCTCATAGATCCAGTTCAGCTTGATGCCGTGCCGGATATCGAATGGCGACGGTCCCTTGTCCAGCCCGACATTGCGGAAAGTGGTGAACCCACCGCCACGGCCCTGACTCAACTCGTTGGAAATTCCATGGCTCCACACGTAGCTCGCCTGGAACAGCAGGCCCAGAGACATGCGGCGCTTGGCCTCGATTTGCAGGCTGTGATAGTTGGTGTCGCCGCCGTTGACCACCAGGTTGGCCGCCGAGTTAATTGTGGGGTTCACCTGGAACATGTTCACGGGATAACCCGCGGCGGTCAGGCGGTTGAGGTTGGTGGCGGTAGTGGCGAGGGTATTGCCCAGCGCGCCGACTTGTCCCTGCACCAGGCGCGTAGCGGTGGTCTGATCGGTGACGGTGCCCAACCCGGTTTGAATAATCGGAATCGCCCGCTGTCCGGGCAGTCCCTGGTTGCCGTAATTGGTGCTCTTCAGATTGGTGGTGGAAAGCTGCGAGACATTCGAGACGCCGTTGGCGATCGCCAGGTTGTTCTGGGCCGCCTGGAAGTCGGCAAGCAGGCCATTTTCGAAGACGTTGACCTCATTCATATTGGTGGTGCGCCAGAGGTCCGTGCCATGGTTGCCGACATAGCGGAACTCGATCACGGTGTCCCGTGTCAACTCGCGCTGGAACCCGAGATCCCAGCTCTGCACATATCCGACCTTCAGGTTCGGGGAGAACTCGTTCAAGCTGGTTCCCACTGGCGCGTTCTGCGGAAATGCCGGCGTCGAAGCGACCGTGCGCGAGGGCAGCGTGGGATTGCGGAACAGCACCGATCCGGGGGCGCCGAACTGCGCCGGGAACGTGTTCGGATCGACGCTGGTGGACACGGTACGGCCGGAATTGCCGCCCCACACCGAGAAGGTGCCCGCATCTTCGCGGATCGAGCTGATCGCATATCCGGCGCGCAGCACGCTCTGTCCGGTGCGTCCCAGAATGCCGCTCAAAATGCCGGAGGAGGATTTCGGGATCTGCCAGGCGAGTCCGATGGAGGGAGAAAGCCGGCCCATCCCTTCGTCGTACGCCGGAGTGCCGGGCGCGACCAGAGTCAGCACCGGCACGGTTCCCTTCAACACGCCGGGCGAGAAAAGGTTGCCAACCCCGGAGACGCCCCAAATGCCCTCGTATCCCGGACGGGTATAGACGCCATCGAGATTCTGCGGCGGATTCTGTTTATCCCACCGCACGCCGTAGTTCAAGGTGAGGTTGGGATGGAGGCGCCAGGCATCCTGGAGATAAAGACCGAACTGCCTCTGCTGATTGTGGGTGATCGGCTGGTTCACGCCGTACGTCCTGGTGTCAGCCCCGAGCACGACCGAATTGGTGATGCTGGAGACGCGGCCCGTCAGCAGTGCGTAAAGGGCGCCAGCGTCGCTCAGGTTGGTGGCGGTAGCGCCGGGGAAATTCGCGGTGGTGAAGATGCTGGTGGCGCCCGTGTTGATGGGATCGTTGGCGGCGAGACCGAAATTGATTCCCGGCACGAATGGGGCACCCGTGGTCGCGGTGGTCCAGATGTTGACCTGGGTGAAGCTCCCGCCGAAATTCCACAGGTGCGAGCCCTGCGCGAACGTCATGTTGGCATTGCCCTGCTTGAGCGGAGTATTGCGCCGGGACTGGCCGGTCACGCGGAAGGGGTTGGTGGCGAAGCCGAAACCGGGGGAGTAACCCCTCCACTGCGCGAAGTCGGCCGCCGAAATCCCGTTATTAAAGATGACCGTGCCGCCGGTCAAGCCGAACCGAACCTCGCTGGTAAGGCGCGGCGTCAGCGTCGACCGCAATGCCGCGACGGCGGAAAACGCGATCCCGCCCTGATTGCCCGGCTCGGTCCCGTTCAGGACGTTCTGCGTGCCGGGGAAGATCGGGCTGGCGGTTCCGATATTGACACCGTCCGGCCGGCGGATATTCGTCTGGTAGTTATAGATGAACTCAAGATGGTGCTTCTCGGTCACGTTCCAGTCCATGCGCATGGTCGGGAAGTTCCGGTTGTTGGCGCCTTTGCTCTGGAAATCGAGATTGTTGCGGTTGTAATCGTTGTTACTGGAAATGCGGCTCTTTAATCCGGGCTGTCCCGTGACCAGCGAGTCAATCTGCGTCAGGGTCTTCTGCAGGATCGGGTCCGGCGTCGAAGGAAATCCCGCGGCAGCGGCCAACTGGTACAGGTTCACCGTGCGAACCGCGCCGCTGGCGCTGTAAGTGAACAGGCCGTTGATTGCGGCGGGCGTCAATACCGTGCCGGTCGGCTCGGTGTAGGTCTGGGGCAGGCGGAACGCCTCAAACGCGCCGAAAATAAACAGCTTGTTGCGCTTGATCGGTCCGCCGAACTGGCCGCCGAACTGGTTGAAGACCAGATGGTCGCGCGGCTGGCTGTTGATGTTATTGAAGTAGAAGTTGGCGTTCAGGTCCTGATTGCGGTGCTGCTCGAACAGGCCGCCGTGCCAATCGTTGGTGCCGGCCCGCGTCACCATCTTGACCTGGTAGGATCCCTCGGCGTTGCTGTCCGCGCCTTGGGATGCGCTGCTGACGGTCATCTCTTCAATGGCGTCCGCGCGCGGGAAGATCGCGTTGAAAAATCCATCGCTCGACTTATTGGAGTTGTCCTGGATGTTGATCCCGTCCAGCGTCACGTTCATAGCCGCTTGCGGCAGCCCGTAAACCGAGGTGCTGCGCGGCACGCCGGGAGTCGCACTCCCCGGCTGGGTGACGATCAGTTCCGTCAGGTTGCGGCTGGTGAAGGGTAACTCGTGCAATTGCCGGCCAACCAGGGTGGAACTTACGGTGGCGGTCTGAGTCTGCAGGATCTCCGCGCCGCCGGCCACCTCGATGGTCTCCGCCACCGCGCCGACCTCCAGCGTGGTGTTGACCGTCGCCGGTACGCCGGCGTCGATTTTGACATTGGTCACGGTCGCGGTCTTGAAGCCGGCGTGGGAAATCGTCACGTTGTATTCGCCGGCAGAGAGGGAGGGCAGGTTCCATGCGCCCCTTTCATCCGTTACAAGGCTAAAATTTTGACCGTTTTGCGAGTTGACGACCTTCACCTGACAGGCGGGAATCGCGGCGCCTTGCGAATCGGTGACCGCGCCCTCCAATCGGCCGGTCATGACCTGCGCTTCAGCAGACATGACCAGTGCAAATAGAATCAAGCATTTAGCAACGGATCTCATGTGCCTCCAGTCCTTCCGGACTACAATTGTGTGCAGAAGTATTCGAACCCTGAGAGTGGCTAACATCTTAACCGCGGCGACCGGAGGGGTCAATAGCTCTGAGGTAAATACACGGGATTAACCTGCCCCGGCGACGCGGCAGAATTCCGTCAGGTGACATTTCTTTGCCGCCCGCCGCGGTCCATTTTATTCATTCGAAACGCTTTTACCGCGGCGGCAAAACTGCACCGGGCAATCGCATGTTAGGTCCTCTGGCTGGACACATTGAACGTTACATGGATCTGCTGAGCGCGCGGCAGAAGCTGGTGGCCTCCAACATCGCCAACCTGGATACGCCGGGGTATCACACGCAGGACATCGACTTCCAGGACGAATTCCAGAGCGCCATGGGCGGAACGCCCCGAACGGTGGAGGCGCGCGGGCTCCCGGTCAAAAATGATGGAAATAACGTCAGTCTCGACCGGGAATCGCGACTGCTGGCGGAGAACGCGCTTCGGTTTCAGGTTGCCGCCACCCTCATGAAGGGACAAATCCGCGAGGTGCGCGCCGCCATAGAGGAGGGCAAGAACTCATGAGCCTGTTCTCGGCGCTTTCGGTCGGCGCCTCCGGAATGGCCGCGCAGCGGATGCGCGCCGAACTCCTGGTGGAGAACCTGGCCAATGCGGAGACCACCAGGACTCCCGATGGAGGTCCGTACCGCCGCAAGGACGCGGTATTTGAAAGCCAGGACGCCACCGGCCCGTTCTCTTCCATTTTCGAAAGCCAGTTGCATGCGGCCGGCGGCGTCGCGGTGAGCGATGTCATCGTCGATACACGGGAACCGGAGCGGCGGTACATGCCCGGCCACCCGGATGCCGATCCGGACGGCTACGTGGCCTTCCCTCGGATCAATCCCGCGGAGGATATGGTCGACCTGATGGGCGCCTCCCGCAGCTATGAAGCGAACGTCGCCGCGATCGGAGCGGTAAAAGATATGATCGTCCGCTCGATAGACCTGCTTCGATAGGGTGTAAATCATGTCGCTGCCGATCGCGCCCATTTCAGGAATCCCCCCGATCGATTCCATTCGGCCAGTCGGCCAGAAGGCCGCCGGCGGATTTCAGGACGTTCTCGCCACCGCGATCCAAAGCGTGGAGGCGAGTGGCAACCAGGCCTCCGCATCCATCGGGAAATTCCTTTCGGGGGACGGCGAAGAGCTGCACACCACCGTCCTGGCGGCGCAGCGGGCGGAGCTGGAATTCAGTATGTTCCTGCAGGTGCGCAATAAAGTGGTCAATGCGTATCAGGAAATCATGCGCATGCAGATGTGACAGGCTCAGGTTTTTCGCGAGCTCTGCCGATCACTGTGACGGGACATGAAGCGGCTGTTCGCCAATCTCTCGATCCGGCAGAGGATCAGCATCGCAGTGGTGGCGATTGGCGTTCTTGCCGCCCTGCATGCCCTGGTCCGCTACCGTCAGGAGGCCGATTTCCGGCCGCTGTTCACCGGGGTCTCGCCGGAAGATGCAGCGGCGATCGTGCAAAAGCTGAAGGAGGCCGGGATGGATTACCGGCTGCCGGAAGGTGGAGGCTCGGTCCTGGCGCCGTCGGCTAAGCTGGCTGAACTGCGGCTCAGCATGGCCGCCGCCGGACTGCCTAAGACGGGACGAATCGGCTTCGAGCTGTTCGACAAAACCAACCTCGGAGCCACCGAATTCACCGAACACATCAACTATCGGCGCGCGCTCGAAGGCGAACTGGAACGCTCCGTCATGTCCATGGCGGAAGTCGAACAGGCGCGGGTCCACCTGACCTTCGCCAAGGATTCCGTCTTTCTGGAATCGCAGCAGCCGGCCAAGGCCAGCGTTCTGATCAAACTCCGGCCGGGCGCGCGGATGGCGGCCCAGAACGTGTTAGCGATCGATCATCTGCTGGCGAGCGCCGTGGAAGGCCTGTCCCCGGATGCCGTTTCGGTCCTGGATATGAACGGCAACCTGCTCGGCAGGCCCAAGCCTCCCGGGTCGCTGGACGGTCCCGAGCCGTCGGAGGCGATCCTGGACTACCGGCACAAGCTGGAGGCAGACCTCCTTGCGAAGATTAACTCCACGCTCGAGCCACTCCTGGGCGCCAACCGGTTTCGCGCGGGAGTGTCGGTAGAGTGCGATTTCTCGGGGACGGAACAGAGTGAGGAGATCTTCGATCCCACACGGTCGGTGATGGCGAGTTCACAGAAGACCGAAGACAGCTCCGAAACGCCTACCGCCGCCGGAGTGCCCGGCACGGCATCGAGCCTCCCCCGCCCCACGTCGCGGCCGGAAGGCGGATCGAAGGCCGTATCGCGGGTCACCGAAAATGTCATCTACCAGACCACCCGGACGGTGAAGAAGACGCGGCTCCCGGCGGGCGGCATCCGGAGGATGTCACTGGCGGTGATGGTCGATCAGGAGTTGCGTTGGGAGCCCGAGGGCAAAGGCTATCGCCGCGTGCTGACGCCGCCCACCCCCGAAAAGCTGAAGATCATCAAAGATATGGTGGCGGGAGTGACCGGATTTACCGCCGAGCGCGGCGACCAACTGGTGATCGACACCTTGCCGTTCGAAACCACGTTGCAACTGGAGCCTCCCGGCGCGCCTCAGACCTCCACGCCGGCGTCGCCATCCTCTCCTGCCATCTGGAGACCCGTATGGGACAAGCGAACGATGATCACAGCGGCCGGCGCGGCGGGTGGACTGCTTCTGCTGGTGATTCTGGGGCTGCTCCTCCGGCGGCGGCGAAAGCCCAGGGCGACCGCAGTACAGGTGAGTGGTCCGGCTGAGCTGGCGGCGCCGGAAAACGCGGCCACCAGCGAGGCGGGAGAAGCCATCGAGTCCAAGCTGGCGGAGCGGGACGCCCTGCAGCAAAAGCTCGAAGCACAGGCCCTCCATTCATTGAAGCTCGCGCCGGTGATTACCAAGACCTCTGAGATCCTGGCCAAACATCTCCGCGAAAAGATCAGCAAGGAGCCTGAAGTCTCCGCACAGATTCTTCGCGCCTGGGTTCGTGAGGAGGAGCCGGAAGACTGACGGCAGATCCAAAGCATGATTCTGAACACCACCAAGTCGGAACCGGAAAGCCTTTCGAGCCTTCGCAAGGCCGCCATGCTGCTGATCGTCCTGGGAGAGCAGACCAGCGCCGAGCTGCTCCAGCAATTGGCGGAAGAAGAGGTTCAAAAGGTCAGCCGCGAGGTCGCCCGCATCACCGCCATCTCCACGGACCAGGCGGAATCCATATTGAACGAATTCCATCACGTCCTGGCGGCGGGGGAATACGTGGCGCGCGGCGGTATGGAGTATGCACGCAAGCTTCTGACCCGCGCCTTCAGTCCGGATCAGGCAAAGCGTCTGCTGGACCGGCTGGCCAAAGCTCTGGGAGCCGAAGCAGCGTCTTTCGACGCGATTCAAAAGGCCGACCCGCAGCAGCTCGCCAAGTTCATTCACAACGAGCACCCGCAGACAATTGCGCTGGTGCTCTCGCATCTCAGCGCCAATCAGGCCGCTTCCCTTCTGACGTCGTTGCCGCTCGGGCTGCGGTCGGACGTCTCGTTGCGAATGGCCAGCCTGGACCAGATCTCTCCGGAGGTAATCCATAAAATCGCCGGCGTGATCGGGCAGAAATTGAAGGCGCTCGGGGAGTTCAGCCGCGAGTCATACGGCGGTGTGCGCGCCGTGGCGGAGGTATTGAACCGGCTGGATTCGAACTCCGGCCGTGAAATCCTCGAACATATCGAGCACCACGATACCAATCTGGCGGAGACTATACGCCACCTGATGTTCGTCTTCGAAGACCTCCTCCTGATCGACCCTCTCGGCCTGAAGGAGGTGCTGGGGAAGATCGATCGAAAGGTGCTGACGATTGCGCTCAAGGGCACCAGCGAACAACTTCGGGCGCAGGTGCTGGGATGCCTCTCGCAGCGCGGCGCGGAGATGCTGAGGGAGGACATGGAGGCGCTCGGGCCGGTCAAGATCAAAGAGGTGGAGGCGGCCCAGCAGCAGATTATCTCGATGGTCCGCCAGCTCGAAGCGGAGGGCGCGATCAGCCTGAAGGGCACGGTAGGCGAGCAGTATGTCGTGTAAGCTACTGCCTCCGGATGACGCGCGCTCCACGCCTTCGATCTCGTGGCGTCAGGTGGGAGGAGCAAGCCCCGCCGCCGAGCCGCAAAGCAATGGTTCTCCGCCGGATTGGACGGCGAGTCTGGACGAATTGAGAGCGGAATTCGAACAGCGCGTGCGCGATGCCCGGACGGAGGGGCGGCGGGAGGGAGAAGCCTCCGCGGTTCGCCGCACCGAGTTCGAAGTGAAAACCGTCATCGAGCGTCTGGGTCGCAGCATCGACGAGATGGCGGATTTACGGCCGCGGCTGCGCGCCCAAGCCGAAGCCGATATCGTGAAGCTCGCGCTGGCTATCGCCCGCCGCGTGTTGCGCCGCGAGCTCAGCACCGATCCGGAAGCCCTCACCGGCATCGTCGGCGCCGTCCTGATCAAACTCCAGGGGATGGAGATCTGCCGGGTTCGAACGCATCCGGCGCACGTGGGGCAGATCGCCGAATGCCTGCGCAATCGGCTTCCGGCCTCCACCATTGAGGTCGTTGCCGAGCCTGGCGGCGAGTTAGGCGCCGCGATCTTTGAAACCAGGCGCGGAAACCTGGACGCCTCCCTCGACACGCAGCTTCTCGAAATCGAGCGCGGACTGGCGGACCGCCTGCGGAGCGCGCGATGAGGGGCGGAATCTCCATCGCGCCCTATCTGGATGCACTCGAGGAAGGCTGTCCGTTCCGATGGACCGGGCAGGTGACACAGGTAGTGGGGCTGCTGATTGAATCACGCGGACCGAACGTGGCCATCGGCGATTTTTGCGAGATCCACACCGGCGCGGGCAAATCCATCCGCACCCAGGTGATCGGTTTCCGCGACGGCCGCGTCCTCTCCATGCCGCTGGAGGAGATCGACGGGCTGCAACTGGGAGATACGATGGTGGCGCGTAGTGGCGATGGGCGGGTAATCGCCTCACCCCAACTTTTGGGCCGGGTGATCGACGGTTTCGGCCGGCCCATGGACGACGGGCCGCCGATCGAAGGCGGCCGGCCCTATCCTTTGTATGGCACGCCCGGCAGTCCGCTCGATCGCGCGCACATTACCGAGCCGCTGGTCACCGGAATACGCGCGATAGACGGGCTCTTGCCGTGCGGCAAGGGGCAGCGCATCGGCATTTTCGGCGGCAGCGGCGTCGGGAAGAGCACCCTGCTGGGCTCGATGTCGCGCCATAATTCGGCGGACGTGACTGTCATCGCGATGATTGGCGAGCGCAATCGCGAAGTGCGCGGCTTCCTGGAAAACGAGCTCGGTCCGGAAGGCCGCAAGCGATCGGTGGTGGTGTGCGCGACATCCGAGCGGCCGGCGCCGCTGCGGGTGCGGGCCTGCTTCGTGGCGCTGGCCGTGGCCGAGTACTTTCGCGATCAGGGGGCTAATGTGCTGCTGGTAATGGACTCGGTCACGCGCCTCGCCATGGCGCAGCGGGAGATCGGTCTGGCGGCGGGCGAGCCTCCCAGCCAGAAGGGATACACGCCTTCGGTGTTCAACCTGCTGCCGAAGATTCTGGAGCGGGCCGGCAATTTTGGCAAAGGATCGATTACCGGCTTCTTCACCGTCCTGGTGGAGGGGGACGATTTCAATGAGCCGATCTGCGACGCCGTGCGCGGCATCCTGGACGGGCATTTCATTCTGTCGCGGCAACTGGCCGGGCAGGGCCACTATCCCGCAATCGACATTCTGAACTCCGTCAGCCGGCTGGCGTCCCATATCGCCTCTCCTCGGCAAAACGAGGCGGCTCGACAGATTCGCGAGGCGCTCTCGGTTTACCGCGACGCCGAGGACTTGATCCAGTTGGGCGCTTATGTGTCCGGGTCCAATCCGGCGCTCGACACCAGTCTGCGATTGCGCCCCGAAATGCTGGCGTTCCTGCGCCAGGACCATCGGCAGAACGAAAGTATCGAAGCCACTATGTCGCGGCTGGAGCAGCTCGCCGCCGGGCTGCAGCCGGGAAAGCAGATGCTGGCACCCCCAGCGTCCAAGGGCCAGGGACAGTAAATGGGCCCTTTCCGATTCCCGCTCCAAAAGGTGCTGGAATGGCGACAAACTCAGCTCGAGATCGAGGAATCGCGCTTCCGCCAGGCCTCCGCAGCGGTAGCCGAACTGGACCGCGCCGGCGCCGCGCTCGAAGCCGCGGCCCTCGGCGCCGAGATGGAAGTGCGGCAGCGCGGCTCCCTGGCAGGACGCGACCTGCAGGCGTTGGGCGCATTTCGACTGCAGGCCCGCAAGCGCCAGCAGGAGGTCGCCGTACGACGGGCGGAGTCCCAGCGGAAACTCGCGGAGCGCCAGGCCGCGATGTTGGAAGCTCGCCGACGATGCCGCCTGCTGGAGCGCCTGCGCGAGAGGCGTCTGGCGGAATGGACCGCACAGCGCGACCGTGAACTCGAGGCGCTCGCGTCCGAGTCATTCCTGGCCCGGTGGGCCGGAGCGCACCCCTATAATGAAGTGCATGACCCCTGAAACGCTCGCCGCCACCGCTCCGCCTCCCGTCCCACTCACTGTCGAAGGCGCGAGCGTGCTGCACCAGATGATGCGATTCCGCCGCCCCGCCTGGCGCACGCTCACGCCGGAATCCCGCAAGGAGATTGTCGACGAGGCGGTAGGGCTGCTAACCGACCGCGAGCGGTTCAGCGACGGCCGTCAGACCGCCGTCTATTCGCTGCTGGGGCACAAAGGCGACTTGATGTTCGTGCATTTCCGCCGCAGCTTCGAAGAACTGGATGAAGCGGAGCGGGAGTTGGCGCGGCTGCGCCTGAGCGATTATCTCGAGCCCGCCCACTCGTACCTCTCCATCATCGAGCTCGGGCTCTATGAATCCACGTCCAAGGTGTATGGCGAACTGTTCTCCCAGGGAGTCGCCGCCCATTCCGACGAATGGAAGGCCGGCATCGAAGCCGCGCTCGACCGCTCGCGCAAGGCGATGGCGCCACGGCTCTGGCCTGAGATCCCTCCGGCCAAATATCTTTGTTTTTATCCGATGGACCGCAAGCGCGGCGAGTCAGTCAACTGGTACACCGAGCCCATGGCCGATCGCGCCCGCATGATGCACGAGCACGGAATGGTCGGCCGCCGCTATGCCGGCGAGGTCCGCCAGATCATCACCGGCTCCATCGGGTTCGACGACTGGGAATGGGGCGTGGACCTGTTCGCCGAGGACCCGCTGGTCTTCAAAAAGCTGATTTACGAAATGCGCTTCGACTACGTCAGCGCGGTCTACGCGCTCTTCGGCAGCTTCTTCGTCGGAGTGCGAACGCCGTCAGCGGACCTCGCGCGCATCCTTTAACGCGGCGTCTCAGGAGTCACTTGACCGCTTGCTCACACGCGCGGCTCTGATTACGGCGTCTTCTCCCCGTGCGCCGCTTTGCTGCGCAAGTGCCGGTAGAATCCCAGATCTTCGCCGGTCAGCATCTTGGTCGCGAAAATAATCTGGCCGGTGTGCAGGGCGAAATGCTCCACCACGTGGTAGATCGCCTCCAGCACCGAGACCTCGTACTTCTGGACGGTGATTCGCTCGGCGAGGCGATCCGCAGTCACGGCCGTCATGACCGCCGCGGCATCCTCAACCGCGGCCCCCAGCCGCTCCATCAGGACCGGGGTTGTGACGCCGCCCCGCGCGTCGAACTCGGCATCGCGATCGCGAGTATCGGGCCGGCCGCCTACTCCCGCGACGATCCACTGCCGTACGTTTCCGGAAAGGTGCAGCACCAGGTTTCCGACGGCGTTCTCATTATCTCCGCCTCGCGCCCACACCTGCTCCTCTGTAAGGCGGCCCAGGCAGGTCGCGATGCGCTGCTGATATTGCCGCAGCTTCTCGATCGAGTGATCGAGAAACTGCCGATCGAGAGCGGCCTGCATCGTTCACCTCTTCTTCGCGCCGGACTTCTTGCTCGCGCTCTTTTTCGTAGCGCTCTTTTTTGTGGCGCCCTTCTTGGCCGAACTCTTCTTCGCGCCCGACTTCTTGGAGGCAGACTTCTTCTTCGGGATCTTCGCGCCCGCCTCGCGCGCCTCGCTCAAACCGATGGCGATTGCTTGCTTGCGGCTTTTTACCTTACCGCCCTTGCCGCCTTTACCGGACTTTAACTCGCCATGCTTGTACTCATGCATGACCTTCTTCACTTTGCTACGGCCTTTGGTGCTGGAACTCGATTTCTTAGTTGCCATGGATTCTCCCTTACAGGAGTATATCCCTCGCCCGCACGCGCTTCTTAGAAAAAGTGAGAATCCTACGGAAGGAATCGCACGCTCGGCTATCCTGAAAAGGATGACGGAACCGATTCACATCATCGGCGGAGGGCTCGCGGGCAGCGAGGCGGCGTGGCAGGTTGCGCGCCGCGGATTGCGCGCCATCCTGCACGAGATGCGGCCGGTGCGGCGGACGCCCGCCCACCAGACCGATCGCCTGGCCGAGCTGGTCTGCAGCAATTCGCTGAAGTCGGAGCAGGAGAACAGCGCGCCGTGGCTCCTCAAGCAGGAGTTGCGCAGACTCGAATCGATGGTCCTGAGCGCCGCGGAAAAAGCGCGCGTACCGGGCGGCCATGCCCTCACCGTGGACCGCGAGATCTTCTCGCGGGAAGTGACATCCGCGATCGAAGCCGAGCCCCTGATCGAGCTGCGGCGCGAAGAGGTGACCACGGTTGCCGAGGGCGCCGTCACCATCATCGCCACTGGACCGCTGACCAGCGACGCGCTCGCGCAGGAGATCCAGCGTCTCACCGGCTCCGACCGCCTTTTCTTTTACGACAGCATCAGCCCCATCGTGGACGCGGAAACCGTGGACACCAGCATCGCCTACTGGGCGTCGCGCTACGGCAAGTCGTCGACCGGCACGGACGATTACCTGAACTGCCCGCTCGATCGTGAGCAGTATGAAAGATTCGTGGACGAGCTATTACGCGGCGAATCGGTCTCTTCTCACATCGCCGAGGACGACACGCCGTATTTCGAAGCCTGCCTGCCAATCGAGGAGATCGCGCGCCGCGGGCGCGATACGCTGCGCTTCGGCCCTATGAAGCCGATGGGGCTGAACGATCCGCGCACGGGCAAGCGGCCGTGGGCCGTGGTGCAGCTCCGGCAGGAAAATCTGCGGGCCGGCAGCTTCAACCTGGTGGGCTTTCAGAATCACCTCAAATTCGGCGAGCAGGCGCGCATCCTGCGAATGATTCCGGGACTGGAGCACGCCGAGTTTCTCCGGTTCGGCCAGATTCATCGCAACACTTACATCAACGCGCCTGCCCTCTTGACCCCCACCCTACAGCTCCGCTCGCGGCGGGAAATATTTTTCGCGGGCCAGATTTCGGGCGTCGAAGGTTACGTGGAGTCGATCGCCACGGGATTGCTCGCCGGGATGCACGCCGCGGCGCTCGCCACCGGCGGCGAGGCCCAGCCGCTCGGTCGCGAAACCGCCCTCGGTTCGCTCTGCCACTACGTCTCGGGCGCGGACGCCGCGCATTATCAGCCGGCCAATATCACGTTCGACCTGCTGCCCCAACTCGATGAGCCCACCCGCCTCAAGCTGCGCCACGATAAGAAGGCGCGCCATGCGGAAGTCTGCCGCCGGGCGCAGGAGGCGCTCGAGCAGTACCTGCACTCGTATGTCTGATCTCGACGCGCAGATCGATCGCTACATCCAGGAGCTCGTGCGCGGCGGGTCTTCGCAGCACACAGTAACGGC
>JADMIO011127014.1_pt1 | contig 15212 bp, 12 predicted proteins | sample 8958161 | NCBI WGS metagenome assembly JADMIO01 (sample SAMN16585339, study PRJNA669376) | soil metagenome | isolation source: Crop rotation soil | place: USA: Cullars Rotation, Alabama | collected 2011 | reverse complement strand
CGCTTTACAGGAATCCGGCGAATGGCCGCGACGAAGTGGTCCTTGCCGATGTGCGCCACACGGCCGTGTTGATCGGCGACTCCCAGGCCATGCCAAAAGACTCATGGCCGCAAAGGGGAATTTCGGCGCTTGGGTACAAGTTGCACGTGGTCGGCATGGGTGGCACGGGCTTTGTGGCCTCCAACGGCAAGACAGGGAATTATATCGACGCCCTGCAGCGGGGGGACTGGCTGCTCCCCTACGGTGATCCGCCGCTGATCGTGGTCCAGGGTGGCGGCAATGACGCCACCCAAAAGGCCACAGACGCCCAAATCACCAGTAACGCCGACCGCCTCCTCGCCGCGCTCAAGAAACGCTATCCCGGCGCCCGGCTCGCAATGATCGGAACGTTGGCCCGCGGAGCCGGCAACGGTGGTGGCCGCCGTTCAGAGGTGGATGCACTTTTGGGCCGTATCGCCGCCAAGCACGCCATTCCATTTGTCAGCACGGGCGATTGGTTGACCCGTTACGATGCCGTTGCCGACCTACAGGACGGCGTCCATATGAAGCCCTCGGGACACGCGAAGCTGGGCAGTGTTCTGGCGCGGGAGTTGACCGCACTTGGCCTCACAGCCCGCCCGGACACGGATTCGTCTGTTTCACCCCAATAACGGCCGTTGTGGGGCCTGCTTTGCGCCCTTTATGGGTGATTTGGCACGCAGAGCAGGCCTAACAACGAGTGCTTAACGGCAAGAGCCGGTGGTTCCCACATGTGGGAACCACCGGCTCTTGCCGTTGTCTCGTCAGCAGAGAGACGACGCCGATCAGGCCACCGCGGGCGGCAGCAGCAGCGAACCGCCAGGAATGGCATCCAACAGGGCCTGCGTGTAGGCCTCGCGCGGGTTGTCGAAGACATCGTCCGTGCTGCCCGTTTCCACGAGCTGGCCCTTTTCCATGACGCAGACGTGGTCAGCGATCTGGCGCACGACGGCGAGGTCGTGGGTGATGAACAAGTACGTCAAGCCGAGGTTGTCCTGGAGATCCGCCAGAAGGTTCAGCACTTGGGCCTGGACCAGGACGTCCAAGGCCGAAACGGCTTCATCACAGATGATCACTTCAGGGTCCAGGGCCAACGCACGGGCAATGGCAATACGCTGGCGCTGCCCACCAGAGAGCTCATTCGGATACCTCTGCATCATGGACTGCGGCAAAGCCACTTGGTCCAACAGCTCGCGAACCTTCTTCTCGCGGCTAGCCGCATTTCCGATCTTGTGTACCCGCAGAGGCTCTTCGATGGTTCGGAAGATGTTGTACATCGGGTCCAGGGAGCCGTAGGGATCCTGGAAAATCGGCTGGACGCGGCGCCGGAACTTGAAGAGGTCCTTACCTTTGAGTCCAGCCGTGTCGACGCCGTCGAACACAATCTGGCCCTCGGTGGGCTTCTCAAGTTGAAGGACCATCTTGGCCACGGTGGATTTACCTGAACCCGACTCCCCCACGATCGCCGTGGTGGTTCCGCGCTTGACGCTGAAGCTGATGTCGTCCACAGCAGCGAAGTCCGAGGTCTTGCCCAGGCCCTGCCGGAGCTTGTAGATCTTGCGCAGGTTCCGGATCTGGAGGACCTCGTCCGTTGCATGCTTCTTAATTGCCGCGACAGGCGCCAAGAGGTCGCTGGCCTCCACGCCCAGCTCCTTCGCTACCTGAATGCGGCGGGAGGCGAGCGAGGGCGCCGATTCCACGAGGCGCTTCGTGTAGGGGTGCTGCGGGTTTTGCAGCAGTTCCAGTGAAGGACCCGCCTCCACAACGTTGCCCTGGTACATCACGACTACTTTGTCCGCGCGCTCGGCAGCAAGGCCGAGGTCGTGCGTGATGAGCAGCACCGATGTACCGAGCTCTGTAGTCATTTTGTCCAAGTGATCCAGGATTTTGCGCTGGACGGTGACGTCCAATGCCGAGGTAGGCTCATCCGCAATCAAGAGCTTGGGCTGGCAACTCAGACCGATAGCGATAAGAGCCCGCTGCCGCATACCGCCGGAGAACTCGTGCGGATACTGCTTGGCTCGCCGCGCAGCATCCGGAAGACCCGCCTCCGCCAAAACGCGGGCGACGTCTTCGGGTCCGTCCGGACGACCGTTGGCCTTGAGGGTCTCGCGAACCTGGTAACCGATCTTCCATACGGGATTGAGGTTGGACATTGGGTCCTGGGGAACCATACCGATGTGGCTACCGCGGAGCTCAATCATGCGCCTTTCAGGTGCATGGGAGATATCCTCGCCATCCAGCAGAATCTGCCCACCCGAGACGCGTCCATTGTTCGGCAACAAGCCGATGGCAGCCAGGGCCGTCGTCGACTTTCCTGAACCGGACTCCCCGACAATCGCGACGGTTTCGCCGGGCATGATGGTTAAGTGGGCGTTTTTGACGGCCTTCACTTCACCCGAGCCAGTCTTGAAGGTGATGGCCAGATCCTTGATTTCCAGGATTGGCCGTACCTGTGCCGTGACTTCATTGATTCTTACGTTGGCAGAAGCCATGTTCGCCTCCTTAGCGCTGACGGCTCTTGGGATCAAGAGCATCGCGAACGGCGTCGCCAAGCATGATGAAGCTCAGGACGGTGATGGACAGGGCGGCTGCCGGATAGAGCAGGATTCCGGGGTTGGTTCGAATAGAGGCATTGGCCGCCGAGATGTCGTTGCCCCACGACATCACGCTCAGCGGCAGGCCGACACCCAAGAAGGACAATGTGGCTTCGAGGACGATGAATACGCCAAGTTCCAGCGTGGCCAGAACAATTACCGGAGCCAGGGCATTTGGCAAGGCGTGCTTGACCAGCGCCCCGAATTTGGAAACACCCAGCGAACGCGCGGCGGTCACGAAATCAGCGTTGCGGACCTCAAGAACGGCGCCGCGCGTAATACGGGCCATCTGCGGCCACGCCAGCATGGATATGGTGATGACGACGGTCCAGACGCCCCTGTTTTCCCGGAAGAACGGCAGCTGCGTGATGACGAGGGCGCCCAAGATGATGGGGAGGGCGAAAAAGATGTCACCCAAACGGGCCAGTACAGCATCGAGCCAGCCGCCGTAGTATCCGGCCAGTGCACCCAGGGTCACACCGATGACGATCACGCAGAGCACAGACAGGACACCCACGGACAGTGAAGCTTGCGTGCCATGGATGACACGCGAATAGACGTCACAGCCTTGCAGCGTGAAACCGAGCGGGTGTCCGGAAGTGGGTCCTGCCTCCGAGTTGGCCAACTGACAGTCGCTGTCGGGCGCAACGCTCGTAAACAGGCCCGGGAAAAGTGCGACGGTCGTCAACAGAAGGATCAGCAGCGCAGAGATAATGAACAGCGGGCGCCGGCGCAGCTTGCGCCAGGCATCGGCCCAAAGGCTGAGGGGCGCCTGTTCAAGCTTGACGGTGTCCGTGGCCTGCAGCGGAGTCTCATCGATTGGGGCGACGAAGTGTTCGGTGTTACTGGTCATAGCGGATCCTCGGGTCAAGCCAGGCGTACAGGAGGTCAACCAGGAGATTGGTGACAACAAAGACAAGAACAAGGACACTGACGATCACAACGATGGTGGGGCCTTCGCTGCGCTGAATGGCTTGGAAAAGCTTGTTGCCAACTCCCGGGACGTTGAAGATACCTTCGGTGACAATTGCACCGCCCATGAGGCCACCGAGGTTCGCACCGAGATAGGTCACCACTGGAATCAGCGAGTTCCTCAGAATGTGCGCCATCACGACGCGCGGGCGGGAAAGCCCCTTGGCCGTTGCAGTCCGCACATAGTCGGCGTTCATGTTTTCGCTGACTGATGCACGGGTCAGGCGCAGCACGTACGCGAACGAGACGAGGCCCAGGACCACTGCGGGCAGGATCAGGTTGCCCCAGTCGGCGTTGGCCCCAACGGTCGGTTTTGCCCAGCCAAGCTGGACACCGAACACGAGCTGGAAGACAAAGCCGAGGACGAACGTGGGAACAGCAATGACCACCAGTGAGGCGACCAGGACGGTGGAGTCAAAGAGCTTACCCTTGCGCAGACCGGCGAAAACGCCGAACGCGATGCCGAAGACGGCCTGGATAATAAGTGCTTCAACAGCGAGCATCGCGGTCACCGGGAATGCCCTTGCAAGCGAAGCTGCAATGGGTTGTTGCGTAAAGTCAACGCCGAGGTTGAAGGTGAACAGGTTCTTCAGGAAGATCCCGTACTGCACCCAGAACGGCTGGTCAAGGTTGTACTGGTTCCTCAGTGCGTCGATGACGCTCTGAGGAGGTTGGCGATCGCCGAAGAGCGCTGCGATGGGGTCACCGGGAAGGGCGAACACCATGTAGTAGACAAGGAGTGTGGTTCCCAGGAAGACGGGAATCACCTGGAGGAGCCTACGCAGAATGTAGCGGACCACGGTTCACCCCGCTCTCTATGGACGGTTGTAGGTGTGTCATGTTTGCCTTCCTGCCGAAGCAAGCAATTGGGGGCCCGGCACGATGGCCGGGCCCCCATGCCTCACGGCAAGTTCAGATCCTGAGGACTACTTGGCCTCGATGTTGTAGTAGAGGATTCCGCCGTTCCAGCCGGTCTCGGCCTTCACAACGTTGTTGCTCCACACAATCGGACGGTTCAGGTACCACAGGGGCAGGCCGGGGAGATCCTGGAACAGGATTTCCTGTGCCTTGTTGAACTTGGTATTGGCGTCTTGAGGCGTCTTGGCCGCAAGGCCTTCCTTGAGCAGTTTGTCGAACTCCGGGTTCGAGTACTTCTCGTAGTTCGACGATGCGTTGGTTGCCCACACCGGTCCAAGGAAGTTATAGAGCGACGGGTAGTCACCCTGCCAGCCAGAGCGGGTCAGGCCCGGGAGTGACTGGGACTTGCGCAGGTCCAGGACTTCAGCGAACTTCGCGAACGGCTGGATTTCGGCTTGGATTCCGAGGTTGTTCTTGAAGCCGTTGGCCACGGCGTCGATCCATTCCTTGTTGCCACCATCGGTGTTGGAAGCAATCTGGAGCGGCTTGGAAGCATCGTATGGCTGGATCTTTTCAGCCTGCGCCCAAAGGTCTTTAGCCTTCTGGACATCGAACTTCAGAACATCGTTGCCCGGGATCTTGTCGCTGTAGCCATCCAGCACGGGTGCCGTGAATTCAGTGGCAGGGGTGCGGGTGCCGTTGAAGATGACCTTGGTGATCTCCTCACGGTTGATGGCGTGGGACAGCGCCTGGCGGCGCAGCTTGCCTGCTTCGCCCTGGAAGTTCGGGTTGTAACCCGGAATGTTCAGGGTGGAGTTGTTGGCAACCGGCTTGGTGGAGTTACGATCCTGAAAGTCCGTGGTGTACGTCTTCAGTGCGTTCGATGGCAGGACGTCGGTGACGTCAAGGTTGTCCGCCTGGAGATCTGTGTAAGCGGGACCCGGGTCCGTGTAGAACTTGAAGGTCACGCCACCGTTCTTGGCAGCTCGCGGACCGTTGTAGTCAGGGTTCTTGACCAGCGAGATTGACTGGTCGTGTACCCAGGAACCATCCTTGGCGAACTTGTAGGGGCCGTTGCCAACCGGGTTTTCACCGAAAGTCTTCGGGTCTTTGAGAGCAGCGGAGGGCAGCGGGTAGAAGGCGGAGTAGCCCAGACGCAGTGACCAGTCAGCCTCAGGCTGGGACAGCTTCACCGTAATAGTCTGGTCGTCTTTGGCTGCCAGACCGGACATCGTCTGAGCCTTCGGTGCTGGAGTGGAGGTCTTCTTGCCGTCGGCCCCGGTGGTTTCATTCACGGCGCTGACATCGGCATAGCCTTCGATGGACTCGAAGAAGAAGCCGTTGTTCTGGAGGTTGGTGCTCAGCGCTGCAAAGTTCCAGGAGTCAACGAACGTCTTGGCTGTGATTTCCTCGCCATTCGTGAACTTGGCACCGGACTTAACTTTGATGGTCCAGTTCTGCGAGTCCGTGGTGTCAATGGATTCGGCCAGCGCGTTGACCGGCTTGCCGCTGGCATCGTAGGCGCGGAGGCCTTCGAACAGCAGCTCGACAACGCGGCCGCCGTACACCTCGTTGGTGTTTGCGGGAAGCAGCGGGTGCTGCGGTTCGTTGCTGTATGCGGTGATGACCTTGTTGGGGTCGGCTGCGGCAGAGCTGTTCGTGTTGCTGCCGGAGCCACCGCCGCAACCGGTCACTGCGAGGGCGATTATTGCCGCTACGCCTAGAGCTTTGGAAGTGCGCGAGAAACGCATTCCGCCTCCTATGAGTCGTGGAGTTGATCAGGGGTAATTTGTGATGACCCCCAGGCGCGGACACAGCTTTCCTACTGTGACGTTGCCTACATGTGTGTGTAAGCCTACCCACATTGTGTCCAGATGTTGGGACTCGCTGGCCAAACTGTAACCGTTCCGCAACCTCCAGATGCCTAAACTGGCGGGAATTTCAAGTCAAAAGCTACTCGGTGGTAATATTCGCTGTCTGACAGCAGGACAAGCCGTTTTAGGCGCAAAAAAAGAGCCCCGGTTCATGTTCTGAACCGGGGCCCTTGAGAATCTCGCTAGCCGGGCAGCGTCCTGGTTTTAGACGTTAAACCGGAACTCCACCACATCGCCGTCGGCCATGACGTACTCTTTGCCTTCGATGCGGACCTTGCCTCGGGACTTTGCCTCAGCCATGGAACCGGCGTCGATCAGGTCATCGAAGGAGACAACCTCGGCCTTGATGAAGCCACGCTGGAAGTCAGAGTGGATCACGCCAGCGGCTTGGGGCGCGGTGTCGCCCTGGCGAATGGTCCAGGCCCGGGTTTCCTTGGGACCGGCGGTGAGGTAGGTCTGCAGGCCAAGGGTGTGGAATCCAACGCGGGCCAGCTGGTCCAGGCCGGACTCGCTCTGACCGTTCATTTCCAGCATCTCGCGGGCTTCTTCCTCGTCCAGTTCCACGAGGTCGGATTCGAGCTTTGCGTCCAGGAATACTGCGTCAGCAGGAGCAACCAGGGCGCGCAATTCTTCCTGCTTTGCCGGATCACCAAGAATGCCTTCATCGGCGTTGAAGACGTAGATAAAGGGCTTTGCAGTGAGAAGTCCGAGCTCCTTGAGGTGCCCCATCTCCAACTTGTCGCTCTTGATCGAAGAGAAGATGGTGTCGCCGCGTTCCAGAACTGCCTGGGCAGCCTTGATGGCGGCCAGTTCGGCTGCTTCGCGCTTCTTGATCTTGACTTCTTTTTCGATGCGAGGGATCGCGTTTTCGATGGTCTGAAGGTCTGCCAGGATCAGCTCGGTGTTGATGGTCTCCATGTCGGAGCGCGGATCAACCTTGCCGTCGACGTGGATAACGTCGGGGTCATCAAATACGCGGACGACCTGAGCGATGGCCTGTGCCTCGCGGATGTTGGCCAGGAACTTGTTGCCCAGGCCTTCGCCCTCGGAGGCGCCCTTCACGATGCCGGCGATGTCCACAAAGGACACAGGAGCGGGAAGCAGCTTCTGGGAACCAAAGATCTCCGCCAGCTTGGCCAGCCGGGGATCCGGCAGGTTAACGACACCGACGTTCGGTTCGATCGTTGCGAACGGATAGTTCGCAGCAAGCACCTGATTGCGGGTCAGTGCGTTGAAAAGAGTTGATTTGCCGACGTTGGGCAGTCCGACGATGCCAATAGTAAGAGCCACGAGCATTTATTCTACCCGTTGCAACCATGCCCACGCTTGTTCGCACCGCAAGAGCACGCCGTCAACGGCCCTGTCGGCTAAAACTGTCGTACCCCTGTGACAGGGTTGCCATATGGATGGATTTGGATTGGTTTTGGCTTTGCTCATGCTGCTGATCGGAGCGGCAGTGGGACTCAGTACGGCATATGTAGTCTTCCGACGCCGGGCGGCCGGCTTGGAACAGGACTTCGACGCCGCTTCGTCGCGCCTTTCGGAGGTGACCGCCCAGCTCGCAGCCGCCGACGCCGAACGCCGGCTTCTGTTCGCACAGAACCGTGAGCTGAGTGAATCAAGGACCTCAGACGGCAGCGTGCTGCGCGCCTTGGGTCCCGTGGCCGAAAAGCTCACTGCCGTACAGCAGCAGGTCTCGCTCCTTGAACGCGACCGGGTAGAGCAATACGGTCAACTTGCCCAGCAACTTCAGGACGCCAGGCTGTCCGACGAACAGCTTCTGCGGTCCACGCATGCCCTTGCTTCGGCACTGCGGTCCAACAGCGCCCGCGGGCAATGGGGCGAGGTTCAGTTGCGCAGGGTTGTCGAAGCCTCCGGAATGCTCCGCCACGTGGATTTCCATGAGCAAGTGCACTCAGGCCGGAACGAGAACACGCTGCGTCCGGACCTTGTGGTGCAATTACCGGGCGGCAAGCAACTCGTAGTGGATGCCAAGGTCCCCCTGGCTTCATATTTGGCGGCGCAGGAACAGCTGCACGGTGAAGGCTCGATGGGTGAAACGGTCATGTCAACGGCCAACCATGATTCCAAGACCCTCCTGGCACAGCATGCAAAGGCACTCAAAGCCCACATCGATGCCCTGGCGGCCAAGAAGTACTGGGACATTCCCGGCAACTCCCCGGAGCTCGTTATCTGTTTCCTTCCCGCGGAGTCGATTTTGGCCTCAGCCCTTGAAGCCGATCCGGCGTTGCTGGAGCATGCCCTTTCCCGCAACGTCGTCCTGGCCTCGCCGGGAACACTGCTGGCGGTTCTCAAGTCGGTGGCCTTCACATGGCGGCAGGATGTCTTGACGGACAGCGCCCACGAACTCTTCGAACTGGCCAAACAGCTTTACGAACGCATGGGCACGCTGGGCGAGAATGTCGGGAAGCTCGGAAGCTCCTTGAAGACATCGGTGGATCGCTATAACGCGATGGTCGGCACGCTGGAGGCACGGGTACTCCCCACCGCCCGCAAACTTAACACCATGGACGACGCCGGACTGGCCACGCCCATGTCCGTCGAAGCAGTCCCCCGGGCTCTGGCCGCGCCCGAGCTGCTCGCAGTGGACTCCGAGGAGTCTGCAGCTTAAGAGATGCGGCTTAGGAGACGACCACGGCCTAAGACATCCCTACGGCCGTAGGGATCTGCGCCTTAACAGGACAGGCCCGCTGTGTGAGCTTCCCAAACGGGTGGCTGCCACAGCGGGCCTGCTAAACACATCTAGGACAAGTACGTCTAGGACGCAGGCCGGTTCCCACGGCCACCGAGGGCCCGGGTCACGTCGCCAGCCTTCTTCAGGGTTGCCCGCAGTTCCTTCGGCAAAGAGAAGAGAAGGTCTTCCTCGGCCGTGACAACTTCCTGGACTTCGCCATAGCCGTAGTCCGCCAAAAGCCGGAGAACGTCCTGCACGAGTACTTCGGGGACGGAAGCTCCGGAGGTGACACCAACTGTTGCCACGCCCTCGAACCAACTTTCATCCACCTCATTCGCGAAGTCCACGCGGTACGAGGTGCGTGCCCCATACTCGAGAGCCACTTCAACCAGGCGCACCGAGTTGGACGAGTTGGCCGAACCCACCACAATGACCAGGTCAGCCTGCGGAGCGATTTTCTTAATGGCCACCTGCCGGTTGGTGGTGGCATAGCAGATATCGTCGCTGGGCGGATCCTGCAACGTGGGGAACCGGTCCTTGAGCAGGCGGACGGTCTCCATGGTCTCGTCCACGCTCAGCGTGGTCTGGGAGAGCCAGATGGTCTTCTCCGGGTTCCGCACGGTGACTTTGTCTACCTCGTGCGGGCCGTTGATGATCTGAATGTGTTCCGGGGCCTCGCCGGCTGTTCCTTCGACTTCCTCATGGCCCTCGTGGCCAATGAGCAGGATGTCGTAGTCCTCCTTGGCGAAGCGCACCGCTTCACGGTGGACCTTGGTGACAAGCGGGCAGGTAGCGTCAATGGTGCGAAGACCGCGGTCTTCGGCGGACTGGACTACGGCAGGGGAAACGCCGTGGGCCGAGAAGATCACCAAGGCGCCTTCAGGAACCTCATCAGTTTCTTCTACGAAAATGGCGCCTTGCTCTTCGAGGGAGCTTACGACATGCACGTTATGGACGATCTGCTTGCGGACGTAGACAGGCGGTCCGTAATGTTCCAAGGCTTTCTCCACAGCAATGACGGCCCTGTCCACGCCGGCACAATAGCCACGCGGAGCCGCCAGCAGAACCTTCTTGGGTCCAGTAACCGGGGCCGCCGCCTGAACCTCTTCCGGTGATCGCCGTCTGCGGGGCACCGTGGGCATCGGAATGGAAACTGCTGTGCTGGTCATCCCTCCATGCTACCGGCCCGGCACCTGGCCGCTGGCAGAAGGTGACCGCCGTCTCGCGGACAGGATCCAAGCGATGACACCCAATGCCAGGAACCCACCGGACACCACAGCAGCGATGCCAATCCAATCACCAAAGCCTGTCCGGGCTGCCGAAAAGAACTCCTGCTTGAACAGCTCTGCAACACCATTGGCGCTGGAGAGGCTTCCCATCAGTCCGCCAGCCCAGTCAACCATCGCCGACCACAGCGCAGCCAGCACCAAACCGCCGAGTCCGAGGAAGACAAATACTATCGAGCGGCGACGCGCTGCAGCGACGGCCAACAGCACCGACACCATTGCACCCAGGGCGGCGAGCCACCAAAGCGGCGCGAAGGCCGCCACCCGTTCCACGAGCAGCTTCTGCGAGGGCTCGCCCATGGTCACGAGGCTTTCCGCCGGGACCTCAATCTGTAGCCCGCTGGCTGAGGACAAATGGTCGCGGATGAGCCTGACAAGGGGGCCGATGTCCAGGAGCAGGGCTGTATGCGATACCGTCTCCTCCGACTGCTTACCGCCTCCGAAGTTCAACCTATGACTGTTCCGGGCCGTTTCCTCCCATGCTTTGGGGTATTCGGGCCATGACTGCACTCCGGAAGCAGCTCCTCTGAGGACATCCGCAGCCACCGACTTGAGCGGCTCCGGAAGATCTACGGAGGACTCAAAGTTCCCCACTGCGGCTGTAGCAAGGCGGCTTTGGAACTCTGGATCTTTGCCCAACGCGCCAGCCATCTGGACGAAACCGTCCTCTTTGACCACGTTGACGTCCGCCCAAGCAGCCGGAACTGCGACGGCCGTGAGCAACAAGGCAAGGACCACTGCCACCGCGGAAATGAAACTGCGCAAAAGTCATCCTCGGGGTAAGGGGCCAGTGCCACCATCCTAGGTCTGTCCACAGGATAGGAAAAATGTCCGGGTCCAGTGCTAAAGCTATGGATAGAGTTGGAAGGCCGGCCCAAAGATCGAGTGGCACGGATCGAGTGGCACGGACCGAGTGGCACGGACCGAGTGGCCTCGACCCCCGGCCGCACAGCTAGCGAGGATATACACATGCAGGTAAAAGCACGGACCACCCATGGCAGCTGACGCGACCCCGGAATCGACGCTGCCAGGAACCGCTGCGGAGACCAGCCCGGATAATCCCTGGCCGTTGCAGTTGCTGTCCCGGAAGCTGAAGGCCCACATTGAGCGCGCGCCCGCGGCGTGGATCGAAGGCCAGGTCATTGAGTTCAACCGCCGAGGCGGAAATGCTTTCCTGACGCTACGGGACGTCGATGCTGAGATTTCATTGCCGGCATCCGTATGGTCCACAGTCCTCGATCGCCAGAAAATACCCATTGAGCGTGGTTCCCGGGTGGTCGCCCTGGTCAAGGCCGACTTCTGGGTCAAAACCGGACGCCTCAATATGTCCGTCAAGGACATCCGGCCCGTGGGCCTGGGTGATCTCCTCGCCAGGATCGAGCGGCTGCGTCAGGCCCTGGCCGCAGAAGGCCTGTTCGCTGATTCCCGGAAACGGAAGCTGCCCCTGCTCCCACACCGGATTGGACTCATCACCGGGCGTGACTCGGATGCCAAGAAGGACGTCCTCCGTAACGCGGCATTACGCTGGCCGGCTGTTGAGTTCGACGTTCGCGAGGTAGCCGTCCAGGGCAACACGGCAGTTGCCCAGATCATTGCCGCGCTCAGGTCTTTGGATGCCGACCCGCACGTGGATGTCATCGTCCTTGCCAGGGGTGGTGGCGCGTTGGAAGATCTTCTGCCGTTCAGCAATGAGGACCTGATCAGGGCTGTGGCCTCAGCAACAACACCAGTGGTTAGCGCCATTGGCCACGAAGCAGATCGTCCAATCCTGGACGACGTGGCTGACCTGAGGGCTTCGACACCCACCGACGCCGCGAAACGCATAGTCCCCGATGTCAGCGAGGAACTTGCCATGGTCCGCCAGGCCCGGGACCATCTTCGCCGAAGCATCGGCCGGATGGTGGACAGGGAGACGGACCGGCTCCATGCCCTGAGGTCGCGGCCCGTCCTTGCCACACCCGACACCATGGTCGCAGCCCGGTCCGAGGACATCACCCGCCTTCAGCGGAGGTCTCATGCCGCCGTCAGTACTGCAGTGGTCCGGGCGCTTGACCAAGTCCACCACCTGCGCGCCCAAGTGCGGGCATTGTCTCCGCAGAAGACCTTGGACCGCGGCTACGCGGTGGTCCAGATCGTCGGGGAAGACCAAGCTGGACACACGGTAGTCAGCAGTCCGGAACAGACTCCGGAGGGCACGGCGCTGGCCATCCGAGTGGCAGAAGGCCGGTTCAGGGCTGTCTCCACCGGCCAGGCACAAGTCGCCGAGCACTGATTTCGCAGCAGCATCTACACGGCACATATACTCACCATCGAATGCGAAGGACCACCATGACCGAGAACACTCCCGCAGCATCTTCACCGGAATCCTTGGATTCCCTCAGTTACGAGGAAGCCCGGGAACAACTGGTGGCGGTGGTGGGCCGATTGGAAGCAGGCGGCGCCAGCCTTGAGGAATCGCTGGCGCTATGGGAGCGCGGCGAGGCATTGGCAAAGCGTTGCGAAGAATGGCTTGAGGGCGCCCGCAAACGCCTGGCAACAGCCCGGGGCGCCAACGACGCCGGAGCTGCCGCCGGCACAGACTAGCCTCGTTGACGGACCCCACAACGATCAACGGCGGCTACGCCGCCCAGCATGCCCTTACCGCCAGGGATTCCTCAACGGCCCAGGACTCCCCTACCGCTCGAGGTTGCCCTAAAGCTCAGGATTCCTCAACCTCAGGATTCCTCAACAAGGGCACGTTCCGCAGCGACGTCGAAATCCGCCTTTGGCCAGTCCAGGAACAAGCCCTCCAAGGCGTCCAACAGCAACTGCTGGACGGCGATCCGGGCGTACCACTTCTTGTTCGCCGGAACAACGTGCCACGGGGCGACGTCCGTGGATGTCTTCTCTAAGGCCGTGTTGTAGGCATCCATGTAGTCATCCCAGAACGCCCGCTCCGCGAGATCGCCCCGGCTGTATTTCCAGTGTTTGCTGGGATCATCAAGCCGCGCAAGGAGACGCTTCTTCTGCTCATCCTGGCTGATGTTGAGCATGACCTTAACGATGGTGGTTCCCTGCTGGGCCAGCCTGGACTCGAAGTCGTTGATAGCGGCGTAGCGCCGTTCCAATTCCGCGGCGTCCGCCCATGCGTGGACGCGGTGGATCAGGACGTCCTCATAGTGTGAGCGGTCGAAGACTCCCACCATCCCAGCGGCAGGTGACTCTTTCTCGATCCGCCACAGAAAGTCGTGCGACTTTTCCTCCTCAGTGGGTGCCTTGAATGCCTTCAGCTGCACGCCCTGCGGATCCATTGCCCCCACAACGTGGCTGACGATGCCACCCTTGCCGGCAGTGTCCATGGCCTGAAGAATCAGCAGCAGCCGCTTGTTGCTCCCGAACTTCCCCTCTGCAAAGAGCTTTTCCTGCAGTTCGGCGAGCCTGGCGTCCTGTTCAGCCAGCAATGACTTGCCGTCGGCCTTTGCTCCGGCGTAGCCAGGCGTGGCTTGGGGATCAACGCTGGCCAACGAAAAACCTGGCCCAACCTTCAGCACCTTGGCTGGACTCTCGGCGAACTCAACTGCAACGGGCATGGCTTGCCTTTCTGCCTGACGCGACCTCGTGACGCGGCCATGGACCACAGGCTAGTTCCCGGGGTACCTCGACAGGAAGTCCGCCATGCGGCCAATTGCCTCTTCAATATCCTTGACGTTAGGCAGCGTCACCATCCGGAAGTGGTCCGGCCGCACCCAGTTGAAGGCACGTCCGTGGGAGACCAGGATCTTCTGCTCCTTCAGCAGGTCCAGGACGAACTTCTCATCGTCCCGGATGTGGTAAACCTCTGGATCCAGTTTGGGGAACAGGTAGAGAGCACCCCTGGCCTGCTGCGTGCTGACACCCGGAATAGCGTTCAGGAGATCGTATGCCTTGTTGCGCTGCTCAAGGAGCCTGCCACCGGGGAGGATGAGATCGTTGATGCTCTGGTAGCCCCCCAGCGCCGTCTGGATGGCATGCTGCGCCGGGACGTTTGCGCACAAGCGCATATTGGCCAGCAGGTTGATGCCCTCAAGGTAATCGGCAGCATCCTTCTTGGGACCCGAAATGGCCATCCAGCCAGCGCGGTAGCCGCAAACACGGTAGGCCTTGGACAGTCCACTGAACGTCAGGCATAGAACGTCGTCCCCGGTTAGTCCGGCAAGGTTGACGTGGACGGCGTCTTCGTAAAGGATCTTTTCGTAAATTTCATCGGCAAACAGGACCAGGCCGTGCTTTTCAGCCAAAGCAACAATCTGTTTGAGCGTGTCTTCGGGGTACACGGCTCCCGTGGGGTTGTTCGGATTGATCACGACGATGCCCTTGGTCCGCGGCGTGATCCTGGATTCCAGGTCCGCAAGATCAGGTTGCCAACCCGACTCCTCATCACAGAGGTAGTGCACGGGCCGGCCACCGGCCAAGGCAACGGAAGCCGTCCACAGCGGATAGTCCGGCGTGGGGATCAGGACTTCATCGCCATCTTCAAGCAGGGCCATGAGGGACATGGTGATGAGCTCGCTGACCCCATTGCCGAGGTAGATGTCATCAACGTGGATGTTCTGGATTCCGCGGGTCTGGTAGTACTGCGAGACGGCCGTTCGGGCCGAGAAAATACCGCGGGAGTCGCTGTAGCCCTGGGCATTGGGCAGGTGGCGGATCATGTCCACCAAAATGGCGTCAGGCGCTTCAAAGCCAAAAGGAGCCGGGTTTCCGATGTTCAGTTTGAGGATCCGGTGACCCTCTGCCTCCATCTGCTGGGCGGCCTGAAGAATCGGTCCACGGATGTCGTAAAGGACATTATGAAGCTTGGTGGACTGCTTGAAATTCGCCATTCATCAAATATGCCACACCGGTGATGGACTTCAGCTGAGACTTAACTCACACATACGACGACGGCGGTGAC
>JADMIO012713230.1_pt1 | contig 15213 bp, 13 predicted proteins | sample 8958161 | NCBI WGS metagenome assembly JADMIO01 (sample SAMN16585339, study PRJNA669376) | soil metagenome | isolation source: Crop rotation soil | place: USA: Cullars Rotation, Alabama | collected 2011 | reverse complement strand
CTTTCCCCATGATCCTGTTCGTCCTCGCGGCGATCTTTGCCGGCTTCATCGCCACCCATGATCCGATCACGACGAACCCCGCTTCCTCGCTCGCCGCCCCGAGTTCCGCGCATCTTCTCGGCGCCGATTTCATGGGGCGGGACATGTTCAGCCGCATCGTGCACGGCGCGCGCATCTCGCTTGCCGTCGGGCTGGGGTCGACGCTGCTCGGCTGCGTTCTCGGCGTCGCGCTCGGCCTCGCCTCAGGGTTCCTGCTCGGCTGGTTCGACCTCATCCTGCAGCGCATCATGGACATCATGCAGGCCTTGCCGCTGCTGGTGATGGCGCTCGTCATGGCGGCAGCGCTTGGCCCGTCGCTCGAGAACACGATCATCGCGATATCCATTCCGGTCGTCCCGCATGTCGCGCGCGTGATCCGCGCCAACACCCTGTCGCTTCGCGAGGTGCCTTTCGTAGAGGCCGCCCGGGCGCAGGGGATGAGCGAGCTGCGGATCGCGGTCCGGCACGTAATGCCCAACACGCTCGCGCCCGTGATCGTCCTTGCCACGGCTCAGCTGGGCTCGGCTCTCCTGACCGAGGCATCGCTCTCTTTCCTCGGCCTCGGCATTCCTGAGCCTTATCCGTCCTGGGGGCGCATGCTGTCCGAGTCCGCAGCCGAATATGTGCGGACCGCGCCCTGGCTGGTGATCTTTCCCGGTCTGGCGATCAGCCTTGCGGTCTTCGGGACCAACCTCTTCGGCGACGCCCTTCGAGACATTCTCGATCCGCGGGAGCGGAGCTGATCCATGGTGACCGCGGAAGTCGACGCGACCGAGACGCGGTCCACGCTGGTCCCACACCCCGCGAGCGGCGCTGTACTGGAGGTGGAGGACCTGCAGACCTGGTTCTATACGCGCCAGGGCATCGTCAAGGCCGTGGACAAGGTCTCGCTGTCGGTCCGGCGCGGCGAGACACTTGCCGTGGTCGGCGAGTCAGGCTGCGGCAAGAGCATCACCGCGCTTTCGATCATGCGGCTGATCCAAAGCCCGCCCGGACGGATCGTCGGTGGAAAGGTCCGGCTGCAGGGACGGGACCTGCTGACGCTCGATGAAGCGGAGATGCGGAAAATCCGCGGCAACGAGATTTCCATGATCTTTCAGGAGCCGATGACATCGCTGAATCCCGTGCTGAACATCGGGCAGCAGGTTGCCGAAGCGGTGATCCTGCACCAGGACCTGTCGCGGCGGGCGGCCATGGACAAGGCGGTGGAGATGCTTCGGCTGGTGAAGATACCGGATCCGGAACGGCGCGCCAGGGAATATCCGCATCAGCTCTCCGGCGGGATGCGGCAACGAGCGATGATCGCAATGGCGCTGTCCTGCAACCCGAATGTGCTCATCGCGGACGAGCCCACGACGGCACTGGATGTGACGATCCAGGCCCAGATTCTGGACCTGATCCTCGAACTCCAGCAGAAGCTTGGCAGCGCCGCGATCCTGATCACCCATGACCTCGGCGTGGTGGCCGAGACGGCGCAGCGGGTGATCGTAATGTATGCCGGCCGGAAGGTGGAGGAGGCGGAGGTGGGCGAGTTGTTCACCGAACCCCTGCACCCCTACACGCGCGGCCTGATGGGCTCGATCCCGCGGCTTGCCACGATGGCAGGCGGGGAGAAGGCGGCGCGGCTCAAGGAGATTCCCGGCATGGTGCCGGCCTTGAGCAATCTCCCGCCCGGCTGCGTCTTCGCACCCCGTTGCGAGCACGCCACCGAACTTTGCCGGACGGAGTATCCGGCCTATCGCGAGATGCGGCCCGGCCATTGGGCTGCCTGCTGGTACGCCGAGAAGTTCTGCAGAGGAGCCGATGTCCGCGCCGACCTCTGAATTGGAGCGGCCGCGGGCCGAGCAGCGCGCGGCCGCTTCGCCCGTGCTCGAAGTATCCGGCCTGAAAAAGCACTTTCCGATCAGGAAGGGGCTGCTGGGGCGAACCGCCGGACATGTTTTTGCGGTCGATGGGGTCAGCTTCAACGTCAACCGTGGTGAGACCCTGGCGCTCGTCGGCGAGAGCGGCTGCGGCAAGACGACGGTCGGACGGACGGTCATGCGCCTGACCGAGCCGACGGACGGCAGCATCAAGCTTGACGGCGTCGACATCACCCGCCTGTCCCGCAGGCAGATGCGGCCGTATCGGCGGGAGATGCAGATCATTTTCCAGGACCCCTACTGGTCGCTCAACCCGCGCATGTCGGCCGGCGACATCGTCGGCGAGCCTTTCCTCACCCATCGCATCGCGCGCGGGAAGGAGCGGCAGGAGCGGATAGCCGCCCTGTTCCAGCGCGTCGGGCTAAGGCCGGCGCAGATGAAGAACTATCCGCACGAATTCTCGGGCGGGCAGCGGCAGCGTATCGGCATCGCGCGCGCCCTGGCGCTCGGCCCGAAGGTAATTATCGGCGACGAGCCGGTGTCCGCGCTCGACGTCTCCATCCAGGCCCAGGTCATCAACCTGCTGATGGACCTGCAGCAGCAAGAGAAGCTTGCCTATCTGTTCATCGCTCATGACCTCGCGGTCGTCGAGCATATCAGCCAGCGCATCGCCGTCATGTATCTCGGCCGGATCGTCGAGTACACCGACACCAGGACGCTCTTCACCAGGCCGTTGCACCCCTACACCGAGGCGCTGCTTTCGGCCGTTCCCATGCCGGACCCGTTCCGTAAACGGCAGAAGCGCATCCTCCAGGGCGACGTTCCGAGCCCGGTAAGACCGCCGCCCGGATGCCATTTCCACACGCGTTGTCCCTATGCGGTCGAGCGCTGCCGGATCGACGTACCGCGGCTCGAGGAGAAAGAGCCCGGCCAACTTGTTTCTTGTCACCTGCGATAGACGGAGCAGACCATGCCGGACACCATCCAATACAGCGACATCGGGACCGAACTTTCGGGCATGGTCGGTACCGTCGAGATCCGCCGGCCGCCGAACAATTTTTTCGATGTATCCCTGATCTTTCAGATCGCCGACGCGTTCGAGCGCTTCGACGCCGACCCGGAATGCCGCGCCATCGTCCTGGGGTCTCAGGGCAAAGCCTTCTGCGCCGGGGCGGATTTTCAGACCAGGCCGGATCTGGCGCAGACGACGGCCAGCGCGGCCGGCAGCGGCACCGGGAAACATCTCTACAAGGAAGCGACGCGGCTATTCCGCACCAAGAAGCCGATCATTGCAGCGGTGCACGGGCCGGCGATCGGCGGCGGCCTCGGCCTTGCCTGCATGGCCGACTTCCGCGTGACCTGCCCGGAGGCGCGCTTCAGCGCCAATTTCAGCCGCCTTGGGTTTCACCCCGGTTTTGGCTTGACCTGCACGCTGCCGCGGCTGGTCGGGCCACAGATGGCTTCTCTCTTGTTCTATACCGGGCGCCGGATTCCCGGCGATGAGGCGGTCCGCATCGGGCTCGCGGACATTCTCGTCCCCTTGGACCAGGTGCGGTCACGCGCGCAAGAACTGGCGCTGGAAATCGCGCAGTCCGCGCCGCTCGCCGTCACGTCCGTGCGGGAAACCATGCGGCGCGGCCTGGCCGACGCCGTCGAAGCGGCAACCGAGCGCGAACTGGTCGAACAGGACTGGCAGCGCAAGACCGAGGACTTCAAGGAGGGAATCAAAGCGAGCAACGAGCGGCGCCTCCCGAATTTCCAGGGGCGCTGACCGCAGATGGCGTACAGCTTCCAGTTCGATCCCATCAAATTGCCGCCGGAGGCCGAGGCGCTGCGCCGCGAGGTGCGATCATTCCTGCGAGAGGAGCAAGAGAAGGGGACCTTCCGGCCGGGGGACAAAAGACAGTCGTCCTTCTCTCCGGAGTTCAGCCGCAAGGTCGGCGCCAAAGGCTGGATCGGGATGACCTGGCCGAAGCAGTATGGCGGGCAGGAGCGCAGCCAGCTCGAACGCTATGTCGTCAGCGAGGAAATGCTCGCGGCCGGCGCGCCGACGCGCGCCCATTTCGTCGCCGACCGGCAGAGCGGTCCTGTGCTGATCAAATACGGCACCGAAGACGTCAAGCGCGAGGTTCTGCCACAGATCATCCGCGGCGAGGCCTATTTCTGCATCGGCCTGTCGGAGCCGAACTCCGGCTCAGACGTCTTCGCCGCCTCGACGAAGGCGACGAAGACCGAGGGCGGCTGGCTGATCAATGGCCGCAAGATCTGGACGTCGAACGCGCATCTGTCGACGCACATGATCGGCATGTTCCGGACATCGCCCGCGACTCCGGAGAACCGGCGTCATGGCCTCTCGCAGTTCCTGGTCAGGATGGATACACCCGGAATCGAGGTGCGGCCGATCCATAATCTCGCGGGTTACCACGACTTCAACGAAGTCGTGTTCGACGACGCTTTCGTGCCGGACAGCCATTTGATCGGCGAGAAGGACATGGCGTGGAAGCAGGCAACCGACGAGCTTGCCTACGAGCGCAGCGGGCCGGAGCGGTTCCTCGAAACGATCTTCGCCCTCATGGAACTGGTGCGCGAGGCTGGACCGAACCCGTCCGAGCGGGTCGCGGAAGGGATCGGACGTGAGGTCGCGCATCTGAAAACCCTACGCCGCATGTCGCTGTCCGTCGCCGGCATGCTGCAAGCCGGCAAGATGCCGGTCGTCGAGGCCGCAGTCGTAAAAGACCTCGGGACGAACTGGGAGCAGGCGCTGCCGGCCAAAGTGCGGCTGCTCGGGCCGCCGCCGGGCAAGACGGATTCCGGCAATCGCGCCGGCTATGACGATGTGCTGCGGCACGCGACACTGATTGCCCCGAAGCTGACCATCCAGGGCGGAACCCGCGAGGTGCTGCGCGGCATCATCGCCCGCGGCCTTGGGCTGCGCTGACGCGCCCACCAAGAAGGGATCGAAGGGAGAATACAATGAGACGAATCGTGCTGAGTACGGTGGCGGCCGCTGCGCTGGCCGGCGTCGGGGGAGAAGCGTTCGCCCAGAAGGCCGGCGGCACTCTGCGCGGCTATCCGCTCGACAGCCCGCCCACTGCCTCGATCCACGAGGAGGCGACGATCTCGACGGTTCAGCCCTTCATGTCGGTGTTCAACAACCTGGTCCTGTTCGACCAGCATGCCGAGCGCAACAGCATCGACAACATCCGCCCGGAATTGGCGACCGAGTGGAAGTGGACAGAAGACGACATGAAGCTGACGTTCAAGCTGCGGGACGGCGTCAAGTGGCACGATGGCAAGCCCTTTACCAGCGCCGACGTGAAATGCACCTGGGACACGATCGCCGAGAAACGGGATGGCGGCTGGCGCAAGAATCCGCGCAAGCCCTGGTACGAAAACCTGAAGGAAGTGACCGTGAATGGGGATCACGAGGTCACCTTTCATCTCGGGCGGCCGCAGCCCTCCTTTATGGCCTTTCTCGCAGCCGGTATGTCGCCGGTCTATCCGTGCCATGTGAACGGCAACGTGATGCGGACCAAGCCGATCGGGACGGGGCCGTTCAAGGTCGTTGAGTTCAAGGCGAACGAAATCATCCGGCTGGCCAAGAACACCGACTACTGGAAGAAGGACCGGCCTTATTTGGACGGGATCGTGTGGCGAATCATCCCGAATCAGGCCACGCGGAACTTGGCGTTCCAGGCGGGCGAGATCGACCTCACCGCGATGGGCGGCATCTCGATCCCGCTCGAGAAGGAGATCAAAGCGCAGACCCCAAGCGCCGTCTGCCCGATGGCGCCGACCAACACGCAGCTGCAGATGCTGATGATCCGGGACAAGCCGCCATTCGATAACGAGAAACTGCGCCGCGCATTCATGCTCGCCGTCGATCGCAAGGCGCTCAACGACATCCTCGGCGAAGGGCAGTATATCGCGGGCAGCGCTCTTCTGCCGCCCCCGAACGGCGTATGGGGGACACCGGGAGACCAGCTCAAGGACGTTCCGGGCTATGGCGACGTCGCGAAGGGGCGCGAGGAAGCGCAGAAGATCATGCGGGAGTTGGGCTACGGTCCCGACAAGCCGATGAAGATCAAGCTCTTCACCCGGAACACGCCGAGCTACCGCGATCCATCGGTTATCGTGATCGACCACCTCAAACAAATCTATGTGGACGCTGAGCTCGACGGCGTGGACGCGGCGGTCTGGTACGCGCGGCTGACGCGCCGGGAGTTCCAGTTCGCGGTCGGCGTCTCCGGTATCGGCGTCGATGATCCCGATGTCGTCTTCTACGAGGGATATACCTGCGGCGAGCAGCGGAACTATTCGAACTACTGCAACAAGGATCTGGACGCCAAGATCGACAAGCAGTCGGCGACCGTGGACCCGGCGGAGCGCAAGAAGCTCGTTGCGGAGATCGACCGCACCCTCGCGATGGATGGGGCTCGCCCGGTCCTCTATCACTCCGTCGGCGGGACCTGCTGGCAGTCGTTCGTGAAGGGCATCACGATCGCGCGAAACACGCTCTACAACCACTGGCGGATGGAAGACGCCTGGCTCGATAAATAACGCCAGGCACCCCCTCGGTCGTGGCGCCGCTCGGTGAACCCGAGCGGCGTCGTTCCATCACATGCGCGCGCGCTGCAGGGCTTCCCACACGCGGGCGGGCGTGGCGGGCATGTCCAGGTGCCGGATCCCGACCGTGGACAGCGCGTCCACCACGGCGTTCATGACCGAGGACAGCGCGCCGGCGCAGCCGGCCTCGCCGCAGCCCTTGGTCCCGAGCGGATTCGTCGTTGCCGGGACAGGGTGGCTCTCGAACGAGAAGCCGGGCACGTCATTTGCGCGCGGCACCGCATAGTCCATGTAGGAGCCGGTCAGGAACTGCCCGCTGTCATCATAGACCGTCCGCTCCATCAGCGCCTGACCGATGCCCTGGACGATGCCGCCATGCACCTGGCCTTCGACAAGCAACGGGTTGACCAGCGTGCCGAAATCATTGACCGAATTGTAGCGGACCACCTCGACAACGCCGGTATCCGGGTCGATCTCGACTTCGGCGACATGGCAGCCGTTCGGGAAAGCGGAAGGCACGGGCTCTGACACATGGCTGACATCCAGCGAGGCTGGCACATCCGGCGGCAGCGATAGGCCGTTACGGAGCTTTTCCGCCAACTCCAGAATTCCGATTGAACGGTCTGTTCCGGCAATCACGAACCGGCCCTCGGCAAACTCGATGTCCACGGTCGCCGCTTCCAGCAGATGGGCGGCTGCCTGCTTGCCCTTCTCGATTACCTTCGCGCTCGCTTCCACGATCGCCTGACCGCTCGCCGTGATCGAGCGCGATCCGCCTGTGCCTCCGCCGGCGAGCAGCTGGTCGCTGTCGCCCTGAAGCAGGCGGATGCGATCGAAGGGAATCTGGAGCTTCTCCGACAGTACCTGCGCGAACGGCGCCGCGTGGCCCTGCCCGTAATCGAGCGTGCCGGTCACGATTGTCACAGTGCCATCCGGCTCGAAGCGGATGCCGCCCATTTCCTTGTTCGGCGGCGCCGTCACTTCGAGATAGCTGCCGACGCCGAGCCCGCGCAGCTTCCCGCGGCTGCGGCTTTCCTCTCGGCGCTGGGCAAATCCTTTCCAGTCCGAGACTCTCAGCGCGTCCTCGAACACGGCTGGGAAATCGCCGCTGTCATATTTCATGCCGCTTGGCGCGTCATAGGGGATCTGCTCCGGCCGGATATGGTTGCGGCGGCGAAGCTCCAGCCGGTCGATGCCCAGCTTTACGGCGGCCTCATCGATCAGGCGTTCCATGAAATAGTTGCCCTCCGGCCGCCCCGCGCCCCGATAGGCACTGACGGGGGTCGTGTTGGTCAGGACGCATTTGGTCGATACCTCGATCAACGGCGTCGCGTAGACGCTGATCGCGTTCTTGACGATGTTGAGGCTCGGCATCAGCGGAGCGACCGACCCGAGATAGGCGCCCATGTTTCCGAAATTCTCGACCCGGATGGCGAGGAACTTCCCGTCGCGATCGAGCGCCAGCTCGGCGGTGGCTTCATGATCGCGGCCATGCTGGTCGGAGAGGAAGCTGCCGGACCTTTCGTCCGTCCATTTCACGGGACGGCCGAGCGCTTTCCCAGCATTTCGGCCATGCCGTTCCGCAGTCCGAACACGCCCTGCGAGCCAACGTGAAGCACCCAGCGACCATCCCCGGACTGGAATTCCCCGATCGCGGCTCGCGGCTCCATTGCGGACACCACCACGCGATTGTTGAGGAGCTCGAGCTTTACCCGGCAGGCGGCTTCGGCAAAGGCCCGTTCTACCGCGGCGCTATCGCCATAGTGATAGTCCAGCACCAGATTGCGGGGCACCTCGTCATACAGCACCGGCGCGCCCGACTGCGCTCCCTCACGGGCGGTGGTGACTGCGGGCAGAGGTTCGATGTCGAGTTCGATCAGCTCAGCGGCGTCCTTGGCCTGGGCTGCACTCTCGGCGACCACGACGGCGACCGGATCGCCCACCCACCGGACCTTGTCCGTGGCGAAAGCGTGCCGGGTTGGCCGGCGCATGTCCGACCCGTCCTTGTTCTTCAACGGAATGGCGCATTTCAGCGGGCCATATCCGGCTTCATCCAGATCGCGGCCGGTCCACACCCCGAGCACGCCCGGCGACGCCGCGGCGTCGTCGGTCCCAACGCTGCGGATCACGCCATGCGCAAACGGGCTTCGTACAATGTAGGCATAGGCTTGGCCGGGAAGGTTCAGGTCGTCGGTATAGCGCCCGCGTCCCTGCACCAGGACCGGGTCTTCCGTTCGCGGGACCGGCTGCCCCACGCCGAACTTCTGCAATGACAAATCCATTTCGTTGATTTCCCCAAAAGCGGTGCTGCTGTTCAACCCGACGGGCCCCGCAAGTTCAACCCCAATACAAGGCTGCGTTGCGTACCTGTCGCCGCCCCTATGATGCGGGGGCGTGATCTGCGATCCTGTTCTTAACCATAAGACGGATCAGGAGGAATGCATGAGATGGAGCATGGCTGCCGCGGCGGGTTTCCTTGTCGTCATCGCGCTCACGACCGCGGCTGCGCTTGCCGCCGACCCGCCTGGGTTCGCAGTGGAAGCAGCCTGGCCCAAACCGTTGCCCAACAACTGGATCTTGGGACAGGTCGCCGGCGTTGCGACCGACGAGCAGGACCACGTCTGGATCGTGCAGCGACCGGCTTCTCTCACGCCCGACGAGAAGGGAGCCGCACTGACGCCGCGCCGTTCGAAATGCTGCATCCCGGCCCCGCCGGTCATCGAGTTCGACGCGGAAGGCAACGTCCTCCGATCCTGGGGCGGCCCGGGTGAGGGGTACGAGTGGTTTCGCAACGAGCACGGAATTCGTGTGGACAAAAAAGGGTTCGTTTGGATCGGCGGCAATGCCGAAAACGATGGTCAGGTTTTGAAGTTCACGCGCGACGGCAAGTTCGTGCTCCGCATCGGCGGTATCGGTCCTTCGAAAGGCAGCAACGACCCAACCATGCTCGGCCGGCCGGCCGATGTGGCCGTGGATACAGAAGCGAACGAGGTTTATATCGCCGACGGTTACGGCAACCGCCGCGTCATTGTCTTCGATTCGGAAACCGGGGCCTACAAGCGGCACTGGGGTGCATATGGCAAGCCGCCGAATGACGACAAGCAGGCGGCCTATGACCCGAAAGCTCCGGTCGCACAGCAATTCGGCAACCCCGTGCATTGCGTGAAGCTGGCCAAGGACGGGCTTGTCTATGTCTGCGACCGTATGAACAACCGGATCCAGGTGTTCCGGAAGGACGGAACATTCGTCAGCGAATGGTTCCAGGAAAAGGAGACGCTCGGCAACGGCGCGGTCTGGGACTTGGCACTATGGCCGGACAAGATGGAAAGCTATCTCTTCAACGCGGATGGCGAGAACAACGAGGTGCGTACGGTGTCTCGCAATGACGGAACGGTGCTGGGCGCCTTCGGGCGGTCCGGCCGCAATGCCGGCCAGTTCCACTGGATCCACAACATCGCGATCGATTCCAAGGGCAACATCTACACGACCGAGGTCGACAACGCCAAGCGGGTGCAGAAATTCAGGCCGGTGCCCGGGGGCCCGCAATAAGGAACCTGACGCGCGAACGGACGCCCGCCTTCAGCGCGGGCGGGCATCCCAGGAGCGCTGGATCGCCGCTTCGACCGGACATGGGATCGGCGGCGAGTGCCCGCTTCAGATTCTGGGCGCGCTGATCGGCCGACGCTTCCTTCCGGCCGCCTCGATAGCCTGAAGCTCCGGCCGATGCCCCGCGCTTTCCGGGTGGTCCCGGGGATCAGTTGCGCGGGGGCAGGGGCGGGGGATGCTGGGCGGCCGGACGCATGTCTGTCGGGTAGTCACGGCGCTTTTGGCGCAAGTCTTCTCGGGCCTTCTCGAACTCCGCCCAGGTGAGGCGGCTATTCTTGAAATCTTCCGCCGAGCCGAGTTCATTTCCGGCCCAGTCATAGACTTTGATGGCCGCTACCGGGACGTTGAACATCTCGAGGGCCATGATCGCAGCGATGATGTTGTTCTCGATCGGCTTGTAATGGCCGCTGTCGGGCCGGATCCCCAGGATCTTGCCGGCCACAACGTACATGGTGCCGGCCGCCGACACGGTCGCACCCTGCGTATAGCCCTGATAGGGGGCAGGGCCGGGTTGCTCGTATCCGCCTGTATAGGCCGAATGAAAGATATTCGGCGCGTCCGGAACGTTTAAAGTGTGCTTTGACATATAGAATTCGCGTTCCAGCGTCATGACGAACGGCCCCCAGTTCTCAAACTGAAGTGCTTTGTCCCCCTGTCGACCCCGTTCGAGTTTCGTATAGTATTTGCTGGAGTCGAGCGGGACGAGCTGCATTGGCCCATTCGCGACCGCCTCGTAACGGTAGGCCAGCCCGCCGCGAAAATGGAGTCGATGCCGGCCTCGTTCGACTTTGTCGTAGATTTTGGCGTCGAACCGGATGTCCGTACTTACCCCTTCCGACGTCAGGTCGCGGCCGAAGATCTCCTCGATTCGTCGGGACACCTGGGGGCGAGGACACTGCAACAGGGTTGCGAGCTGGGCGACCACCGCCTCGAACAGCGCCGAAACGGCCGGATAGCGCTCCGCTTTCATCAGCTTGTTTTGCTGGTGATAGGATTTGATCCAGTAGTTTGCGGTAAGGAACAGATCAACCAATGCTATTCGACGTAGGGAGTAATCGCTTTTTGCATTGGCGAGGTTGTATTTCTCCAGACCTTTGTCGAGTTTCGTAAGAATCTGGTCTTCATTGCGGTTTGCGAAGGTAATGCCCGAGTCGTTCTTGAACGTCTGCAAGCCGGGGACATTGCCATTATAATTGATTTGTTTCATGCGGATGGGGACTCCTGCCCGACCAAGCTTTCTCCGGCTCTTTCCGGGAACGCCCCGATGCCGGGGCCTGCGGCCTCATCGCTGCGCCGGACAACGGCGGCCGCCGAACACTAGCGTGCGCCTGGGCGGTAAATCCGTCAATATTGCTTGATACGAGGGCCGTCCCGGCTGTCGGGCGAATCGCTGCCTGGTCCGGTTCACCGCGGGCGCGCGTCCCACGAGCGCTGAATCCCTGCCTCGACCGGGGCAGGATCGACGGCCAGCGCCCGCTTGAGATCCTGTGCACGCTGATCGGCCAGGACCTCTTCCTGGCCTAGCTCGATCGCCTCGAGTGTTCGCTGCGCGACCTGTTCCGGCCTGGTCTTCGGGACGTCGAGATGCGCGGTCATGTCCGTCTCGACATATCCGACGTGAACGCCGACGACCAAGGTGCCTTGTTCCCGGAGCTCGACCCGGATGCCGTTCGTGAGCGACCACTCGGCCGCCTTCGAGGCCGAGTAGGACCCCTGCATCGGAACATTGATCCAGCTCACGACCGAGAGGACGTTGACGAGCGCGCCGCCGCCGTTCTGCCGCAAGATCGGCGCAAAGGCGCGGCACATGGCAAGCGTCCCGAAATAGTTCGTCTCCATCTCCGCCCGTGCGGCATCCATGCCGGGCGCCGCGATGAGGGGCGAGAAGGTCGCAATTCCGGCGTTGTTGATCAGCAAGGTGACATCCCGGCACCTCTGCGCTGCGTCTGCGATGCTTTGCTGGTCGGTGATGTCCAGTTCGAGAGGATGCAGGCCAGGATCGGTGATGGTGGCCGGATCGCGTGCGCCGGCGTAAATCTTCGCCGCGCCCGCCGCCTCGAGCGTTTGGGCGAACGCCCGTCCTATTCCGCGGTTAGCGCCGGTGACAAGCGCGACCGAGCCTTTGATCTGCATTGCTTCACCCGAATGGAAGAGTTAATGCGAGGCGCCTTGAACGACTTCGAGACGCAACTGACGATCCCGGTCGATCATCCATCGCTGGCCGGACACTTTCCAGGCAATCCGATCGTGCCGGGGGTGGTGATCCTGGACGAGGTCATCGCGGCGATTCGGGAACAGTGGCCGGATTGCCGCGTCCTTGGGGTGTCCTCGGCGAAGTTCGTGAGCCCGCTGCGTCCGGGTCAGACAATCCGCCTCGCAGCGTCGAGGGCGTCGGAGCGGTCCATCAGGTTTTCGTGCCGGCACGAACACAGAACGGTCGCGCAGGGCGTGTTCGAGACCAGCGGCGATCAGTCTGCCTTGCTGCCGACATAGGCGCGGAAGATATCCAGCTCCACGTGGCAGGTCACCCGCCCGAAACCGGCTTCCTCGAGGCCGCTCATGATCGTTTCGGGGGGAATGCAGCGATCGATCGTGTCCCAGTAGTAGCGCATGAGCGTCTGCGTTTCTTCGGTGCCTGTTTTCAAACGGCAAAGCAGGGGGAAGAATCGCCCAAGATACAGGCCGACCAAGGCGTGGCGGAGCGGCGTGCTCGGCCGTCCTATCTCGAGGATGAGCAGCGTGCCGCTAGGCCGTAACGTGCGGTGGATTTCGCGGAATCCCGATCTCAGGTCGGCGATGTGGCGCAGCGCGTAGCCCATGCTGATGAAATCCACGCTCTCATCGGCCAGCGGCAAGTGTTCCATCCCGCCTTGGACCAGCGGGTTGTCCAAGCGCCGGCGCGCCTCGGCCAGCATCCCTTCGCTCATGTCGAGACCGATGACGTTGGCGGCGCCGCCGGTGATTGCGGCGGCTTCCCGGGCCACGAGCCCCGTCCCTGTCGCCAGGTCGAGCACGCGCATTCCAGGACCAAGTCCGGCCCGGCGCAAAGCCCTGCCGCGATACCAGGCGCCGCTGTTGAACAGAAAGAGCTGGTTGATGCGGTCGTATTGCGGCGCCGTCTTGTTGAACAACTCGCGGACGAATGCGGTCCGTCGCTCCGCCGCTTCGTAGTAGGCGGGCAGGACCGGGTGCGGCTCTATCGAAGGCCGGTGTTGCGCGCTGGTTTCTTCGGCCATAACGTCGGGCTTGTCCTAAGTCATCGATGAATCCATGCACGAGCAGCTATCGGAATTCAAATCCGCGCGCGCCGATCCCCGGTTGACGGCGTTGCTTGCGGACTACCCGCAGGAGCTTTTCAGCGACCGCCTATACCGGATGACGGAGCTGGTCGATGCATATTGCCTAGCGCTCGCCATCGACCTCGTGGAAGCGCTTGCGGTACGACCCCTGCTGACGGAGTGGCGCTCGGTCGAGGAAATCTCGGCCAAGCGCGGGTTCACTTCTCGTTTCAATATCGCTCTTACATGGCTCTTGGATCGCCTGGCCGCCGACGGAATAGTGACGACCCGGGATAGCGAAGGCACCCGGAGCTATCGGATCGAGCGGGCTTGGCCCCAGTCTCGCCGCGAGGAGTTTCAGAGGCTTGCAGGCGAGATGGATCCGAGCAGTGCCGCCAGCTTCGACCTGCTCGACGCTGCGGCCGCAGCCTACCCAGGCGTCGCATCGGGCGAAACCAGGGCAGAGGAGGTGCTGCTCGGTGCCGGCAGCGTCGGTCTCTGGCTCGGCTATTTCAGCAACAGCAATCCCCTTTACGCGGTCGGCAACCGCGTCGCGGCAATTGCGGCTACCCAGGGGGTCGGTGACTCCGGCAAGCTCCGTATTCTGGAAATCGGCGCCGGGGCGGGCAGCGGCACCGAAGCCTTGCTGAATACATTTGCCGAGCGGGAGTGGCTCGGCCGCATAGAGGCGTACCGTGTGACCGAGCCGAGCGCCTTTCTGCGCCGGAAGAGTCAACGGGCGGTGACGGCCGCCTATCCTGATGTGCCGCTCGAATTCGCGGCGCTGGACGTCGACTTGCCGTGGCAGGATCAGGGGGTCGATCCCGGCAGTTTCGACCTGATCTTCGGCGTCAATGTTTTGCACGTAGCCAAGAACCTCGTGGCCAGCCTTGTCCAGGCGCGGATTGCCTTGGTGCCGGGGGGAAATCTTGTGGCCGGGGAATGCATCCGCCCCTTCGCGGGCCAACCGATCTCGATGGAATTCGTGTTTCAGATTCTTGACAGCTTTACCGAGGTCGTCACCGATTCGGAGATCCGGCCGCAAGCGGGATTCCTCACCATCGAGCATTGGGAAAAGGCGTTGCGGCGGGCCGGTTTCAGGTCTGTCGAGTTTGCGCCGGACCACGCCAAGATCCGCGAGATCTATCCGCGGTTTCTGGTCGGCGCGATCCGTGCACACTGACGTTGTTTCCCGGCCGTGAGCGCCGCCTGGCTGCAGCTGCCTGAGCGCGGAACGACCGCTGCCCTAGCGCTCATCAATTGGATCGGTTTGCGGCTTGGCCGCGGTGCCGGGCGGCTACTGCTCTATCCCATCACGCTGTATTTCCTGATTACCGCCGCCGGCCCCAGGCGCGGCTCGCAGCTGTACTTGCAGAGGATGCTCGGCCGTCGACCCCGGTGGCTGGACGTGTTCAGGCACATTCATTGCTTCGCCGCGACCATTCTTGACCGGGCGTTCCTGCTTGCCGGTCGCTTCGACCAGTTCGACGTCCGCGTGCATGGGGCAGAAATCATCGACGAGCAGGTCGAATCTGGCCGCGGTTCGATTCTGCTCAGCTCGCATCTCGGCAGTTTCGAGGTGCTTCGCGCAGTTGGCGTGAGCCGAAAGCGCTTTCCGCTGAAAGTGCTGATGAATGTCGACCATAACAGCGGCTTCACGCGTTTCATGAACGCACTCAACCCGGAGATGGCAGATACCATCATCCCGATCGAGGGACCGAAAACGGTGCTTGCCGTAAAGGAGAAGCTGGATCAGGGATTCATGATCGGCATCCTCGCGGACCGCGTCCACGGCAAGGACCGGTGGACATGGTGCCGGTTTCTCGGGCGTGAGGCGAGATTTCCCGCCGGACCAATGCTGC
>JADMIO010854504.1_pt1 | contig 15213 bp, 15 predicted proteins | sample 8958161 | NCBI WGS metagenome assembly JADMIO01 (sample SAMN16585339, study PRJNA669376) | soil metagenome | isolation source: Crop rotation soil | place: USA: Cullars Rotation, Alabama | collected 2011 | reverse complement strand
GCGACAACTTGTCCACGTGGAATTCTAAGCTTAGGATCCCAATGTGCTGGAAAGCGAAATCGTAAAGCTCATTAACCACAGCACGATCCGCGAGGGATGGGTTTATCTGCAAATCACGCGCGGTCCGGGACCGCGGCATCATCTATTTCCCGAAAAGCCATTACCAACCGTGGTATTTTATGTACGACAACTTCAGCCCGTGACCGAAATCGAATCGCGCCGGCCTTATTCACTTTTGAGCGTTCCGGATGAGCGGTGGAATAAGTGCTGGATCAAATCAATTGCGCTTTTGGAAAACGTCATCGCCCGCAACGCCGCGGCGGAAGTCGGTGCGGATGAGGCGATCTTCATTTATCAAGGCCATGTCACGGAAGGCACTTCGAGCAATCTTTTCATGGTGCGCAAAAATACTCTGGTCACACATCCACTCGGCCCGCGCATTCTGGCCGGGGTGACGCGCGAGGTGCTCCTGGACTGTGCCGGGTCGCTTGGAATTGACGTACTGGAGAAGCCTACAACACTCGAAGATGCCCGCCGATGTGATGAAGTCTTCATTACCAGCTCGACACGCGAAATCGTATGGGTTTCGAGCTGGGATGATGTGAAAATCGGCGATGGGACATGCGGGCCAATTGCGCGCAAGCTTCACGAGGCATATCGGCAGCGCGTGAAAAAAACGACGGAAAGCACGTAAGAATTATCGCTTGGAGAACTGGAAGCGACGGCGGGCACCGCGCTGGCCGTACTTCTTGCGTTCCTTCATGCGGCTGTCGCGCGTGAGGAACCCGGCATTTCGCAGAGCCACTTCAAGGCCCTTATCATATCGGGCCAAGGCACGCCCCAACCCCATAACAATAGCGCCCGTTTGTCCCGCAGGACCGCCGCCGGCGGCGTTGACGAAGATGTCCATCTTGCCGCCGGTGTTGGTGACTTCCAGCGGACCGAAAATCCGCTTGCGGTCACGCTCGGCGGTGAAATAGTCGTTCAATGTGCGGCCATTCACTTCGATCTTGCCACTGCCCAGCGCGATGCGCACGCGTGCGACGGCGGACTTGCGGCGGCCAACCCCCCAGATGTAATTAGGCTTGGCTTTGGGAGCTTCTATCGTGGTTGCGGTGGCTGTGTCGGTCATGGTCGGTTACATCCAGATCAGTTAAGATGCGATCTTCATTTCCTTTGGTTGCTGCGCGGAGTGCGGGTGCTTGTCGTCGCGATACACCTTCAACTTCGTCAACAGGTTTCGGCCCATCTTGTTCTTAGGCAGCATTCGCTTGACGGTGACGAGAATCACCTTCTCAGGGTGCAGGGCATTCATGGTCTTGTACGAATAAACATGACGACCGCCAGGATAGCGCGAATACGTCTCGTAGGTTTGAACATCGGCCTTTCGACCGGTGATTTTGACCTTCTCTGCGTTGATCACGACAACAAAGTCGCCGGTATCAACATGGGGCGTATAAGTAGGCTTATTCTTACCTTGGAGAATAGTGGCAATTCGTGCCGCCAGTCGCCCCAGAACCTGTCCGGAGGCGTCGATCACCTGCCAGTTTCGCGTTATTTCGCCCTTCTTAGGCGTATACGTGCTCATGCTCAATCCTTAACAAACTCCGGCCAATTCAAAAGAGGGGAAAGTGTAGCGTGGTACTTTAGGGTGTCAAGCCGGAGCCTGATATTGACCATTAGCGGTCGAACTGGGAATCAAAGGCGATCGCACTGGGCTTGAAATCCAAACGTTTCACGAACTCACAGGCTTCGCGGGCCCCGTGCTCGCGATCCATCCTTGAATCCTCCCATTCAACGCTTAGCGGCCCCTGATATCCGATGTCGTTCAGGGCCACGATGATCTCTTCGAAGTTGATATCACCACGCCCCGGCGAACGGAAATCCCAATAGCGCCGGGGATCGGCAAAGGTTGTGTGACCTCCAAATACGCCTGCGGTACCGTCGCCATGCCCCCACCAGGCGTCTTTCATGTGCACATGGAAAATCCGATCCCGGAATGTGCGAATGAACTTCACATAGTCCACGTGCTGATAACCGAAGTGCGAAGGATCGAAATTGAACCCAAATCGCTTGTGTCCCTTCACTGCCTCCATCGCGCGCTGGGCTGAAGCGATATCGAAAGCAATCTCTGTTGGATGCACTTCAAGCGCAAAATTGACATTCTCCTTGTCGAAGGCATCGAGAATCGGCTTCCACCGCTTAGCGAAATCGTCGAAGCCCTTTTGCCAATAGGCTTGATCGGTCGGAGGAAAGGCATAAATGGAATGCCAGATGCTCGAACCTGTAAATCCATTGACCACCGCATGAAATCCGGTTTTAGCAGGCGATGCATCGATGAACCTGCGGCAGGCCTTGGCTGTGTCGATCATGCGCTTGGCGGCGCGTTTGCGCACTTGTTCCGGATCGCCATTTCCCCAAATTTCTGGCGGTAGAATGCTCTGGTGACGCTCGTCGATGTTGTCACAAACAGCCTGCCCCACCAGGTGCGAACTAATCGCGAAAGCCTTTAAGCCGTGCGACTGTAAAATTTCCCATCGCCCCTTGCAGTAATTCCTGTCTTTGAGCGCCTTATCGACCTCGAAATGATCTCCCCAGCATGCGAGTTCCAAGCCGTCATATCCAAATGATTTGGCTTTCTGGCAGATGACATCAAATGAAAGATCGGCCCATTGGCCAGTAAAGAGGGTCACGGGTCGCGACATGAACAAATCTCCTTAAGGAAGCCCGGTGTCGGTGCGCGGGGCGATCACACTCGTCCATTCTGTGATCAATCGATACCCCACCGCCAGCAAAGTGGGGCCGATGAAAACGCCGATGAATCCGAACGCGACGGCCCCGCCAATCACACCAAAAAGAATTAAGATAAATGGCAAATCGGTGCCCTGGCTGATCAGCCACGGCTTGACGACATTGTCGATGCTGCTGACCAGGATGCCCCAGATCACCATGAAGATGCCCCACCCTATTGAACCCTTGTAAAAGAGCCAGATCGAGACAGGAATCCAGATCAATGGCGGGCCCATGGGTACGACCGAGAGAAAGAAGGTCAATAGCGCCAACAGCATGGCGCCGGGAACTGATGCTATGAAGAACCCGATTCCAGCCACTACGCCTTGCACAATAGCCGTGCCGAGAATGCCGTAAACGACGCTGCGGACTGTTGCCCCTGCCAGTTCCAGCAGCCGATCACCACGATCACCAGCTAATCGTCGAGCGGCACTGCGGGTGCGCTCGGCCAGCGGAATTCCATCACGGTAGATGAAAAAAGCGATGATGATGCTGATCGTCAATTCCACGAGTCCGCGGCCCAACGAAAGGCTTCCGCTGAGCAGCAACGACCCGGCCGGCGCGACAAGATTGCGCAGTTCTGCAATCAGCTGCTGGCTGTCACTCGCCAGTGCCTTCCAATGCTCGGTTATCGAGCCACCCATGGGAACTCGCGCGAGCCAAGTCGGTGGATCAGGCGGGCCCGCATCGATAATCTTTCGAATTGCTGCTGAAAGATCGTCCATGTTTTTCGCCAGCGTGAAACCGACAATCAAGAACGGAACGAGTAGAACGATGCTGACCAGAAGGGTCATCAAGGTCGCCGACCAGTTCTTCTTGCCTCCCGTCCATCTCAGGACGTGCTGATAGACCTTCCAGGTAGAAGAGCACAAGACGACCGCCCATAGAAGTGAGGAAAGAAAGGGCCAGAGGACCGCGATGCAACCGATCAGAAGCAGCAAAAGCACCACGCCGCTGATCACGCGCTCGAGTCGTTGGCCCTGATCGTTCACGTGCGTCATTTTGACAACCCGCCACAGGGAAATCCAATTCGCAAATGTCCTGTAACGGAGGCCCGCAGGCTCGGAAAAGCCTAAAATTGACAACCCCGCCGGCGCTGCGTCTAATCGGATCGAATTGTCCAAAGGCCAAAGATCGCAGCAGGAGTGGCGGAATTGGCAGACGCGCTGGTCTTAGGAGCCAGTACCGAAAGGTGTAGGGGTTCGAGTCCCCTCTCCTGCAATTAAAGGATGAAAGTAGAAGGATGAAGAGTGAAATTCAAATCCAGAGCCGAAGATCCGCCCGATGCCTGATCGGCTTGGCGCTCTTTTTATCCTTCATCCTGCATCCTTCATCTTTTCTTCGTGCCGATTCAGTCTTCATCCAGACTCTGGAAGTGAAAAACGTCACCATTCGCGAGCTCAAAGGCGATACGCTTTCGTATGAAGTCAACGGCCGAATGACTGAGCGGCCGGTGGCGCGCATTTCGCGCATCATTGTGACCAGCGAAGCACCCTTGAATGCGGCAGAAGAAGCCTTTGCGACAGAAAAATGGGATGTGGCTGTGGATGGATACCAGAAAGTCATTCGCACCACGGCCAAGCCGTGGGTCAAGGACTGGGCAATGATGCGCCTGATTGATGCTGCGAACAAATCCAATCGCTTTGATGCGGCCGCCGCCGCGTATATTCTCATGCTGCTCAAGAACCCCACCAATGCAGCGACCAGTAAACCGGCGATGCCCGACGCCAAATCCACTTTCCTGACTTCAGCTGTCAATGACGTCAACATATCGTTGGCCGATTCAAAACTAACCACCGACCAGAAACGCGCGCTGATCGGGTTCCTTATTGAACTTCAACAGGCCCGTAAGGACACAGCGGGGGAAGACGCCGCTTATGAAATGCTCGCGAAGTTGCCCGGTGCGGATGCCAACGACCCCAACACCAAGCGCGTGGTCGCGCGACGAAGGCTTTCTTTAGCACAACGTGACCTGGATGCTCGAAACTACCAGGATGCCATCACTGAAATAGATGGAAATCGCGCCGTTTTTGTCGATCCGACACATCAGATCGAAGCACTGTACATCCTGGCTCAGGCCCGATATGGTCTGGCGGGAAACGACTTGGCGGCACTGAAAGACGCAGGTCTGGCCTACATGCGCGTGGTAACCCTGGCGAAGAACGACCCGAATAAGACCCACGTGGTCGATTCCCTGATCAAGACTGCGGGAATTATGGAACAGCTCGGTCAACCGCAGGTCGCCATGCAGATGTATCAGCAGATTGTCGCGCAGTATCCCGACGATCCGGCGGCCCAGGTGGCTGCGAACAATTACGATCGATTAAAAGTGTCGCCAACGACGACAACAACCAACTGAATTCCCCATGTATAAATTTTTCCAACGCAATCAGAAGAAGCTTCTCGCAGTGTTCGGTGTGGTGCTGATGGTCACCTTCCTCATGCCCACCTTCCGGACTGCCAGCCAGACGCGCGGCGACCAAGTCGCCGGCACCATTGGCTCGGAAACGATTTCACGGGACGACGTAGACCGGGCCGAAGCCGAGTGGCAGTTTCTCATTCGTCGTGTCATGGTTCGAACCAACGAGCCTGGACCCAATCAATGGAGAAGCGTGATCCTGGAAGTCCCGGAATTCCGGATTCTGGCTACACAATTACAGGAAAACCCGCAGGGTTATTATCTGCTCCAATACGACGCCAAGCGGCTCGGCTATGCGCCTCAATACGAGCGAGCCGAAGCGTTGCTCAAAGACCCCTCCGACAGCGTGGCCATCGCCATGCCTGACGATCGGATCATCCCGTGGAATCAACTTGGCAATGACGAAAACACGCAGGCTATGGCAAAACAATCGGTGGCTGATCTCTTGATGGTGATGAGCGTGTTTGAGCGTGCTCGCGATGCAGTTAAGGTTTCCGAGCCTCTGATCAAGCATGAGCTGGCTGGCCGATATCAGCAGATCAAGTCACGGGTCGTCGATTTCACGGTGCAGGACAATCTGCGCAACGTGCCGACGCCTTCAGTCGAGGATTTGCAGAAACATTTCCAGGCGTTTGCTTCCGTTGAAAGCGGCGTGGATAAGGGTCCAAAAAATCCTTTTGGATTTGGGTACAAATATCCCGATCGCGTGAAGGTGCAATACATTGGTATTCCGCGTACGGAGATTCGTAAGGCCGTCCAGGCGCAGAAGAGCGATTACGACTGGGACAAGGAAGGCCACATGTATTATCTCCAGCATCAGTCGGAATTCCCCACGACTCAGCCGGCGACGACCCAGGAAACATTAACGTTGGGACCGAGCACCCGCCCCGGTCCATCGACCCGACTCTATGAAGAAGTAAAGCAGACGATCATGGATCGAATGATCGAGCCGCTGGCCAACAGGCTTGGGCAGCAGATTCAGGGTCAGATCACCAGCCGATTGAATCAGGATTACCAGTCCTATGCGAAAACCGTCGGTCCAACATCGTCCCCAACCGGCGCTGCCTACGAGAGCTTCGAGTATCTTCAGAAGCTCGCCGCCGAAATTGAAAACCGCTATCACGTGACGCTGACCGTTGCATCGGTTGCCGACGCTTTCCGGGATCGTTTGCAGTTGGCTGAGCTTCCGGGAATCGGCAAGATTCTCAAGTTCCCCGATTATGCCATGACGGCTGTTCATCCGCTGACCAACACTCAGCTTGGGACAATCCCCGCAAGTATCAAACTGTTCGAGCCTTCCAAGCCGCTCGTCGCCGAAGAAGGCATTGGCGATGTCTACTTCTTCCGGGTCATCGCGGTCGATCCAGCGCATCAGCCTGCCTCGATGGATGAAGTGAAAGATCGTGTCGAACAGGATTGGAAGAAGAACCAGGCCTACGAGCTTGCCAAAGCCGACGCGAAGAAGCTGCTCGAGGCTGCACGCATGCCGGGTTTGGATGTCGCGGCTTCCAGCGACCAAAAGGTGGTCACTACCGGCTTCTATTCAACGAGCACAATGATGCCGATCGAGAATTATCGCATCTCAACCACGTCACAAGCCGAGTTCGTCAAACAGACTTTCGCACTCCTGCCGGTTCTGACTGAAAAGGATCACGGTAGACCTATGACGACTGTGGAAATGCCCGCTGATGGCAAGGTAGCTGTCGCCGAGCTGATTGCGGTGGAAGCAGGCTTGAATCCCCAGAGCCTTGAGGTAGCCAAGTTACTGATGGGCGACCAGGTCGCCCAGCCCTACGCAATGTCGGTCATGCAGGATTGGTTCGACTACAATAACGTCGTTCAGAGGCTGGGCTTTAAGGACCGAACCAAGTCAAAAGACACCGAATAGCCAGCTTGACATCAAGACGGCGGAGAATACAGTTCTCCGCCGCCGCGCCATTAGCTCAATTGGCAGAGCAGCTGACTCTTAATCAGCGGGTTGTAGGTTCAAGTCCTACATGGCGCATTCTTTATAACTCATGCCGAATGCTTGATTAGCATACCTGCCGGCGGTCGGCAGTGCGGCCCGAAACCAATCGGACAAAACGGTAATTACCGTTTTGCTGAAATTGGGAGGTGTCGCATGCCGCGTCTTGTTAATTCCAATCCTAGTTACCGCAAACATCGAGCCAGCGGCCAAGCTGTTGTCTCAATCGAAGGCCGTGACTTCTACCTCGGTCCGTGGAACTCCAAGTCCAGCAAAGCTGAATATGATCGGCTTGTCAGCGAATGGTTAGCTGCCGGTAGGAGGCTGCCGGGCTCTCAACTACCTGACATTTCAATTGCTGAACTTATTGAGCGATTTTGGGACCACGTTCAACTGTGGTACAGGCATCCGGATGGAACGCCAACGTCTGAAGTACGCAGTTATAAGTTACCGCTTGGAATACTAAATCGCCTCTATGGCGAAACGCGCGCAGAGGATTTTGGTCCCCTTGCCTTAGAATCTGTGCGGAACGAAATGATTGACAAGAACTGGAAGCGCAAGAGCATCAATCAGCACATTGGCAGGCTAAAACGCCTGTTCAAATGGGCGGTCGCAAAACAGTTGGTCTTGCCATCAGTGTGGCAAGCGCTAACTGCCGTTTCGGGCTACCGATCAAGGCCATCGCGACTGAGATTGGTTTCGAGAACCCGTTTTACTTTACGCTGCGATTTAAAAGACTTTCGGGAAAGAGTCCACGGAAATACAGAAACGATCTGGTGCGTGGGGAGTAACACCGATTTGGACCGTTAAAAGAGGAGTGGTGACATGAAGACAAGATTACTATTGCCACTATTGAGTTCCGCTGTGCTGCTTTTCGCCGCCGATGCGTTTGCCGACAATCCACTGATTCTGGATCAATTCACGGCTGATCCGACGGCGCGGTTCTTTGATGGCAAGATATACCTCTCTATCCCTCACATGACATGGGAAGCGCCCCGCAGGCGCGCGGCGGCCGGGGCTGGTTTGCCATGGAGGACTATCACACCTTCTCCTCGACGAACCTGATTGACTGGCAGGACCATGGCGTGATCCTAAATCAAAAGCAGGTCCCTTGGGTCAACGGCAATTCCAACAGCATGTGGGCCCCCGATTGTGTATTTCGCAAGGGGAAATACTACTTCTACTTCCCCTCGCAAAACCGCATCGGCGTGGCTATCGGTAGACGTTGCAAGGGGCACCGATTGGAACGTGGTGGGTTCCAAGTTGTTGAGCATGCCATCCGGGGTACACAATCTTGTGGTTAAGTTGAGCGATCAAAGGGATGTCGACATCGATTGGATCAGCTTTAAATAGCTAATCGAAATGAACTTGCCGCGATTGTCATGGGCTTTCCCATCTTATTCCGCGGCCATGCGCATCGAATCGGGCGCCAGTCGCAAACGATAGAGTCCTGTTCGCGCCGTCATGTAAAGCGTACGGCCATCGGCGTCGCCCCAGGCAAAATTCGCGGGTAGCTGCGGGCCCTTGATGGTACCAAGATGCTTGCTTTTCGATGAAATGACCCACACGCCTCCGGGGCCAGAGACAAAGACGTTGCCGGCGCGATCCACCTTCAGGCCGTCCAGGGCTTCTTCACCGGGTGCGATGGTCATATCGAAAAAGATCATTCCGTTGGATAATCCGCCGTCGCTGGCAACCTCGTAGCGCATGATAACCTTCTTATGATCGTCCCAGTTGGAGACGTAAAGGTATTTCTCATCAGGCGAGAAGGCGATGCCATTGGGGCCGGTCAGATCGGTGCTGACGAGTTTCAAATTGCCGTTGCTCCAACAGAACACACCACTAAATGACAGTTCCTTGCGCGAATCATCGAAGACTTTTGGCAATCCGAACGGCGGATCGGTGAAATAAAGCGCTCCGTCGGATCGGTAAACCAGATCGTTAGGGCTGTTCAATCGCTTGCCCTGATAATTGTCCGCCAAGACGGTAAGAACTCCATTCTTTTCGAGTCGCGTGACGCGACGATTGCCGTGCTCGTCAATGGTCAATCGCCCCTGCGGATCAATCGCCAGACCGTTTGAGCCGGGCTGGTGATACTCGCCGATATTTGCTCCGGTGTAGCCGCTGTGTGTTCGGAAAATATTGATCTGGCCGTCGGTGGTCCAGCGGTAAATCGTGTTGTTGTTCGGATCACTGAAAAGCAGATAGCCATCCTGACCGTCGCTTCCCGGAATCCAGACGGGCCCTTCGATGAAACCAAATCCATCCGCCAGTTGCTCGATCTGCGTGCCGGGCGCGATGATCTGATCCATCGCAGGATCGAGGCGCGCGATCTCGGTTTGAACCGGCTTTCCCACGCGGGCATGCTCGGCAGTGTAGAAATCGACTGCTGCGGAACGAATCCAGATGAAATTTCCGGGCGGATCAGAAATCGGGCCGTTCATCGCGAAAACGGCGAGTTGAAACGTTTGCCCGGGCTTGGCGTTTCGAGTGAGCAAAACCCGATTGGGCGCATTCCAACCGCGAACCAGTTGGCCACCGCTCTGGCCAAGCACCTGCGGAAGCTTTCCATCGAGCCAGACTTCGGCGTAATCATCCACTGCGACTTCAAAATAGACCGTCGAACCTGTTGGATCGAAATCACCGACCTTCGGGGGAATGGTCACGTTGATTCGATACCATGAAAACGATAATCGGCCATTGGATCGCCGAGCTTCCAAGGATGAAGCTGCGATTTTCTGCCATTGCGAATCGTCAAAATCCGCAGTGCCAGCTTTGGGCATGATGTCATGCGCTCGGGTCGGCGCGCCGGATGGCTTGAGATCGGGTCCGGGAGCGTGATGATCAACTTCGATAATTTGGGCATCGGCATAGCGCCATTGCCCGTTCACCATCGCGGCCCCTTCGTTGGTTCGTAAATCCACGATTGCATCTGGACGGACAAATTCGGCTCCATGTTGGGCTTGAGCAAGACCAGCGATCGCGATCATCACCAATCCTATCAGTGTCGTTTTCATGGCAGCACCATTTCCTTCTCAGCTCACCTTCACAACGTAGTAATGAAACTCGCCTTGAACTTCCTTGAACCAATGCGGAATACCCGCCGGGACGATGATGACATCGCCTTTGACGAGCCTGCGGGTTTCTCCGCCGTCGATGCGAGCCCCGCGCAGTTCATTTGGGGCGGTTTCCTTTGTATCGATGGCTTTTCCACCGGTGACGAAGGTAGCTTCCCCATCGAGGACGTAGATCACGTCCGTTTCCTTCGTATGAATCTCCGCCTGGCCGGGCGAGGTTCGCCGGCTGGCATGAACCTGGTAATTCGCGCCGTTTCCGTCATACAGCACTGCGCCTTTGGCAAATGCGTCCGCAACCACGGCGCTCTTGAAGAAAGTCACATCCTGTGATGACGATATGGCGCCCGCCGACGTGAGCGCATTGGTGCCGGCGATGGCGACTTCCTCATCCTGCTGGGCGCTGGCCGCCCCACTCACGCCGATGGCACCGACGATTTGCCCGTCGACAACGATCGGCATGCCCCCTTGGAGCGGTGTGAAATCGCTCAGCGTGGTCATGGCAGTGCGACCCTTGTTGATCAGGTCTTCGAAGAACTTGGTGGGTTTCTTAAACAGCACAGCAGTTCGTGCCTTGCCCACAGAAATGTTCGTTCCTGCGGCAAAGGTGCCGTCGAGTCGTTCGACCGCGATCAAATTTCCGCCATCATCTACGACAGCGATCGCGGCCGTGCCTGCACCCTTTTTTGCTTCTGCGACAGCTGCGGCGATGACGCGCTTGGCGCCATCGAGCGTGAGCGTTTTCTTGTCGGCGGTCTGGGCATTAGCAAGTTGCGCCACGGCGCACAAAATCAGCGCCAGTCCAATCATGATTCGAGTGTTCGTATCCATTTGAGTTTCTCCAAAAACGTCGATTGATCGCGCCCATGGCGGACACGATCAATCGACCGATCATTTGCAACGGATTGGGATCACATCACCGGCGAGTTGAAGTTCGCCTCGCCGAGCAAAACCTCGGCGTACGCGCACCAGATCTGTACCTTCGCGACATCCTGGATGTACGCGGGCAGCGTGATCGTGCGATTGAGCTTATCTTCCTTGATCTTCAGGCGCTGAAGCAGATAGACATTGCCCTTGGAATCGACGACCTGCCAGTGCGGCGCGGGCGTGTCGGGAATCTTAAAATCATCGGACCAGGTCAGAACGATCTTGCCATCCTGATGTGTGGCAATGACGGTTCCGGCGTTGGCCTTGACGCCCTTGAACATGGTTGAGGTCTGCGCGGCATTAGCCATCGCGACCATCTTGACCGGCTGGGCTGGGGTGGCAGCGTTTTGCTGAGCGGCGCAACCGATTGCGCCCAGGATTCCCAGCGATGCCGCGGCCCACATGCCTGCTAACGTTGTACGGGACATGGTTCGTCTCCTTATAAGTTCAGCGGCCGGCACCATGCCGCCGCGACGAATGTCAGATGCCATTGACAGGATGGCGGTTACTTTGAAATGCCGGCCGGATTGGTAAACCCATGGCGGTTGCTGCTACAATTCGACGCGGATTGATGGGATAGTCCGCAACTCGCTGAAATACTCATGCGCAAGCCCAGTGATGCCTTATCCTCCGGCGCCGAAGCGCCGCTGATCATTTCGCCAGAAGAAATGACGTCGATCATGCCGCCTCCATCGGCGGAAGACGATGAACTGAAGGCGCTGCGCATGGTGCTCGAAGGCACGGCCGCGCGCGTCGGCGAGGAGTTTCTCAAGTCGCTGGTCCAGCATCTGGCGACGATGATCGACGCGCAATACGCGTTTGTGACCGAATTCCTCCCGGAGATCAGTTCCGTGCGCACCCTTGCCTTCTGGGCCAAGGGAAAGATCGTCGACAACATCCAGTGGGAACTCTCGGGCACTCCCTGCGAAGATGTGATTCACGGCAATCTTTGTCACTATCCGCGGCATGTCGCCGACTTGTTTCCGCGCGATGTTCCGTTGAAGGAAATGGGGATTGAAAGCTTCCTCGGCGTGCCACTGCGTGACTCCACTGGCAAAACACTAGGGCATCTGGCGGTATTCGATGAACGACCCATGCCCACTCAGCCAAGACTCCTGTACACATTTCGTATCTTTGCCGCCCGCGCCGTGGCGGAATTGCAGCGCCTGCGGATGGAGAAAATGCTTCGAGACAGTGAACAGCGCTTCCGTGACCTTTACGAAGAAGCGCCCATCGCCTACGTGCACGAGGATCTGGAGTCGCGATTTGTCACCGCCAATCGCAAAGCGATCACCCTGCTGGGGCTCAAGCCTGAAGAGGTCCCGGGCTTTGTCGGTATTTCACTCGTTCCGAACAAGCCGGATGCAAAACGCCGCGTGGAAGAGGCATTCAAATCGATCGGCAAAGGTACGGATACCAGCGGAGTCGTGCTGGAACTGACGCGCAAAGACGATGGCAGGCCGATCTGGGTGCAGTGGTGGTCCAAGCCAGAACCCGACGGCAAGCACACGCGCACGATGATTGTGGACATTACCGAGCTCGTGCAGATTAAGGAAGAAAAGGCGCGGATTGAGGCTCAAAACCTCTACTTGCAGGAGGAAATCAAGTCGGTCCACAATTTTGAAGAGATCATCGGCCAGAGCCCGTCGCTGGTCGCGGCGCTGGAAAATGTCCGGCGAGTGGCGCCGACCGATGCGTCGGTTCTCATCACTGGTGAGACCGGCACGGGCAAGGAATTGATCGCCCGTGCTATTCATTCCAACAGCTCACGTTCGGATAAACCGCTGATCAAGATCAACTGCGCCGCCTTGCCCACGGGCCTGGTTGAGAGCGAACTCTTCGGCCACGAGCGCGGCGCCTTCAGCGGCGCCATCTCGCGCCGCATCGGCCGGTTCGAGTTGGCACACGGCGGCACCATCTTTCTCGACGAGGTCGGCGAGGTGCCGCTGGATGTGCAGGTCAAGCTCCTGCGTGTCCTTCAGGAACGAGAAATCGAGCGCGTCGGCGGAAATACTCCGATCAAGGCGGATGTACGCGTGATCGCGGCAACCAATCGCGATCTGCAAAAGGCCATGCGCGAAGGAATCTTCCGACAGGATTTTTTCTATCGATTGAATGTTTTCCCCGTTCAGGTTCCCCCCTTGCGCGAGCGCAAACAGGATATTCCGCTGCTGGTGAAATTCCTCATCCACCGCTACAGCATGCAGGTGGGCAAGCGAATCGAAGGCGTCAGCCAGGAAACTATGCAGCGGTTGATGCAATACAACTGGCCGGGCAATGTGCGCGAGCTTGAAAATGTCATCGAGCGAGCGGTCATTCTCAACTCCACGGAGTTTCTGGAGATCGCGCCGGAACTGTTGCCCAGCATCGCGCCGACAAATGCCGAATCCACGCCTGTAACTACACCCCTCCCCCGCCTCACCGGAAGTTTGAAGGACATCGAACGGGAGCACATTCTTGCTGCTCTGCAAAGCAGTAACTGGGTCATCGAAGGCGACCACGGTGCCGCGAAGTCTTTGAACATGCATCCCAACACCCTCCGCAGTCGAATCAAGAAGATGGGGCTGACACGCCCGACCCACGAGATTTCGTAGTCCCACGAGATTTCGTGGCCACGAACCCACGAAGCCCACGAATCCCGAATCAGCCCACAATTGAATATAAACCCATGTAATAAAAGGATTTATAACAATTCTTTTCCTCCGGCACGCCGCTCGCTTTAACAGCGCTGACATGCTGCGAATCACCAAAAAAGTAAATGGCCGTTCGACACTGCTGAAGCTGGAAGGCACGCTCCGCGATGCGTGGCTAGCAGAAGTCCGGCACGAAGCGGAATCGATCAAACCTGCCACACATGACCTCAAGCTTGATCTGGCCGACGTCACATTTGCTGACGCCGCCGGCATCGCGCTGCTCGGCGAAATGCTCAGCCAGGGCGCCACGATTGTCGCCTGTTCTGGATTCATCGCCGTTTCACTGGGACTGGAGAAGCCATGACCCTCACAACCCCAAATCAATCCAGCGAAATCGAACTCATCGCCCAGATGCGTTCCGGCGAGCAAAAAGCGTTCGACGCTGTCGTGCAACTGCACGGACCGAAAATGCTTTCGATCGCGGCCCGATATTTTCACAGCGAGCCGGATCGCGATGACGCGGTGCAGGATGCATTCATCTCCGCGTTCCGCGCCATTGGCTCGTTTGATGGAAATTCCAAGCTCAGCACCTGGCTGCACCGGATCACCGTGAACTCCTGCCTGATGAAGCTGCGATCGCGTTCACGCAAGCCCGAGACCCAAATCGACGATCTGCTCCCGCAGTTCGACGAGACCGGCCATCGCGTTCACAACGATCGCGCCTGGGATGATGACGGCTACACGCGCCTGGAAACCAAAGACACCCGCCAGCGCGTCCGCGAGTGCATCGATCAGCTTCCCGAGGCATATCGTGAAGTCCTGCTGCTTCGTGACATCGAAGGCTTTGATACGATGGAAACCGCTCGGCAGCTCAATTGTTCCGAGGCCAATGTGAAGACGCGCCTCCACCGGGCACGGCAGGCATTGCGAACGCTATTGGTCCCCTTCTTCCAGGAACACGTCGCCTGAAATGTCCCACTTGGTCCAAAGTGGGACATTTGCGTTTTGCGCCAACTCCCGGCCCGGCCGGGAATTGCGCCGAATATGTCCCATTTAGACATTAAAAAAGTGGGACATTTTTGGACATTCATATTCATGTCCGTGAATGCAACAGGTTGGTTCGATCCGAATGGGCGGTCAGGCCACAACTTAAGCGGCGCCATTGACTTAACCAATTCATTTCTCGGTCGCGATTTTTTCACCTTTGCAATTTGTTGCATGGTGTTGCATGGGTCCGTTTTCCGGTTTTTCAAAGAGCGCAGACAACATGTTCTACGAGTGCAACCTCAAGAAGGATCGCTGTCATTTATGTTTAAAAAATATTAAACACCGAATGAGTCGTCGAGTTGCTATTTAGCGGCGGTGCGCAGCACCGCGGGTTTGAGTCGGAATCGCTGCCCGCGG
>JADMIO011426269.1_pt1 | contig 15216 bp, 14 predicted proteins | sample 8958161 | NCBI WGS metagenome assembly JADMIO01 (sample SAMN16585339, study PRJNA669376) | soil metagenome | isolation source: Crop rotation soil | place: USA: Cullars Rotation, Alabama | collected 2011 | reverse complement strand
GAAGATTTAGCATTATCGTCAACAGAAGCCAATAGCAGCAGCAGCATAGACTACCAGACACCTTATCATGAGTGTAGTATTACGCATTGCAATAGAAGAAGAAAGAAAGCATTGCAGGACTTCATCAACTCAATTTGATGTATATGTCTTCGAGAACACAAGTACATTTGACTAGAAGAAAAATGATTACTTTCGACTCGTGCTTCTGTATTTCAATGCATCTGATTGTCTTCTATAAACGATAGAAACATGATTAAAAAAAAAAGAATATGTCAACATTATCAAATATTGTTTTTATTGATTAACTTTTTTTTACAAATAAAAATAACATTATTATGATTAAGCTGTATGTTTTCATTTGTATTTTTGTATTGATATGATCATCTAACTTTCAAGATATTGACAATGCAAATATTTCAATTTCAATATAATGCATCAAGTAGCTTGAAAAGACAAAAGTTTTCGATTGCAGCTAGTAAAGATTCGATCGGCAAAGAAGAAGCTTCTCTGTAAATGTGGATGAAGACTTAAAAGGGATTCATCCCTAATTTTTCAAAGTCCTATCGATAAGAAAGGCATATATCTACTATATAGATGTCGCTATTTAACGAAACTATAAATTCTTTTATTCATCAACTACCAATAAAAAAATATTTCTTTTTTTCCATAAAGTTATCATTTTTTTAAAAAATTTGATTTCATATACACAATGGCAGCTCAAAAAGAGAATGGTGATGGTAAAAGAAAAATTATTAAAGAAATTTTTTTCTAAATATTTTTTTTTTTGTAGGTGAACCTGAGGATAATATAGAAGAAAAAACAATTAATGAAGAATATAAAATTTGGAAAAAAAATGCACCATTTCTATATAATCTTATTATAACTCATGCACTTGAATGGCCTAGTTTAACAGCTCAATGGTTACCACATGTTCGAACGTAAAAGAAACTTGAATTTTTATTTGACCGAAAATTCTTTTTTTTTGTTTTTAGAGATGAAGGTCGTGATTTTAATACACATCGTTTAATATTAGGTACACATACATCAGATGAACAAAATCATCTTGTTATAGCTAGTATACAATTACCAAAAGAAGATCTTGAATTAGATAGTTCACATTATGATAATGATAAAGCTGAATTAGGTGGTTTTGGTTTAATTAATGGACGAATTGAAGTTGACTTAAAAATAAATCATGAAGGTGAAGTTAATCGTGCACGTTATATGCCACAAAATCCTCAAATAATTGCAACAAAAACTCCTCTATCCGATGTATTAATATTTAATATTGATACACATCCATTAGGTAAAGAGCAATCAGGTGAATGTAATCCTGAACTACGTTTAAAAGGCCATACAAGAGAAGGTTATGGTTTATCATGGAATTCAAATGCTAATGGACATTTACTTAGTGCTGCTGATGATCATACAATTTGTTTATGGAATATAAATATGCAACCAAAACAAGGAAAAAATTTAGATGCACTATCAATTTATACGGGACATTCGATGGTTGTAGAAGTAAGAATATACTTGCGAAGGAGAAAAAAATTTTCTCAAGACGTGAATTATTCACAACCATCATAAATCGTTTTTTTTCTAGGATGTTGCTTGGCATTGCACTCATCCAACAATATTTGGTTCTGTTGGTGATGATCAAAAATTGATGATGTAAGTTTATATTCATAATTTTTGAAATAATTAATTTCCATTATAGTTGGGATACACGATCAAATAATTATGCAAAAGCAAGTCATATCGTTGATGCACATACTGCAGAAGTCAATTGCGTAAATAATTATTTCTTCTTGGTGATTTGTTGTTGATGAGAAAATTTATTATAGATTTCTTTTAATCCATTCTCGGAATATATTCTTGTCACTGGTTCAGCGGATAAAACACTTGCTTTATGGGATTTAAGAAATATGAAAGCGAAAATACATACATTGGGATCACATAAAGATGAAATATTTCAAGTAAAAGCAACTACTTAGAGAAAATTTTTGTGGATTTATTTGGTTTATTTAGGCTCAATGGTCACCTCAAAATGAAACGATTTTAGCATCGAGTGGTTCTGATCGACGTCTTCATATATGGGATTTAAGGTAAATCTTAACAATCAATTCATTGTATGTAAAACATATCTCTAATTTAGTCGAATTAATCAATCACAGACACCAGCTGAAGCAGAAGATGGTCCACCTGAACTTTTAGTAAATCTAAATTTTATTGATTATTTCGTTGAATTATTGATTTCTTTTAGTTTATTCATGGTGGTCATGCAGCTAAAATTTCTGATTTTTCATGGAATCCAAATGAACCATTTGTTATTTGTTCTGTATCTGAAGATAATATGGCTCAAATTTGGCAAATAGTAAATTTATTTTCTTTAATAAATAATTTATCAAAATTGTTTTTTCTTAGGCTGAACATGTATATAATGATGATATCGGTATGGATGCTATATCCGGTGATCGAAGTGAAATCCCACCGACTGCCTCCAATGGATCTTAAAAAAATAATCATGTTTTTTTTTTCTGTTGTGTCTAGTACATATTTCTCTTAAATGTTTTCTGTAGATCTATTAAAAATACGACAAAAAATAAAGTGATTTTGTTCTCTTAAGGTTTATGGTTGTAAGATGAATGATCAATGATGATTATCCAAAAGATCGGTCTTAGTCACTAGAGTCATGACTGAAAATCTTTTCTAAGTTGTTTTGATCTCATTTTGTAAACAAAGAACTCAGATGCCGTAGGTGCAACCAGCCTAGTCGGATTGAATTTTTCCGACTGCATATTGCCCGGCCACCCACTGATGCGCGAATTCATTCCCTATATATAATTACAAGAAATTCTTGCTTTTCCAAGCATCTCACGAGAGGAAGGTAGTCCTACCGGTGTGTTTTACTCTTGTTGATTAACCTTCATCTTCTAGCGTCATCTATGAAAGATTTTTCGTATTTTTAATAAAATAAAACTATTTTTATTTACAAATATTTCTTTATTAGTATATAATCGAAAATCTTTGATGATGATTTTTTTTTTAAATTTTCATTTTTAAATGATTATTCGAGAAGATGAATCATTTAGTTGACATACTACTAGGATTTTGTTGCCTTTCTTCTTGTTGTTTTTCTCTACTATAGAATCATCAAAACGATCAATACGTTCTGAAAATCTATAATGGTAATTTTCGATTAAAATACTAATTGCTTACTCATGTTGTTTTCTCTTTAGTTCCGTAATCAATACGATCATGATGTTAGCATCTGGAGTCCTCAAGTATGGTTGTTCATTTACATTATATAATTTATATATATGTATATTTTTAGGGAAGACTTTATCAAATTGAATATGCTATGGAAGCAGTTAAACAAGGTGCAGCTACTGTAGCTGTTAAATCAAAGACACATGTTGTTCTTTGTGCTTTAAAAGTAAGTTTACTTCAATGATTAAATTTAATTTTAAATTCTGATCTTTAGCGAGCACCATCAGAATTATCGGCTCATCAAAAGAAAATTATGTTTATTGATGATCATATTGGTGTTTCAATTGCTGGATTAGCATCGGATGCTCGTATCCTTTGGTAAGAAAAAGATGAATAATTTATTCATTCATTCAAAATATTATTTTAGTCGTTTTATGCGTACTGAATGTATCAATCATCAATATGGTTTTGATAAACCAATGCCGGTGATGAGATTAATGGATCATGTTAGCAACAGTAAGACCAAAAAAACAACTTTCGTTTTTTAATGAACTCATTCGGCGCTGATTTTAGAATGTCAAGTTCCAACTCAACGTTATGGTCGACGTCCATTTGGTGTTGGTTTTCTTATGGCTGGTTACGATGTATATTTTCATATGATTTTGATAAAATCGAAATTTTCTGTTTCTTTCAATAGGAAAAAGGTAGTCATTTATATCAATTATGTCCATCAGCTAATTATTATTCATGCAAATGTATGGCTATTGGTGCTCGTTCTCAATCAGCACGAACATATCTTGAAAAACATCTCGATCAATTTGCTGATTCAAATCAAGATGAACTTATTAAACATTGTATGAGAGCATTACGTGATACATTACCTAATGAAGTTGAATTAACTGTTAAAGTAAAATTATAAAACTATTCATTTTTTTTAGGTTCTTCATTTATTTTTATTTAGAATTGTGCTGTTGCTATTGTTGGAAAAGATACACCATTTGCTATATTAGATGATGCTCGGGTTGGAACATATTTAACAGCAATTGAAGGTGATGAACGTGCACCACAAGCTCAAGATGATACATTGGTATGAACAATGTTTTATCGTTTGCAGTTTGAAAAGTTTTGCTTTTAGGCTGCTGGCGGAGATGAACTTCCACCATCTGGCGGAGCTCAAGAACCGCGACCTGCCGTTGCAACCGAACGCATGGAATCATAGACTAATTAAAATATTCTTTTTTTTGAATTTTTATCATAAAACATGAAATCATCCTCTGTTAAACAGGAACAAGGTCTTTCCTTCTTTCTTTTTAGATTCATTTATTTTTTATTAACAATGTCAGTATTAGATGTAAGTTTTGTTTGTTATTTAAAAAAAAAAACAATATATTTGTATTTCTTAGACATTAGCAAAACAAATTCCAGATGAATTACGTGTTAAACTTATGCAACATTTTGGAATTGCAAAAGAATATGAAAAAAATCCTCAAACAATTTCCATAACATACTATTGTATGATGTATGTTGCAAATGAAGCACTTAAACTTCAAAAAGATAAACAATTTGTTTCAAATGTATTGGATTATCTTGAAACAGTATGTTGATCGAATGTTTCGAAATTTAGAATTTGTTAGAGATTGAGATCGAGTCCGATCCTATCGACTGGGAAAATTCCGATGCATAAGTATATTTATTTAGACGAAACGAACTAATCCAAATGATGAAATTATTCGATCAATGTCAACTGGTCAAGCAACTATTGAAGAATTAATAACTGTACTTGTTGGTGAAACAAATGAAGCTGAAGATGATGAATATAAAACTCCTGATCAATTACGTTTACTTATGAGAAAACATTATACTGTTGGTGGATTAACAGATGTTCTTTCTGTATTTGGACCCGTTAAAGAAGATGTAAAGAAAAACTTCAATATTTAAAATTTTCGCTTTTTAGTTTCTCACATTAGGTAAAATTGCCAAGAGTCGAGCAGTCGCAATTTTTCGTGATTTAAAAGCCGGTGGTGGTGGTGGTAATGCACCACCACCAACAAGACCTCGTATGTTTCAACAAATCATTAGATAAATATTGATATAATTCCTTTAGCTGAAAGTCATACTCATGCTGTCTCACCATCGAAACCTCCTGAAATCTCATCACCAAGTGCCAGTGCATCTTATTATGATCATGCTGCCAGCAATAAAAGTAAGATAATTAACTTAGAACACGAAATACCAATAAATATTTCTTCCTAGATATTCCGTATGATGTTATATCTCAAGCACAAAAATTATGTCGATATGCAAATTCAGCTCTTGAACATGAAGATATTGCAACAGCAGTTAAAAATTGTGAAGAAGCATTACAATTACTTCGACCATATAATAATTAATCAACAATGTGTGGATATCTTCTGAACAAATTTCTTTTTCTTTATCTGTTCATGTAAACTTTTTTCCTTCTTTGATAGAATGGTACATAAACCTAGAAAAAACATCAATATTTTTTACTCTTTTCTCGTATTAAATGGGCAGATTTTTCTAGTTTTTTCTTTCTTTACCAGTGACAAATAAATCTATGTCACGACACGTCATGTATGACTCATCGTGAATTATTCATCCTTTTCTTATCGTCGTATTTATACTTTATAGATTCATTTGCAATTTGATCCACGATGGAAGAAAATCAACGTTTATTAGAAGAGGTTGTTTTACCCGATGAAATTCAACGTTATCGAACTGTATTTGAAAAAGCTAAAGAAGCTAATCAAGTAACCGATCAAAATAAATTTTCATTTGCTTATTGTCTTGTACGAAGTAAAGTTAAAAATGATGTACGTTATGGTTTACAATTATTAAAAGAACTTTATGATTCAACAACAAAAGATGATGATAAACGTGATTATTTATTTTATTTAGCACTGGGTAAAATTCGTTGTTTTTTCTCTCATAATTAAATGAAGAAAATGATTCATTTAGGTAATGCTCGAATAAATGAATATGAAACAGCATTAAAATTTCTTGATGCTATTCTTCATGTTCAACCGGGTAATCATCAAGCAAAAAATCTTAAAGATGAAGTTAATCGAAGAATGACTCGTGAAGGATGTATGTTGATATATGATGTTTTATATAAATAAATATTTATTTTATTTAGATATCGGTGCTGGTATTGCTGTAGGTGCAGGAGCACTTCTTGTTGGAGGTAAGAAAATAATAACAACTTTCTTAATAGTTTAGGACTGTCAATAAAGGATGATCGAAAAAGGAGAGATGATAGAATATTTGTTAGGAAGTTAAACATGAAGTCTCAAGGTTATTATAACATCAGACATAAGATTTTATTAGATCTGCATAATATTAAGATTCTTCGTGTGACTATCTCAAGTATCTAATAAGATTCGTCACCACACAATTGAAGGGCGTAGTTCAGCAATTTGTTTTTTGTCACTGGACATTCAAGGATAGGAGAGGTTTAGAAATAGACGTCCTTTATGGGTGACTTCTTTCCCAGAAGTTTGTGATTCTTAATCATTGTATTCGAGGGGAAAATCTTTTTCTGTATCAATTAACTGAAGTCCAGATGAAAAGGCAATGTTTTTACAAGGTCTCATCATAGTACGGGTACAGTTTAGGATATGAACGCACTGACCTTCAATGATTCACAATAGTTTTTTTTCCAAAAGATTACCTTAACAATCCTTTTTCTTATTTAGGTCTTGCGGCTGCTACTATTGCTCTCCTTAAAAAATAAATCTTCACATTCGACAAAATAATGTATTATATCACAAAACAATAAAAGGGGTCACTGGCAATGTAACTGAACTTTGGATCTTTTTTTTTTGTTGAAATTTATTATTTAATAAACACAACTAAATATTTTATTTCCTCTAAATGAAACTATGTGGTCGTTGACTTGTCACTTTAGGTCTGGAAATTTTTTTTTCATTGATATCAAGTAAAAGACTGTAAAAACTATAATTTTATTTATAAGAAGATAAATCTCTCACACATTAGACATATTATCGCGTTTAGAACCACGAAACAAAATATCCTTTTGTTCACCATTAGTTTCTTCTTTTTTGGGAACATCTAACGTACTCATAACTGTTCTTGTTCGTTCATGATCAATTTTTTGTTGTGGTTGTTGTAATGGCCAATAATCTGGATTTTGTAATTTTTCATCAAAATCAATACCGGTTATTGATATTCGTAAATTTCTTCGCATAACATCACGTATATTTTGTTTTAATCGTGTTGAATCAATTTTAGCTTTAAATAAAAATTCTAAAAATGCAATAACCATTGCAGCTCCAAGACCACCAATTAAAACATAAAACATTCCAGCAACATTAGCTAAATTAAGTGCTTGACTTTGTTTGGAATCTTTTGCACCAACATTTGTACATTCACTTCTTTCATAATACCATTTTTGTTTTAAAAGTTGTAGAAAACCACTTTCAGTTAATTCTAAAACAGCTATATTAATTGCTTCACGTAAATCTGAACCAAGTGGTGTTGCTATTCCATAACCTTTTGCATCAATATTTTCTCCAACACGCATTGTATCACATGGTAAACGTTCATTAACATATTCATTTGCAGTTGATTCAAGTAGAAAAGCATATTTACCTTTTAATAGACGAACTTTTTCTATACCTTCACGATTTGATGAAACAAATACTTCATCTTTATGTTGTTGCATAACATTCCACATATGTTTAAATGTTGGTGATGTTGATTTATTAAAAAAAGCCATTGTCGAACCACCTCGTACTGTTCCATAAAGAATTTCCGATTGTTTAGCAAGATCTTGAACAGATTCAATTGGTGTAACTAATTTTTCGACTGTTAAAAAGGCAGCTAAATTAGCCGTATATGATGAAACAAGAATTAAACTAAAAAACCACCATGCACTGGTTACCACTCGACCTAAAAAAAACAAAGCACTACGAGATTCGTTCACAGTGGACTATTTGACATAGAAATACAATGCCTGGTATTCGTTAACGGTTTATGTTAATACGTGGTTTATAGACTGATCTTGATACAGTCGTATTCATATACGCTCGTTTGTGTACTTCAATCTTAAGAGATAAACTCAATGGCTACAACAATAACGTATGGGTTAAGAGAAAGACTAAAGGCATAGTCCTTTCATCAGAGATGGAACCGGTACCGGCGACCGGCCGGCCCGGCCCGGTCCCGGTCTGGATTTCGTACCGGCCGGTCTGCCGGTCGACCGGTCAGCTAAAATTGGCTTTTTTTGACTTTTTTAGCTTTTTTTCTTTTTTGTTTTGCTCGTCATTTTTTGTTTTAAAAAACTTAAAACTGACCGGCCGGCCCGGCTCGGTCAAACTTTTTTGGGCCGGTACCGGTCATCAAAAATCCTGACCGGTTCCATCTCTGCCTTTCATGGCGAAACAACGCATAAGGGGTCTATAGATTGTTTTCATTAACTAATATTAATATTAATAACGGTAAAGCGTATCCCGATGAATGAATTCAATTAGATTATCGATTTAGCTAATCATTTCGATGAGGATCTTCGAAGAATACAGGCGATTCAGTACAAATGTTCATATCAATCAATGAGAATATTCTACAAACCTGGAAATGATCTTGGTAAAAGATCAACACCTTGATGCATAAAAGCAGCAAATGAAAAAAATAATGAATTATGCATTGAAAATTTATTTCGTGGAGCAGCATCTGTTTCATGTTCAAAATACCATTCATAAGGTGATGATCGACTAACAAAAAATAAAATAGCACTAACAAGTAAATAAGATATAATAACACAAATCCAAATTTCTGTTGATAATGGTGCCATAAATGAAAAAACACCGGGTTTTTGTTTTTCTGGTTTACGTATCATTATTGATATGCCTAAATCAATAAATGGTTTTGAAAAATCTACTGCTTTTTCACGTGCTCCATTAATTGTTAATGGTGCTATTGATAAATCAGCTTCACGATTAACTAATGCTCCAACCATTCCATCCCAAACACCTTTTTGTATTTCATTTCCATATTTAGTTTCAATAAGAAATTTATATGGTAATTTTAATTTATCATGACACATAGCATAAGCTAAATCAGCACAAAAACCTTCGACAAGTGATGGATCAAGTATAGTACCACGTGGAATACTTTTATCTGTTAATGTATCATTACGATTCTTTTTTAACATCATAAATGGTTCATCAAATATAGTTACAATTAAACGTGTACGATTTTCATAAAGCCAACGACCACGATATGTTGAATTATCAGCAACCTAAATATAAATAAAATAATCAGTGGGTAAATTGTTTCTGTTTATCAAGAAATGATGGCTAAGAATGAAACTTGTACTAAATACTCTCACTCTAAAAAGTAGATATTCATTTCCTTATATTCAGATCAGATTATTTGTATGTGGGGGCCATCGGATCCGTGTCTGGGGCTATCCGATACGATCGAATGGAGACCAAGTTCTCCACCGTTTTTCGGAAGGTGTTCTGTTTCGATCTAGTCATCGACTCTAATCTCTGGCGCATCATATCAAAACGCATCTTGAGTCTCCCATAATGGAATTGATACTTCAGTCTGCATAAAACAGAGCATCTTAGATCTTTATCCTACACGAATGAAATGTGGATGGACCTCACAATGAGTTATCTGACTTACCCCAAGTATATTTGGTGCACGAAAAAATCCAATATTTTTTGGCATTTCATTTCTTGTAACACGATAAACATCAAATGTATAATTTATTCTTTGACCTGTTTTATTTGAAAATTGTACATTTCCTGTTAAACCTTGAAAACTAATATTTAATAAATTATTTAAATAAATTTTTCCTGGTGACCATGGTTGAATATGATTATTTCGACAATCGATACCCGGTGTTAAATCATTATAAAATTTTCCTTGTCGAAATACTTTTAATTTCTCACGTGTTTCATTTCCTGAACTTAACATATGATTTATTGTACGTAATAATGTTTCCCATGCATCAGCAATTAATAAAGATTCAACAGATGGACCTATTTTTATTGATTTAATATAATTTTCATATAATGATAATGTATAATTATCAGCTGAAGCCGTATATGATGGTAAAGCAAAAAATGTTACATTAACACCACCATAACGAAAATAAGTCATATCAAGTTGTTTAGCATTTAATGTAAGTATGATATAATGATAATCAGCAGTTGTCATACCACGATGTTTTATTTTATCCATAACTATTTTATATGTATCAAATGATTGAAAATCTAAAACAATATAACGACCGAAAAGTCTTTGATTTGTACTTGTTATTGGTGATGTACGTATTGGTATACTTGTCATATGTTCAACATTTTGTAATAAATCATATGAATCATCTGGATTTCCTAAATAACGACTAATAATATTTAAATTTTGTAATGCCTGTGTTGTTTTCATTTGAATTAATTGTTTAAGACGATGAGCACCGATTGTATCATCATATATATAAACAAGACGATTGATTTGATAATGACGAATAAATGTTACTAATGCTGGTAATAGATCTGGCATTAATGACATATAATAATTATTTTTTGGATGATCATTATTATCTAAACCAATAAATGGTACTTGATAGCTTGAACAAAAACCTGATAACCAATCAAAATCATCATAATTAGCATGTCCGATGATTGACATTATTCCACTAGATAATTGAGTACATAATGTTGACCAAGTATCAATATTTGAATCATCGAAATCTAGTGTATCGACGAGTTCAGTTACGTTATATTGAAAACGTCGTTCGAGTTTGTTAAGAACATATTGGCGAGCCAATGGATTTATGCGTGCATAAAGTTCTCGTTTGTGTCCATTAAATATTAAACCTATACAAAGAACAATTTAATTGAATATATAATTCAATACAGAATCATTCCGAATTATATTCTGACTTTAGTATACATGATCAGGTTCACTTTGCCTTACACTCCAGGACCATTTGTGAGAATGTCCTACTCATATTCAAACGAAAGAATCACATAGATTACCAAAGAAAAACCGATTGACTCATGGCGAAAAAGCCCTTATAAATTCAAATATCAACTGATCAGCGATTTTCATCAAAAGAAATCATATATCTATCTATAACACTTACCAACAGGTATAGTCAAAATTGTTTCCACAATTCGAATCTGTGCAAAAGCAATAAATGATAATAAATAAATAACTGAATTCTTCGTCTTCATATCGGTTTTAAAAAAATAGCAATCAATGTCTATTTGCGCTTTTTGTAATAGTTTATTTGTTAATATATTGGCGAGAATAAGAAAAATGATTGTTGCATGTTTTTATTCCGCTCGATTAGTAATCATCGAATGAGCATAGTTTTTTTTTCAATGTCGGCATGAAGTGACAAGGGGATTGAGTTGTAGTCTCCTTCATCAACCAATGCATCATCATCAAATTTATCACAAGAACAGAATATTACGAATCTTTTTGTTACTATCGCGTTCTACACGCAACATTTTTCTTTTTGTCTTTTCTGTTTAATCCATTATTATTCTACTAGCACTCTTATCTTTTGTATGGGGCGTTCATCCACTTTACTGATTGATTATGGAAGAGACAATATTTTTCCCTTTTCATTACAAGAGAAAAAGAAAGCACAAGGGAAAGATCGAGTACACGAGTTCTTTTCCCTAAACAAAAAGCGCAATTTTCTTTTTTTGACATGCTACGCTGATGAATACATGACATTGAATCATTATGACACACGAGATCAAAATTAAATTTCTGTTTGTTAGCTTCCTATGACAAGAATCAAAGTCAAGATTCATTATCCGTCTTCAAATAATACTATCGATATAGTAGTGATTTTCGTTTGATAATTGAATATGAAAATATTGTTTAAGATGCAGAATCGGAAATTATACTAATTATATCAAATCTGAAAGTTTTCGATTCAACGATGAGGAAAAAATGATCGCTAAAGTAAACGATCTAATATTGAAAGCAATTCGAGAATATTTTCAAGTGCATCAGTGTAGTTGAACGATTCAGAAACGTGAGCTTATATATTTCTTGAAATTCAGTGGTTGAGTTATGCTGAATTTCTTGGTGATAATTGTAAGAAACACGATCGTAATTTTGAGCCAGAACAGTCTAAGTAGATCAACCCGGCTCACTTTTTTTGCTATTAATGAATATGGTAACACTTATTTTAGATTCGACAATTGATGATTCAAAAGACAACAACATTCCTTACTATATCTATAGTCTAGAAGGAAGATGGGTCCTAGAATCGATTTTAATAGTACTAAGAAATTAAGGTAATACATGAGGATGAGTGTAGTTACGCTAACTTTCATTCATATCAATAAAAGCGACACAATCATTGTTATTTATTCTTATAGCTACTACTGACATCATCATTTGAATCGACATTTACGTACGATTTTTATTTTCATAACGTATTTATTTTTTTTTAACGTAACGATAAATATGCAACTTAAATGGGGTATTGTTGGAACAGGTCGTATATGTCAAGATTTTTGTCTTGCTTTATTGACTTGTGATGCTCATGATCATGCAATTGTTGCTGTTGGTTCTCGTGATAAAGAACAAGCTGTTAAATTTGTTCGAGACTTAAATCTTGGTGCTCAAGTTCATACATATGGTTCACAAGATGAATTATTTGAAGATGTTAATGTTGATATTGTTTATATTGGAACAATTGATCATGTTCATCGAGATTTATGTATTAAAGCATTAAATCATAATAAAAATGTTCTATGTGAAAAACCATTAGCAATTAATCCAGCTGAAGTTGAAGAAATAATTAATACAGCAAAAAAAACAAAGAAATTTATGATGGAAGCAATGTGGTCACGATTTTTTCCTATTTATAATTATATACGTGATGCTGTTAAACACATTGGAACAGTACATTTTCATTTATTAATGATTCGCTCATCGAATCTTATCTTTTTTTTAGGTTACTTTTGTCGAATGTACAATGTGTGTTACTGGTTTAATTGCTGATGGTTGTTGGAGTATACTTATGGGTATTGGTTGTTATCCTGTACAAGCAGCTTTACTAGCTTTTAATCATGAAGAACCTGAAAAAATCATAGCTACTGGTCATACAAAAGAATTTCAAGGATTAGTAACTGATACAATGGTTAGTATAACATTATTATTTAAAAATAATCGTATGGCTGTTCTTAATTGTCTCGGAGAAAATATCGGAGCAATTAATTCTTTAAAAATTCATGGAACGGAAGGTAAAAAAAAAGAAGTTTCATTTTAATTTTAATTGTTTTTGGTTAATTTAAGGTGTGGTAAATCTTCCTAATTATTTTTGGTGTCCAACTGGAATCGTATTACCTAATGGTCATCATGTTGATCATCATTTACCAGATACAAAAAAGAAAACAAATTTTATACATTCAGCTGGTCTTCGTTATGAAGCAATTGCATGTCGTGATCAAATAATGAGTGGAAAAACAGAACATCCATTTATGACACTTGAACATTCATTACAAATAGCTCGAATTATTGAAGAAGCTCGAAAACAAGTACTTGCACCTAAAAATCTTGAACCTAAAGATCTTCCACCTAAAGATCTTGAACCTAAAGAACTTGAACCTAAAGATCTTGCACCTAAAGATCTTGCAACCAACGAGTAATTGTTTTGGGTGATTTATGGCAACCTGGTGATAGAACAAAACAAAAAAAAAGAATTTCTATTTATTTTAAGCTGTCTCTATTTTTTTAAATAAAGACAAGGAATGGTTTAGCTTAGATCGAAAGTTGAAAAATAATTCATTGCATTTCAATTTAACATCGATAACGAATACGATTTATGTTTGTTGAACATACAGAAAAAAAAACAATTTTAAGCATGAAGTAGTTTGTTATTTGATACAAAAGATAGTAAATGGTCTTCCTCGATTTAACAGCATACTCTACATATTATTCGTTTTTCAGCTAGCATTCTGCGCATTTTGTTAGTATTTTTATTGCAATAACATAATGAATAGATTCTCATCTTCTTAACCATCAATCTTCTTGTTCAAGTAAATTTTTTTTGAACAAACACCTATGATTCACTATTTGTTCATAGCGCGCAGACATATGAATTCATTCACAAACAGAAAAAAACCACTTTAAAATTAATTATCTAATCAAAAAGAACCAATTTCAAATATAAACGGAAAAAACCCACATATAATTTTTTTTCAAACCATTCATAATGCATTAATGCATTACTCTAACCCGATTAAAATCTTCTCTGATTGGTTTCTTCGTATTTCTTCATTTGACCTTAAAATTGTTATTTTTTCTATTTCAAATGTATCGTTTCTATATTAATTGTCATCGTTGGAAACCAACATATCATCAATGGATTTATGCAAATCATTGTCTACCCATTGATGAACTCAAACGTATAGATCAATATGTCTATCAACGTGATGTAAAATTTACACTAGTCGGACAATTATTAATTCGTTATCTTCTAACTCAAGTATTTAATGAAAAAAGTTCTTCATTTAAAATTCAACGTACAAAATTTAATCGTCCATTTCTACAATCAAATCCATTATTTGATTTTAATCTTTCACATCATAATGAATTAGTTTGTATAGCTGGTACATTTCATGGACAAATTGGTTGTGATACAATGCTTTATCAAACAGAAAAGATAAGAAAAGAAAATTATGAATTATTTCGAAAGAAATTTACATTAAATGAATATGATGTAATAGAAAAAAATCCAAATGATTTTTATCGTTTATGGTGTTTAAAAGAAAGTTATGTTAAATGGTTCGGTATTGGAATTGGTTTTCAATTATTAAGATTAAATTTTCATCTACAAACAAAAAATTTTAATAAAAACGAAATTATTTCAGATACAATCTTGGAAATTGATAATCAATTAAACAATAATAATAATAATAATATTCGATTTGATGAACAAATTATATTTTTATCAGATAATGAACAACAAATAGTAACTTTATGTTT
>JADMIO011227334.1_pt1 | contig 15216 bp, 12 predicted proteins | sample 8958161 | NCBI WGS metagenome assembly JADMIO01 (sample SAMN16585339, study PRJNA669376) | soil metagenome | isolation source: Crop rotation soil | place: USA: Cullars Rotation, Alabama | collected 2011 | reverse complement strand
CTCATTTCGTTCGACAACCATCCCGACTGGGATATTCGCCCTCCGAAATGGTGTTGCGGGAGCTGGGTTAATCGCGCGCTGGAAGTGCCCCAGGTCCGCAAGGTTAGTGTATGGGGATGCGGCAATTTCGAGTGCTGGTGGCCAACACAATTATTCGGTAATCGGCGGGCCGAACGCCAAGGCACGCTCGAAGTGCATCCCTGGGCCGACGATCGCTCTGAAAAAGACCGGCAACGACGTGGGGCCATTTTCCAAGACGATTGGAAGGAGAAATTCGAAACATTCGTCGGCGGGCTGATCGCTCCGAATTTTTATGTGACAATCGACATGGACTGCCTGCGATCTGCCGATGCCGTCACGAACTGGGAGAATGGACGCTTCGAGATTGTCGATCTGCTTTGGGCGCTGCAACGATTAAGGGATGCCGGCCGCATCATTGGCGGAGATATTTGCGGCGCGTTTTCCGAGGCGCGTTATGCGCGCTGGAAGCAAAAGTTCGCATCCGAAATGGACCACCCAAAGCTCAAACGACCGGGTCCGGCGGAAAGCCGCCAAATCAACCTGGCCGCGTTCCAAAGTCTCTGGCCGGCGTTGACCAACCCTAACTAGCTGAGCGAAACCAGGATTATGCCGGCGCTGATCAACAGCGCTCCGACCGCCAGTTGCAGCGTCACCTTTTCTCGCAACAGGAATGCCGCGAGCAGGCTGATGATGATCACGCTCAAACCCTGGAAGGGATAAACGTAGCTGAGATCCAGATGCTGGAGCAGGCCGAGCGTCAGGAAGAAAGAAATGGTCATTGAAGCGATACCCGGTACGAACCATTTCGCGAATTGCTTCCCGAACCCGAACTTGTGCGACATCTCCATCGCGCGCTTGAAAAGCAACTGGCCAACCACAAACGTGATCAGCGCCGCAAAAATAAGAGGAAACTTCCACCCGTTCATAGTTTCTCGTCGAGATGCTCTTCCATCCTGGTGAACGGCTTGGCGACAACAAAGAGGCCGATCAACACCAGCACAATTCCAATCCAGCGTGTCGGCGAAATCCCTTCACCGAGAAAAATCCAGGAACTGAGCGGCACCAGCACGTGCGGAGCGTTGGAAAGAGGGAACGCGATGGAAAGAGGTATGTGACGCAGGACGTAGAGCCAGCCGATCAGACTAACGATCACACAAATAATGCCTAACCAGGTGTAAATCGAAGCGAGGCCGGTTAAACCGCCGAAACCCGGGTGCTGGCTCAAATGCGCGGTGTTTTTCGCGCCGGTCTTGAGAAATAGCTCCGAGATCGTCACTACAACCGCGTTGATTGCGATTTGCAGCCATGGATTGATGAAAATATTCCAGGCCCGTTGCCAAAACGCCGGCTTCGGTCCGCCCTCGTAATGCTGGCGCAGGACCGGGTCCGAACGGATCGGCGCGAACCGCGGTGCGATCCATTTAAGCAGCGCGTTAATCACCCCTGATGTATGCCGCAAGTAAAGATCGACATCCAACAGTTTCATTCGCAAATGCGCCTTTGGATCGTAGTTGAACGGCCCGCAATGGTAAGCCGTAAGCCCGTTGGCCAGCGCCCATTCGATAACGTCGTGATACGTGCGGTGATATAAACATAGCTCGTGCGCGAATTGGTAATCGAAGCCGATGTCGTGATCGTAAATCGCGTTCTCCCAAAGACTGCAAAAGCTAAAAGCGATGATCCTACCGTCCAGCCGCCAGATGAAATAACGAAACCGGTTAGGCATCCTCCGGCCCGCTTCGAGAAAATACTCCCGTGAGAAGATCTCGAAGTCGACCGGCGCGCGGCGGGCTACGTCGAGATACATCGGATAAATCTCATCAATCACGTCGCTACAATCGGTCAACACTTCCATTATGATGGGTGAAGACAGATCGTCCGATCGGCGAAGCTTGCGGCGGATATTTTTTCGCGTCGGCCGACTCAGTTTTGTCTCCATGTACTCTTCGAACGAAGCGAAATCGAATTCGCGAACCAGCGGCGGAAATCCGCCGAGACGAATGTAGTTCGCCTGCTCGAAGGGCGACAGCTGGTCACGAAGTGTTGCCGGAAAATCCTTCAGCGAGACTAACGAAATCTTTTCCTGTCGTGCATATCGAAGCAACGCCTCGGCCAGCAGCTCGCTGACGCGTTTTGGATTTGCCGGCGCAATCACGCCCGGCTCATGATCGCCAACAAGGCAACCGGCGAGCAGAATCCGCGTCTTCAAAAAGCGCGACCAAATCTTGCGAACGACCGCCACCGTCGCCGTGATCCAGCGGTTCGCGATCGTTACCAAATCCTGATCGACGATGAGCAACGGCTGCAACGCGATCGGGTTGCGGTGTTCGTCGAGAAGGAGCAGGTAACGATAGGCGAAACCGTCGGTCATCGTCTCTTCGATCAGCCGATAATATTCGAAGTCTTTCCGTGAATCGCCGAACGCCGCGCGCCAGATTTCACGATCGAGATCGGTAGTCCGCGCGTAGATCTGCGCCGTGGCAGTCCCGACCTTGAACCAATAGAGATGATTATCCGTCGCCTGGTCGATCAGCCCCGGCGTCGGAAGCGCGCCCTGTAACTTCCCTGTTTGCGTCTTCAAAGTTGGTCGGCGTTCGGAAACTGTCGCAATACCGGATCGTGCCGGGTCGGTTCAAGGAACCGAACTGCGCGCCGAAAAATTGGATTGAGCAATGAAGCAGTGTGCCGCACGTAAAGATCCAGTGGCACGAGATGACAGCCGAGATGAAGCTTCGGATCGTAATTAAGCGGTGTACTGCAATAGAATTTCAGGCCGTTGTCGATTGCCCAGGTCAGGACATCGCGCAGCGTGTAAAAGTATAACGACAATTCGAGCGCAACGTCGTAATCCATTCCGAGGCACTCGTCATAAATCGTGTCGTCGTGCACAAAGGCGAGGCTGAACGCGATGATCTTGCCGCGCTGGCGCCACAAAAAGAAACGGACCCGGTCCGGCATGTCGCGGCTGAGCCGGCAAAAATATTCCTTGGTCAGAGTCTCGAATTTCAGCGGGGAACGCTCGTGCACCTGGAGATATAGCGGATAGACCTCATCGATGAACGGCGCGATGTCGGTCACGACTTCCATATCGATCTTGGAAGCAGCCTCGGCCTTGCGAAACTTTCGCCGCAATCCTTTGCGGGTTATCTTGCCTAACGATCCCAGAAAATCCTCGAAGCTGGAATAGTTCAGTTCCAACCGGGTCAAAGGCATGCTGGGCACGCGGGCGTAACCGTTCGACGAAAAGTGAGCCAGCGAATCGCGGTAACCGAACGGGAAATCCTTCAACACCACCAGGGACGCCTTGTTTTCGCGCGCGACTGTCGTGAGGTTTGCATGCAATGCCCGCGCCGCCCAACCAATGTCGCCCGGCGAACAGGCGCCGAGTTGGCCTTCGCCAGCGGCACAACCTACCATCAAGGTCCGCATCGTGAGGAACCGCGGAAATTTTTTCCTAACGGCATCAACCACGCCGCGCAATGCGGGTACGCCATCGACGAGGTTTTGCTGCAGAAAGAACAACGGTTGGATCGCGCGCAGCTCGCCGACCTCATCATAAAGCAGCAGGTAGCGGTGTTCGAAACCCTCGAGCGTTTCCTCAACGATCTCGTAGTACCGATGATCCTTGCAATGATTCCGGAGCGCCTCCGACCACTTGAAGCGATCGGGAAGGTCCTCGTGGCGGACCAGTTTGGCGGTTGTGTTCGGCTTGGAAACGGCGGCGGTCATCAAAATTCGGGGGTGTTCGGTGGGGCCAAGGCGGGGGGCTCCAGCGAGCGGGAATTGTTAGCAGAGCCGGGGGGATTTCTCAACCGGAAGGGTGTAGGACAAAGTCTGAATTTCCGGTGTTGCCGGGGCAAAAATCACACAAAAAACGAAGAATTATCTTCCCAAACCGGTACCCGCAGTGTTATAAATTCCATAATTACATGTTTGCGCGTTTCTTTAAGCCCGGCGGTCTCCAGCAGATCGCCTTTATTTTTGCCATCCTCCTCGCTTGCTTCACTCTCAGCGCCCGGCCGCAGCAGCCGGTCGTCCTGACGCCTGGTGAAAACGATTTGGTCGTTCTGAATGGGTGCGTCGTCTCGGCCTGTAATTACCTGGCCGCCCTGCGGACCCAGCACGATCTCGACAAGAACTTTTGGGTTAAAATCCTGCTCGTTCGCTTCAATAATCACTCGGCCGGCCATGCCTATTGCGTGTGGGAAACGGATGGCGTGATTTATGGCTATGATCGCAACGCCGGCTCGTTCCAAATCCCGGTGTACACCCGGGATGCGCGCGCCATAGCGATTGTGCTCGCGCAGGAACTTGGGAAAGTCCTGAAGGAACCGCTTTCAGTCGCAAATGCCGACTTCGTCGATTCGACCAAGGCAACTGTCTACAAATACTAGTTGTTAGTTCCTGTCATCCTGAGCCCCTCGAAGGATCTTAAACTTCGATTCTCGTAGCACCAGTCAGCAGCTAGATCCTCCCAACGAGGATTATTTTTTCCTATGTGAAACGCGTACGATTAGATCGTTAGTCACGCAATGTACAAGACCGAACGTTTCTTGTTGCCCATCATATAAACCCAGTAGCTGTGATCGCTAGACAAAGTTGAGGTCCTTCGACTCGGCTCCGCTTCGCCCAGGATCACACATTGAAGGGGAACAACCGCTCGACAACCGTGGCGCGAAGCTTTGGTGTGTTGAGCAACGCCGACATAGCCGAGCTTCTGGCCAGGCAAGCCAAAGAAGAAAGCGGCATTTTGATTCGCGCTTATCGGCGAGCGGCGCGCAGCGCCTTCCTCTGGCCTGAGCAAGCAGCTGATCTCATCGCCAACAACCGCCCTCTTACCGAACTCCACGGCATCGGACCGTTTATGGAGAAACGCATCCGCACATGGATCGAAAAGCCGCCGACGTTGAGAAACGTCCCTCCGGATCGCCGTGATTTCCTTGCCCTCGCCGATGCTCGCAAATTGCTGAAGCAAAATCCGAAGTGGGCCGGTCAATTGCGGGGCGATCTGCAAATGCATACCCGGTACAGCGACGGCTCCGGCACAATCCGCGAAATGGCTAACGCCGCTAACGAGCGTGGTTACGAATATATCGGGATCACTGATCATTCGAAAGGGCTCAAAATTGCCGGCGGCATTGATGAGGCGCGCTTGCAGAAACAAATGGAGGAGATCGCCCGGACCAATGCGGCGTTAGGCCGGAAGCGGGCCTCGGTCACGGTGCTGTGTTCTCTCGAAATGAATTTGAATCCGCGCGGCGAAGGAGACATGGACCCGAAAGCGCTGGCTAGACTGGATATCGTTCTCGGATCTTTTCACTCGCAGCTTCGCAAGAAAGAAGACCAGACGAAACGGTACGTCGCCGCCATTCGAAATCGCGATATCCAGGTTCTTGGACATCCGCGTGGGCGCATTTACAACTATCGTCTCGGGCTGAAGGCCGACTGGGCCCGCGTATTCGCCGCAGCGCGCAAGATCGACAAAGCGGTCGAGATCGATTGTTACCCGGATCGCCAGGACCTGAATCTTTCACTCCTGAAAATTGCGCGACGGGAGGGTGTTCGCGTTTCGTTAGGCACGGATGCCCATCATCCGTGGCAACTCGAGTTTATCGAGCTCGGCGTTGCCGCGGCGCTCAAAGCGAAGATTCCCGCGGATCGAGTGATCAATTTCATGCCGCTCTCCGAATTGAAGCGGTGGGTTAAGACGGTGCGGTCGCGCCGGTGATTCACGTTGGGCGAAGATCCATGCGGTAAATGTCGCACTGGCATTGCCTGAGCTGTACGCGCGGTCCGCAAAATGTTCGCACTGTTGAACATGCTGACGCCGCGTTTTCCCAAACCTGTCCATTCACTTCAGGCTGGTTTTTCTGCTGGATTACCTAACGGATAACTGATCTCATCGGCCACGAATGAAAACATCGGCGCCGATTCTAATCTTGTCGTCCCTTTTCGTCTTGCTGCTCAGTGGGGTATCGTACGCAATGGAGAAAGAAGGATTGCGAGTCGATGTCGTGCCCAAGGTGCTCGTCGATAAAAGTGTTACTCCAAACACCATGGCAACTACCACGCCGGTCGACGAAGAGATGTCGTTGAAGGCGACAATCAGGAATGTTTCGATGAAGGACGTGCCGGAAAGCACGATTGACTACATTGTGCTCGTGCAACGCTGGGCTTCAGAGACGGGGACCTACACGAGTTATAAAGGCACCCAGAAACTTCAACCGATTCGTTTCGCCGATCAGATCGAAGCCGACATCGGCAAATATCATATTGGAGGACACCTTCATGCTGCGGGTGAACAACACAAAGACAAGCTGGCCGGCTGGAAAATCGTCATCACCGAGCCGGGCAAAACGATCGAGTTCACCTCGGGGCCTAACTTCGATAGCTTGAACGCGCGGGCAAAACCGGCGCACGATCACCACTAACATAGCACGGCGCTCTGGTGCCGTGTTTTGAGGCAAGGGAGTTCGTCATGTTTGAAAAACGGCTCGTAGCCCGCTGAGCGTAGCATCCGCAACCTCCTCCTTTTCAGTTTGACCTCCGTCGTTGAAGGCGACGACAAAACCAACTCGACCTCGAACGCATCACCCGACGCCCATCAGCTGCCACGCCTGCTGCAAACTGCCCGGCCACGACATCGGGTTGATCTCTGGGAGCCGATGGCGCCGCACGAACCGATATACGCGCGCAAAAGTCGCATACTAGCCGCTTGCCGCAGACGCGACCGGCGCGTTTACGTATGATGACGCCGCGGCCCGTCGGTCAAACCAAGCGATTTTATCGCCTCGCCTATCCATGACACCTAACGATGTTCCTCGTTCCAGTTCTTCTTCTGGAATGACATCCGGCCGGAACCGTACTCATACGCCTCGAAGTGCGCGGGGTTCTTTTCCGAATATTTCTGGTGATAATCCTCGGCCGGCCAGAACTTCATGGCCGGAATGATTTCGGTAACGAGCGGTTTCTTGAATTTGCCTGACTTCGCAAGTTTATCTTTTGAGGCTTCGGCGATTTTTTTCTCATCGTCGTTAGCGTAGAAAATCGCGGCCCGATAGCTCGGCCCGATGTCGCTGAACTGGCCATCGGCCTGCGTCGGATCAATTTGTTTCCAATAGATGTCCAACAGTTTGTCGAACGATATCTTGGAGGGATCGTAAGTGATCTCGATCGATTCCCGGTATTTCGTTTTTTCCGTCGTGACCAGGTCGTAGGTCGGATTGAGCTCGGTGCCGCCGCAATAGCCAACAACCGTTTTGATCACACCCGGTGCCTTATCGAACGCCGGTTGGATACACCAGAAACAGCCACCGGCAAACACGGCAGTCTTCGTCGCGGCCGGCGAATTTTCAGCCAGCGACGAGACCTGCATGACGGCGACAAAAAGCGAACCCAGTAAAATGAACCTGTTCATATTCCCACCATTAGACACAGCGATTGCCCGGCGGCTCAATTTTCCTACAGCCTAATCCCTACGCCAGAGCTGCGACGCCGCAGTCTTAGCTCAGAGTTGAACCGCGCGACCCGAGAGACGATCTGTTCGAGTGATTCCATCGCAAGCGGAAAGCATCCGGGACCTGTCAGAGGCCCCGGCGACGAAGTCCGATCGCGGCGATTCCGATTTCCCCCGGCTGATCGCGCCGGTCTCCTGCACGGAACGGCTCGATCTGCACGAGATTTTCGGCCGAAACGCGCCGCTTCAGGTCGATCTTGGCTGCGGGAATGGCTCCTTCCTTTGCGAGCTGGCCCAGCGAATGCCGGCGAACAATTTTCTTGGCGTCGAGCGATTGTTAGGCCGGGCTCAGAGTTCGGCCCGAAAGGCGAAAGCACTCGGGAATGTCCGAGTGTTACGGTTCGAGACATCCTACGTGGTTCGGCATCTATTGCCGCCTGCATCGGTGGAGAAATTCTATCTGCTTTTCCCCGATCCCTGGCCGAAACGCCGTCACCAGCGCCGGCGCATTGTGACGGTTGAATTTCTGAAATCAATTCACGATGCCCTTGCTCCCGGCGGCGTCTTCCATGTTGCTACCGACCAGCGGGACTACCTTGATCAGGTGAAGGAACACGCGGCGGAGCTGCGCCGTTTCAACATAAGTGACGCCGACCGCGCCGATCTACCGTTCACGAAGTTCGAACGGAAGTTTAACGAACAGGGAGCGCCGATTTACCGCATCGAGTTGCTGAAAAAATAAAACCCGGCGGCATCACGGATATTTCAGCGTGGTGTGGTGCACCGTCTGGCCGGTGAGATAGCAGCGTGCATCCCAATCGTTGGGACGGAATCGAAGTTCGACCGCGCCAGTCTTATCCTGTCGAAGGAGCGTGATACCAGAAGTGCGCACGCGCTCGGCCCAGTTCTCGTCGATCTTTTCGAAATAAGGAAAATCTCGCGAGGTGGCGATTATGACACGAGGAGCGACGGCTGCGAGGAACTGTTCGGAGCCCGGCCAGGCCGAATGATGCTTACCTTTGATGAGAATGTCGCTGCGGAGGTCGACATGCTGCGCCAGCAGGGCTTGTTCGGTCCGTTCGCCGCTGTCGGAAACCAGGAGTAGTCGCGCTGACGGAGTCACGAGTTGCACGACTGCAGCCTGATCGTCGGCATTCTTCGAAGAGAATCCTTTCTCGGGATAGAAAACGCGAAGCGCAACTGTATCCGACAGCGTCAGCTCGTTACCGGCTGCGAGCTCGCCCGTTCGTAATTCGGAAATCCTCCAAGCAGATCGGAGTCGTCGATGAACACTCGATCGGTCCGGCGCCGGGTTATCGAACACCACGCCGAGACCAAAATCGGAGATGACGCGCTCCGCCGCACCGATGTGCTGTGCGTCGCCATGACTCAGGGTCAAGCCGCTCAGCCGGTTGATCCCGGAAGTCCGCAAATATTCCCTAACGACTCGTTCGTAGTCGCGTTCGCTGCCACAATCAAAGAGCCAGTCCCGGCGTGACGTTCTCACATGAACTGCGGCGCCGGACCCGAGATCAAGCACGTTAACGACAAGGTGACTGCCGTCAGGCCAACGCGGTACACCGATGTAAAAGTGCCCGCCGGGGAATTGCGCAAACATATGAACGGCCGCGATAACGAACCGGGCGAGCGACCAATTGGCGTTGTTAACAATCAGCGAGAGCCAGGGCGTAACTGGCGCTGACACCACTGAAATCAAGGCGATCGCGAGAACGAAAAATGCGATTGGCACTACAACCAGATTCGCCACCAATGAGACCGGCGCGACCAAATGAAAATACCAGAGAATCAAAAGGAGCGAGCCGATCCAAGCGGCGGCCGAAACGGCCGAGCCCCGGGCGACAGCGGACATTCCCGAATAAATCATTCGCCGTGGGATTGAGACGAGACTTGCCGGCAAGAACGGATCCGGCGCCACGCGCTTCTCAGCGGCGACCGAGAGCGGATCAGCAAGCAGGATGATGGCGCCCACAACAGCGAACGAAAGCTGAAATCCCGTTGCGAACAATTCGTTAGTGTTCCAGGAGAGAAGAAGGAATGCCGCAGCAGCGAGACTGTTCAGATTAAAAACCTTACGTTCGAAAAACAAACCGCCCAGAAGAACCGAACCCATGATCGCAGCGCGGATACTGGAGACATGCAAGCCAGTCACGGCCGCGTAGAACAGGAGACACGGGATGATCAACGCCGCCGCCCACTTTCGAGAAAGCTGACCAACTGTCGCGAGCATCCACAGCAATCGCGCGATGATTCCGACATGGAGCCCGGCGACCGCAAACAAATGAAGGGTGCCGGTTTGCTGGAAGGGATCTTCAATATCTTCCGGAGTCTGATGTCGCAAGCCGAGCGTAATCCCGCTGAGAAAGCTCTGCACATCCGGCGAATCCTCGAGACCGCGACAAATCGTCGTCTGCAACCAACCGCGTGCGGCTTGCGCTGCGCGTAGAACCGGATTGCCGCCGCCGTGCGCCAGCAACACGCTATTTTCGGCGTATCTAACGAATATCTGCCGCAGCACATCCTGGCGCGCGAGATAGGATCGCATGTCGAATTGACCAGGATTGCGCGGGGGCTCGATTGGTTCGATCACGCCGAACAGTTTCAGTTCATCGCCAAATTGCGGGTGGCCCCGCCAACGAACGAAAATCGACGCGTTCGTCTGATAGACTTCCTGCGCTGCTTCAATCTGCGTCATCTTCATGACGAACGTGGCGAAACCGTTCGCTGCAGTCTTCGGCTCACTCGTAATCACACCGGTCACTGTTGCGACTCGGGAACCTTCTCCGATCCACGAGGCCAGCCGTAATCCCGGCGTGCCAATGGTTCGAATATTGTGCAGCAGAAAAAATCCGACGACGACGAGGAGATACACGACTAGCGGCCGGGGCCATATCAAAACAAGCAGTGCCACCGCGGCTAACACACCGGCTACCGGAAAGATGACGTTTTGCGGAATTGAAAAGAAATCACCCGCGAGGATTCCAAGCATCGCTGCAATTGCCAGCCCGACAAAGGGTTGTCGCGGCATCCTCGGAACATTCATCCGGTGAAGATTAGGCGAAATTCAGCGCTGCGCTCAATTTGGAAATGCTCCTGCAAAGCGTATCGTTCTTTCGTGCAGGATCTCTTCGGGGAACAAGAGGATGTCGATGTTGAGAAAATCGATCGAAACGCACCTCTCGCGTCGCGCATGCGACCAAGGAAGCTCGAAGAGTTCGTTGGCCAGCAACACATTCTCGCGCCGGGAAAACTGCTTCGCCGCGCAATCGAAGCCGATCGACTGCCGTCGGTAATCCTGTCGGGTCCCCCAGGAACCGGAAAAACCACGCTTGCCCACGTGATCGCCCAGTTAACGAATTCGAAGTTCATCCGTCTGAGCGGCGTCGAAAGCAACGTCGCTGAAATGCGGCGCGTGATTGCATCTGCAGCAAATCGCCGGAGGACCTCGGGACGCAGGACGATTGTTTTTGTTGATGAGATCCATCATTTCAACAAGGCGCAGCAAGACATCCTGTTGCCGGATGTTGAAAGCGGAAACCTCCGCCTCATCGGCGCGACGACTTACAATCCGTTTTTCTATGTAAACAGTGCCCTGGTGTCGCGCTCGCAGGTTTTCCAACTGGAGCCTTTGAAAACCGAGCAGTTGGAGAAACTGATCGATCGCGCGTTAAGCGACCAAGAACGTGGCCTTGGCGATTACAAAGTAAAAATGGAAAACGACGCGCGCCGCCACCTGGCGAAACTCAGCGATGGCGATGCGCGCAAATGCTTGAACGCGCTCGAGGTCGGCGTGCTCACCACTCAGCCGGACGCAACAGGCGTCGTTCACTTCACGTTGGATGTCGCGGAGGAAACCATCCAACAGAAGGCAATCGTCTACGATAAGAAAGGCGACGCCCACTACGACACGATTAGCGCGTTCATCAAAAGCATGCGCGCGTCCGACGAAAAGAGTGCGATGTACTGGCTGGCGAAGATGATGCATGCTGGCGAAGATTTTCGTTTCATCGCAAGGCGCATTGTGATCTTCGCCAGCGAAGACGTCGGGCTGGCTGATCCGGAAGCGCTCCCGCTCGCAATCGGCACGCAACAAGCAGTGGAATTCGTTGGGCTACCCGAAGCTCGGATTCCGCTCGCCCACGCGACGACATACATGTGTCGCGCCGCAAAAAGCCGCGAAGCCTACGACGCACTGAATGCTGCCGCTGAAGAAGTTGAAGCCGAGCGAACGCAGCGCGTGCCGGAGCATCTCAAGAACAAGCATTTCCCGGTCAATCCGGAGTCGTAAGGATGGGCAAGAAGAAGGCGGCGAAGCCTAACAAGGTGTTCGCAGGGAAGGATCCAGCCGAAGATTTGTTCACGCGGCTTCACCCGCGACTGAGTAGGTGGTTCCGAAAAGCTTTCGATACGTTTACTCACGCCCAAGTGTTATGTGTGCCGTCGGTACTCGATCGGCAGACAATTCTCCTCACTTCGCCGACTGGGAGCGGCAAAACTCTCGCTGGATTTCTAGGCGTGTTCGATTTTTTGCTACGGAAGCTCGACCACGAAAAGACACTAAACGGCGTGCAATGCATCTACGTTTCGCCACTTCGGGCACTTGCCTACGACATTGAAAAGAATCTTCGGCGACCGATTGCCGGTATGCGGCTGGCCAAGGCGCTTTCAATTCATCTTCGAACCGGCGACACGACACAGGCCGAGCGCGCGAAATTTCGAAGAGCGGGAGCGAATTTTCTGGTGACGACACCGGAGAGCCTTGCCGTGATGCTCGCCCAGGAAAGCTACGTTAACCACCTGCGACAATGCCAGTTCGTCATCGTCGATGAACTGCATTCTTTCGCCGGGAACAAACGCGGCGCCGACCTAACGATCGAAGCGATTCGAGACGAGAAAGCCCCGATGTGCCGCATCGGCTTATCTGCCACGGCCGCTCCGCTGCCGGAGCTCGCCAGATTTCTCGCGGGGACAGAGAGACCGTGTGCAATCGCGGAGGCGCAGGTCGAACGAAAATCGATCGTCGAAGTTTACTCCCCGATCCGGCGGAATCCGTATCCCCCGGCGGGTTACACCGGGGCAAGGCTCTACGCGGAGCTTGCTGATTTGATTCGACGTCACCAGTCGGTCCTTGTGTTCACCAACGTTCGGTCGGCCGCCGAGCAAATCGGCATCCAACTAAAGGAACTTCTGCCGGAGCTGGCGGATCAAATCGAAACGCACCACGCTTCGTTAGACCGCAGCGTGCGACTCGAGGTGGAAGATCGCCTGAAAAATGGCGAGCTGCGCGCCGTTGTTTGCTCGACGAGCCTTGAGCTAGGCATCGACATCGGTGCGGTCGATCTGGTGATCATGGTCGCCACGCCGAAAGGAGTCTCGCGAGCGATCCAACGAATCGGTCGGTCCGGGCATTCGATGAACCGGACAAGCCACGGTATTTTGGTCGCGACGAATGTTGGCGATCTGGTGGAAGCTACCGTCACCGCGAAGCTGGTTCGCGAACGAGTTCTTGATCCAATTCAAATCCTAAAGAAGCCGTACGACGTCGTCGCGCAGCATATCGTCGGCCTCGCCGCGCTGCAGCCAGTTCATGCTGACGATCTTTATCGAATCATCATCCGCGCCTCGCCGTTTAGAGAACTGACTCGCGATGAGTTCGATCGCATCTTGAACTACCTCGAGGGGGGCGGCCAATCGTTAGCCACGCAATACGCAGAGACCTTCGGCAAAATCAAAATCGAAGACGGCCGGGTCTCGTTAGCATCGCCTCGCGTCGGTCGCGAATTTCTCGTTAACATTGGAACGATCGTCTCCGAAGGAATGGTCGACGTTTTTCTAAAACGGCGACGATTGGGCTCGGTTGAGGAAGGGTTCGTTAAGCAGCTTTCGATCGGAGACACTTTCGTGCTGGCCGGACGCGTGGTTCGCCTGGTCGAGACCAGCGTTAACGAGGCTCACGTCGAACGAGCAGATAAACACCTTCCAACCGTCCCGCGCTGGAACACGGCGAAAATGCCGCTGACTTCCGGTCTCGCCCGGGCGGTCCGGCAGTTGCGAACTCAGCTCGATGCAAGATTACAGCGCCCAGCGTCGGAAATAACGGAATGGCTCGTCGAGGAGTACGACATTTCGACGGCCAACGCACACGCAGTCGTCGAGCAATTCCGCGCCCAACAGCAAGTCTCGGAAATACCCGTAGCCGATCGTTTGCTGATCGAGCTCTATCGTGACGGCGAGCAGTTGCACTATTTTTTTCATTCGCTCATCGGCCGAAGCGCCAACGATGCGCTTTCGCGAATCGTCGCCTGGCGCGTGAAAAACCGCGTCGGCGGCAACGCGCTCGTCACAATCGATGATTACGGGTTCCTGTTAACCTTACGGCCGTTCCAGGAGCTGCCGCTGGAAGACTGGCGGCTTTGCTTCGAGCGGGACGGCGCCGAGGAGGATCTCGACCGGGCGTTGCGCGGTTCTCAACTTGTGAAGTGGCAATTTCGCGGAGTCGCCCAAACCGGACTGATGGTGCCGCGAAACCTGCCGGGCAAACAACGGCAGCGGAAGACGATGAATTGGAGCAGCGAAGTCCTATTCCGCGTGCTTGAGCAGCACGAACCGCAGCATCCGCTTCTGGTTGAAGCTTATCAACAGGCGACGCACACATTCCTCGACGCCGGCGAGGCCTACACATTCCTCGACGCGGCAACCGCGTTCGACTGGAGATTGCGCGAGCTCCCGGCGATCTCGCCGTTCTCCTTCCCGCTCTACGCGAGCGTTATCAAGGAATCGATGATGCTGGAGGAGCCGGCGACAGCGCTGGAACGAATCTATCGCGAAATGTTCATGCGGTTGGAGAATGTCAACGCCGCCAGAGCTTCGGCCTAACAAAAAGCAAAGAGGGTGGATCTTTCGATCCACCCCCTGGCCTAACCGTCACGCAGTTCGTGCTTCTCCCTAGCTCTTACTCTGCGAGACGACTTCGTTGAGCTTGAAGATCGGCAGGAACATCGCGATCACGATGCCGCCTACGATCACGCCCAAAAACACAATTAACATCGGTTCGATCAACGAGGTCAGCGCATCGAGCATCGCTTCAATTTCCTCGTCCCAGAAATCCGCCATTTTTTCCAGCATGCTGTCGATCTTGCCGGTGGCTTCACCCGCCGACACCATTCGCAGCAACATTGGAGGGAAAATTTTCCGTTTCGACAACGCAACCGACAGGTTGTCGCCCTTCTCCACGTCCTCGCTCACCGATTGAATGCTATTTTCGACAACGTGATTTCCGGAAGAACCGCCCACAATATCGAGCACTTCAAGAATCGGAACACCGCTCCGAATAAGTTGGGCAAAGGTGCGACAAAACCGCGACATCGCGATTTTGCGCACCAACGGACCGAACACCGGCAGTTTGAGTTTCCAACGATCCCACAACTGCTTGCCCCTTTTCGAACGAACAAACGCCCGAATACCGAATATTGTGCCGATAATTCCACCGGCCAGGAAATACCAGTTGCCGCGGACGAATTCGCTCACGTCGATGAGAAATTGCGTAGGTGCGGGCAACTTGGCGCCGAAGTCCTGGAAAATTTCACCGAAGATCGGAACGACCCTTACGATCAGGAAAGTGGTGATGGCAAATGCGATGCAGACGACGATTACCGGATAAGTCATCGCCGACTTTCCAGCACATTGGGATCCTAAGCTTAGAATTCCACGTGGACAAGTTG
>JADMIO010690490.1_pt1 | contig 15217 bp, 13 predicted proteins | sample 8958161 | NCBI WGS metagenome assembly JADMIO01 (sample SAMN16585339, study PRJNA669376) | soil metagenome | isolation source: Crop rotation soil | place: USA: Cullars Rotation, Alabama | collected 2011 | reverse complement strand
TCTATCCGCTGGCGACCCGCAATCTGGGCGTCTCCGCCGGAGTCACCCGCGACCTGATCGAGCGGTTCGGGATCGCCCCGGCGCGCACCGCGACCCTGCCCAACGCCTACGACCTCGACGCTCTCGCCGCCGCCGCCGCCGAGCCTTGCCCGATCTCGCTACCGGACGATTTTCTGGTCGCCGTCGGCCGGCTGGTTCCATCGAAGAATTTCGCGGGGTTGATCGAAGCCTATCTCCGCTCCGGCGTCGCAGCCCGTCTGGTCATCCTCGGCGAAGGGCCGGAACGACCCGCCCTCGAGCGTCAGGTGGCCGCGGCGGGCGCCGGGGACCGCATCCAGCTTTCCGGCTATCTCGCCAATCCGCATCCGGTGATGGCGAGGGCGCAGGCCTATGTGGCGGCCTCCCGCAACGAGGGCTTCCCAAACGCCATGGTCGAGGCGATGGCGCTTGGGGTCCCGGTGGTCGCCAGCGACTGCCGTTCCGGCCCGGCGGAGATTTTGGCTGGCGTCGAACGGCTGGGCGCCGACGATCTGGTGCGGGCCGAGTACGGCCTGCTCACCCCCGATGGCGCCATCGAACCACTGGTCGCCGCGCTGCGGCTGATCGCCGACCCGCAGGTCCGGGCGCACTACGCCCAGCAGTCCAGCCGCCGGGCGCAAGACTATCGCGCATACAGGGTCGCCAATCTGCACTGGACGTTGTTCGAACAATTGATTCCAACGCGAACGCATTTAGCCAAACTCTGAAAACCGCCGTGAAATTGCCGATCTCGCGGCAGATATTCCCGCCGTGGGGGAAAGGGATGGATTTAGTCGACTTGCACCCCCCTCCAGTGGAGATCATTACTTTCAGTTGTACTTGGGCCATGGCGGGATGAGTTCGGCGGGAGGCGGTTTCGCGGCGACACGCGTCTGCGCGATAGGCCTCAGGGGCTTGCCCGCGGTGATCGGCGGGATAGAGACCCATTGCGAAAACATCTACCCGCGTGTCGTTGATCTCGACCGCTCCGTAGAGACGACCTTGATCACCCGGAAGGGCCACGGCGCGAGCGTGGCCGGGCAGTTCAAGGGGCTGGATATACGGCCGGTCTGGGCGCCCAGATCGAGCGGCCTGGAAACCTTGATCCACACCGCTATTGCGCTGATCTACGCCCGCCTGACAATTCGACCGCATATCCTGCATCTGCACGGGATCGGTCCCGGCTTCTTCTCGCCTTTGGCCCGGTTGCTGGGGTTCAAGACCGTGGTCACCCACCATGCCCGCGATTTCGAACGGCCGAAGTGGGGTCCGTTCACACGGATCTTCCTGCGTTGCGGCGAAGCGCTGGCGGCGCGGTTCGCCGACCGGGTGGTGTGCGTGAGCGAGGCCTTGCGTCGCGATCTGGTGGAGCGCCACCCCGTCGCCGGCGGCCGGGCGCTCACCATCCTCAATGGCGGGACGCTGACCCCTTCGGAGGAGGAGGACGGCGTCGACGTCCTCGCCGAGCAAGGGTTGACGCGCTTCGGCTATATCCTGGCGGTGGGCCGGCTCGAGGCCACCAAGGCGTTCCACGAACTGATCGAAGCCTATCTGCTCTCGAACGACCGGTCGCGGCCCCTGGTGATCGTCGGATCGGCGTTCGCCGACGATCCATATTCGCGGGGCCTGTTGCGTAACCGCTCCGCCGACGTCCGGTTCGTCGGGTTTCAGACCGGGGAAGCGCTGCGCCAGTTCTACGAGAACGCGGCGCTGTTCATCCATCCCTCGCACATGGAAGGATTCGGTCTGGTGATCGCCGAGGCCCTGACCTCGGGAAGGCCGGTGGCCGCCTCCGACATCCTGGCGCATCGAGAGTTCGAAATGCCGGACCACGCCTATTTCCCGCGAGGCGACCTGAAGGCGATGAGCGCGATCCTGTCGGCGCCGGACTTCGACCGGTTCTTCTCCGCCCACGCCTGCGAGCGCCAGCGGCGCTACACCTGGGATCGCGCCGCCGAAGCCCACCTGAGGCTTTACCGCGATCTTGTCCCGAGGCCCGCTCTAGGCGTCCGGATCGCCGATCGGAAAGCGGCCTCCTAAACCGGCGGACGGCCGCCGACGCCGAAGCTTGGAGCGCGCCACGTTCAGCCCTGCTGCGGCAAGGTTTTCCGCGGCGAGCAGCGGGCTTGCCGCCACCATGTCTTTCCAGATCGCTGCAGCCGCCGGCAACTGACCGGCGCGGAGCGCCCGGGTCAGGTTGAAACGCATCAGCCGCATGCGGCCGCGATTGAACAGGCTGGCCCGATCCGGATGGCGAGGGCGGAACTCGGCGACGCAAAGATCGCGGGAGCGGAGCATCTGGCCGAGGTCGCTCGACATGTTGTCAGGCAGGTCGCGATAGCCGGTCAGCCAATCGTCGACGAAGCCGAATCCGTGGCGTTCGGCGATATGGAAATAGAGTTTGTAGTCCTCGCAGCCTTGGGCCTCGGCCGCGCGCAAACTGGCGTCATATCCGCCGGCTTCAACCAGGGCATGCCGCCGCATCATTGCTCCGCTGCCGTTGCCGACGACGTTGGTGAGGCACATCGCCTCCAGCGCGTCGCCTTCCACGCCGGGTTTGCGGTCGAGGTGGACGATTCGGCTCTCCGCATCGATCAAGGCGTACCGGGTGTAGACCAGCGCGGTCCTCTCGCCGAGCGCCCGGAACCGCTCCAGTTGGCGTTCGATCTTTGTCGGGGCCCAGAGGTCGTCGGCGTCGACGGGGGCTACGAACGGGGCGGTGGTCTCGGCTACCCCGCGGTTTCGGGCCACGGCCACTCCGCCGTTGGCCTGCCGCACGAGGCGCAGCCGCGGATCGAGTCTGGCGTGAGCCTCGACGATGGCGGCGGTGCGGTCGTAGGAGCCATCGTCGACCACCACGATCTCCAGCGCCCGGTGGGTCTGGGCGCGGACGCTGCGCAAGGTCTCATCCACCCAGCGCTCGGCGTTGAACGCCGGGATGACCACGGAGACCGTCTCGGCCGCGTTCACATCCGGCTCCGCTCCCAAGCCCATGCCGAGGCCACGATCCCGTCGAGGTTCGCCAGACGAGGAGCCCAGCCTAAGGCCGCCTGAAGCGCGGAACTGTCTGCGACCATGTAGGCGGGGTCGCCCACTCGCGTCGGCCCCAGAAACCAAGGGATCGGCGCGCCGGTGACCCGCTCGGCCGCGTCCAACACCTGCATCACCGACACCGGTCGGCCGTAGCCGCAGTTGAGCACTCCCGAGGCGCCGCCGGATTCCAGGTAATCCAGACCGCGCCCGTGGGCGTCGGCGAGGTCGCTCGCATGGATATAGTCGCGCACTCCCGAGCCGTCGGGCGTCGGGTGATCAAGCCCGTAAACCTCCAGCGCCCCCCGCCGCCCGAGCGCGACCTCGCAGATCACCTTGATCAAGTGGGAGGCCTTTGGTGTCGCCTGTCCGGTGCGCCCGCGGGGATCGGCCCCCGCGACGTTGAAATAGCGCAGCGCCAGCCATTGCAGGCCGGTTGCGATCCCTGCGTCGGCCAACATCCGCTCGAACGCCAGCTTCGACCAGCCATAAGGCGACAGCGGGTCCGCCAAATCGACTTCGTGCAGCAAGCGGCAGGATTCAGGCGGGCGGTAAACCGCGGCGGTGGAGGAAAAGATGAACCGGCGTACACCCATTCGCGTCGCTGCACGCAAAAGGGTCAGGCTGCCGACGACGTTGTTTTCGTAGTAGCGGAGCGGATCCTCAAACGAGTCCGGCACGACCGCCGAGCCGGCGGTGTGGATCACCGCCTCGACCCGATGTTCGGCTATGATTTGCTCTATGAGCGCCGGGTCCGCGATGGAGCCTTCGACGAACCTTGCGGGGGCCGGGACCAGTCCGCGCAGACCGGTGGAGAGGTCGTCGAGAACCACCACGTCACGGCCCGCATCGAGCAGGGCCCAGGCCACGTGGCTGCCCACATAGCCGGCGCCGCCAGTCACCAGTATTGGTCCGGTCACCGAGCTTCATCCTCGGCGTGAGAGAACCAGGCCGGCCGGCCGTAGTGGTGTTGCAGGTCGCTCAAATTTCCAAGCCGGCGATGCTGGGTAAAAAGCTCGATCACGATCGATCCGCATTGCTTTGTCGCGAGCTGGCGGAATACTGACCCACAGTATTGCTCTTCGAGACTAAGAATTTGGCGACCAAAGCGGTTCAACAGTGGTTTGGCAAGGCCGTTCGCCGCTATCCGGCGCGATCGGCGGCGCTGGTCCTCCTCTCAGTGCTGACCCCGCTGGCCGAGGGGCTGAGCGTCAGCCTGCTCATCCCCTTCTTCTCTATGCTGCTGTCAGGGGTGTCTACGCGGCCGGCGCTGCCCGGACCGCTGGGCAGGCTACTGGGCGTGGTGACTGCCTGGACCACGGCTGCGGGCGGGCTGCTCACGCTTTCCATCGTGATCGTGGCGCTCGTCGCCTTCACGGCCCTGCTGAAGTACGGCGAGCGGACCATCGCCAGCCGCATCAGCAGTCTGGTGAGCTGGGACCTGCGGCGGCGTATTCACGAAAATCTGCTGCGCACCGACTACGAATACATCTGCATCAACGACAGTGGCCGGCTGCTGAACGCCCTGGATTCCGAGACCTGGTCGGCGATGGAGGCTATCTCCGCCTATTTTCGCCTGATCGCCAGCACCTGGATGGTGGGCGTCTTCACCATCCTGCTGCTGCTGATTTCATGGCAGCTGACGCTCGCGGTCAGCCTATTGGTCGCCGTGGTGTCGCTGGTGACCCTGCCCTTCAATCGGCGCGCGCGCGCTCTGGGCGCCCGCTCCGTGGGCGCCGCCGCCGCGTTGACCGACCGAGGAATCGAGCTGTTCGACGCCATGCGCATGATCCGCGCGTACGGCCGCGAAGATCAGGTGCAGCGCCGCTACGAAGATGAGTCCCGCGAAATGTACGAGCTCGGTGTGCGGAGCGAACGGGTCGTCGCTCTCGCCGGGGGACTGAGGGAGACACTCTACGCCGGCGCGGTGATCTGCGCGGTGTTCTTCGGGCTAGCACTCGGCCTCGGGGGCGCGGTGCTGGTCGGTTATCTTGCGCTGCTCCACCGGCTCCAGCCGCATGTTCGTGCGATCGACGATCTGCGCATGAAGCTCGCGGCCCTCGAGGCGTCGAGCGAGGAACTGGCCCGGCTCGAGGCCCTTCCGGTCGCGAGCCTCGGCTCCGGCGATGCTGTACGGCTGCCGACTTTGCGAGACGCCGTTCGCTTCGAAGCGGTCGACTTCGCCTATGCCGGTAAGGACCAGGAGCAGAGGAACGCGCTCGACGGCGTGAGCCTGGAGATCCCGTTCGGCAAGGTCACCGCCCTGGTCGGGTGGTCCGGCGCGGGCAAGACCACCCTGACCAACCTGCTGTTCCGCTTCTACGATCCCAAGGCGGGCCGGATCACCGTCGACGGGACGCCGCTGACGCGGCTCGACCTGGACTGGTGGCGTAGCCGGCTCGCGATCGCGGGCCAGGACGCCGACCTCGTGGATGGGTCGATCGCCGACAACATCGCCTGCGGGCGGACCGGCGCCAGCCGGGAGGCGGTGATCGAAGCCGCGAAGCGCGCCAGCGCGCACGCCTTCATCGAGAGCCTGCCGCTGGGATACGAGACCCGCGTCGGCAGCCGGGGCGTCCTGCTGTCTGGAGGACAGCGGCAGCGAATCGGCCTGGCGCGGGCCTTCATGCGCGAGGATTCAGTCCTGGTGCTCGACGAGGCCACCAACGCGCTCGACAGCATGACCGAGGATCAGGTGCTCAGGGCCATCGAGGCGCTGAAGGGTCGCGCGACGGTGGTCGTGATCGCCCACCGGCTTTCCACCACGCGGATGGCCGACCAGGTCGTCGTCCTCGCGGCCGGACGTGTGGCCGAGGCGGGGACGGCGAGGGAGCTGATGCGCCGCAACGGACTCTACGCCCGCATGGCGGCCCTTCAGGAGCTCACCCCAGCCCCGGCGGAAGACTCGGCCGTTCCTTTCGTCCCCTGAGCGCCCAAAGCGCGGACCGCACAGTCTTCAACACCTTTCGCAAGGCTGGGGGCGAGCGTCTGCGGACCTCGATCTCGATCGCGCGAGGGTAGACCCGCTCGAGCCGGTAAATGAAGCCGGCCAGCCGCGAACGGTAGGGTCTGAACTGAGCGTTCAGGGCCCTGACCAGGCCTGGGTCATCGATTCCATGGGCGGCGCAGTACGCTTCCAGCCAGGCGAGGAAGCGCTTGCGCGCCGGATGCAGGTCGTAAGGATCGTATTCGCCGGTCGCGATCGCCTGATTGCAGCAGGACGCCGCGTGTTGCCGGTAGAGATCTAGCACGTCCGGTATGACCACCACCGGATGGCGCGCCACCATCTTCGACAGGAACACTTGGTCCTCATAGAGGCCCCGAAACTCCGGCTCGCAGCCCCCGACCGCATCGAAGGCCGTCCGGCGGAAGATCAGGCTGCAGATGCCCGGAAGCGCCCCGCCGAAGGAGTCGAGGAAGCGCTGTAGAGGGTAGGGCGGCGCGATCAGCACCTCGGTGGGCAGCCCCATCACGCTGACCTGATCCTTCGGCGGTTCCTGCAAGGCCAGGGCGTGATCCGCTTCCCAGGAGTACCAGAACATCGTCGGGCCATAGACCATGGCGGCTTCGGGGAAGGCGTCGATGGCGGAGACGAACCGGGCCAGTCGCGTGGGCAACCAGACGTCGTCGGAGTCGAGGAACGAAATCAGTCGCCCGGTCCCCGCGGCGACGCCATGGTTGCGCGAGGCGCTCATGCCCCGGTTCTGGTGGCCCTCGTGCTCGGTGTAGCGGATCCGCCCGGGATGGCGTGCGGCGTAGGCCTTGGCCACCGCCGTGCTGGTGTCGGTCGACCCGTCGTCGACCAGGATCAGCTCATAATCCTGATAGGTCTGGGCCAGCACGCTTTCGATGGCCTCGGCCAGGAACGCCTCGGCGTCGAGGAAGATCATCACCACCGTGACGGTGGGAGAGGGGGGCGAAGCGGTCATCCCGGCCTGGGCGCGAACTGCGGAAGCCAGGTCCGGACCCGCCGGTCGAAGGCGTCGCCGTCGCCGGCTACGACCTGGATTCGAGGCAAGGCGAATGGGCTGGAGAATGGAGTAAGCGCGGCCGGACGGCTGGTGCAGGCCAGATCGAACCGGGCGCGTACGACCCCGTCGGAGATAGCGTCGCGTCGGCCGAACGGGAATGAGAACCGGCGCACAGGACGGCCTATGACGGACTCCAGGGCGTTCTGGCTGGCTTCGATCTGCCGGCGTCGCTCCGCCGGCTCCCGCTGCGGCAGCGACACATGGCCTTCGGTGTGGGCGCCGATCTCGATCAGTGGATGCGCGGCCAGCCGGGCGAGCTCGTCGGCGCCGATCGGCAGCCGTCCGGGCGCCGCGGCTTCCGAGACCCCGGACCAAATCCGCAGACGAGCGAGAACGTCGTCGCGGTCTTCGTCCCCGAGCCGGACCAGAAGCTCCCAGAGTTCAAGAAACAGCTGTTCTCGACTTCCCGGCTTTGCGCCCGTCTCGGCGTCCCAGCCCGGCGCGGCGTCGGCTTGGGCTTCAACAGTCAGAGTCCAGCGGCGCGGCTGGCCGCCCGCCTTCAGCTCGAGCGCGTCCGGCAAGGTCGCGGCGTGCAGGATGTAGCGCTCCAGCTCGTCCCACCAGAATTCCCGCGGAGAGCCGACAGCGCCACTGACCACGAAGACGGTCGCCGGGATCTGGTGACGTTCGAGGATGGGAAGCGCCGTCAGGATGTTGTCGCGGTATCCGTCGTCGAAGGTCACAGCCACCCTTGGACGCCCGGCGCGGGTCAGGCTCCGATCTGCGGCGACCGCAGCGAGGTCGCCGGGTTCAGCCCGCTTGCGCAGGAGCAGCATGTGCTGGTCGAATTGGTCCGGGGCCACGCAGATCGACCACGGATCGTGGGCTTCGTCGGCGATGCGGTGGTACATCATGACCGCGCCCCGGGCTGCCAGGCGCGCATAGGCCCGTTCGGCCCGAACCTGCAGGGCGGCCGCCACCCGCATCAGCCCTTCTCCGCCTGATCCGCCGAGCTCGCCCTGACGGCGACGGTCACCGGATATTCGGGATCCTGGAACGCCAGCTCTGCGCGGTCGAGCTCGCCTTCGGCCAGGCCCTGCAGAAAGGCGGTGGCTGCCAGCACGTTGCCGAAGGTCTCAACCTGGACCTGATCGGCCGGGAACACGTCCTTGAACAGGCGGTTGGCGCCGCTTCCCGTCAGCGACCAATACCAGCTGCTGTTCCACCGCGGGTCGCTGACCTGGGTGATGCCTGGAACTGTGCACAAGAGCACGCCGCCAGGTTTCAGTATCCGATCGACGGTCGCGAGCGCGGCGCGCATGTCGAAGATCAGATGCAGGGTCTGGGTGAGGATGACGCAGTCGAACGCCGCGGTGGGCAACGAGCGCCCGTCGGCCAGGTCGTCGACGAAGGTCGCGCCCTCGACGCCGGCGTGGACGTGCAGCATGTCGCTCTGGATCACCTGGCGGCCGAAGCGCCGGGTGTAGGTGGTCTCGCCGATCTCGAGCACGCGGCCACGGATGTCGCCGCTGTGCCGTTCGAGGAAGGCCTCGATGTAGTAGCGATCGATCGGTCGACCCCGATCGAAGCCGTAGACACGGCTGATCGGCCTCAGGCGGCGCAGGTCGCCGAAGTCCGCCTTGCCGATTGGCGGCAGGAAGCGCGTGGAGCCGGCCAGCCGATGGGTCCACCGGCGCAGCTGATGAGGCAAAACGCTCCTGGCGGCGCCTCTCAGCTTGGTCATCAGGTCTGGCGGGGGCTCGTCGCTCATCCCGGTCGGAAACTCATGTGGAGGCATTCTTCCTGCTCGGCCGGCGGAGCCGATCGTCCGAGATTAGAGCTCAGTTCAGCGCCTCTGGGCCAGGAGACTCTGTCGCTGGCGGCTCAACTCGGTGCGAACCTGAGCCATCAGCCGCACGAAGCGCGGGTCGGACTGCACCGCCGCGGTGGTCGGGTGGCGGTCGAGCCAGACCCAGTCCTGGAAATAGAACACCGTCAGCCAGCCGCCGGCGGCGGCGGCCTCGAATTCGGCGATCGACCGATCGATATCCCCGATCAGGGCATAGGCGCGGGCGCGGGCGATCCGCCATTCGTTGGAGGGGCGCCGGCCGGCCACGGGCGTGGTGATGGCGAGGATGCGGGTCAGGATCCGCCTGGCCTGGGCCCGGTCGCCTTGGGCGTTCAGCACGTGGGCGGCGTAGAGCGGCACGTCCAGGTCGCCGAGGGCTACGGGCGGCTCGGGAAGGAACAGGGCGGGGTATTTCTCGTCGAGCTCCATGCGCGCGCGGGCGATATCGCCGCTGGCCACCGATCCGATCAGGATGGCCGAGGTCCAGAACGGGTCCTTGTCCTTGGCCTTCTGGGTCTCGGCGAAGGCGAGCAATCCCTTGTAGTCGTTCTTCAAGCCGAACCGCGCCACCTGGGCGATCGGCCGGCCGGCGCTCTCTGGCACCTTGTCCAGCACCGCGTCGGCTTCCTCGGCCAGGCCGAGGTTCTGATAGACGTTGGCAAGCTCCAGCGCCGCCTCCAGATCGCGGCCGTCGGTCCCGCCGCCGACCTTCAGCCACGGCTCGGCGTCGATCAGCCGGCCCTGCTCGATCAGCAGTTCGCCCAGGGCGATCTTGGCGTCGTCGAAGTCCGGATAGAGCTGGATCACCGAACGCAGCTGGCGCCCGGCCTCGTCCAGCCGCCCGACCTGGACCAGCTGGCGCGACAGGACCATCTGGGACACCCGGTTCAAGGGATCGATCTGCAGCGAGCGGTTGGCGACCTCGATGGCGGCTTCCGGCTTGCCGGTCGCGCCGAGATAGACGGCCTGCATCGACAGCGCTTCCGGGTTGCGCGGCTCCAACGCCAGCGCCCGGCCCAAGGCCTCGCCCCCGGCGGCGATGTGGCTGGCGTCGCCGGTGCGGATGCCCAGCACCCGGTTGATCGAGGCCCGGGCGATCCAGGCGTCGACGCACTTGGGGTCGATCTCCAGCGCCTTGGCGACGGCGGCTTCGCTGACCTTCTGGGCGTCGCTGAAGTCCACCGCCTGATGGTTCTGGGCCAGGAGGATGGTGGCCTGGGCGTAGCCGGCGTAGGCCCTGGCGTTGCCGGGCTCGAGGGCGGTGAGCTGCTCGAACTGGCTGCGCGCCGCCTGGAGGTCGGCCAGTCCGAGGCGGCGCAGGTGCGCGCGCGCGGTCAGCTGCAGGCTGTAGGCCTGGGGATTGCGGATGGGGGCCGCGGCCGGGCCGGCGGCGACCAGCCTGGTTTTCAGCGCTTCGGCCACGGCGTCGGCGAGCTCGGTCTGGATGGCCAGCGCATTCTCCATCCGCCGGTCGTAGGTCTTCGACCACATGTGGAAGCCGTCGCGGACGCTGATCAGCTGGGCCGTGACCCTGAGCGCGTCGCCCTCCCGGCGGACGCTGCCCTCGACCACGTGAGCCACCCCGAGTTGCCGGCCGATCTGGCGCAGGTCCTCGTTCTTGCCCTTGAAGTAGAACGCCGAGGTCCGGCCCGCGACCTTCAGATCGGGGATCTGCGCCAGGCTGTTGATCACCTCCTCGGTCAGTCCGTCGGAGAAGTAGTCCTCAGTGCGGCCGGCGCTGTAGTCGGCGAAGGGCAGCACCGCCACCGACTTCTCCGGGATTCCGCGGGGCCCGGCCCTGGACCCGCGATCGCCGAACACGCCGGTCAGCTGGGCGGCCGAGACGCCGATCACCACCACTACGCCGGCGAGCAGGGCGCCTTCGGTCCAGGTCAGGCCGATCCGACGGCCGGGCGGGGCGTCGGGCGTACGGGTGATCTCGCCGCCGGGGCCCCGCTCGAAGGCCCAGGCCAGGATCATGGCGATGGGGAAGCCGATGGCCAGAAGGATCAGGGTGAGCTGCGAGCCCCAGCGGGGCAGCTCGAAGGTCTCGACCAGGGTCTTAACGATCTGGAACAGGCCCCAGGCGGTGACGACGTAGACGCCGCCCACGCGGATCACGTTGCGCCGTTTGAGCTCACTGAACAGGTCCGCCAGCGCCATTCGTCTCGCCACCCCCGGCGCCTGGACTATGGCTCAAGTCGCGCCCGCGCGACAACGGACGGCTGAGCGCCAGCCATCGTCGACCGTTCGCGGCTTGCCGAACCTCATCGGCTGAGGCCGGATGAGGCCAAGGAGAGTCGTCACGCCACGCGCCGTCCTGCAAACATTGTTCGAGGCCGCCGTCGCGGCCGCCGACCCGGCCGCCTGCGTGCCGCCGTACCTGCCCGAGCCGCCCCGCGGCCGCACGGTGGTGGTCGGGGCCGGCAAGGCCGCCGCGGCCATGGCCCGGGCGGTGGAGACGCACTGGCCCGGTCCGCTGGAGGGGCTGGTGGTCACTCGCTACGGCCACGGCGTGGCTTGCCAGCGGATCGAGGTGGTCGAGGCCGGCCACCCGCTTCCCGACGCCGCCGGGGCGGCGGCCGCCCAGCGGATCCTCCGCCTGGCCGAAGCGCTCGGTCCCGACGACTTGCTGCTCTGCCTGATGTCCGGGGGCGGCTCGGCGCTGCTGTCGGTCCCGGCGCCCGGGGTGACGCTGGAGGACAAGCGCGCGATCAGCGCGGCGTTGCTGCGCAGCGGGGCGGCCATCGGCGAGATGAACGGGGTGCGAAAGCATCTCTCGGCCATCAAGGGCGGGCGGCTCGCCCTGGCCGCGTGGCCCGCCCGCGTGGTGACCTTGGCGATCTCAGACGTGCCGGGCGACGACCCGTCGGTGATCGGCTCGGGCCCCACGGTCGCCGATCCCACCACCCTGGCCGACGCCTTCGCCACGATCGAACGCTACGCCATCCCGCTCCCCGACCGGGTTCGCGCCGCGATGACCGAGACGCCCAAGCCCGGCGATCCGCGATTGCCGGCGAAGCCGCCGGTGATCGTCGCCCGCCCGCGCGTCGCGCTGGAGGCCGCCGCCGCCGTCGCCCGCGCCGCCGGCTACGCGCCGCACATCCTCGGCGACGCCATCGAGGGCGAGGCGGGCGACGTCGGCGTCGCCCAAGCCGAGATGGCGCTGAGGGCGAGCGGGCCTGCGGCGCTGATCTCCGGCGGGGAAACCACGGTGACCTTGACCGGACAGGGCAGGGGCGGGCGCAACACCGAGTTCCTGCTGTCGCTGGCGCTCGCCCTCGCGGGCCGGCCGGGGATATCCGCCGTCGCCTGCGACACCGACGGGATCGACGGCAGCGAGGACAACGCCGGGGCGCTGATCGATCCCACCAGCCTCGCCCGCGCCGCCGCCCTCGGGTTGGACCCGAAGAAGCTGCTGCAAGCCCATGACGCCTATGGCTTTTTCGCCGCCCTCGGCGATCTGGTGGTGACCGGGCCCACCCGCACCAACGTCAACGATTTCCGGGCCATTCTGATCGAGGCGGACGCCCGGGGTTAGAGCCGCATCAGACGGCCTTGGGCCACCACCGGCCCGGTGGGCTGGCCGGTCGGCGAGCCGCCGAGGGGCTCCATGGAGACGCCGAGCTCGGAGCCGTTGGTCAGCTCCGGCGGGGCGCGCACGACCAGGGTCTGGCGGCCGATGAACACGCCGAGCGAGGTCGGCGGCGCGCCCTGCGGCATCAGCCAAAGCTGGGGGCTGTGGCCGGAATCGGCGGCCGCGCCGGTGGGCGTGATCAGCATCTCGCCCTTGGACTCGTCCAGGGTGGCGACGAAGGCCACGCCGCCGGAGGGCGCCTCCAGCCGCGCCACCGAGACGATCAGCGGCCCGGCCGCAGGGGCCGGCGGGGCGACCACCGGCGCGGACGGCAGGATCGCCGCCACCACCAGCACCAGCACCGCGGCGAGGGCGGCGACCCCGGCGATCGAACGCCAGACCACCAGCCGCTCCCAGAACGGCGGCGCCTCCTCCACCCGGGGCTTGGCCCGCCGATCGGGAGTCAGTTTCGCCGCGATCGCCGGCCAGACCGACGCCCGAGGAAAAGACGGCTCCACGTGCGCCGCGAGGGGCGTCAGCCGCGCTTCCCACTCGGCCATCTCGGCCGCGAAGGCCCGGTCGCGGGCGGCGCGGGCCGCGGCGGCGGCGCGCTCGTTCGCCGGCAGCACGCCCAGCACATATTCGGCGGCGGTCAGGTCAAGGCCGGATTCGTCCGGGGCGTTCGGGTCGGTCGTGCTCATGTTTCCAGACACGTCCTGAGGCTCATCAGCGACCGGCGGATCCAGCCCTTCATGGTCCCGAGCGGCACGTTCATCCGCTGGGCCACGGCGTCGTAGGTGATCCCCTCGAAGAACGCGGTGCGCACCGCCTGCCGCTGCGCGGGCTCCAGCGCCGATAGACAGCGTTCCAGGCGCTGCAACTCCTCGTTCGCCTCTATGCCGCTCAGAGCCGAAGGCGACGGGTCCGGCGGTTCGACCCCGTCGAGTTCGGTTTCGCGCAGGCGAGTGATGTTGGTCCGCAGTCGGTCTATGGCGCGGTTGCGGGTCAGGGCCGCCAGCCAGGTGATGGGGCTGGACCGACCCTGGTCGAAGGTCCCGGCCCGACGCCAGACTGAGAGATAGACGTCCTGCAGCACGTCCTCGGCCTCGTTCTCCGTCTTCAAGATACGCAGACAAATGCCAAAGAGTTTGGCGGAGGTGTGATCGTAGACCTCCTTCAACGCCAATTCATCGCCGGCCGCCACGCGCTGTAAAGCGGAGCTCAGGGCGGCGCTGTCCCAAGTCACGGTCATGCGGGGGCGTTCTGCTCGTGGCGGCTATTGTTCGAGAACCGACCCTTGCACGCCGTTCATCATGCTTCAATCGGCTTAGCCGCGCGGCCGCCGCATGGGAGCCAAGCTGCCGAAAGGCTGGGCTGGGGCTCCGCTAGTTGGGAGCGCTGAGGGCGAGCCCTTCGGCCAGAGACGCGGCGTAGAACCGGTGCGCCTCGGCCTCCAGATCCGGTCTGAAGATCGAGCGTGGGTCGCTCGCCATGTCGTCGTCGAAGCAGTGGGTCGCCTCGGGAAGCGTGACGGCGCGCACGTCGAGGCCGTCGGCGGCCAGCCGCGCCAAGGCCCGGCCCGGCGCGGCGACGCCCACCACCGCGTCCCGGCCGCCCAGCAGGGCGCGCACCGTCGGGCGGCGAGCGCCCCATCCGCGCGCCGCCGTTCGGGCGGGCGGCCCCGCGTACGGATAGACCAGGATCGCCGCCTTCAAATCGTCGACCAGACGGGCGGCCTCCGACGAGCCGTCGCCCACCAAGGCTTCCATGATGGTCCAACCCCCGTGGCTCCAGCCGGCCGCGGCCACGCGATCTTGATCCGCCCAGTCCTGGCGTTTGAGCCAATGGAGCATGGCCAAGAGGTCGACGGCGCGTTCCGCCCCGCGCAGGCGCAGGCCGGTGCAGACGGTGAGCTGCGCCGCGCGCCGCCCGATCCGCCGGGGCGCGAGCGAATCCACCACCACCGCAGCCACCCCCGCGTCGACGGCGGTGCGGGCGTAACGCATCTGCATCGGCTGGATCCCGCCGCAGCCGTGCAGCTGCAGCACCACGGGATGGGGCCCCTGGCCCTGCGGCTTGGTCACGCTCAGGTGAGGTTCGAGCTGGGCGGCGTGGGCGTCGAGGTCGACCAGCGGGCTGCTCCGATCCGGCTTAGCCGCCAGCTTGGCGGGCGTCGGCGGCGGAGGCAACTCAGGCGTTGTTGGGGAAGCAGGCCGTGGCGGTCAGCGTCTTGCCGCCGGCCAGGGCGGTGATCAGGTAAGGCAGAGTGGTGGTGAAGCTGTAGGTGAGGGTGACCGTCGAGAAGTTGTCCACGCCGCCGCACTCGGTCATGTCGGAACGGGCCAGGACTACGTTTGCGGCGGGCACGGTCAGGCCGAAGCTTCGGGCCCGGGCGATGACGAACGTCTGGGTGTTGGCGGCGCTGTAGACGCCGCTCGCCGCGCATCCGGCGGCCAGCACCCCCATGCAGCGGGCGCCGGCGACGGCCGTCTCCTGCAGCGCCTCGCGCGTCCACGACAACCTGGCGAACTCGGCTCCGCCCATCAGCATCAACAGGAACGGCGGAAGCACCAGGGCGAACTCGACCGCGGTCGCCCCCCGAGCGTCTCGCCGGAAGCGGCGCAGCCTGCGGATCATTGCACCTGGACCGTGGCGGTCACCGTGATCGGGCTCTGCACCAGGCCGTAGGTCGAGATCAGCGGCGTGTAGGTCTTGGTCGCGGTGATGTTGACGAATTTGCCCGCATAGCCGGCGGTGGTCACCGTACAGGCC
>JADMIO011089397.1_pt1 | contig 15218 bp, 3 predicted proteins | sample 8958161 | NCBI WGS metagenome assembly JADMIO01 (sample SAMN16585339, study PRJNA669376) | soil metagenome | isolation source: Crop rotation soil | place: USA: Cullars Rotation, Alabama | collected 2011 | reverse complement strand
CGAACCGGGCGATTGTTTCGTCATCGTTTTCCTTTGACGCGACCATCACCAGTATCTACACGGCCCTCCTGCGCGGAGGCACGATCCGTCTATTACCAGAAGGAAAAGAGGTCGACGCGCTTTATGAACAACTAAAGACGGGCGCAAGCTGCGGCCTGATCAAAGCCACACCTGGTCTCCTGAGTGTGCTTGGAGATCGACTGCTTTCCGATGGTGTGCAGAGCAGAGCGTCTGTGTTTGTCATAGGCGGTGAGGCGCTGCCGCGCTCGACAGTTGAACTATGGCAGCAGATTCAACCGGACGTGCGGTTGATAAATGAGTATGGTCCAACCGAGACCGTGGTTGGCTGTGTGGTGTACGAAGTGCCGCAAGAGATGGAGCCGGGCATCACGGTACCGATCGGTGCTCCGATTGCGAACACGCATGTGTACATCCTGGATGGTTACGGTGAGCCAGTCCCAATCGGAGTAACTGGCGAGTTGTATATCGGTGGCGCCGGAGTCGCGCGCGGGTATCTGAATCGCGCAGCCCTGACGGCCGAGCGATTCGTGAGCGATCCGTTTGCGGGTGGTGGAAGCCGCATGTACAAGACGGGCGATTTGGCGCGCTGGTCCTTCGACGGGACGATGGAATTTCTCGGGCGCAACGATTCTCAGGTGAAAATCCGAGGCTATCGCATTGAACTCGAAGAGATCGAGGCCGTGCTCAACGAGCATCCGGAAATCAAACAAAGCGTAGTGATGATGCGGGAGGATGAGCCGGGCCAGCAGAACCTCGTGGCTTATATCGTCTCGAGAGATCCGGACGATCCGCTTTCGGGAACTTATGTGTTGCCGAATGGACTGACCGTCGCGCACCAGAATCGAAATGAAACCGCGTTTCTCTATGAGGAGATTTTTGAACGACAGGAATATGTTCAGCACGGAATCGATCTAAGCGAAGCAAGTTGTGTTTTCGACGTGGGAGCGAACATCGGACTGTTCACACTCTTCGTCGCAGAGAATTGTCCTGATGCGCGGATCTACTCATTCGAACCCATCGAGGACATCCATCGCTGCCTCACGCGCAACGCCGCACGTTACGACGACAGAGTGACGGTTTTCCACCACGGTCTCTCGGATCGAGAGCGGGAAGTGACGTTTACCTATTACCCGCGCTATTCAATGATGTCGCGCCAGGCGGGATACTCGAGTGAGACGGCAGACAAACAAATCGTGAAGCGGTATCTGGAGAACGAACAAGAAAGAGGTGTCGACGGTAGTGATCAACTGTTGGCCCATGCGGATGAGATATTGGAGGAACGTTTTCATGGACAAGCGCGCGTATGCAAGTTGCGACGTTTGTCGGACGTGATCAAGGAGCAGGGAATCGAGCGGATCAACTTGCTGAAAATGGATGTGGAGCGTTCAGAGGAAGAAGTTCTTGGCGGCATCGACGAAGATGATTGGGACAAGATCGATCAAATCGTGATGGAGGCACACGACGACGATAGAGAAGGCAGACTGGGACGTGTGCAAGTGGTCATTGAGAATCTCGAGCGACGTGGATTCGTGGTGGTGAAGAAGGAAGATGAATATCTGCGCGGCACAGGTCTCTATAACCTCTATGCACGTCGAGCTGGGCTCGTCTCGAAAGAGAAGACTGCGCCGGTGTTGGCGAAGATAGAAACGAATGTTGGCATTGCACCGCTGTCGACTGAGAGTTTGCGTGAATATCTACAACGACGATTGCCGGACTACATGGTGCCCGTGGCCTATGTACGGCTGGAGCAGTTGCCGCTGACACCCAATGGCAAGTTGGACCGCAAAGCGTTGCCGGCGCCAGGTGGAGAAGCCTACGCGGTGCACGGCTATGAAGAGCCGGTGGGAGAGATCGAGACGGCGCTTGCGAATATCTGGACCGAGGTGCTTGGGATTGAACAAGTGGGCCGTCAGGACAACTTCTTCGATCTGGGTGGTCATTCGCTGCTCGCAGTGGGAGTGCTGATGCGCTTGCAACAGATCCTCAACGTCGAAGTAACGATTGGTGATCTGTTTGAACAGCCGGTGCTGGCTGACCTCGCGCGCTCAATCGAAAGCGCCGCGCAGGTGACGTTGCCGCGGATCATTCGTTCCGAGCGCAGCGGGCTGCTGCCGCTGTCATTCGCACAGCAGCGGCTGTGGCTGCTCTCACAGATGGGAGTGAGTGAGCCTTACCACATCTTTTCCGGTTTGCAGATGAAAGGCCGACTTGACTGCGCAGCGCTGCGGCAGGCGCTCGACCGCATCGTCGCTCGTCACGAAGGACTGCGCACCACGTTTGTAACAGTCGAAGGCGAACCGCGGCAGCGCATTGCTGCAGCCGCCGGCAGTTGCTTCCACCTCGTCGAGCACGACTTGAGTGAACAAACTGACAACGAGGCAGCGTTAGCCCAACTGGTCCGAGAAGAAGCGAATGGCAGTTTTGATCTGGCGGTTGGACCACTCATTCGTGGCCGCTTGATACGGCTGAGTGAGGACGAGCACGCGCTGCTGATGACGATGCATCACATCGTTTCCGATGGCTGGTCCATGGACGTGTTTGTCAGGGAACTGAGCACGTTGTACGGAGCATTCACACGAGGCGAGGGTGATCCGCTGCCGGAGTTGGAAGTGCAGTATGCCGACTACGCAGTGTGGCAGCGACAGTGGATGGAAGGCGAAGTGCTGCGGCAGCAGGCCGAGTACTGGCAACGACAGTTAGCCGGAGCACCGGCGCTGCTCGAGCTGCCGACTGACCACGTTAGACCCGCCGAGCAGGAGTATGTCGGAGGGCGCGTGAAGATAGTGTTCGAAGAGGAGCTGACGCGCGGGCTGAAGGAACTGAGCAAGCGGCACGGAGTAACGCTGTACATGACGTTGCTCGCCGGATGGGCAGCGTTGTTAGGCCGGTTGTCGGGACAAACAGAGGTGGTGATCGGCACACCGACGGCGAATCGCAGTCGAGCAGAGATCGAGGATGTAATCGGCTTCTTTGTCAACACGCTGGCAATGCGGCTGGAGGTGTCGGGAAGTGTGGGCCAGTTGCTCCGGCAAGTGAAAGAAGAGGTGTTGGCGGCGCAGCAGCATCAGGACATTCCGATCGAACAGGTCGTGGAGATAGTGCAACCGGTGCGAAGCCTCGCGTACACGCCGCTGTTCCAGGTGTTATTTGCCTGGCAACAGAACATTGGCGGCGGAGGATTGCTGCTGCCAGGGCTGGAGCTTGGACCATTGAGCACGACCGCGCCTGTGATCACGAAGTTCGACTTGAGGTTGTCACTACGCGATGTCGGCGAGCGGATCGTGGGCGGCATGGAGTACGCCTCGGCATTGTTCGAAGAATCGACGGTGCAACAGTATCTCGGCTACTTCCGCTTACTGCTGCAAAGTATGGTCAACGACAGCCGGCAGCCGGTCGAGAGTTTGCCGCTGCTGACCAGCGCCGAGCAGCGCCAGATGGTGACTGAGTGGAACGCGACCGAGGCTGAGTATGGGCGCGCGCAGTGTGTACAGGAGTTGTTTGAAGAGCAGGTGCAGCAACGGCCGGAAGCAGCGGCGGTGGTGTTTGAAGATGAGGTGCTGAGTTACGGCGAGTTGAACTGTCGTGCCAACCAGCTAGCGCATTATCTGCGCGCGCTCGGAGTGGGCCCTGATACACGCGTGGCGCTCTGCGTCGAGCGCGGCTTGGAGATGATCGTCGGGTTGCTGGGCGTGCTGAAGGCAGGTGGCGCGTATGTGCCACTGGATCCGGCTTACCCGCAGGAGCGCTTGCAGTACATGCTCGACGACAGTGCACCGCTGGTGCTGTTGACGCAAGCGCGTCTGCAAGGATTGTTTGCTGGCTTCAATCAAACCGTGCCAGTGCTCGAACTGGATGCGGCGGCACCGCGCTGGCGCGAAGCACCGCAAACGAATCCGCTGTCGGGATTGGACGCGCAACATGCCGCTTATGTGATCTATACCTCGGGCTCGACAGGCCGCGCCAAGGGCGTGGTGATCGAACACCAGCAACTGCTGAATTACGTGGCCGCGATCAGCGCGAAACTGGAACTGGAGCCGGGTTGGGCCTGCGGGCTGGTGTCGACCTTCGCCGCGGACCTGGGCCACACGATGCTGTTCCCGTCATTGCTGGGTGGCGGTTGCCTGCACCTGATCGCGCAGGCGGCGACGACGGATGCAGAGCGCTTCAACCGCTACTGCGGCGAGCACGGTCTGGATTGTTTGAAGATCACGCCGTCACATCTGCAGGCGCTGCTGGGCGATGGAGGTGAGGGAACGGCGCTACCGCGGCGGCGTCTGGTGTTGGGGGGCGAGGCGCTGCCGCCGGAGTTGGTGGCGCGCGTGCAGGAGCTGCAGCCGGACTGCCGTGTGTACAACCACTATGGACCAACGGAGTGCACGGTGGGTGCGCTGTCGCGGGAGGTGAGGCGCAGTGCCGAGTTGCGCGAGCGGAGTCGAGTGGCGTTGGGACGACCGCTGGGCAACATGCGGGTGTATGTGCTGGACGAGCAGTTGGAGGCGGTGCCGGTGGGCGTCGTTGGAGAACTGTACATCGGTGGCGCAGGCGTGGCGCGCGGATACTGGCAGCGAGCAGAGCAGACGGCCGAACGATTCGTGAGTGATCCGTATGCGGGCGTAGCCGGAGCGCGGATGTATCGCACGGGAGATCTGGGGCGGCGGCTGGCGGACGGGACGATCGAGTTTGTCGGGCGGAATGATTTTCAGGTGAAGGTGCGTGGTTATCGTATCGAGTTGGGCGAGATCGAAGCGCGGCTGAGCGAGCACGACGCGGTACGTGAAGCAGTGGTGCTGGCGCGCGAAGAGTCTGCGGGAGACAAGCGGTTAGTGGCCTACTACACGAGTGTCGCTGGGGCGCTGGGAGCGGAAGAGTTACGGCAGCATCTGTTGGCGCGGTTACCGGAGTACATGGTGCCGGCGGCGTATGTCCATCTGGAGCAGATGCCGCTGACGCCGAATGGGAAGTTGGACCGCAAGGCGTTGCCGGCGCCCGCTGACGAAGCTTATGCGGTGCGCGGCTATGAAGAGCCAGTGGGCGAGGTCGAGACGGCGCTGGCGAATATCTGGGCGGCGTTGCTGAAGCTCGAGCGCGTGGGCCGGCACGATAACTTCTTCGAGCTCGGTGGTAACTCACTTCTTGTAGTTCGCGTGATTGCACGCATGCGGCGAGCCGGGTGGCACATGGATGTGCATACGGTTTTTCTCAAGCCGGTGCTTGCAGAACTGGCAGCGGACATCAACCAGCCAACCGACGTGGTCCAGGTTCCGCCTAACCAGATTCCAGAGACTGGAATAGTTGAGGAAAGTTTGGACATAGTTGAGATCGCACTATGACATTCAACGGACTACTTGTAACCCTCAAGGATAAGAACATCGGCTTGCGCCGCAGTGGCTCTGAGTTGAGAATTGTTGGCGACCGCGAAACGTTGACGGCATCGCTCGTCAGCGAATTACGGACGTACAAAACGGAGCTGCTCTCGCTTGTCGGGGAAGGTGATACCTGGTGGAGTCGCCCAGTCACCATCACTCCGGAGATGCTGCCGCTGGTCCAACTGACCGCTCAGGAAATCGAGAGGATCGTCAGTAGTGTGCCGGGTGGCGCAGCCAACATTCAGGACATCTATCCGTTGGCACCGCTGCAGGAAGGCATTCTCTTCCATCACCTGATGGATAGCGACAGTGATCCTTATGTCATAGGTTCCTTATATACCTTTAATAGTCGTGAGCAACTGGATGATTATCTTGCTGCCATGCAAGCCGTGGTTGACCGTCACGACATTCTGCGTACTGGCGTCATGTGGGAAGGCTTGCCGGAGCCGGTGCAGGTGGTCTGGCGCAAAGCCCTGCTGCCGGTAGAGGAAGTGAGACTGGAGTCCGGAGGTGGCGATGCTGCGAAGCAGTTATATGCGCGTTACAACCCGCGCTCATACCGGATGGATGTGCGGCAAGCGCCCCTGCTGCGCCTCGTAATCGCGTACGATTGCGAACAAAATCGATGGTTGCTGATGCAACTGCGCCATCATTTGGCGGGGGACCACGTCACCCAGGAGATCATGCAGGAGGAGATCCAAACTTATCTGCTGGGCGAAGCGCATAATCTGCCGAAGCCGCTGCCGTTCCGTGAGTTGGTAGCGCAGGCGCGGTTGGGCGTGAGCCAGCAGGAGCATGAGGAGTTCTTCCGGCGCATGCTGGGTGATGTCGACGAGCCGACCGCACCGTTTGGCTTATTAGAGATTCAAGGAGACGTGACGGCAATCGGGAAATCGCGCGTTAAAGTCGAAGAAGAATTGGCGCGGCGGATCCGAGAGAGCGCGCGACGTTTGGGAGTGAGTGCGGCGAGTCTGTGCCATGTAGCGTGGGCGCAGGTGGTGGCCCGGGCAGCCGGGCGCGACGATGTGGTCTTTGGGACAGTGTTGTTCGGGAGGATGCAAGGCGGGCAAAGTGCAGAGCGTGGCATGGGCCTCTTCATGAACACGTTGCCAGTGCGGATTCGGGTCGGACAAACGGGAGCGGAGGAGAGTGTACGGGGAGTGCACCGGCAGTTAGCGGAGTTGATGAGACACGAGCATGCGTCGCTCGCGCGGGCTCAGCGATGCAGTGCGGTGCCGGCGCCGACGCCGTTGTTCTCGTCGCTGTTGAATTACCGTCACGGTCCTGGTCCAGGTCAGGCGCAGTCAGTGAAGAAGGCGCGAGCCAAAGCAGGCATGCAGGGCTTGTATGGCGATGGGCGTACGAACTATCCGGTAACACTTTCCATTGATGACCTTGGTGATGACTTCTGGTTGGTAGCGCAAGTGGACGCCGCGGTGGAAGCGAACCGAGTATGCCAGTACATGCACCGGGCGCTGGAGTCACTGGTCGAAGCACTCGAGCAGGAGCCAGCTCGCGTGTTGCGCACGCTCGAAGTTATCCCAGAGATCGAGCGGCGGCAGATGCTGAAGGAGTGGAACGCGACTGAAACTGAGTACCCACGTGAACGCTGTGTGCACGAGTTGATTGAAGAGCAGGTGCAGAAGACTCCGGCAGCAGCGGCCGTCATCTTCGAAGATGAGGTGCTGAGTTATAGCGAGTTGAACCGCCGTGCCAATCAACTGGCGCACTACTTGAGAGGCTTAGGCGTCGGCACTGATACGCGCGTGGCGATCTGCACGGAACGCGGGTTGGAAACAATCATCGGCGTATTGGGCGTGCTGAAGGCGGGTGGGGCTTACGTGCCGCTCGACCCGGCTTATCCAACAGAGCGCTTGCAGTACATGCTGACTGACAGCTCGCCGGCTGTGCTGTTGACACAAGGAAGTTTGCGAGATCTGTTTTCCGATTTTGATGACAGCCTGCCAGTGCTGGAACTGGATGCGGCGGCGCCGCCCTGGCGCGATCAGCCCGAGACAGACGTGGCTTGGTCCATGAGCGCCGACCGTTCTCATTGTCTGGCCTACATCATCTATACCTCGGGCTCGACCGGCATGCCGAAAGCCGCGATGGTGGAGCAGCGCGGCATGCTCAACCACCTGTTCGCGAAAATCAATGACCTGCAACTGAGTGAGCGGGATGTGGTCGCGCAGACCGCGTCGATGTGTTTCGACATTTCCGTCTGGCAATTTCTGGCCGCCTTAGCCGTCGGTGGGCGCGTGCTGATTGTAAACAAGCAGCAGGCACATGACCCGCAGAGTTTGCCGCAGACGCTGGCGCGCGGTGGCGTGACCGTGTGGGAGACGGTGCCGTCGATGCTGGAAGCAGTAGTTGGTGAGAGCAGTGCGGAACTGAGTGGGTTGCGCTGGGTGGTGGTGACCGGTGAAGCCTGCCCGGTGGGCCTGTGCCGGCAGTGGCGCAGCTTACATGCTGATATTCCGCTGCTGAATGCCTATGGCCCAACGGAATGTTCGGATGACGTGACGCACTACGTGATCGACGCGAGCTGGCATGCGAATGGATCGAACAACGTGCCGATCGGCCGGCCGCTGATGAATCAGCAGGTGTACGTGCTGGACGGTGAAGGCGCGGTGGTGCCGGTGGGAGTGGCCGGCGAGCTGTACATCGGCGGTGATGGCGTCGGGCGCGGGTATTGGCAACGAGCGGAGCAGACGGCCGAGCGCTTTGTGAGTGATCCGTTTGCAGGAGTCGGTGGGGCGCGGATGTACCGGACGGGCGATCTGGGTCGCTGGTTGGCGGACGGAACGGTGGAGTTTCTGGGGCGCGTGGACCATCAGGTGAAGGTGCGCGGCTATCGGATCGAGTTGGGCGAGATCGAGGCGCGACTGGTGGAGCACGAGGCAGTGCGCGAAGCAGTCGTGCTGGCGCGCGCCGAGGATAGTGGAGACAAGCGCCTGGTGGCCTACTACACGGACGGGACTGGCGGCGCGGGAGCGGAAGAGTTACGGCGACACCTGTTGGGGCTACTGCCGGAGTACATGGTGCCTGCGGCCTATGTGCATCTGGAGCAGATGCCGCTGACGCCGAATGGCAAGTTGGATCGGAAAGCGTTACCGGCGCCGGACGGCGAAGCGTACGCGGTGCGCGGTTATGAAGAGCCGGTGGGCGAGATCGAAACAGCGATTGCGGAGATCTGGATGGAAGTGTTGAAGCTGGACCAGGTGGGCCGGCACGACAACTTCTTCCAGCTCGGCGGTAACTCGCTGCTCGTGGTCCAGGTGATTGGACGTCTGCGGCAGGCTGGATGGCATGTGGATGTACGCACACTGTTTGCAACGCCAGTGGTGTCTGAGTTAGCCGCCACGATCTGTTCGCAGACCGACGTCGACGAAATCGAAGTTCCGCCGAACCTGATCCCCTCTGATTGCGAAGCGATCACGCCGGAGATGCTGCCGCTGGTCCAACTCACAGCCGAAGAGATCGAGCGCATTGTCGAGACAGTGCCTGGCGGTGCCGCAAACATTCAAGACATCTACCCTCTGGCGCCGCTGCAGGAAGGCATTCTCTTCCATCACCTGATGGATAACGACAGTGACCCGTACATCCTCGGCGCCTTGTACAGCTTCGATAGTCGAGAGCGGCTGGACCGTTATCTGGACGCGATGCAAGCAGTCGTCGATCGCCACGATGTTCTGCGCACTGCGGTGATGTGGGAAGGCTTGCCGGAGCCGTTGCAGGTTGTATGGCGCAAAGCTGTGTTGCCGATACAGGAAGTCAAACTCGAAGCCGGAGCCGATGATGCGGCTAAGCAGTTGTACACGCGTTACCACCCGCGCTCGTACCGCATTGACGTCCGGCAAGCGCCGCTGCTGCATCTCGTGATCGCGCACGACGAGGAACAAAATCGTTGGTTGATGATGCAACTGCGCCATCACCTCGCGGGCGACCACACCACGTTAGAGATCATGCAGGAGGAGATCCAGATTTATCTGTTGGGCGAAGCAGATAGTTTGCCGAAGCCGCAGCTATTTCGGGAGTTGGTGGCCCAGGCACGGCTGAGAGTGACCGAAGAGGAGCACGAGGAGTTTTTTCAGCGGTTGCTGAGTGATGTCGAGGAACCGACCGCACCGTTCGGCTTGTTGAATATCCAGGGAGATGGAAGAGATATCGATCAGGCTTACGTGAAAATCGATGAAGGATTGGGGCGACGGATACGAAAGAGCGCGCGACGTTTGGGAGTGAGTGCCGCGAGTCTGTGTCATGTGGCGTGGGCGCAGGTAGTGGCGCGCGCGGCGGGGCGCGAGGACGTGGTGTTCGGCACAGTGTTGTTCGGGAGAATGCAAGGTGGGCAGGGAGCAGAGCGTGGCATGGGCTTATTCATGAACACGCTGCCCGTGCGGATTAAGGTCGGAGAAACAGGGATTGAGGAGAGTGTGCGGAGCGTGCATCGGCAACTGGCGGAGTTGATGAGACACGAGCATGCATCGTTGGGACTGGCCCAGCGTTGCAGTGCGGTTCCGGCCCCGGCGCCGTTGTTCTCGTCGCTGCTGAACTACCGCCATAACACGGTGCGAACAGCAAAGGAGGTGCAGGCTCGAGAGGGCATTAAGGGTTTGTACCGGTATGAGCGCACCAACTATCCATTGACCATTTCTGTAGACGACTTTGGCGCACACCTCTGGTTGAAGATCCAGGTGGACGCTTCGGTGGAAGCGAACCGAGTCTGCCAGTACATGCAACGAGCGCTGGAGTCACTGGTGGAAGCACTCGAGCAGAATCCAGGTCGCGCGTTGCGCACGCTCGATGTGATCCCGGAGATCGAGCGGCGGCAGATGCTGAAGGAGTGGAATGCTACTGAGACGGTGTACCCACGTGAGCGCTGTGTGCACGAGTTGATTGAAGAGCAGGTAGAGAAGACTCCGGAAGCAGTAGCCGTCATTTTCGAAGATGAAGTGCTGAGTTATAGCGAGTTGAACCGCCGTGCGAATCAACTAGCGCATTATCTGCGCGAGCTCGGTGTTGGTCCTGATACCCGAGTAGCGATCTGCGTCGAGCGTGGCTTCGAGATGATGGTCGGCTTGCTGGGCGTGCTGAAGGCGGGGGGAGCTTACGTGCCGCTCGACCCGGCTTATCCGACGGAGCGCTTGCAGTACATGCTCGCTGACAGCGCGCCGGCTGTGCTTTTGACACAAGCTCATCTGAAACAAACGTTTGTTAGCTTCAGCCAGGACGTGCCGGTATTGGAACTCGATACGGCTGCGCCGCCGTGGCACGATCAACCGCAGACTAATCCTGTTCGTGAGTGGGTCGGTCTCAGTCCTGAAAACTCCGCCTACGTTATCTACACTTCCGGTTCCACCGGTCAACCCAAAGGCGTCGTGATCGCCCACTCGGCACTGACGAATTTTCTGCATCACATGCAGCGAGAGCCCGGCATCGCGCCTGACGATGCGTTTCTGGCGACGACCACTTTGTCGTTCGATATTGCCGCCCTCGAATTGTACCTGCCGCTAACCGTCGGAGCGCATTTACGCATCGTGAGCCATGAAACCAAGCTCGACGGCAGGCATTTGCAGAAAGCGCTGGCAGAGGAGATCTCGATACTCCAGTTAACTCCCACGGGTTGGCAAATGCTGCTGGAGAGTGGCTGGCAAGGCAGTCCGGGGTTGAAAGTGATAAGTGGCGGAGAGGCGCTCAGTCTGGAGTTAGCGGGGAAACTGAAAAGCCGGAGCAAATCGGCCTGGAACCTGTATGGCCCAACTGAAACGACGGTATTCTCACTAGCAGACAACCTCGAGCAACCCGATAGAGTCGTGATCGGGCGACCGCTGGCCAACACACAGGTTTACATATTGGACCACCAAATCGAGCCGGTGCCGGTAGGGTTGCCGGGAGAGCTGTACATCGGTGGTGCGGGGCTGGCACGCGGCTACTTGAATCGCGGTGACCTGACTGCGGAGCGATTTGTGAGTGATCCGTTTGCGGGCGCACCCGGAGCGCGGATGTACCGGACCGGAGACCTGGCAAGATGGTTGCCAGACGGGACAGTGGAGTTTCTGGGCCGGTTGGACCATCAGGTAAAAGTGCGTGGCCACCGCATCGAGTTGGGAGAGATTGAAGCGCGCTTGGTCGAGCACGAAGCGGTGCGCGAAGCTGTCGTGATCGCGCGCGAAGAAACAGCGGGAGACAAGCGGCTGGTCGCCTACTATACGAGCAGCAACGGCAGTGCAGGAGCAGGCGCGGAAGAGTTGCGGCAGCACCTGTTGACGCGACTGCCGAAGTACATGGTGCCGGCAGCCTATGTGCAACTCGAGCAGATGCCGGTGACGGCCAATGGCAAGTTAGACCGTAAAGCGTTACCGGCACCCGAAGGAGAAGCATACGCGGTGCGCGGTTATGAAGAGCCGGTGGGAGAGATCGAAACGGCAGTTGCGGAGATTTGGATGGAGTTGCTGAAGCTGAAGCGTGTGGGTCGCCACGATAACTTCTTTGATATAGGCGGTCATTCCTTACTCGCCGTACGACTCATCTCGCGGCTGCGGAAAAACCTTAATATCGAAGTGACAATGAGTGATCTCTTCGCACATCCATCACTCGCTACGCTTAGTGAACGGATTATCAATTTACAGCTCGAGCAATTCGATCCGGAGGCACTGGAATCTCTGATAGATCTCATGCGTGTGTCACACGCCGGTTGATCTCACAACCGTGCAAAGCCATCCACAGATTACACAGATCGATCAAGACGACCACCCGGTCCAAGTTGAGGTAAAGCATCGCCGTGTTACCTACATATCAAGTCATCGACATTGTCAGCAAGGGTTCGTTACGACCCGATCAACCGTTCCCAGTGGTGATCCAGCCCGCGATTGACGGCGTCGATCTGAACCGTTGGGTGCAAGACCATCGCGAATCTGTTGAGAGCCACCTACTAAGAGAGGGCGCGATTCTGTTCCGCGGCTTTGAGATCGATAGCGCGACGAAATTCGAACAGTTTGTCACCTCGATGTCGGCCGGGTTATTGGAGTACTTCGATCAGCATACGCCGCGCACTCGGGTGAGTGGACAGATTTTCACGTCGACCGAGTATCCAGCCAGTCATACGGTTCCCTTTCACAGCGAGAACTCGAAGAATCACGTTTGGCCAATGAAGCTGTGGTTCGGTTGTCTTCAGCCTGCGCTCGAGGGCGGCGAGACTCCTCTCGCAGACAATCGCCGCGTGCTGGCTCTCATCGATCCGAAAATCAAAGAGCGCTTCATCGAAAAGAAGGTCATGTACGTGAGAAATTTCGGAGACGGTTTTGGACTTCCGTGGCAGAAAGCTTTTCAAACATCAGATCCGAGCGTGGTTGAGCAACATTGCCGAGAAGCGCGCATGGAGTGTCAGTGGAAAGACCAGAATCGATTGCACCTGCGCCACGTTTGCCAGGCGATCAGCCGCCACCCGAAGACCAACGAAGTAGTGTGGTTCAACCAGGCTCATCTCTTCCACGTCAGCAGTGTTGGACCAGCAGCGAGCGAAGCGCTCCTGGAGGTCTTCAAAGAGGAAGACCTGCCGAGCAATGCCTACTACGGCGATGGCACCCGGATTGAGACCTCGATATTGGACGAGATCCGTGAAGCGTTTCGGCAATCGTCCGTTAGTTTCCCGTGGCAGACGGGAGATGTGGTGATGATAGAGAATATGCTCATCGCTCATGGCCGAAAGCCGTTTTCCGGACCGCGCAAAGTGATCGTAGCGATGGCCGATCCATTCTCAGCGGACGAACAGGTCTCCTGCAACTGAATGCGTTGCCTCAAAAGTCCGAAATCAAGCTTGGATCGGGTCAGTACAGGGAGCGGTAGCGACCTGGCCAGTTATTAGCATGCGATATCTCCGAACGATTCTAAACCCCCATGATTTAACCAGGTCGCTACCGCTCCCTGTACTGACCCGGTCCAAGTGCGGATTCTACTTTTGAAGCAAAGCCGCAACTGAGCCAATCACATCGATAGATAAGAGAGCTCCTCAGCTTCATCCCTTAATCATTCTGGCCTCGTGGTAAAGGCCGGCGTCGTGAATACGAGAGAAGAGGACTGAAAAGTGCAAAGCCAACTCACGGTAGCTGAAAAAGAAGTATTACTGAAACTCGCGAAGTCTTTGCGTGTTGAGAGGAATACGGTTGCGTTGCCTCCGATCGTAGCTGTCGAACGTCGGGAGCATCCTCCTTTGTCGTTCGCGCAGCAGCGACTCTGGTTTCTGGCGCAGCAGGTGGAGGAAGTGAGCCGTGCCTATCACGTCTTCTACGGCTGGAAGTTCACGGGACAACTTGACCGCGCAGCGTTGCGGCAGGCGCTGGACCGCATCGTCGCTCGTCACGAAGGGCTGCGTACTACGTTTGTGGCCGTCGAAGGCGAACCGCGGCAGCGCATCACCGCAGCCGCCGACAGTTGCTTTCACCTCGTCGAGCACGACTTGAGCGAACAGACCGATAGCGAAGCAAGATTGGCCCAACTGGTTCAGGAAGAATCCAGCAACAGTTTTGATCTGGCGGCTGGACCACTGATCCGCGGTCGCTTGATACGGCTGAGCCAGAATGAACACGCGCTGCTGATCACGATGCATCACATCGTCTCCGATGGCTGGTCGCGCGGCATCCTGATGAAAGAGTTGAGCGCGTTGTACGGAGCGTTCACCCGCGGAGAGGCTGATCCGCTGCCGGAATTGGAAATTCAATATGCCGACTATGCGGTGTGGCAACGAAAGTGGATGGATGGCGAGGTGCTGCGGCAGCAGGCCGACTACTGGCAACGGCAGTTAACCGGAGTCCCTGCGCTGCTCGAGTTGCCGGCGGATCACGCGCGGCCGGCCCAGCAAGACTTCACCGGCGGCCGAGTGAATGTTGAGCTGAACGAGGAACTGACGCGCGGGCTGAAGGAGCTGAGCAAGCGGCACGGAGTAACGCTGTACATGACGATGCTTGCCGGCTGGGCAGCGCTGTTAGGACGGCTGTCACGCCAGTCACAGGTAGTGATCGGCACGCCCGTAGCTAATCGTGGACAGATTGAGACGGAGGGTCTGATCGGCTTTTTCGTCAACATGCTGGCGTTGCGAATAGACGTTACGCGAAATGTGAGTGTGGGTGAGTTGCTGCGGCAGGTGAAGGAACAGGTGCTGGAGGGACAACGCTACCAGGACATTCCCTTTGAGCAGGTCGTGGAAGTGGTCCAACCGGTGCGGAGTCTCGCGTATACGCCGCTGTTCCAGACAAGCTTCTCCTGGCAGACCGCGACTTCCGAAGGCGGCGTGGTGACGTTCCCGCAATTAAAGTTGCAAGCCTTGCAAAGTACGACTCACAACATAGCAAAGCTCGACATATCGCTCTCGTTATTCAACCGCGACGACCGCATCGCCGGCCGGATCGAGTATGCGACCGCACTGTTCGAAGAGTCGACGGTGGAGCGCTATCTGGGATACCTGCGCACACTGTTGCAAGGAATGGTCAACGACAGTACGCAAGCAATCGAAAGCTTGCCGCTGTTGACAACGTCTGAACGCGCACGGGTGCTGTATGAGTGGAACGCGACTGCCGGGGAGTACGCGCGGGATAAGTGCGTGCAGGAGTTGTTTGAGCAGCAGGTAGCGCAGACGCCTGACGCAGTGGCGGTCCGCTGTGAGGAGCAGGTGCTGAGTTATGCGGCCCTGAACCGGCGCGCGAACCAGTTGGCCCATCATCTGCGGGCGTTGGGCGTCGGACCGGATCAGCGCGTGGCCCTCTGTGTCGAACGCGGCGTGGAGATGATGGTGGGCTTGCTCGGAGTGCTGAAAGCAGGCGGCGCGTACGTGCCGCT
>JADMIO011718061.1_pt1 | contig 15220 bp, 14 predicted proteins | sample 8958161 | NCBI WGS metagenome assembly JADMIO01 (sample SAMN16585339, study PRJNA669376) | soil metagenome | isolation source: Crop rotation soil | place: USA: Cullars Rotation, Alabama | collected 2011 | reverse complement strand
CCATCATGGCAGCGAGCACACGGCGTGGATCGCCAGCCAGGCCCTCGACCAGGGCGCGCTCGGTTTGATCCTGCCGTATACGGAGACCGCCGCCGATGTCGAGTTCATGGTCGAAACCATGCGCTACACGCAGCGCAAAGGCGACAAGCTCGTGGGCGAGCGTCGCGTGTGGCCCAAGGCCGCGATGCGTTATTGGGGCTACACGGATTTTGACGAATATCGAGAAATGGCTGATCTGTGGCCGCTGGCGCCGAAAGGCGAGCTGGTCCTGGTGGCCATCGTCGCCACCGAAAGAGCGCTGCACAACATCGAGCAGATCTGCGCCGTGCCCGGTCTGAGCGGCATCATGTTCGGCGCCAAGCACGCGTGGAATGCCCTCGGACGCACCGGCAAATGCGATCTCGAGGATCCGATGCTTGTCGAATTCCGCGATCGCGTGCTCGCTGCGTGCAGGAAGAACGGCATCGCCGCAGGCACGTCGCTTTCCGGCAAGCCGCCGAAAGGCGCGGGCGGCGGCGGGCTTGTTGAAATGCCTTTCCTGCAGCGGCGCATCGACGAAGGATTCCGCCTGTTCCTGAGCCAGGGCGGCGGTCGGCCGGAGCTTGCCTGAGACGACGGAAGAAGTAGGGCCAGTTGTCGGCAAGGGATTGCCGGCCTACTCATGAAAGCAACAAAGGATTTCCATGAAAACAACCATCATGTTTACCGGTGACGTGAATCTGCGTACCGTCACCGACGCCAACACGCCGTTCGCCCGCGTCAAGGAGGTGCTCAAACAGGCCGACCTCAGATTCGGCAACCTCGAGTGCGGATTCTTCGACGATCACGAGGTGCACACGATCCCCAAGGACGGCTTTCAGGCCAGTCCCGCGGTCGCTGAAGCGCTGCGTATCGCGGGCTACGACGTTCTGGGCACAGCCAATAACGGCAACTACGGTGACGAGCCGATCCTGCTCACGATCAAGAAACTGCATTCCCTAGGCATCCAGCACATGGGCAGCGGCGCCAACAGCGCAGAGGCGCACAAGCCGGTGATTCTCGACGCCAAGGGCGTGAAAGTCGGCATGCTGCAGCGGACCTGCGTCTACTGGCCGATGGGGCATGAAGCCGGCGAAGACGATCCGGGCGTGGCCGCATTCCAGGTGCATACTTCGTATCGTCTTCCGATTCACCGCGCCGGGCTGCATGTTCCGCCGCTCAACCGTCCCGGAATACCGCCCGAGGTGGTGTGCACGCTGGATCCCAAGTACGTGAAGCGCCTGCAGGAAGACCTCGAAGCATTGCGCTCGAAGTGCGATATCGTGGTCGCGTCGCTGCACTGGGGATTCAAGCGCGACGTGCTGCCGTACATGACGGAGCTCGCCCACATCGCCATCGAGGCCGGCGCCCACGCGGTGATCGGTCACGGCCCGCACCACCCGATGGCAATCGAAGTGTACAAAGGCTGCCCGATCTACTACTCGCTCAGCAGCTTCTCTTTCAACATCGGCCATCGCGGGCAGAAAAGCGGCAACTGGCTCGGTGAAATGGCGCGTGTCACGTTCGAGGGCGGCAAAGCAGTCGAGGCGGCCTTCCGCTGGGTGCGCCACGACGACGGCAACCGCACGTATTTCCCGGACCCGCGCGTCGAGACTGCCGCGCTCGAAGACATCCAAAGCCGCAGCGATGTCTACGGGACCAAACTCAGTATTGCCGGCGACGAGGTGCGCGTCGCCTTGTAGGCACGTGCGCCGCCGACTCAATGCAGCTTAAACCGATGGCGCCGGCATCGACCAGCATCAACAGCCAGCTTTCCGCGTTCGCGGCGCAGCTCAGGTATGCGGACCTGCCGGAAGACGTGCGTGCGCTTGTGAAACTGCTGCTGCTCGATGCCCTCGGCTGTGCACTGGCGGGCGCCACGACGCCGGAAGGCGAACGGCTGCGGCGCGCGGCACATGCGCTGGGCGGCGGCAGCGGGGACAGCGCGATATGGGGCACGGCGCAGCGTGCGCCGTTGCCTCTCGCAGTAATGGCGAACAGCGTTGCTACACATTGCCGTGAAATGGATGACTTCAGTCTCGCGTATCACGCCGGATCCGTCGTAATTCCGGCGGCGCTGGGCACTGCGGCCATGGTCGGCGCCAGCGGCAGCCAATTACTCGCTGCGATCGCAGCCGGTTACGAAACCTCGTTCCGAATTGCCGCCGGCGGCGCGCCCAAGGACGTGCCGGGTTTTTTGCCTTTCAAGAAAGTGGGCTGGCATTCGACCAGTCTGTTCGGTCCATTCGGCGCGGCAGCCGCGACCGGAAAGCTGCTGGGTTTCGACGGCGAACGCATGGCGTGGACCTTGGGACTCGCGGCGAGCTGCGCCAGTGGCACCTGGGCTTTCATCGACGAGGCCACCACCAATAAACGAGCGCATCCCGGCTTCGCATCCAAATCGGGGGTGGTAGCCGCCTTCCTCGCCCGTGAAGGCATTTCCGGGCCGGGCAATGCGTTTGAGGCGGAATGGGGCGGCTTTTATCCGACGTACCTGCGCGGCGGGCCGTTCTTTCCCGAACACGCAACCGCGGGATTGGGCTCGCACTGGGAGATACGTCACGCCGGCTTCAAGCCCTACGCATCGTGCCGCCGCATACACAGCAGTCTCGATGCCGTATTCGAAGTCATGAAGAAGCACGGCGTGAGCGCGGCGCAGGTGCACCGCATCACGATCTGGGGCAACAACATCCATACGCGCCAGCTTGCGAAGTTTCCGGTGCAGACCGTGCTCGAAGCGCAGTTCAGCCTTCCGTACACCGTGGCGGCGGCGTTGCTCAGCGGATCGGGCGGCCTCGAGCAATACACCGAAGCGGCGCTCAAGCGTCGGCAAGTGGCCGAGCTCGCCCAGCGCGTGAACGTCAAACTGGATCCGGATCTGTGGGACCATGGTGAGCCGCGGCTCGACTTCGAGATGACTGACGGCAGGACCATCAGCGAAACCGTCAGCGTGCCGACCGGCCACCCGAAGAATCCGGTCATGCCGGATGCGCTGGAAAGGAAATTTCGCGGCAATGCGAGTCTGGTGTTGCCGGAATCTCGCGCAGCGCAGATCGTGTCGATGATAGGCGCCATCGACGATCTGGCTGATGTTAACGAACTGGTTCGGCTGCTGGCGCCGTAGGCTGCCACCTGCAAACACGACATCGATGAGAAAACCATGAGCGTCCGTGTCATTGCCGTGGCGTGTGCCGTGTTGTCCGCCGGTGCTCATGGCGCGGAACGGCCGTATCCCAACAAGCCGATCCGCGTGGTCACCGCCGGAAGCGGCGGCGGTCTCGATACCGTGCTGCGCACCATCGCAAACGGCATCTCCGGTCCGCTCGGAGAGTCGGTCGTGATCGAGAACCGGCCGTCCATCACGTTTCCGCAGGATCGCGTCGCCACCGCGACGCCCGACGGCTATTCGCTCGGCTACTTCGCGAACAACGTGTGGCTCGGCACCTTGCTGCGCGAGAACATGCCGTACGATCCGGTGAGGGATTTTTCGCCGATCTCGCTCACCGCGATGATTCCCAACGCCCTGGTCGTGCCTGCGTCGTTGCCCGCCAAATCGGTCGCGGAGCTGGTTGCGCTGGCCAAAGCCAAACCGGGGCAGTTGAACTCGTACATCGCTGGCGGCGGCTCGCCGACCTTCGCCATGCTGTTGTTCCAGAGCGCGACCGGCGTAAAGTTCACGACCGTGCGCTACAAGAGCGTGCCCCAGGGCTTGATCGACGTCGCAGCGGGCACCATACACGTGATGTTTCCCACGGTCACCAGCGCTTTTCCGTTGATAAAGGCCGGCAAGATCAGGGCGCTGGCGGTCACTTCTCTCGAGCGCTCACCGCAGGCGCCGGACGTACCGACCGTTGCGACCTCCGGGTATCCGAAATTCGAGTCGGTCTCGGTGCATGCCATGCTGGCTCCGCCGAAGACGCCTGCGGCCATAATCACGCGACTCAATCAGGAAGTCGTGAAGTTTCTCGCGCAAAGCGACGCCAGGGCCAGGATTGCGGCCATGGGCATCGACGTGGTGGCCAGCTCGCCCGCGCAACTGCGCAGCTTCATGCAGTCTGAAATCGACCGCATGCGCCCGGTATTCCGCGAAGCGGGAATCAAGCCCGGCGATATGTCGGAGTGAGGCGCTGTACGCAGTTATTACAGTTCACGTCGTTCGGGAATCGCAATCAATCATTCAAGAGTCAGGAGCACTGTAATGGCACAGGAAGCAAGTTACGACGTACTCGTGGTCGGCGCGGGCAATGCAGCGCTGACTGCGGCGCAGGCAGCGATAGAGCAGGGCGCGCGGGTCGGCATACTGGAAAAAGCGCCCAAGGAAGACCGCGGCGGCAACAGCATGTTTACCGGCCACATGCGTTTTCCCTACAACTCGGTGGAAGAGCTGCTGCCGCTGATGCGCGATCCGAGCAAGGACGAGATCGATCGCATCCAGGACCTGATGCCGAAGGTCACCGAAGACGATCTCGGCGAGCTGATCATGCGCGTCACCGAGCAGAAGTCCGACCAGGCGATGCTCGAGGTGCACGTGCGCGAGGCTTACAAAACCGTGCGCTGGCTGGCCAGCAAGGGCCACACCTGGGTGCCCAATCTGGGGCCCAGGGCGCAGTTCATCCTGTCGATGAACGGCGGCGGTCACGGCCTGCAGACGCGCAGTTTCAGCTACGTGGAACGCGACGGCGCGACAGTGCATTATGAAACCACCGCGCTCGAGCTGCTGCAGAACAACAAGGGTGCCGTCACCGGCGTGCGCGCGCTGACGCCCGAAGGCTTTACCAATTTTTATGGCCGTTCGGTGGTGCTGGCCTGTGGCGGTTTCGAAGCCAATGCCGAGATGCGCACGCGCTATCTCGGGCCCGGCTGGGACACGGTACGCTGTCGCGGTGTGCCTTTCAATACCGGCGACGGACTGCGCATGGCGCTCGACATCGGCGCGCTTCCGCACGGCAGTTGGAGCACCTGCCACGCCTCGCCGCAGGACTGGGATCTGCCGCCGTTCCGGCTGCCGAGCTCCCTCGGCAAAGGCGGCGGCGAGCACTACAGCCGCTACATGCACACCTTCACCATCATGGTGAACAACAAGGGCCGGCGCTTCATCGACGAGGCTGACGATCTGCGCTCCATGACCTACGCGAAGATGGGCCGTGCTGTGCTTGGACAGCCAGGCAGCATGGCCTTTCAGATCGCCGACGCCAAGGTGCGCAAGCTCGGACTTTTCCCGCCGAGCTACGACAAGGCCGCCGGCGCCAAGGCGGGCACGCTCGAAAAACTCGCGGAAGAGCTCGGCATCGATCCGCGGGGACTCACGGAAACCGTGCGCGCATACAATGCAGCCATTCCCGCCGACCGCACCGCGCAGCCCCATCCATACAAGCTCGACGGCGTGGGCACGGCAGGGCTGGCGATTCCCAAGAGTAATTTTGCGATGACCATTGTGGAGCCGCCGTTCGAAGGCTACATGGTGCGCTGTGGCATGACGTTCACGTTCGGCGGTCTCAAGATCGAACCCGAAACCGGCCAGGTTCAGCACGTCTCAGGCCGTGCCATTCCGGGCTTGTATGCAGCCGGCGAAATGGTGGGTGGGCTGTTCCACCTGAGCTATGCATCCGGATCGGGCATGATGGCCGGCGCGAACTGGGGACGGATCTCCGGGACCAGCGCGGGGCGCGCGGCGAAGTCGTAAAGGCGTAGCCCGGACGAACGCCGTAGGCCGCAATCCGGGTTCATCATCTAGATTGGAGCTGCAGACCGGCGTCAAGCGCAACGATCGCAGGGCACCGCGAATGCCTCATTTTTGTCCGTTCGCCCTGAGTAGGCGCGGAGCGCCGTATCGAAGGGGCGGCGGAGACCGGTTGCTCATCAGGAATAGACTTGGATACGCCCATTCCCGTTCGCCCTGAGTAGGCGCGCAGCGCCGTATCGAAGGGCTCATTGGCGAGGCGTCAAACCTGTGGTTCGATACGCCCGCATACGCGGGCTACTCACCACGAACGGACTTCGAATTGGAGTTTATCTGAGCAGCGCGCGCAGCGCCTGCACGCGCTGGGTGCCGGCCGACATCATCAGGCTCCACTCGTTGGCCGCGCTCAGAAAACGTCCGCCGAGCTTGACCACTTGCTCGAAACGCCTGGGATCCGCGCCGGCAAGGCCGCCTACGCCCGGGAACTTGCCATGCTTATGGCATGCGGCAACGATGCGCTCTATGGCTGAGAGCACCTGCGGGTGGTCGAGCTGGCCGGGTATGCCGAGGTCGGACGCGAAATCGTTGCTGCCGAGGTGAACAATATCCACGCCGGGCACGGCAGCGATCGCTTCGACGTTTTCGAGCGCGGCCTTGCTTTCGACCATGGCTATCACCGTCGTATTGTTGTTTAGCGCCTCGCGCGCCTGGGGCACCGGCACGCCGCGGTAGCCGAAGTGGGGATAACTGCCTGCGGCCGAGCGTTGCCCCAGCGGCGCGAACTTGCAGTGCGCGACCGCCCGCCGCGCGTCCTCTGCGGTTGTGAGGTCCGGCACCACGATGCCGAGCGCGCCGGCATCGAGCATGCGCAAAGCCATGCCGTAATCGCCTTCGGGCACGCGCACGATGCTGGTCATGCCGATTTGCACGCCGGCGGCAGCGATCTGGGCTGCGGTTTCCTCGCGCACCGGCGTATGCTGAAAGTCGAAGTAGAGGGCGTCGAAGCCGCAGGTGCGCGCGCCGATTGCAATATCGACTGTAAAAGCGTGTCGGATCTGTATCGCGAGTCCGAGACCACCGGCACGCAAACGTTCCATCAATGGGTTGACCAGCAGCGGGGATGACGATGAACTCAAGATCGGCTCCTGTTTTGGATAGGAATACGGTGGAACGAGCGCAAACGTATTACATCGTAAACCACTGCCGAAGAGTATTCCGAAACCGAATGCCATATTCCATATAGCCTGTCCCGCAACAAATTGAAAGTGCTAATCTTTGCGTCGAAATATAGCCCTTGATCCTGTTCGGGCGGACCTCGTGCAAGGGGGCGATGTCGCATTCGGACGGGCGAGGGCCGTCACTTCTGCGACGCGCTCTCGCGCACAGCTTTTATGTTGAATACTGGACGGACCAATAAATGGCGCTACCTCTAGCCGGTGTAAAGGTTGTGGATCTGACGGCCGTCATTTCTGGGCCGCTATGCTCCTATCACCTGGCGCTGATGGGCGCGGATGTAATCAAGGTGGAAGTGCCTGTTACCGGTGACATTGCACGCGGCCTGGGACCGGACGAAGCGCTCAACAAAAGGCTGATGGGCGTTTCGTTCTGGGCGCTGAACGCGGGCAAAAAATCCATCACGCTCAACCTGAAGCACGAACGCGGACGCGAAGTGCTGAAACGCATGCTGAAAGATGCGGATGTGGTGGTGGAGAATTACCGTCCGGGGACCATGAAAAGATTCGGCTTCGACTACGAGGCGCTCAAGCAGATCAATCCGCGCATCATCTATTGTGCGATCTCCGGCTTCGGCCAGGACGGGCCGCTGGCGCACCGGCCGAGTTACGACCAGATCATTCAGGGCCTGTGCGGGATCATGGCGGTCACCGGCGACGCCGAAAGCGCGCCCACCCGCGCCGGCTACGTAGTGTGCGACACCATGGTGTCGATGGCGGCGGCGTTTGCCATCAGCTCCGCGCTGTACCGCCAGCAGAAGAGCGGCGTCGGCGAAATGATCGACGTGTCGATGCTGGACGCCACGCTGGCCACCATGCCGTCGTGGCTGACTTCAGCTTATCTCAACGCCGGGAAAACACCCTTGCCCCTGGGTAACGACAATCCGGCGTCGAGCCCGTCCGGCACGTTCCGCACGCGCGAGGGACTGCTCAACATCGTATGCAACGACAACAAGCAGTTCGCATCGCTGTGCGACACGATAGGGCGCCCGGAGCTGAAAACCGATCCACGTTTCGTCGAGCGGCCGCTGCGTGTAAAGCATCGTCCAGCGCTCAAGGTTGAGCTCGAACATGCGCTATCGCGCAGGACCGCCGAAGAGTGGGACAAGCTGCTGACGGACGCGCACGTGCCGGTCGGCCTGATCCTCACGCTGCCGCAGATACTTGCGCATCCGCAGATGGAAGCGCGACAGCTTATCAAACGCTTCAAAGGCGTAAAGGGGCTGGACCGTGATGTTGCGGTCACGCGACTGGGCTTCCGCCTGGCGGAGGAGCAGCCGGATACCGAGCTGCCCCCGCCTGCACTCGGGGAGCATACCGGCGAAGTGCTGAGGGGCTACGGTTACACTGCCGACGAAATTTCCGAACTTAAACGATTGAAAGTCATTTGAGCCATGGCAGAACCCGCCAAGTCCATCCTTCCCGAGGACGCAAAACGCTACATCGGCGTTGAAACCGACGTCGAGATCGCGTGCGATGCGGTAGAGGCCGGTGCGGTGCGCCGTTATGCGCATGCCATCATGGACAGCGACCCGATCTACGCTGAGCGCGAGGCCGAGCCGCGCTATGGCGGCGCGGTAGCGCCATTGCTGTTTCCCATGCACATGTTTCGCCGCCCTTATGCGCAATCCGATCCACTCGAGCAGAGCGCACAAAATCCGGACTACGACGGCAGCAGCGTCTCGACCACCCAGGGACTGCCCGAGATCGAGCCGATCAAGCACCTGTCCATCCTCAACGGCGGCGCGAGCGTCGAGTTCTTGCGCTATGCGCGCCACGGCGAAACGGTCAAATTGCGTTCGCGCTACGCGGACATCGTGGAAAAGCAGAGCAGCAGGGGGCCGATGGTGATCGTCACGATCGAAAGCGATTACCTCGCGGCCAACGACGAACTGCTGTGCCGCGTGCGCCGCACTTATATCAGGAGATAGCGGTGGACCAGTCCCGCACGGCCCCCTGTTTCGAAGACCTCGAAGTCGGCTTCGAACTGCCGCGACTCAGCCGCGGCCCGCTGACCACCATGCATCAGATGCGCTGGTCGGCGGCGATGGAGAACTGGCATCGCATTCACTACGACGAGAAGTTCGCCACCGGACACGACAAGCTGCCCGGCCTGCTGATTGCCGGTTCGCTCAAGCAGCAGTTCATCGTGCAGCTGCTCAAGGACTGGGCGGGACGACATGGCTGGGTCTGGAAGGTCGACTTCCAGTTCCGCAGCATGAATGTGGTCAATGAAACATTGCATGCGTGGGCCAAAGTTACAGCTAAAGAGCGTGCGGCGGGCTACGGCCTGATCATGCTCGATGTCGGCCTTGTGAACGGCGAGAACAGGGAATCGACCCCGGGCAAGGCGACAGTGGCACTGCCGTACCGCGGCGGTCAGCCCGTGCCATATCCGTTCGTGCCGCCGGTCGCAAAATGAACGCGAGCGTGGAGAGGTTGCATGTCTGATTTACCTGCTTCGATAGTCATACAGGAGGAGGGTCCCCGCGAGGGCTTTCAGTTCGAGAAAGCCGCGATACCCACCGCACGCAAGATCGAACTGATCGACAGCCTTGCCAATACCGGACTCAAGCACATACAGATCGTGTCTTTCGTCAATCCCAAGGCGGTGCCGGGCATGGCCGACGCGGAGGACGTGGTTGCCGGGATCACGCCGAAACCCGGCGTCCATTACACGGGGTTATGGCTGAACGACAAAGGACTCGAACGCGCCCTTGCCAGCGGGCGCCTGCATGTGACGGGCTCGATCGCGCTCACGGCGTCCGAGCAGTTCCTGCTGCGCAACCAGAAGCGCACGCTGGCGCAGAACCTCGAAGCCCAGCGCCGCACCATCGATATGTACAAAGCGCACGACGTCGAAGTTAACCGCGGCACGATCATGGCCGCGTTCGGCTGCAATTTCGAAGGCGACATACCGCTGCCGCGCATCCTCGACATGACGCAGCAGATACTCGACCTCGCCGCTGAAAGCGGGGTGCAGCTCAAGGTATTCAATTTATCGGACACCATGGCGTGGGCTACGCCGGGCGCCATACGCAAAGTGGTGGGGGCGGTGCGCGACAAGCATCCCGGGCTCGAATTGTCGCTGCACCTGCACGACACGCGCGGCATGGGCATCGCCAATGCGTACGCCGGCATGGAGATGGGCGTGCGCCTGTTCGACGCTTCGATTGCGGGGCTCGGCGGCTGCCCGTTCGCGGCGCACGCGGGCGCGGCCGGCAACGTGTGCACCGAGGACCTCGTGTTCATGTGTCACGAGATGGGCATAGAAACGGGCGTCGACCTCGATGCGCTGATCGAGTCGGCGCGGCTCGCCGAAGAGGTGGTGGGACACGCGGTGCCCGGCGCCGTCATGAAGGGCGGCAGCCTGGACAAATATCGCAAAAGCGCGGGCCGCGGTTAACAGGGAGACGACGTGACTACAACAGCACTGGAGCAGGCGGGCGACATCGGATTGCCGCCCGAGGTCGTGGAGTTCAAGGACCTGGCGCGCAAGATCGTGCGCGAAGAGCTGCTGCCGCTGGAGGGCAAGTACATCGTTCATCCGGGGCAGGGCATGGCGCTGCGCGCGCGCGATGCGCTGCGCGCCGTGTTCCCGCAGGAAACCGTCGATCATCTCTACAAGATTTCGCGCGATACCGGGCTGTGGGGGCTCCATATTCCGCAAGAGTACGGCGGTTCAGGTTTGAGCATGATCGCCAAGGTGGCGATCATGGAAGAGTTCTACTACACCGCGGTGCCGTTTCCCTTTGCCGAGGTCTCGAACATTCTGCTCGAATGCAAAGGCGAGTATCAGATAGAGAAGTATCTCAAGGCCACCATAGACGGTTCCAAGATCGCGGCGTTTGCGCAAACCGAGCCGAATGCCGGCTCCGATCCCGGCGGCATGATGCAGACACGCGCGGTGAAGGAAGGCGACGACTGGGTGCTGAACGGCACGAAGATGTGGATCACCAATGCCGACGTCGCCGATTTCATCATGGTTCAGGCGGTCACCGACCCGGCGCTGCGCCAGCGCGGCGGCATAACCATGTTCCTGGTCGACCGCGGCACGCCGGGTTTGAACGTGGTGACGCCCGGGATTCCCACGTGGCTGGGCACGCGGGCGACCCAGTTCGTCGTCAATTTCGACAACTGCCGAATTCCGTCTACCCAGGTCCTGGGCGAAGTGGGCAAAGGCTTTACGCTGGGCCAGAACTGGCTCGCGTTCCACGACCGCCTGATGCGCGGGCCTTTATGCCTCGGCAAAATGCAGCGCGCGCTCGACATGTCGGTGGCGTGGGCGAAGCAGCGCGTCACGTTCGGCAAGCCGTTGTCGGAACGCCAGGCGATCCAGTGGAAGCTGGTCGACATGTATGTGGCCATACGCTCGCTGCGCGCCATGATTTACGAGGCTGCTCGATTGTTCGATGCCGGAAGCGAAGCGCGCTACGAAGCCGCGATGATCAAGCTGTGCGCCACCGACTGGGGCGCCAGGGTGCTCGACGACGCGATCCAGATACATGGCGCCATGGGTGAATCACTCGAGCTGCCGCTCACCATGTTTTACAAATACATACGGCACGCCCAGATCGGGGGCGGCGCCAATGAAATACAACGCATGCTGATTGCACGCATGCTGCTGCGGGACTAGAGGAAGCGCGCCAATGGGATTCCCGTATTTCATCAGACTGAACAACCATGAATGATCACCAGCCGGCAGGCTTGCAGCCCGAGGCCATGGTGGGCGAATTCAGAAAAAACGGCGTGACGCACGTAGTGACCATACCCGACAGCGAAACCAACCATCTTTACGAACTAATGTGCAAGCAGTCGTGGCTGGAGATCGTGCCGTGTGCGCGAGAAGGCGAATGCTTCGCGATCGCGTTCGGGCTGATGGTCGGGAAAAAAGTCCCCGTGATCCTGATTCAGAATACGGGCCTGTTCGAGTCGGGAAACGCGATACGTACCTATGCCTGCGATGCCGCCCAGCCCCTGGTCATGATCGTGGGCTACCGCGGCTGGACGCGTCATGGCGTTACCAAGGACTCCGCCGCGCGCTATACCGAGCCCTATCTGCATGCGTTCCGCATCAACTATTACCTGATCGAAAACAACGAAGACGCGCCGCGTATTTCGCTCGCCTTCGAGGAAGCGAAAGCCTCGAGCCGACCTGTGGCCGTGCTGATCGGCGACGAATATCACGGCTTCAATAACAAGTAGCGTTGTAATCGGAGGACCGAGCGATCCGAATTCGGTCCGGTTCACGGAGAGACGCATGATAGATGCGGCGGATATCTACAAGGTTTTTCTCAAATATCGACGCAATGCGATCGTAGTGCCGGTTGGCACCTCCGGCCGCCTGTGGGAAAGCTATACCAACAATGAAAATCGAGACCTGAATCTCGGCGGTTCGTTGGGGCATACCGCCGCGGCGGCTTTTGGAGTGGCACTGGCGTTGCCGGAGGAAAAGATCGTCGTGTTCGACGCGGAAGGCTCTCTGCTGCAGAGCATGGGCCTGCTGGCCACGATAGCCGAGAAAAGCCCGCGCAATTTCTACCATTTCCTCATGGACAACGAGTGTTACGCCACCACGGGCGGTCAACCGGTGCCAAATGCGAAGGGCATAGACTACGCGGCCATTGCCAAAGGAGCCGGCTATCGCGCCGCCTACAACTTCACGCAACTTGATGCGTTCGCAAACCAGATAGGGAAAATTCTGGAGCAGGACGGTCCGGTGTTCGTGGCCATAAAAGTGATCCCGCGGATAGAGAACGAGCCCGTTACCGACAGAAAGGGCAAGAGATCGCGCAGACCCCGCGCGACCATAAAGGCGTTGTGGGAAGAACTCGGGATGAATTCATGAATTTGGACGCCCGGAGCGCCCAATATGCGAAGAGCACTGTGCACGCCATTATGAAGCGCGAGACGCCACTCGTCGGCAAACTGATCAGCGCACTCGGATTAAGGTAATAGTCGGCGCCGGAAGTGTTGCACCCCGGGGGAGGTGACGCCAACTCTGTGCAGCGCCGCTATAGTTGACGAATAGAGTTTGCAGCAAAGCCCGTGAAAGCATGATCGCTGACGGCTCAGACCCTATCGGCGGTACGCCTGAAGCGTTGCAACGTCATAAGTCCCGAATTGAAAAATGGATCGGATCCATAGAGCAGGCCAGGTGCGAAACCATGGCTGCCTTCTTTGACGCACCGCTATGATCCACCGCTGCATGACTTTCGACGCAGTGCAATTTGTTGGCGTCACTGACGGCGGCTGAGCGATTATTCCGCGCTGGAATTCAACATTACCATTCTCGCCAATAGCGATGCCATCGGCGGCGTTAGAATTTGACTTGGAAATTCCAAGTATTCAGCCGCGCAATTTCACGGCCTGCAATCACTTTCTCCAAGGTGAGTTGCTCAACAAACGGACTTAATGCAATGACTTTGCCACCCGGAATGCAATTGCGTGGCCCTTACACAGCTGCGCAGCAATCGATACTCAACCGTGATTCGTTGACATTTCTCGTTAAACTTCATCGCACCTTCGAACAGACGCGGCTCGCGCTGTTGGCGCATCGGTCCGTACGGCAGCAGGAGTTTGATCGTGGCCTGTATCCGGACTTCCTCGCGGACACCGCACATCTAAGATCGGCAGAGTGGACGGTCTCCGATCAGCCCGCGGATCTTTTAGACCGTCGAGTTGAAATCACCGGCCCCGCTTCCCGCAAGATGGTGATAAACGCGCTTAACTCGGGCGCCTCGACTTTCATGGCCGATTTCGAAGATGCGAACTGCCCGACCTGGCACAACATGATGGACGGACAGATCAATCTGCGCGACGCGGTGCGGAAGACTATTACCTATGAGCAGGGTGGCAAACGCTACTCCTTGAATGAAAAGACCGCGGTACTCATCGTGCGCCCCCGCGGGTGGCACCTTGACGAGGAACACTTCTACGTCGATGGCAAGCCAATGTCCGCCAGTCTGTTCGATTTCGGGCTTTACCTGTTCCACAACTCGCATGAGCTGCTGGCACGCGGCAGCGGTCCGTACTTTTATTTGCCTAAAATGGAGTCGCACCACGAGGCGCGGCTGTGGAATGACGTGTTTCTTGTTGCCCAACAGGAGCTCGGACTGCCCGTCGGCACAATCAAGGCCACGGCTCTGATAGAGACACTGCCGGCAGTCTTTGAGATGGATGAGATTCTATGGGAGCTGCGCGAGCATTCCGCCGGCCTTAACATCGGGCGGTGGGACTATATTTTTTCGTGCATCAAGAAATTTCGGTCACACGCAACCTTTTGCCTTGCCGATCGCGCACAGGTCACCATGCTGTCGCCGTTCATGCGGGCGTATGCTCTACTACTGATCAAAACCTGCCACCGCCGCAACGCGCCTGCGATGGGCGGCATGGCGGCACAAATTCCCATCAAGGACAACCCGGTTGCGAACGAGGCGGCGATGGAAAAGGTACGTCAGGACAAGATCCGCGAGGTGACCGATGGTTGTGACGGTACGTGGGTAGCTCATCCTGGCCTGGTTCCAATCGCAAAAGAGATCTTCGACCAGCACATGCCGACACCCAATCAGTATTCAAACCGCAGGGAGGATGTTCACTATTGCACAAAGGATTTGCTCGCGTTCCGCCCAGAAGGGCCGATTACCGAGCAGGGACTGCGCAACAACATCTCGGTCGGAATTCAGTATCTCGCCTCGTGGCTGGGCGGCAACGGATGCGTGCCCGTGTACAACCTGATGGAAGACGCCGCGACCGCGGAAATCTCGCGCTCGCAAATATGGCAGTGGATCAACAGTCCCAAGGGGGTGCTCGATGATGGACGGAAAGTGACCGCGAAACTGGTGAAATCGATAGTGAGCGAGGAGCTCGCCAGAGTAAAAGACATCGTGGCGCCGGGGGCATGGAATTCCCTTGACTATCACGAGGCTGCGCGCGTCTTCGCCGAAGTCTGCACTGGTAACTATGTTGAATTTCTGACTCTGTCAGCCTATGAGCGACTACTTCAACGCGAAGGAATGACCGGCAATGCTGCTAAAGCGCTGATTGTGGGAGTGGAGTGCACGGCAGGTGCGGAAATCAAAATGACCTTTGGCTGATACGCCTTCGAATTCTTCACGCTGCGGGCTCCTGGTCATTTGCCAGATCTCATGCATCATCGCGTAACCGGGGTTCCTTAATAATACGGGGGCAGTGGCTTATGAGGTCCCAAGGCACGGGATCATGCGGCGATTTTGCGATCCGGGCGTCGCAGGTTTCAGAGTTGGAGAGTGCCTGTTTTATTGAACGTCTT